>Ga0194132_10004735_pt1 | contig 22885 bp, 18 predicted proteins | sample TA2KigOf80mmetaG_FD_148612 | JGI IMG/M metagenome (GOLD analysis project Ga0194132, IMG submission 148612) | Freshwater microbial communities from Lake Tanganyika, Tanzania - TA2015054 Kigoma Offshore 80m | ecosystem: Environmental > Aquatic > Freshwater > Lake | place: Tanzania: Lake... | reverse complement strand
CGTCGGTCACAGCCCCAAAACGGGGATGCTCCCTCCTCGCGCCTTGCATCCGGCCAGGCGGCGCTCCCGCCAAAACCGGAAGTTATTTTTGCACAGACCCTAAGCACCGATCATCGCACCAGGCATGCTCGCTAAACGCGTCATTCCTTGCCTGGACGTCCATGCCGGGCAGGTCACCCGCGGCGTCCAGTTCGGCAAAGCCGAAGCCGGGGAACTCCGGAACGTCGGCGATCCGGTCGAACTGGCCGTTCGTTACAACGACCAGGGCGCGGACGAAATGGTCTTCTTCGACATCACCGCCAGCGCACATGGGCGGGCGACGATGGTCGATGTTATCGAGCGAGTGGCGCAGCGGTGTTTCATGCCGTTGACCGTCGGCGGCGGCATCCGAACCGTCGCCGACATGCAAACGATGCTCAAGGCGGGGGCGGATAAGGTCAGCATCAACTCCGCGGCGCTGGCGAGTCCGGACCTCATCCACGAGGGCGCCGAAAAATTCGGCAGCCAGTGCATCGTCGTCTCCATCGACGCCAAGCGCGTTGCGCCGGGGCGTTGGGAAGTCTTCTCCCATGGCGGGCGCAAGCCCACGGGACTGGACGCCGTGGACTGGGCCAAACGCGCGGTCGGTCTTGGCGCAGGCGAAATCGTGCTCAACAGCATTGACGCCGACGGCACGAAGGCAGGATTCGATCTGGAAATTACCCGGCGCGTCAGCGAATCGATCGGCGTCCCGGTCGTGGCGAGCGGGGGCGCCGGCACGCGCGAACACATGGCTGAAGTGTTGCTGGAAGGCAAAGCGGACGCCGTGCTGGCGGCGAGCATTTTCCATTTCGGGGAACTGACGGTCGAAGACGTGAAGCGATTCCTGGCGCAGAAGCGTATTCCGGTGCGATTATGAGCGCTGTGGGCTCCTGCCTCCCCGCCCGCGAACCATCCGGTAGGGCGAGCTGTCCCAGCGAGCCGGTCGGACGTGTTCCGCGCACGTCGATCGGCTCGCCGGGACGGACTCGCCCTACCGCGTTCATGGGGCGACCACATGGCAGCCGAATGGTCGAAGCCCGCGTTTGCATTCTTTCATCCGATGCGCTTACCTTCCCGTCCACGGTTTGGATGCATTATGAGCTTTTACGACGAACTGAAGTTCAACTCGGACGGGCTGATCCCGGCGATTATCCAGGATCAATCGACGAGCCGGGTGTTGATGATGGCCTGGATGAACCGCGCAGCCATCGAGAAAACCGTCGCCACGGGCAAAACCCATTTCTGGAGCCGGTCCCGGCAAAAATTCTGGATGAAAGGCGAAACGAGCGGCCACACGCAGACGGTCAAACAAATCTCTTTCGACTGCGACGGAGATACGCTGCTGATCCAGGTCGACCAAACCGGAGCGGCCTGCCATGAAGGGTATCGCTCCTGTTTCTTTCGCGCGGTGGACGGAGACGGGGCTGAATCCAAAGTAACCGAGGCCCGATTGGCCAGCCCCGATCAAATCTACGGGAAGAAGTGATGCAGGAACTGATCCCTTTCGGCAGCCCGGTCTATGGGCTGGTCCTTTCTTTTCTCTTGTTTGCGCGCGGCATGGATTTCTTGAGCACATGGATCGCGTCGCCCACGCTCAAGCTCGAAGCCAATCCCATCGCGCGCAAACTGGGCTGGAGAGCGAGCATCGGCTTGAACGTCGTACTCTGCTTTGGCTTCGCGGCCTGGCCGTTGCCAGCCGTGATCATCATCACCAGCAGCCTGCTCGTGGCCGCGCGCAATTTTCAGTCGGCCTGGCTCATGCGTTTGCTGGGCGAAGACGAATACCGCTGCTGGATTCGGCAACGGCTCAGCGAGGTGGGCCTGGGTCTGTATCTTTTTTGCCTGATCGCGCAGACGATTCTGATCGGGAGCGTCGGCGGAACGCTGATGTATTTCAGCGATTGGCATTTGATCCCCTTCGGCGTCGGCACGGGGATTATCACGTACGCCGTGGCGGTTCTGGTCTTTACCCTGCTTTCATTGAGCCGCCTGAGGAGAATCACAGATTGATGACCGCATCGGACTTGATCCGCCTCTTGCCAATGGCGACACTCCCTTCCCCCTCACCCTGGCCCTCTCCCTTGGGGAGAGGGAACTGCGGCGGCCGCGGTTCGATCCGACCGGCGATGTTCAAAACGGCGCAGCGCTGGGATCAATTCTCCCTCTCCCGGCGGGAGAGGGCCGGGGTGAGGGGGAAGGCGGCGTCGAGTTTGCCGTGCCATACCAAGTGGGCCTGCGACGCGCGGGATGCTCGCAGCCATTTCTGAAATCAATCCATGTACTCTCCGACCCAAGAGGAATTCGTGAAGTTGGCGAAGCAAGGGAATCTCATCCCGGTCACCCGCCGGTTGCTGGCCGACTTCGAAACCCCGCTCTCGGCCTACCGCAAGATTCGCGGGCAAGGCGAATCGTTTCTGTTCGAGTCCGTGGAAGGCGGCGAGCACCTGGGCCGGTATTCCTTCGTCGGCTGCAACCCCGCCGCTGTCATCCGGCAGACGGGCGCGCGGATCGAGTATTTTGAGAACGGCAAGCTGGCCGAGAAATTTGTCATTCCGCGAGAGCCGAACCCGGATTGCTCCCAGTGCGTGAAAGACGGGCTGGAAGTCGTGGACCGGGTGCTGAAGAAGTATCACCCGGTGACCTTGCCTTCGCTTCCGCGCTTCACCGGCGGCGCCGTGGGCTTCATCGGCTACGAATTCATCCATGATGTCGAGCCGGTCGTGCCGCGTCCGCCTCACGATGAATTGCAAACGCCGACCCTCTACTTCCTCGTGGCGGACGAACTGCTGATCTTCGACCGCGTCGCCCAGACGCTGACGGTTCTGGTGAACGCGATTCTGGATGACTCGACCCAGCCGGCGGAAGCCTACGAGAACGCCGTGGCTGAGATCGAACGCATCGTTTCGCTTTTGGAACAGCCGACCGAACACGTCCCGGTTTCGCTGCCGCAGGAGGTGCCCTCCGTTCCCTTCCAGTCGAACGTGGCCAAAGACAAGTTCCTCGCGCACGTGCTCAAGGCGAAAGAATACATCACCGCCGGCGATATCATCCAGGTGGTCGGTTCTCAACGCTTCTCCACACCGGTCCACGCCACGCCGCTGGACATTTATCGCGCCGCGCGCTCGATCAATCCGTCCCCGTACATGTTCCTGCTGGAATTGGACGGATTCAGCCTCGTGGGCGCTTCGCCGGAGATTCATGTGCGGTGCGAGGATCGGAAAGTCGAGATTCGGCCCATTGCCGGCACGCGTCCGCGCGGGCGAACTCCGGAGCAAGATTCAGCCAACGAACAGGAATTGCTGGGCGACCCGAAAGAACGCGCCGAACACGTCATGCTCGTGGACCTGGCGCGGAACGACATCGGGCGCGTGTGCGATTACGGCTCGGTGCAGGTCAAGGATCTGATGATCATCGAACGCTACAGCCACGTGATGCACATCGTGTCTCAAGTGGAAGGGCATCTGTCCGCGGACAAAACGCCGTTCGATCTGATGCGCGCGACATTTCCCGCCGGAACGTTGAGCGGCGCCCCCAAAATCCGGGCGATGCAAATCATCTCGGAGCTGGAGCAGACCACGCGCGGGCCGTATGGCGGATGCGTGGGCTATTTCTCGTTCAACGGCAATCTCGATTGCTGCATCACCATCCGGACCGCGTTGATCAAGGACGGCAGGGCTTACGTGCAAGCTGGCGGCGGCTGGGTGAATGATTCCACGCCCGAAGGGGAGTTTCAGGAAACCGTGAACAAATCCAAGGCCATGCTGAAGGCGGTCGCCCTGGCGGAGAGCTTCACGGGCCCGCGCAATTCGTGACCGCCAGGAGTCATTGCTAGGAAAACTGGAAAGCTTTGGAATACTCCGCGATCTTGATTTGGTGGGTGCGTGACGAACGTGATCAAGATTTGATGGCGACAGCTACAGGCCAACCTCGGCGCCGATGAACGTGTTCTGCGACACCAGCGTCCTGGTTGCCGCATCCCTGGAGGCTCACAAACACCATGCTTTGGCCAAGGCTGTCCTTGAACGCATTTCTCGTGGTGATGATATAGTTTATGCCTCGGCCCATGCGCTGGCCGAGACTTTTTCCGTTCTTTCGCGGATGCCTACGATGCCGAAGCTAACGCCGCAAGATGTGTTGGCTATCCTCGAACAAAATATCTGCCCTCATTTCATGGCCACTCCTTGAGCGATCCGATGCCGTCGGTAGCGTCAAACGGCTTCGCTCTTGTCGCTGGGTTCACGGGCATACGCACCACAATGTGGACTACAGAATCGGCTCAACCCGTGTTTTGACGAACCCACGAGGGTATCCAGATGAACCGTGCAACCGCTTCAATCCTTCACTGATCGTCGAAGTGTAAGTGTCAGATCTCGCTGAGACTCTTTTCCGCGACGCGAAATCCCGGTGCCGCTCAGCACCCGCGGGAAAACCTGCCGCTTTGCCACGACGCCGGCAGGGCGCCGGCCACCTTTTCACCTTTCCCGGAGATCACTTCCGGCAATTGCTTCAAAACAGCGCATTCCGGTTGAGCAATGTGGCTTCCCAAGCGGTCCAATTCGTGGCTTACTCCGCCGGAAAGTGTGGCCGATCATCCATCGTGAATTGCTCATTGAATCGCGACGCGCCGCGCTCTACACGCTGCGGCTGCTGGCCGGCTCGGCGCTGACCGCGTGGCTCGCTCTGAATTGGCTCGTCGCTTCCGGAAGCGCAGCCGCGGTCGGCACGGTTGTTTTCCAGGAACTGAGCAACGCGATCTACATCGCGATCTGGCTGGGCGCGCCCTTTTTGACCGCCGACTGCCTGAGCCGGGAAAAGCGGGACGGCACTCTCGGCCTGCTTTTCCTGACTCAGTTGACGGCGCTGGAAGTCGTGGTTGGCAAGAGCCTGGTTCATGGCGTGCGCGCCCTGAGTTTCTTGTTCGCGACCGCTCCAATCATCGCCGTGCCCTACTTGATGGGCGGCGTCTCAATCCATTCGATTCTCTCCGTGCTGGCAAGCTGCCTGGGCGCTCTCGCTCTGGCGCTGGGAGCCGGACTTTTGGCTTCGGCCAGCGCGCGCCAAAGGCGATGGATGTTCGTCCAGGCGGTCGTCTGGACCTTGTTATTTGGATCCGTCCATGCTCATCTGGCTCGACCGACGCTGGCGATGGCGATGCCTGCACCCGTCGCTGCTCCGCCCGCCGTGTTCTTTAACCCTCCGCCGCCGCCCCAATACTTACTCCGGTCTGCGCCCCCGAACCGCGCCGTGGTCTTCAACCCTTCGGGAGGCGCGCCGCCGGCTATTGGTTTTGCCGCCTCGCGTTTCAGCGCGTTCACGGTTGCTTCCGGATGCGGGCTTGCGCTCGTGTTGATCATGTTGGCTGCGGCCCGCCGCATTCGTTCGGAGTGGCAGGACAAACCGCTCTCGCGAAGACAACTCTGGTGGCTGCGCACCTTTTGTTCGCCGCTGTTCTGGCGTTCCCTGTTCCAATCGGCCATGCGCCGCGAGCTGAATCGGAATCCGATCACCTGGTTGCAGTATTATTCCACCTGGGACCGCGCCGTGAAGCTGGTTTGGTGCGGCCTGGCGTTGATGATCGATACGCACCTGATCACGACTCTTCATCGGGGGCAGCGCGAAGTGATGGGCCTGGAGGCATTGTTTGCCGTGGCATTGGCCTATACGGCCGCCTCGAGCTTCCGAAGGGAACGGCAGAGTGGCGCGCTCGAATTGATCCTGGTCAGCCCGATTGCGCGCGAAGAAATCATCGTCGGACGTTTGCGCGCGGTCCGGGGGCAATTCTTTCCTGCGGCCGTGGCGTTGATCATTCCCTGGCCATTGCTGGCGACGATGTTTGGAGACAGCGGGTTCGATACGCTGGCAATCGTTCAATGCGGTTTCATCCTGGCGACCTACTGGAGTCTGCCCGTCCTGGGGCTGTATTTCGCGCTGGGAAGCCGGAATTTTTTTCGAGCGCTGATGAGCACGGTTTTCTTCGGCTTGCTCGTGCCCTTCGCGCTGACGCAGGTCGGGGGCCTTCTCATTCCCGGGCGGGCGGGTTTTGAAGACACCTGCATTCTGGCGATGATTTATCAGGCGGCCACGGTCGCGCTGCTGTCGCCGTTATTGCTGCCTTTGATGAAAAATGTAGGGCAGGCTTCCAGCCTGCCAGTTCTGGCGGCATCGTGCCGCCAGAACGACCGGGCACGGATGCCTCGTCCACCGGCAGACAAGATGTCTGCCCCACATTCTCAGGCAGGCTCAAAGCGCAGTGCTGCCCTGCCGACCCGCGTATGACCTTCCTGCCTGTTGTCGCCCGCGAATTGCGAGTCGCCTCGCGGCGGCGGGGCACCTATTGGACGCGATTTGGAGCGGCGGTGCTCGGCATTGGCCTCTACGTCTGGATCTGGATGGTGGTGGGAGAGCGAAATTACGGGGCGGTGCTGGCTTCGAATCTGTTCGGTTCGCTGTCGGTGCTCGCCTTCGCGTACACCTTGCTCGCCGGCGTCACCTTGACCTCGGATTGTTTGAGCGAAGAGAAGCGCGAAGGCACGCTCGGCCTGCTGTTCCTGACCGACCTCAAGGGTTACGACGTAGTCCTCGGCAAACTGGTCGCCACGTCCGTCAATTCGTTTTACCGGCTACTCGCGATCTTTCCGGTTCTGGCGATCCCGCTGTTGCTCGGCGGACTGACTTACGCGGAGTTCTGGCGGCGGGTGTTGGTTCTGACCAACACCCTCTTCTTCTCGCTGAGCGCGGGATGCCTGGTATCGGCGCTGAGCCGGCACGATCGCCGGAGCATGGCGGGAACGTTTCTCTTGATCCTCATCATCACGGGCGGGCTGCCGCTGCTCGGCTACGTCACGGGGTTTCGGAAAGGCGGGTTTCAATACGATCCTTCGTTTCTCCTGATGAGTTCGAGTTATTCCTTCGCGTTGGCCTCGGACGCGAATTTCAAAGTGAACCCGCAACACTTCTGGACGTCGTTCCTCATCACGCACTCGTTTGCCTGGGCATTTCTGGTGCTGGCGAGCGCCATCGCGCCCTCTGCCTGGCAAGACAAGGCGATCGGCGAGAAGCAGGCCCTGCGGCGTGAGCGATGGCAGCGCTGGAGATTTGGATCGGCGGCCGTGCGCGACGCGTTCCGCACGCGCCTGCTGGAGATCAATCCCATCTGCTGGCTCGCGGGCAGGAACCGACTCAAGCCGGCCTACGTGCTCGGCGCGCTGGCGCTGGCGGGCTGCGTCTGGCTTTGGCTGTTCTTCAAATATCGCAGTGACATGCTGGATCCGGCGGCGTATGTGCCGACCGCGATCCTGTTGAGCCTGGCCATCAAGTTCTGGGTTGCTTCGGAAGCCTCGCGTCCGCTCAACGAAGATCGCCGCAGCGGCGCGCTGGAATTGCTGTTGTCGGCGCCGCTGTCGGTTGATGACATTCTGCGCGGCCAATTCCTTGCCCTCAAAAGGCAATTCGGCTGGGCGGTCGCCGTGATTCTGCTGGCGTTTTTGGCGATGTTTCTGGGCGGCCTCAACGATCGGGCGCTCGATTCGTCGAATTTCTGGACGTTGCTCTGCCTGACCTACGTGCTGATGTTCTTCGCCGATCTTTACACCCTGGCGTGGCTGGGGATGTGGCTGGGACTGAATTCCCGGAAAGCAAACTGGGCTTCGAGCGGCGCGCTCGTGCGGGTGCTGGTCGTGCCGTCGCTGGTCTTTCTCGGTTTGATGACGACCAGCCTCTTCTTGAACTTCGAACGGCAGTTCGATTCGGAGAACTTCATTCTCGCGGTATGGTTTGTCATCAGCATGGCCAACGACCTGTATTTCTTTCTGTGGGCGCGGACCAATTTGCGCCGCGAATTCCGAACCGTCGCGACGCAACGCTTCGACGCTCAGGTGCGCGCGCGAGTCAGAGTGGTCCCGGCGGTGAAGGCCAAGCCGAGCGGCGAGCCATTGAAGGCGTAGCGTGAGTTTCCTGCCCATTGTCGAACGCGAGTTGCGGGTAGCCTCGCGCCGGCCGGCGACGTTTCGTTTGCGCATTCTCGTCGCGGTTCTCACGGGCCTGATCGGCGCCGGACTGCTCTTGATCGGAAATACGGATGCAGCCGTTCGGAGCGGCCAGGGAATCTTCGCGCGCCTGGCGTTCCTTGCCTTCGTGTTCTGCCTGCTCGACGGAGCGCGGCACGCTGCGGATTCCATCAGCGAAGAAAAGCGCGAAGGCACGCTCGGCTTGCTGTTCCTCACAGATCTGCGCGGCTACGATGTCGTGCTGGGAAAAGCGGCGGCGGCTTCGGCGAAATCGTTCCAAGGCTTGTTCGCCTTTCTGCCTATTCTGTCCATCGCGCTGGTTTTGGGCGGCGTGACCGGCGGTGAATTCTGGAGAACCGCACTCGTGCTCGTCAACACGCTCTTTTGGTCAACCAGTTTCGGAATGTGGATCTCGGCCTTGAGCCGCGAATCGCATCGCGCATGGAGCGCGACGCTGGGAAGCGTCGTGCTGATGACAGCGCTTCCGATGATGATCCACGTTTGGACGCGGTCCGGATTGCAGACTTTTTCGGATTTCATCGCCTGCTTTAGCCCGGCATTCAGCGCGTCCCTGATTCCGAATGCCAATTATGGATCGAATGCCGCTGGATTCTGGCTGTCCGTCGCGGCGACTCATGCGATGGGCTGGGTGGCTCTGGTTCTCGCGAGTCTCATCACTCCCCGCTCGTGGCAAGACAAGCCGCTGGCCGGAATCAGCGCCACTCGCCACGAGCGCCGAATCCGGTGGCGCTTCGGCGACGCAGAGCGGCGCGTGCAATTGCGGCAGCATCTCCTGGGAATTCATCCGATGTTTTGGCTGGCCGCGCGGGAAGACCGCGAGCGCTGGATGATCTGGGCGCTTGTGGCCGCCGCCGGCGCAGGCGTGTATCTCGCCGCTATATTTCTAAGCACGAACGTCAAAGCCGCCGTGGCCGTCGTGTCCGCCACGACGATGCTGGTCGCGTTGGTGTTGAAGATCTGGGTCGCTTCCCAGGCTTCCTACCATCTGGCGGAAGCCCGGCGGAACGGCACGATGGAAGTCATCCTGGCAGCTCCGTTGACGACGGAAGAAATCCTGCACGCCCACTGGCACGCGCTGGAGCGGTTCTTTCTGTGGCCTGCCCTGGCGGTGATTTTTGTGCAGCTCGTGGCCGTCGCCGTGCAGGTGCTCTTCGACGGCTCTGCCCAGGGCGCATGGCTGGAATGGCTGCCTTCAGCCGGTGGCGCGATCTACCAGGCGGTCAAAGTGGCGCTCGATTTGATCGCGGTGGCGTGGCTGGGACTTCTGATGGGCATGACGCAGAGGAGTCCGTTTCACGCGTTCACGCGGACATTGTTCTTCGGCGTGCTGGTGCCGTTCCTGTTGTTCTGCATTCCGAATGTTCTGATCGATCTGGTGATCATCCAGATCGCGCGCCCCAGACTCCGGCGTGATCTGCGAAGACTGGCGTCCGAGCGTCATGAGGAACAACGGACGGACCAACGCCATGTCCGTCCACAGCCTCCAACCATCGCAGCACCTCCGGTAATTGAGGCGCCTCGCTGATTCCAGCAGCCAATTCTCTCGGGTGTCCGGAGTTCCACATTTGGTCTCTTTCTATTCAGCGTTCCTCTGCGACGAAGCTTGCGACGATGGGACGATGGTCCGAAGCGGCGCCCCAATTCGGCAGCGCCAGAACGTAAGTTCCATTCGTGTTCCATTCTCGCGCCATGCCCCGGCTGAGCAAGATGTAGTCGATGCGGCTGTAGGTGTCTTCCTTGCCGTAGAAATGCGTCCAGGTGATGTTGCGCGGAGCGTAGCCGGGAACGGTCGCGGGCTGGTTGTCTCCGTTGCGTTCGGCGGGACGCGTGTCGATCAACGCGTTGCGGCCGCGGCCCAGGATGATCCGCGTGGACCGAGAATCCTTCACGTCGTTGAGATCGCCGAGCACGACCAGATTCGCGTCTGGATTGGCGCGGAGCCGCGCGTCGATGATTTCACGCAAAATCAACGCCTCTTGCTCGCGCATCTCGGCTTCATCCGCTTCGGCGATCGGACGTCTGGATTTGAGGTGCGCCGTGATCAGTGTGAAGGCGTACTTCGGCACGGCTTGAATGTCCACCTCGGCGAACCCGCGCGAAACCCGGAAACGCCGCCCGTGGAGCAGAAAACTTTCCCGGCTGTGCGGCCGGCGGGCGACAATGGGAAACCGGCTCAGAACCGCGACGTAAATGTTCGTGTCGAAGCCGGCGACGTGTTCCCAGTGCGGGAAGTCGAGTCCCTCCCGCTTCAAAGCCTCGCGCAGTTCCAGCAGCGCGTTGGTAGAACCGATTTCCTGCAACGCCAGCACGTCCGGTCGCAGTGCGCGAATGCTTTCCCGGATCTTCGCTTTGGCCGCGGCGGGTTTCACGGGTCGCGAGCCGGCGGCGTCCACGTAATTCTCCAGGTTGTAAGTCGCCACGTTGATGATTTCAGCGGTGCGCAGGGCGGGCGGGGAGGCCAGCAGCAGGGCCAGGGCGAGCATCGACGGGGCGCGTCTGGAGGCAATCATGGGGAGAGAATACATGATTTACCTGAGGGGAAAAATTCTGAATTTTTTAGTGGCGCTTTTGTCTTCCTTTGCTAGATTCACGCGCTCTCAAATGGGCGTTGAACTCCTTTGCGTGAGGAATTGGCGCCTGCCGAGAGAAAAGAATTGATCGCACAGTGAACAAGAAAAAAAGCACCGCTAAAAAGCCGAGCGCGCATCCGCCAGCTCGATCCAAATCGGTGGGCGCCGCGACGGCGGCTTCGATTTTGGGTGTCCGCAAGCCGACCAGCGCCTACGCTCCGAATGGACAGGTCCGCATCAAACCGGAGTGGTCCAAGTTTTACAAGAACCTCCTCGACCTCCGGGAGCGCCTTTTGGATCAGATGACGGGCCTCGCCAAAGAATCGGCGGAAGAAATCCCGGGCTACAGCCTCCACATGGCCGATTCCGGCACGGATAATTTCGACCGGGACTTTGCCCTGAGCCTTCTCTCCTCAGACCAGGATGCCATTTATGAAATCGAGGAAGCGCTCCGCCGGATCGAGAAGAACACCTATGGCATTTGCGAATTGACCGGCAAACAAATCCCCAAGGCCCGCCTGGAAGCCATCCCGTGGACCCGTTTCACCGTCGAGGCTCAGGCGCAGTTGGAGCGCGAAGGCGCCCTGCGGCAGAAGCGGCTGGGCAGCCTGGGCAGCGTCGATAATGCGGGCGCCTCGGAGGCGGAAGACGACGAGGAAGCCGAAGAACGCACCACCAAAGAAAAGGAGTAGTGTATGCCGAGAGAGATTGTCACCCTGGAGTGCACCGAAGCGCGCAAAGAAGGAAAGCCTCCGTCGCGTTATCTCACCACGCGAAACAAGAAGCTCCAGACGGAAAAAGTCGAGTTGATGAAATACAACCGCTTCCTCCGGCGCCACACGCTCCATCGCGAAATCAAGTAACGCCCTCGTATGCCACGCAAAACTCACACCGAACGCTCCGGGCGGGACCGCTCCGGCCGCGGCCGAAGCGCCACGGGCGAAGTCCGCACACCTCGGCCCAAGCCGAAGATCGATTTCACCGTCGATGCGCTCGATTACAAGAACGTCACACTCCTCCGCCAATTCGTCACCGATGCCGGGCGAATTCTGCCGCGCAAGTACACGGGCCTGCCGGCCCATTACCAGCGCCGGCTCACGCGTTCCGTGAAACGCGCCCGCCAGATGCTCCTCATGAAGTAGGAGCGCGGGCAGCTTGCCCGCGTGCTTTCCAACGCGCCTGGCTTGACCTTTGTGCGGACACGCTGTCCGCGTTCCTTCCCGAATTCGTCGTGGCTTCCTTCGCTCATCCGCGTGCGTCGGCGGATGGGATTCTCGATCTCTAGCTGCCCCGTATTTTGCCCATGAAAGTCGAAATTCACAGCGGGCCAAATCCCGCGAACACCGCCGCCGCCGATGCTCTCGCAAAGAGGCTTTCCGAGCCGACCCCACGCACCCTCGTCGCAGCCGGCGGCAATACGCCGCTGAAGCTTTATGAACTGATCGCGCAACGGTCGCCGGCCCTGGGCCACCTCCACGTCTTCGCGCTGGATGAGTACGTGGGCGTGCCACCGGAAGATTTGAGGACGTGTGCGAATTTGCTCCGCCGGACCGTGGTGGAGGCCTGGCGGATTCCCTCGACGCAGTTTTACACGGTCAAATCGCTTGAGGCCGACGCGAAGACGAGCATCGAAGCTCACGAACGCCGGATCGCCGCGCTCGGAGGCCTCGATGTGATCGTGCTGGGGTTGGGACAAAACGGACATCTTGGTTTCAACGAACCGGGAAGCGCGCCCGACTCTCCGGGGCGGATCGTGGAATTGGAACCGGGTTCCACGGCAGCCAATCGCGCCTGGTTCAATGGAGATTACTCGCCTTCGCGTGGCGCCACGATCGGCCTGAAAACGATCCTGTCGGCCAAAAGCGTATTCATCCTCGCCTATGGCTCGAACAAAGCTGGCGCCGTGGCGAAGATGATCGATGGGCCGAGATGTACGGCTTGTCCCGCGTCTTGGCTGCAGAATCATCCGAACGTTGCCGTCTATCTGGACGAAGCGGCCGCCGCCCAACTCGCGCGGAGATAATCTCCACCTGTCTTGATTCACGGCCGCTCTGAATTGGTGGGGTCTCATGGGAAGCGTGTTCGGTAGAGGATTCCCCCTCTCTCCGCGCTCGTTCCTCGCGGAGAGAGGAAAATGGGACGAGCGTTCTTTTTGCCGACCGCCAGCCTCGCTAAACAAGGTGAAGACTGCCTTCGTCCCAATCGTCCAATGCCCTGAAACACCCTAAACGAATCAGGCGAAAGCCTGATGAACTTGGCCCGTGAACTACTGAACAGAACCCGAAACAACTTATGCCAAAACAAACCCTCACCCGCCGACACTTTATTCAAACCACCGCCGCCTTCACGTTGACCGCGCCCTTGCTCCTCCCGGCGCGCGTGTGGGCTGCTGAGAAAAGCCCCAACGACCGCCTCAGGCTGGGGTTCATCGGTCTGGGCAAACAGAACCGCGGCTTGTTGAGTGATTTCATCCGGCGCAAGGAAACGCAGGTCCTGGCCGTTTGCGAGGTCGATACCACCCGCCGCGAGCAAGCGAAAAAGACGGTTGAGGAGTTCTACGCCAGGCAAGGAAACCAGAGCGCTTACAAAGGTTGCGCGGCTTACGTCGATTTCCGGGAATTGCTGGCGCGGCGCGACATTGACGCCGTGGTGATCGCGACGCCAGACCATTGGCACGCCCTGATTACGATTGCGGCCGCCAAAGCGGGCAAGGACATTTATTGCGAGAAACCCCTTTGCCAATCGATCCACGAGGCGCGAGCGATGGTGAAAGCCGTCCGAAAGCACAAGCGCATTTTCCAGACCGGCAGCATGCAGCGGTCGTCGAAAGAATTCCGGACCGCGTGCGAGTTGGTGCGGAATGGACGGATCGGGAAAATCACGGCCGTCCAGGTCGGCGTCGGCGGGCCGCCCCAATGGTGTGACTTGCCCGCGGAAACCGAGGAACCCGGGTTGGACTGGAATCTGTGGCTCGGCCCCGCGCCCATGCGGGCGTACAATTCCGTGCTCAGTCCGCGCGGCGTGCATGACCATTTTCCAGCGTGGCGCAATTACCGGGAATACGGCGGCGGGGGCGTGACGGACTGGGGCGCGCATCACTTCGACATCGCGCAATGGGGCCTGGGCATGGACGAGAGCGGTCCCGTGGAAATCATCCCGGCGGACGATCCGAAAGCCAGCCACGGCGTGCGACTGAAATACGCCGGCGGCATCGAAGTTCTGCACGACACGGGCAACGGCGTCCGGTTTATCGGAACCGGAGGGAGAATTCTGGTCAATCGCGGCAGGTTCGAGCTGACCGTCGGTGACACCAAAAAGGCGGACTCCACCAAACAACTCGACGAAGTGATTAAAGAATATCTGATCGACGCCAAGGTCCGGCTCTACAAAAGCGACGATCACAAGGGCGATTTCCTCGCTTCAATCCGGAGCCGCAAGCCGCCGATTTGCGACGTTGAAATCGGCGCGAGGACCGTCACCGTTTGCCATCTCGTGAATTTGGCTTACTTCCATCGGCAGCGGATGAAATGGGATCCGGCCAAGGAGAAGTTCGTCGGCGGCGCTGGAGACAAGAAATGGCTCGAGGTGTCCTACCGCGATCCGTGGAAACTGGCGTAAGCCGTATCCCCTCGGTTAAGGTAGTCAAGGTGGAGCGAGGCTCCTGACGAGCCAATGCCATTGAAGAAAAGCTCCGCAGGAGCGTCGCTCCACCACGTTAACTGAGAGGTTGCGCAGCGCCTGTTTTGGCTTGTTGCGCGCGCCGTGGGGTCCGGTTAATACTGCGGCATGAAATCCACTGCAATGACTCCAGGCTTTTACATCAACCGCCGCCAATTCCTACAGACCACCGCGGCCGCCACCGCGATGGCCGCGTTGCCGTCGTTTGGCGCGGACGCGTTGGATATCGTTCACGGAAAGCCCAGGCGCGTCGGATTGATTGGCGCGGGTTGGTACGGGAAAAGCGACTTGTGGCGGCTCGTCCAGGTCGCGCCCGTGGAGATCATTTCGATCTGCGATCCCGACAAAAACATGCTCGCCGAAGCCGTTGAGATCGCCAGCCAGCGGCAGAAATCGAAGAAGAAGCCGCGCACCTACACCGATTACCGCGAGATGCTCAAGGAAAAGGACCTCGATCTCGTGCTCGTGGGCTCACCCGACCATTGGCACGCGCTGCACTGCATCGCAGCCATCGAGGCCGGCGCGGATGTCTATTGCCAGAAGCCAATCAGCCGCGACGTGCGCGAAGGCGAGGCGATGCTGGATGCCGCGCGCAAACACAAGCGTGTCGTCCAGATCGGCACTCAGCGCAAGAGCACGCCGCATTTGATCGATGCCAAAAAGCAAGTCGTCGAAGCCGGCTTGCTCGGAAAGGTCGGTCACGTCGATATGTGCTGTTATTTCCATATGCGCGCCAACGGCAATCCGCCGGTGCAGCCGGTGCCGGATCATCTGGATTACGAAATGTGGACCGGCCCGGCGCCGCTCCGTCCTTACGACGGGCTGCCGCATCTTCGCTGGTGGCGCACTTTCACGGAATACGGCAACGGCATCGTGGGCGACATGTGCGTGCACATGTTCGACACCGCGCGCTGGATGCTCGGCCTGGGCTGGCCCAAACGCATCACTTCCGCCGGGGGCATCTACGTGCAGAAAGAAGGCAAATCGAACATCAGCGACACCCAGACCGCCACGTTCGAGTACGACCATTTCAACTGCGTCTGGCAGCACCGCACCTGGGGCACGCCGCCCGACCCGGATTATCCTTGGGCGCTGTTCATTTACGGCGAGAAAGGAACACTCAAAGCCAGCACCATGCGCGCGGATTTCATCCCGGTCGATACAAACGCCAAACCGATTCATTTCGACTGCTTTTACGAGCGCGAGAAATATCCCGAAGACGTCACGGAGAAAGCCATCGAGTTGAACGCCGCGCCCGCGACGCGCCGCCATATGCTGGATTTCCTTGCCGCCGTGGAAAAACGCAGCCGCCCCGTCGCCGACATCGAAGAAGGCCACATTTCCACCGCGAGTTGCATTCTGGCCAACATGGCGATGGATCTAGGCCGCCCGGTGGTTTACGACCCGAAAAAACGCGTCGTGGCGAACGACCGCGAGGCCACGCGGCGTCTGCGCCGCGAGTGCCGCAAGCCGTGGAAGCATCCGGGCGCGTCATCATGAACCATCCGCTGGCAGGATAACCTGCAGATTTGCCGGAATGGACGACAAAGCTCGTAGCGCAGAGTTGCACTCTGCCGTATCGCAGAATTGTATTCTGCGGGCGTCTCCCAGTCCGAGCACGCTGGGACTGGCCGGCGCCCTGCCGATTGGGAATCGGCGATACAGCAGTTGAAAATCTGCGCTACGGTTCTCCGGTCGATCTGTCGTCAATCCCACGGTCTGCACAGTAAGAAGCGATTGGCATCGCCAACGTGCCCTGGAACAACTGCACGGTGCAAGAGCTTGAGGTGGCCTGCAACGACGCCACTCTCCGCGTCCCGGGATTGCGTGCCGGGAAACGAGCCTGGTTCTGGCTGTTTGGGAGAGGGGGACGTTCAGGGGTTCAATGCGCGAAGTTTTGCTTGGGAGAATCTCTTTCCCCAAGGGAGAGAGCTACCGCCCGTCCCTCGGCTCGTTAACGAGCCGTCTCGTTGAAATAGACCTTCAGATTTTTCGTCGCGCGCCCGGCCGCAATGATGTCCAGCCGCCCGTCTCCGTTCAGGTCGGCCAGGGTGAGGTCCTCGCAGGCCATGGTGTTGTCATCGACCAGCGTGGATTTCCATTCTTTGCCGTCGTTGTCGAGAGGAGTGAAGAGCTTGATGCCGACTTTGGCGTCGCGATTGTTCATGGCGCGCCAGCCGACCACGATCTGGTCGCGTCCAAGTCCCAGCAAATCCCCGCAAGCCAGCGCGTGGCCATCCACCAGCGTGGCGTCGAGCACGCGGCGAGGCCACAGCGAGCTGGCTGACCCGCCTTGCGGACGCCGGTACAGCACGAGTTGGGTTCCGTGCATCGGCTCCACGGTGGCGAAAAAGTCGTTCGGCTTCGTGAGCCGGCCCGCGCGGACTTCGCCTGCGCCCCCCCCTTCGTTGGAACCCAGTTGCGTCAGCTTGAGCGCGTTGTCGTCGGTGGACCAATTCGAGAGGAACACGCCTTCTTTGCCGCCGATCAACAGTTCCATCGCCTCGTCTTCGTCCCATTGGATCGGATCAAAGTTGTGGGTTTTGTGGAGTGACTCGTCGATGGTCATAGTTTCCCAGGTGTCGCGCGGATTTTCCGGGCGAATGTAGCGAAGGATTTTCACGCCCGCGCCTTCCCCTTTGCTCGCGTCGTTGCCCCGCCCGTGCAGGGGCACCACCACGAGCGTCACGCGGCCCATCCAATCCCGGACCCAGCGCATGCGATGCACCGTGGGTTCGTGCTGGAGCTTGACCGGTTCCCATTTCTGCGTCCGGTCAGCCGGCGGAATCAGATAAAAAACCGCGCCGCTGTTTTTCGTGTCGGAAGGGCCCCAGTCCGCGCCCACGGCGACCTCGGCCTTGCCGTCGCCATCCACGTCCGCCGCCGCGATGCAGACATGATCGCGCGGGGTCAGTTTCTCCGCAATCACGTGCTTGGTCCACGCCGGGTTTCGATACCAGACGATCAGAGTTTTATCCGCGAGGAGAATGTCCGGTTTCTTGTCGCCATCGACGTCCGCGATGGCCAGGCCGTAGCCGATTTCGACTTTGGTATCCACGTCCACAGCGCGAAACCGGGGCGTGGGCAATTCCCCCGCCGAAGCGGAGAAAAGTGACGCGAGCAAACTCAACGAAAGGAGAAGCGATCCGTTTGAGGTCATAAGCTGGAAAAGTTGTCTTGCTTGGCCGGAAAGCTAACGGCGAACCGGCGCCGACTCAATCTCTGAATTCGCTCCGAGCGTGTTTCGAAAGAAATTGAAACTTTTTGGCGTGTTCGTGCGTTATACCACTCGAAATCGGTTCGGGATCGAATCGTGAAAATCGAGAGGACGTGACTATGAACGGTGTGAGTTTGAAGCTGAACCTGGCGGCCACGGATGAACAAGATTTGCTCCAGCAACCCGTTGTCATCCGGCAGGACCCTGCGGCGCGGCCTGAAGCGCGGCCTGAATTGTGGGCCGAGCGCCGGTTGACCAAAGAGGCGGCGGATGGCGATTGCCCGCATTGCGGTTCCATTGTCTACAGCCGCCGCCATAAACTGTGCGGGCTTTGCGGACGCGACCTGCCCGAAGAATTCCTGTTCAGCTCCGCCGAGTCCCAGCGCTTGGAGAGCCTGCTCCGCATCGAACAAGCACGGCACCGGGCGTGGATGAGGAAAGGCGCGGCCAGCGCATTCTCTGTCTGAGGGAACAAAACCCGTCCTTGAGTCCTTGAGCACCTGCAAAAGGTGTGTCCTCTGTCCCGCGTCGCGCTTAACGCGCATCGCCTCTCCAACGAGATTGCCGTTTTCGATTCGCTGCGCCCGGAAGTCATAGACACTTGAGCGATTGCTCTTGAAAAGGAGGTAACGTCCGTCGTGCGACCACCAAGGCAACAGGTTGATTTGATCCTGCGGACCGACCGGAATCTCTTGTCCGGCGTAACTATTGAGCCGTCTCGTAAATCGACGACGTCAATGTCCCTGTAGTTCTCGTCAGGAATAAACACGATCTTTCGACCGCCTGGCGAAATTGCCGAACCGTCTCCTCCAACGATGTCCAGCAGTCCCTCCGGGAGCTCGAGTTTCTTGATGGTAAGACGGAATCTTGCTATGGGGGTTCTCTGTTTTCTCCGTTTGCTCCTGTTACAAAACTGATTTTTGTCAACTGTTGCGAGTCAGCGTCCCGCGCCACCCGTGATATTCGGCGGCAGCGCTTCAGCTTGCTGCAATTGCTCGGCGACGGACCGGGAACGCCCGGCAATCAGACGGCGCAGTTTTGCCACCGCTCCGGGCGCGCCGGAAAAATGCGGCTCGATCAGCGCTGCCAATTCGTTCAAGCGCCAGGTCATGGCCGCCACGTTGAACACATTCGCGTGGACCCAGGCCAGACGCCGGCGATACCGCTCGCGGCCTTCCGGCGCGCGCAGGACGGCTGCCGCGACCAACCCGCGCATCCGCGGATAAATCGGTCCTTCCGGCTCCCAAAACATCTGGTCCAGGCCGTGCGGGATGAAAGTCATCTTGCCGGTCTCCGGATCGTGGTAGATCCGGTAGTTGTTCCGCGCCATCGCATAGCCGTCCCAGTTCCACCTGATGGTTTGCATCGCGAGCGACGTGATGAAGCGATCCATGTCGAGCAACTGTTCCAGCCGTTGCCACTGGCGGGCGGCATCCGGCTCGCGCACGGCGGCGAGCAGCGCGAGGCGGTCGGCCTGGTCTTGCGCGCCTTTGCCGTGGATGCGTTCGAGCGGACGGTCCACATCGCGGCGGAAACCGCCGTCATACAGATTGCCATCGGTGCGGCGGAAATGCTGGGCGAGGAACTCCCGGGTCAGGCCTTCTTTCAGAACGTACAGGCCGAGATTGCGGCTGTTCAGCTTGAGCGTGGCGTAGGCGCCGCGGGCGGCCGAGATGCCCGCCTGGCGGAACAATTCGCTGCAGAGCACATCCGTCATCCAGGTCGGATCTTCCGCGGAGTTGTTCAAATGAAGCTTCCGCAAGCCGCGGCATTTTTGTTTCGGGACGAATCGGTTGAAGCTCAGCGTCAACGACGGGCGGGCATCGATGCTCTGCAAGCTGCCTTGCGACCCTTTGATGTGAACGCCCACGTCGCGAAATACCTCCTGCCCGAGGCGCACCGTCGCTTTGACATCCGTGCGCGGGTCGCTGCGCAGCGAACGAATGCCCGCGGCTTCGATCTCGATCTCAAACGCCGGAACATTCGTGAGCGCGAACAAATCCGCGCCCGGCGGGACGGCGCCGAGGCATCGGTGCAGAGCACTCTCCCAAACAAGCAGAAGCAACAGAATCGTAAGCCGGCGGCGACTCATAAACCTGGACCGGCATAAACTTACCTGGACCGGAGCGGTCACGCGAAAAGAATCTAGATGTGGTTATTCCTTCTCCCTTCGTTTGACTTGAACCATCCGCCGCCTAAAGTGGCTGGCGATGGCACTGCTGGATATCCGCTTCGTTCGCGGCGGCGTTCATTTGCCGGAACTGGGCTTGTGGCTGGATCCCCATGAACCCCAGTTGGGCGCGGACAAAGTCTTCATCAGCCACGCGCACTCGGATCACGTGGGCGTGCATCGCGAAGTGATCTTGACTGCGGCCACATCCAGGCTGATGCGCGCGCGCCTGAGCGGCGAATGGCAGGAACACTTGCTCGGGTTCGGCGAACAGGCGCGGTTCGAGAAAGCCAGCACCCCGTTCGCGCTGACGCTTCTCTCCGCCGGCCACATCTTCGGCAGCGCCATGGCGTGGATCGAAGCCCAAGGCGGCACGCTGCTCTACACCGGGGATTTCAAGCTGCGTCCCGGTTTGTCCGCCGAACCGTGTCAGCCCCGGACGGCGGACGTGCTCATCATGGAAACGACGTATGGCCGGCCTCAATACCGATTTCCTCCCGCAACGGATGTCTTGAAGGGCGTCGTTCGTTTTTGCCGCGAAGCGCTCGACAATGATGAAACGCCCGTCCTGCTGGGCTATTCTCTGGGCAAGAGCCAGGAAATTCTCCGCGGTCTGGCCGAGGCGGGACTTCCGATCATGCTGCACGGCCAGGTCCACAAGCTGACCGAGATTTACAAGGAGTTCGGACAAACATTCCCGGCTTACGAAAAGTTCGAAAGCACTGCGGCTCGGAAGAAAGTCCTGGTCTGCCCTCCGAGCGCGGCCAACTCGACGATGCTGCAAAAGCTCCGCCCCGTTCGCACGGCGATCCTTACCGGCTGGGCCGTGGATGCCAACTGCCGTTTTCGCTATCGCGCGGACGCCGCTTTCGCGTTGAGCGATCACGCGGACTTTCCTGACTTGATCGAAATGGTAAAGCGTGTGAACCCGAAGAAAGTTTACACGCTGCACGGTTTCGCCGCCGATTTCGCCCAGACGTTGCGCGAGATGGGCTGCGACGCGGAGGCGCTCAGTCAAGAGGAACAACTGACGCTGCCGTTGCCTCCTCGGTCCCGCTCCACGGACTCCGAATCGGCAACCGCAAATCGATCCATCATTCCCGGACCTTGGTCCGCGGAGTCCAAACCGGAGGTTGAACTGCCCTTGGCCGATCGCCTGGCGGAGGCTCCGGCGGTTCCCTCGGATCGCTTCCACGCCTTTGCGTCGGTTTGCGCGAGCATTGCCGCGACGACCAAGAAGTCGGAGAAAACGCGGCTGCTAGCGGAATACGAAAAGCGTTTGGAAACCGAATGGCTTGTCCCGGTGAACACGTGGCTGACCGGCCATCCGTTCGCGCCGAGCCAGAACAAAGTTCTGCAACTCGGCTGGGCGATCATTCGCGACGCCCTCTGCGCGGTCAATCAGATGGACCAGGCGGAATTCGGCCAGGTTTATCTCAAACACAGCGACCTCGGCGAAACGGCCTTTGAAATCCTGCGCGAGATCGCGCCCGCCGTTTCGACCTTTGCCGTCCGCGACGTGGAAACGCTCTTTCAACAGCTTTACGCCGCCCGAGGCCCGCTCGGCAAATTGCCGATCCTGATCGCGGCGCTCCGGCGAGTGACGGCGCTCGAAGGGAAATTCCTGACCAAGATTCTCACCGGCGACTTGCGCATCGGGCTGAAGGAAGGGTTGGTCGAGGAGGCCATCGCGCAGGCGTTCTCGGTTGCTGTGGAGGAGGTCAAGAACGCGAATCTGCTCCTGGGAGACATTGGCGAAACGGCGCGACTCGCCCAACGCGGGCAATTGGCTTCGGCCACGCTGACGCCGTTTCGCCCGGTGAAGTACATGCTGGCCTCGCCGGAAGAGACCGCCGAAGCGATCTGGGACCGCGTAAAAAGTAGGGCAGGCATCCTGCCTGCCCCGGCGGACGCGCTAAGCACAACGAAATCCCCGGACAGGCAGGATGCCTGTCCTACGTTGGTCTGGGTCGAAGACAAGTACGACGGGATCCGTTGCCAGGTTCACAAGGTCGGGGACCGCGTCGCGCTCTACTCGCGCGATCTGAAAGAGATCACGGCTTCGTTTCCGGAGCTGGCGGATCTGGCCCGCACCGTGCCGGACGATTTTGTGCTGGACGGAGAAATCGTCGCGATGCGCGAAGGCCGGGCGATGGCGTTTGCCGATCTTCAGCGCCGATTGGGAAGGCGCGAGGGCGATTTATTTTTGGGAGCGGAAATTCCGGTGCAGTTCGTCGCCTTCGATCTCCTCTGGTTCGCGGGCGAAAGCCGCTTGAATGCGCCGCTGCGGAAACGCCGCGAACAACTGGAGAAATTGTCCCGCTTGCCCCTTCCCATGAACCGGGTAGGGACGCGTTCCACCGCGTCCCTGGAATCTGCTTCGGCCGATGGCTCAAAAAAGTCAGGGACGGAGTGGAATCCGTCCCTACCTGGATCATGGAGGCTCTCCCAGATCACGGCCGTGCGATCGTCAAACGAAATCGAAGCGGCTTTCGACTCGGCCCGGGAGCGTGGCAACGAAGGCCTGGTGATCAAAGATCCCGACAGCGTTTATTCTCCGGGCCGGCGCGGGTTGGCCTGGTTGAAATTGAAGAAGGCTTACGGAACACTCGACTGCGTCGTGATCGGCGCCGAATACGGCCACGGCAAGCGCCGCGCGGTGTTGAGCGATTACACCTTTGCCGTGCGCGACGACAAGACAGGCCAGCTCCGGACGATCGGCAAGGCGTACAGCGGATTGACCGACGCGGAAATCGCGCAGCTCACGGAACATTTCCTGAGCAAAGCGATCAGCCAGCGCGGCCGTTATTTCGAGGTCGAACCGGACACCGTTCTGGAAATTGCGTTCGACGCGCTTCAGCCCAGCGCGCGCCACAGCAGCGGACTGGCCATGCGCTTCCCGCGCATCCTGAGAATCCGCCGCGACAAATCCCCGGCGGAAATCGACACCGTGTCGTCGGCGCGGAGATTTCTGAAATGATTATCGAAGCTGACGGCGAGCCCCTTCCCATGAACCGGTAGGGACGGATTCCACTCCACTCGTGTCCAGTTAACAACTGTTCGAAATGCATGAAACCCCCGGTTCTGAAGGTCATTCGTCATGTTCAATCTGTTGTCGATATGGAGTTCAGAGTCGCGTTTTTAGCAAATCTACTTTTTACGATTAGGTACAGATTGAGAATTTCCGAGCATTTTGAGGCAT
>Ga0194132_10004734_pt1 | contig 22888 bp, 19 predicted proteins | sample TA2KigOf80mmetaG_FD_148612 | JGI IMG/M metagenome (GOLD analysis project Ga0194132, IMG submission 148612) | Freshwater microbial communities from Lake Tanganyika, Tanzania - TA2015054 Kigoma Offshore 80m | ecosystem: Environmental > Aquatic > Freshwater > Lake | place: Tanzania: Lake... | reverse complement strand
CCTCCCAAGCCTTTGCCCCTGCCATCGGAGGTTTGGATCAACAAGCCGGTCGACACCAGCCCAACAGACAGAGAGGAACGTCAGTAAATTCCCATGCCGGGTGTCTCAAAGTTGTTGACACGCGCCGATGGGTCCGCTGAAGTTGCCGCCGAACTGATTGAAGCGGAGCTTCTGGGTGGCGCCGGTGGTATCGAAGGGGAACCGGGCATCCATGGCGTTGTTGCGCATGAACTCATAGAGGGTTCCGTGGAACTGCTTGCCGCCGGACTTGGTGTTGATGGCGATGAGGACGCCCGGGTTGCGGCCATATTCGGCGTTGAAGGTGGAGGTCTGCACCTTGAACTCGCCGACGGCATCGAGGGAGATCTGGGTGTATTGGCCGTCGTTGGCGCCGACGTCGGTGTTGATGCTGCCATCGAGATAGACGTTGTTCATGCTGCCGCGTAGGCCGTTGACGTTGAAGGCGTCGGTGTTGTTGAAGGCGAGGGGGAAGTCAGAGCGGTCATTGGAGACGATGCCGGGGAGGGTCCGGATGAGGGATTGGAAATCGCGGCCGTTGAGGGCCAACTGCGTCACCTGGCGCCCGGTGATGACATAGGATTTCTGGGACGTGGAGGTTTCGACGAGTGGGACCTGGGCTTCGACGGTGACGGTTTCGCTGGTCTGACCGAGAGCGAGGCCGACGACGCCGAGTTCCATGACCTGGTTCTGATCGAGGGTGAGCGCGGTGCGTTCGAGGGGCCGGAAGCCGGCGGCTTCCACTTTGACGGTGTAGCGGCCGGGCAGCAGGGGGCGGAGAGCGAAGCGGCCGGCGTCGTCGGAGACAGCGTCGCGGGCGACGAGTTGTTTGGCCTCATCGACCGCCTGGATGCGGGCATTGGGGATGGCGGCGCCCTGGGGGTCATTGAGGGTTCCGAGGATGGAACTGGTCTGGCCGAGGGCAGCGAGCGGCCCTAGAGCCCAAAGAAAGGTGAGCTGAAATGTGGTTCTCATGGGACGTAATCCTGAAGCTTTTCCCAGCATATCAACCCGATTGGGTTGGTGGTATACTCCTGTTCCAGGAGGAAATACCGTGAGCAGAACACTCTTGTTTTTTTGCGCGGGCCTTGCGGCGGGCATTGCCCGGGCGGGCAGCATCTACCACGAGTCTCTCAGCGGCGACTTCAGCGGTGACCGGCTGAATCCGACCATGGTCAATTTCAGCGCCGGCCACAACGAAGTCCACGGCACGACGGGCGCCCAAGCGACCACGGACCGGGACTACTTCACGTTCGTGGTCCCGAACGGACTGGCTCTCACGAATCTGATGGTGTTGGGTAACACGGCGCACGGGAACAACCGGGCGTTCATTGGGATTCAGGCCGGGCCCCAGGTGACGGTGCCGACGAATGCGGCGACCGCAGCGGGCCTGCTGGGATACCATCACTACCGGTCGGCGGATATCGGCACGGACATCCTTCCGCTGATCGCGGAGGCGAAGAACGGGGCCAGCGGATTCCCCTCGATTCTGGGACCGGGCACCTACAGTGTCTGGATCCAGGAGGTTGCGACGGGCGTGTTTCCGTATCACCTGGACTTTGTGCTGTCACCGGAGCCGGGCACGTGGGCTCTGATGGCGGCCGGCCTTGCCGCTGGCCTGGTCAGGCTGAAGCGAGCGTCTCGTCCCAGGTAACCTCGCGGCCGCGATCCATGGAAAGCCGCCCCATGATGGCGGTCAGGGTGCTTTCGATGCCTCGAACTCCCGTGTTCTCCGGCGTGTTGCCGGCAACGCGCCGGATGAATGCGGCGACTGAGTCCAGGGCGGGATCCTGGGTGGCGCGTTCTTCCTGCTCCACTTTGAGCCCTCGCATTACCTTCCAATAGTTCTCCGAAGTCTCCAGTGTGCCCAGGGGGCCGTGGAACTGCTCGAAGACATTGCGGTAGCCGGGCGCGGCGAGCGTGGTGCCGACGAGGAGGCCGCGGACGTTGCCGGGGTAGGTGTAGGTAACGTGGGCCTGATCGCGGACATCGCCGTAGCCGGTGCGGGTGCGGCCTCCGGCTCCGAGGGCCTTTTCGGGCCGGCTGCCCATGAACCAGTTCATGACGTCGATCAGGTGGATGTTGTTTTCGACGATGAGGTCGCCTGAGAGATCCTGCCAGGAGTACCAGTTTTGCACCTTCTCGTCGAGGCTGGCGGGGCGGGTGCCGGGGGGGCCGGGGCGTTCGCCGCCGGTCTTAACGAACTGGACCTGGGCCCAGCGCACTTTGCCGATGGCACCTGAGTCCTGGGCCTGTTTGGCCTTGAGGTAGAGCTGGCCGTAGCGGCGCTGGAAGCCGAAGGAGAGGTTGAGGTGGCGCGGGGCTGAATCGACGATGCGGAGCATCTTCTTGCAGTCGGCAACCGAGGCGGCGGCGGGTTTTTCGATGTAGATGTGCTTGCCGGCAGCGACGGCGGCCTCCAGGTGTCCGGCGTGGAGGAAGACCGGGGTGGCGATGATGACGGCATCCACGCCGGATGCGAGAAGAGCCTGGAAGTCCTTGTGGGCCACGGCTTCCGGGGCGATTTTCTGTTTGAAAGCGCCGAGCTTTTCTTCGTAGAGGTCACTGACGGCGGTGAGGCGGGCGCCACCGGCCTTGAGGGCCAGGCGGGCGAGGTAACTGCCGCGATTGCCGGCTCCGATGAGGCCAATGGAGGGCGTGGAGTTCGCGGCGGTGGAACGCACGGCGCTGGCGGGAATGAGGGTGGCGGCACCGATGAGGGTGCGGCGAGTGGTGCGGGACATGGCGTGGCTCCTTACCAGGGAAGTTTGTCGACGCGGGTGGTTTGGTGGGCAGCCAGAATCCAGCCCGCGGTCTGTTTGATCCATACGTGGATCATCATGATCCTGTCGTCGAACGGTCCCTGGGCGTTGACACCGGTGACGCGGACCCAGGAGTGCGTGATGGCGGTTGTTCCGTGGCGCTTGACGGTGATGTTGCGCTGATCAAAGCTCTTGTATTGCTGGCGTCCGGAGCCCAGCTTTTCAAGGTACTGCTTCTTGGTGTCGACGACGCCAGAGGCGTGGGCGTAGACGATCTCGGGGGACATCATTCGATCGAGGGCGCCGAGGTCCTTGGCGAGGACTGCCTTGACCCAGGTTTTGTCGAGTTCCTCGATCTCCTTACTCTGGGCGGCCAGGAGCGGAGCGAGGACGAGGCAGAGCGCGAACAGGCGAACGTTCATGAAGGCCGAGTATACAACACCAGAGCGCCGGCAATGGCCGCCCCGGCGCGGGCGTTGTTGCGGATGAGGGCGATGTTCGCGGCAAGGCTTTCGCCGCCGGTGAGTTCGGCGACGCGGGCGAGGAGGAATGGCGTGAGGTCTTTCCCGGCGAGGCCGGCGGAACGCGATTCCCGCCACGCACGAGTGGTGGCTTCCGCGGTGACGGCGGCGGGCAGTTCGTGGGCGGCGGGGACGGGCACGGCGCAGAGCAGTCCGCCCTGCTGGCCGAGGGCTAGGCGGGCGGCGAAGACTCGCGCAACCTCATCCTCGGATTGAGCGTTCCAGGGGCTTGGTACGCCGCTTTGGCGGGTATAGAAGAGCGGATAGTCCGGGGCGCCGAGCGTGGCGACGGGAACACGCCAGGTTTCCAGGAACTGGAGTGTGGCGGCGATGTCCATGAAGGCCTTGGCGCCGGCGCAGACGGTGAGGACGGGGTGGAGGGCAAGGGCGGGCAGGTCCGCGGAGATGTCGAAATCGTTTGCGGCCTCGAGACCGACGCCTCCGATGCCTCCGGTGACAAAGACACGGATGCCGCAGGCGGCAGCGATGGCGACGCTGGCGCCGGCGGTGACGGCCGCGTTGGCGCGCGTGGCGACGGCCCATGGAAGATCGCGCTCACAGGCCTTGACGACGCCAGGCGTGGAGCCGATGCAGGTGATCTCCGCAGGGCTCATGCCGGCGATGATTTGCCCATCGAGCACGCCGAGCGTGGCGGGTTCAGCACCGTGCTCGCGGACGATGGACTCGACGGCGAGAGCGGTTTCGACATTGGCCGGATAAGGCATGCCGTGGGCGATGATGGTGGATTCCAGAGCCACGACGGGGCGGCCGTGATCCAGGGCTTCACGGACGCGCGGTGCCACGGCAAACAGGCGGGAATTCATGGACAGGTACAATGAATGTACCGCATGCGGATCGCGCTGGGGCAGATCAATACAACCATCGGCAGCTTCGACGCCAACGTGGATGCGATGGTTCGCTACGCCCGCGAGGCAGCCGGGCAGGGGGCGTGGCTGATCGCATTCCCGGAGTTGGCGGTGACGGGGTATCCGCCGCGCGACCTTGTGGAGCGGCCGGCGTTTCTGGAGGCATCCTTGCGGGGCCTGGAACGGCTGGCTGAGGAGACGGCGGAACTGGGGATCGCGGTGGTGGCCGGCTACGCGGCGCCTTCGGGAAAGAAAACCGGCAAATCCGCACTGAACAACGCCGCTGTGTTGCGCGGAGGGCAGGTTCTGTTCCAGCAGACGAAGATGCTGCTGCCCACCTACGATGTATTCGACGAGGGGCGTTATTTCCTGCCGGCCGAGCGCCAGGAGTTGCTGCGCCTAGACGGCCGGGCGGTGGCGCTGACGATTTGCGAGGATGCCTGGAACGACAAGCAGTTCTGGGAGCGCCGGCTTTACCAGCGGGATCCGGTGGCGGAGTTGCGCGAAGCCGGGGCCGGGATGCTGCTGAGCATCAACGCGTCGCCGTACCACATGGGCAAGCGGGCGCTGAGGCGGGAAGTGTTTGAGAGCGCGGCTCGGCATCACCGGATGCCGGTGGTGTATGTGAATCAGGTTGGCGGCAACGATCAGTTGGTGTTTGACGGATCGAGTTTCGCGCTGGATGCCGAGGGGCGTTTGCTGGCTAGCGCACGCTCATTCGCCGAGGACCTGGTGCTGGTGGATCTGGATGACGGCAGCGGCGGTCTGCACGCGGACTTCGAGGACGAAACGGAAGCCTGCTACGAGGCGCTGGTCTTGGGGACGCGGGATTACTTGCGGAAGTGCGGATTCCGGCGCGTGATCATCGGCCTTTCGGGCGGGATTGATTCGTCGCTGACGGCGGCGATCGCGGTGGACGCGGTGGGGCGTGAGAATGTGACCGGGGTTTCGATGCCGGGGCCGCATTCCTCCGAGCACAGCATCACTGATGCGCGCGAGATGGCGGAGCGTTTCGGCATCCGGTTTGAGATCTCGCCCGTGACGGGGGTCTATGACCGCTTTATCGAGGTGCTGGCGCCGTTGTTCGCCGGAGCGCCGCCCGATGTGGCCGAAGAGAACCTTCAATCGCGCCTGCGGGGCGTGACGCTGATGGCGCTCTCAAACAAGTGGAACGCACTGGTGCTGACCACGGGGAACAAGAGCGAGCTGGCGGTGGGGTACTGCACATTGTACGGGGACATGTGCGGCGGCCTGGCGGTGATCAGCGATGTGCCGAAGACGCTGGTCTATGAACTGTCGCGCGTGGCGAACCGGCGGCACAACGGCGCGATTCCCGAGAGTGTGTTCACGAAGCCGCCGTCGGCTGAACTGCGGCCCGATCAGAAAGACACGGACTCGCTGCCGGAGTACGAAGTGCTGGACGCGATTCTGCGGGAGTATGTGGAGAACACGGCTTCGACGGCGGAGATCGCGGAGAGCCTGGGATTGCCGTTGGAACTGGTGCGGGATATCGCGGGCAAAGTGGACCGCAATGAGTACAAGCGACAGCAATCGGCGCCCGGGCTCAAAGTGACGACGAAGGCGTTCGGCATCGGGCGGCGGTTTCCGATTGCGCAGCGGTTCACCGCGCACTGACGGCGGGGCCTATACTGGGATGCTATGCGCATTCCGATTCTGATAGCCGGCGCCACTCTGCTGGCCTCCTGCGGCGGCAACACCCCGGCGCCGCCGCCCGAGCCACCGAAGATCACGGTGGCGGACGGGACTGAGATCAAGGCCCGGACGACGACGGCGCTTTCGACCAAGTCGAGTGAAGCCGGGTCGAGTTTTGTGGCGCATCTGGCGGAACCGTTGATTGTGGGTTCGCAGGTGGTTGCGGCGAAGGGGGCGGAGGTGGAAGGCCGTGTGGTGGAGTCGAACCCTGGCGGCAAGGTGAAGGGCCGGGCCCGGATCGGCGTAGAACTGGTGAGTTTGACGCCGGGGCCGGGCAGGCCGAAGGTGGCGATCAAGACGAACACGGCGACGTTTGAGGCGCGGGGGGAGAAGAAGAAGGACGCGACGAAGATCGGCCTTGGGGCGGGGATTGGCGCGGCGGTGGGCGCTCTGGCGGGTGGCGGGAAGGGCGCGGCGATCGGCGCGGCTGCCGGCGGCGGGGCCGGGACGGGGTTGGTGCTAGCGACACGGGACTCGGCGTCGGTGATTCCGGCCGAGACGGTGATTGCGTTCAAGCTGGCGCAGCCGGTGACGGTGACAGGGGAGTTGCCCGCGCCCGAGAAGAAGTAACGGCTTCCGGTTGCGTGGTCAGGGTTTGGCGCCGCGGCGGTAGAGCAGGACGGCGCGCCCTTGTTGTTCCTGGTCCTTGAGGCGTTTGACGGTGTCGAGATGGACGGCGGCTTCCTGGTCGCGGTGCAGACGGCGCAGGGCGGTGGCGCGCTGGAGATGGGCCTGAACGAGATCGGGCCGGTGGCGGATGGCCTGCTCGAATGCCGCGGCGGCGAGTTCGAATTGCTCTTCCTTCAACAGCACCTTGCCTAGCAGGGCGTGGGCCGCGGCGAAATCGGGGCGGCGGGCGAGGGCTTGCTGGATCAACTGGCGGGTAGCGGCGGATGGTTCGCCCAGCCCATCGCGAGCGGCGGCGAGGAAGTAGTAGCCACGATAGTCGGCGGTGTTGGTCTTGATGAATTTTTCGGCCGCGGCCCGCACCGGCTCAAAGCCATTGCGATGGAGATAGACGGTGGCGAGGGCGTCGAAAGCGAGGGCGGAACGCGGTTGCTCATCGAGACAGGATCGAAGCGCGGCCTCGGCCTCTTCCCAGCGTTGAAGTTCCTTGAGCGCAAGTCCGCGGCCCAGGCGGATCATCCAGGATGCGGGGAAGAGGCGCGCGGCGTCGGAATAGATTTCAAGGGCGGCCTGGGGTGTGTTGCGGGTGAGGAAGATCTGGGCCAGTTGGTGGTGGTGCGCCTCGGTGGCGGGCTCCAGGGAGAGGGCGGCTTCGGCTTCCTCGACTGCGCGCACGGGGTCATTGCGGCCGTCGTGGGCTTTGGAGGCGAGGATATGCCAGCGGGCGGCAGACTTCTCGTTTGAGCTCAGCTTCTCCAGATGGTCGAGAGCATCCTGGTAACGGCCGGAGTTGAGCAGGTTCTGAACGGGCTCAAAGGCCGCATCCTGAGCGGCCGGAGTACACAACAGCATCAGTTGAACGGCGGCCATCACGGAATCTCACACCCAAGCTACCATAGCAGCATGGCCGTACCGGCGGAAACGCTTCGAACTCATCTTGACTATACGTGCTGGGCGTCGATGCGCCTGCTGGAGGCTCTGGAAGGGTTGAGCGAAGAGGAGCGGAGCCGCGACTGGGGCGCCTCGAACGGTGGCGTGGTGACCACGCTGGGCCACGTGTTCCAGGCGGACCGCGTCTGGCTGGGGCGCATCCAGATGAGCGGGCAGAACACCCTGGCGCACGAAGGAGAGATGCTGAGCGTGGACCTTCTGCGGCGCGAGTGGCCGCCGCTGCTTGAACGCTGGAAGGCCTGGGCCGCGGGGCTGACCGATGAGGGCGCGGCGGAGGTGCTGAGGTATCGCAATCTTAAGGGTGTGGAGTTTCAGAGTCCGTACTGGAAGATTGTGCTGCATGTGGTGAATCATGGGACGCTGCATCGCGGGCAGGTGATGGCGATGTTGCGGCAGATGGGGCATGCGCCGCCGGGGACGGATCTGATTTTTTACTACAACCGGTGAGGGGCCTGGCGGCGCGGAGGAGGGAGTTTGAGCCGCCCGTGGCCCGAGCGAAGACGGTGGACATTGTGCCTGAAGATGGTCCCGCTTCGCGGCTAGTTCTGATGAGACCGGCGCGAGCGTTTCGCCAAGTGCCAGGCCGACTACAAGCGGAGAAAGAGACATGCCCCTTACCCATGATTTCAAGGAGACGATCCGGAATCGTGCGCAGCGGGAACCGAAGTTCCGGCAGGCACTCTTGCGCGAAGCGGTGGAAAGCTATCTGACTGGCGACCTCGAAACCGGAAAGGCCGTCTTGCGGGACTACGTCAATGCCACGATCGGATTTCAGGCACTCGAAGAACAGACTGCCATCCCCGCCAAGAGTCTGATGCGCATGCTGGGACCAAAGGGCAGTCCGTACGCGGCAAACCTTGTTAGCATCCTGGGCGCTCTGCAGAAAGCCGAAGGCGTCCGTTTTGAACTTTCGCTGAAGGGCTAACCAGCGTTGTTTGCGAAATCGTGCCCGGCATTTGGTCTTGGCATCAAGGCAGGTGGATGTGGCCTTCGAGGAAGAGGACGGCGTGGCCGGCGATGGTGACCCGATCGCCTCGGTGCTCCACCCAGAGTTCGCCTCCTCGCGGTGAAACCTGGAGTGCGCGCAGGGTGGTCTTACCAAGGCGGCTGGACCAGTAGGGGATGAGGGTGCAGTGGGCGGACCCGGTCACCGGGTCCTCATCGATGCCCTTGGACGGGGCGAAGAAGCGCGATACAAAGTCTATGCCCGAGCCGGGGCCGCCGGGCGCGGTGACGATGACCGCGAAGCGATCAACGGTTTTGAGCAGCCGCATGTCCGGCCTGAGGGCGCGGACTTCTTCCGCGGCGCCGTAGACGACAAGGTAATCGCGGGCGGCGAGTGTTTCCCTGGGTGCTCCGCCTAGGGCCTGGCACAGGGCTGGGTGGGGTTCGACGGGAGCCGGGGGCCGGGACGGGAAGTCGAGGGCGTAGAGATCGTCCTGGCGGGTGACTGTGAGGGGTCCGCTTTTGGAGTTGAAGCGCACGCTGCCGATGTTGGCGGCGAGCCGGTTCATGATGACGTAGGCCGCGGCGAGGGTGGCGTGGCCGCAGAGGTCCACTTCGACTTCCGGGGTAAACCAGCGGATGTGAAACTCGCCGTCCTGAGGGACAAAGAACGCGGTCTCGGCGAGGTTGTTTTCGGCCGCGATAGCCTGCATGGTTGCATCGGGCAGCCAGGACTCGAGGGGACAGATGGCCGCGGGGTTGCCGTGGAACGGGCGGCTGGTAAAGGCATCGACCTGGAAAATGGGGATCACACTTCCAGGATAGCGGGGCTGTGTTAGCGTGAAGTTTGTCATTCCGGTTGTTGACTGCCGCGTTCGCATTCCCTGTGTGGGCGCAGACGCCGCTTGCGCTTGCCGAAGCGGTGGCGCGGGCGCGTCTGGCGCATCCTCTGCTGGCGGCGGCGCAGGAGCGCATTGTTGCCGCGAGGGGTTTGCGGACTCAGGCCGGGTTGACATTCAACCCCCGGCTGATCCTTCAGCACGAGAACATTCGAAGCTATGCCGGCCCGAGCCCCGGTTACGGAAGCCTGACGGACTCCTTTGCGTACTTCCAGCAGACGCTTGAGACGGGGGGCAAGCGGGGGCTGCGCACGGATGCGGCGGGTGAAGCAGTGCGGCGCGCGGAACTTGAACATGACGCGCTGAACCGCCAGATTGGCTGGCGCGTGAAGCAGGCGTATTGGGCGGCGGCGGGCGCGCAGGCCGCGCGCGGAGTGCTGGAGGAGACGGTGAAGAACTTCCAGCAGATCATTGTCTACCATGAGAATCGCCTGAAGGAGGGCGCGGTGGCGGGGGCGGATCTGCTGCGGGTGCGGATTGAGGGCGAGCGGCTGAAGATCGCGGTGAACGGTGCCTCGCTGGACGCGGAACGGACGCTGGTACAGTTGGGCCGTGAAATGGGCTCCGAGGAGTTCCCGCCGCTCCGGCTGACGGAGCCGCTTGAGACGGATGGAGCGGGGCCGGCGGCGGTGGAGATCGCCGCGGCGATGGAGACCCGGCCGGAGACTCGGATCGCGCGGCAGGCTTTGGAACAGGCCCGGGCAGGGCTGCGGGTGGAGCGGGCGCAGGCGCGGCCGAACGTGGATGTGCTGTTCGGATTCAAGCGGACGGCAGGCTTCAACACGATGCTGGGAGGGTTTCAGGTGGACATGCCCTTCGCGAACCGGAACCAGGGCCGGATTGAGATTGCGAGCGCGGAGATCCGCGTGGCGCAGGCGCAGATGGCGGCGGCGGAGGCGGTGGTGCGGGCGGAGATCCATGCCGCGCGGGCGGATTACGAGTTGCGGCGGCGGCAGTTGACCGGATCCTTGAAGCTGCTGCGGGAGCAGACGGCGGAGGCGGCGCGGATTGCGCGCGCTGCGTATCGTGAAGGCGGTAGCGATCTGCTGCGGCTGCTGGACGCCGAGCGGGTACGGCTGGATACGGATCTGCTGTATGTCAAGACGCTGGCGGAGTTCCGGCAGAGCATCGCGGCGCTGGAAGCGGCACAGGGGATGGAACCGTGAAAACAGCTTATTGGATTGCGTTCGGGCTGGCGTTGGCGGGCTGCGGCCGGCCACCGGCGGAGCCAGAAAAGCAGCCCGCCATGGAGCAGAAGGCGCCGGGAACGGTCCGGCTGGCGGAGCCGGTGCAGAAGGAAGCGGGAATAGCGACGGAGACGGCGCGGCTCACGGAGACCGTGGGCGGGTTTGAGGCTACGGGGCGAATCACGGTGAATGAGAGCGCGGCGTGGCGGGTGGGCTCAGTGGTGGAGGGGCGCGTGGCACGGATGAACGTAGCCGTGGGGGACCGCGTGGCAGCCGGACAGGTGATGGCGCGTCTGCACAGCCATGACGTTCATGAACAGCGGGCTGAGGTTCAGAAGATCAAGACGGAGATCGGGAGGCTTGAATCGCGGGCGACGGTGTCTCAGCGTATGCGGGACCGGGCAAAGCGTTTGCTGGATTTGAGCGCGGGCAGTGTGGAGCAACTGGAGCACGCCGAAACCGAGTTGAAGAACGTGCAGGCGGAATTGGCCAAGAGCCGGATGGATCTGGAGAGAACCCGCATTCACCTGGTGGAGACTCTTGGCCTGGAGGCCGATGAGCCGGAGCATCACAAGCCGGGTGAGCATGCCGGGGACGACGATCTGGTTCCGGTGAAGAGTCCGGCGGCGGGGACGGTGATTGAGCGCCTGGTGACAATAGGTTCGGTTGTGGTGGCGGGGACCCCTGTATGCACGGTGGCCGATCTTTCGACGGTGTGGATGATGGCGTCCGTACCGGAGGAGCATCTGGCCAGGGTGCGGCCGGGCATGATGGCCCGGGTGACTGTGCAGGCGTATCCCGGGGAGGTGTTTTCGGGCAAGATCACGCGACTGGATGAATTCCTGGACGCGGAGACGCGGACGGCGCAGGCGCGCGTGGAACTGGCCAACCCGCGCGGGCGGCTGAAACCCGAGATGTACGCCCGCGCCGAGATTGCGCACGGCGGGTCGCGGCCGGTGATGATGCTTCCGCATGAAGCGCTGCAGGATGTGAGAGGCGTTCCGACCGTGTTTGTGCGGAAGGCAGCGGATACGTTCGAGGCGCGGCCGGTGGAAGCGGGGAAGGTGAACGGCGAGCGCGTGGAGATTGTGGCGGGGCTGAAGCCCGGTGAGGTGGTGGCAGTGAAGGGGACGTTCATTCTGAAGTCCGAACTGCTGCGGGCCACGCTGGCGGAGGAGTGATGCTGGAGCGCGTGACGGATTTCCATCTGCGGAACCGTTGGGTGGTGCTGGCAGGGCTGGTGGCGCTGGTGGCGTTTGGCGTTTACGCCATGCTCGAGACGCCGATCGACGCATTTCCGGATTTGACCAACAATCAGGTGGTGGTGATCACGGAATGCCCCGGGATGGCGCCGGCGGAGGTGGAGCAACTGGTGACCTATCCGCTGGAGACGATGCTGATGGGGTTGCCGAAGACGGAAACGATCTGCAGCATCTCCAAGTTCGGCCTGTCGTCGATCACGCTGGTGCTGGACGATTCGGTGCCGGTTTATCTGGCTCGCCAGGTGGTGGGGGAGCGGCTGCAGGAGGCGCGATCGCGCCTGCCTGAGGGGCTGGAACCCACGATGGGGCCGGTGGCGACGGCGTTTGGCGAGATCTACCAGTACACGCTGGAGGGCGAAGGCTGGCCGCCCATGGCTTTAAAGACGCTGCACGACTGGCACATCCGCAATCAATTGCGAACGGTGCCGGGCATCAACGAGGTGAACACGTGGGGTGGCCAGACCCAGCGGTTTGAGGTGGAAGTGGACCCGGTGAAGCTGCGACGGTACGGGCTGACGCTGCGAGACGTATACGACCGGGTGGCGGCGAACAACTCGAACTTCGGCGGCGGATACATTGAACACGCGGCTGAGCAGTACACGGTGCGTGGACTGGGCCGGGCGGCGGGCGCGGAGGATCTGGCCCGGATCGTTTTGAAAGCGCACGAAGGGACCCCGGTGCTGGTGCGGGACGTGGCCGCGGTGCGGCCGGGGGCGATGCAGCGCCAGGGAGCGGTATCGCGCGATGGCAAGGGCGAGACGGTCTCCGGCATGACGATCATGCTGAAGGGCGAGAACGGCCTTCGGGTGATTGAAAGGGTGAAGGCGAAGATCGCGTCGCTGCGGCTTCCGGAGGGCGTGCGGGTGAATCCGTTCTACGACCAAAGCGAGGTGATCGACGCCACGATTCAGACGGTGAAGCGCAATCTGGCCGAGGGCGGGCTGCTGGTGATCCTGGTGCTTGTTCTCTTTCTGGGCAACCTGCGTGCGGCGCTGATTGTGGCTTTGGTGATTCCGCTGTCGATGCTGGCGGGGTTTATCGGCATGCGGTGGTTCGGGATCTCGGCGAATCTGATGAGCCTGGGAGCGATCGACTTCGGAATGATTGTGGATGGCGCCGTGGTGATGATTGAGAACTCGGTGCGGCGGCTGCATGCGGCGCCGGGGGAACGGCTGGACGCGGTGAGGCGGGTGCGCGAGGCGGCGGCGGAAGTGGCGCGCCCGATCACGTTCGCGGTAGGGATTATCATCGCCGTCTACCTGCCCATCTATTTCCTGGAGGGGCTGGAGGGGCGGATGTTCCGGCCGATGGCGATTACGGTGTGCGCCTCGCTGGCCGGGTCCCTGGTGCTGGCGTTGACGGTGGTGCCGGCGCTGACGGCGATGTTGTTGCGGCATGGGGTGAGGGAGCGGCCGGAGCATTGGTTTGAGGCGCTGCGGCGCGGGTATCTGGCGATGCTTGACGCGGCGCTGCGGTTCCGCGCGGTGACGGTGGGGGTGGCGGTGCTGGTGCTGGCGGCGGCTTTGGGATCGCTGCCGTTCATCGGAACGGAGTTCATGCCGAGGCTGGATGAGGGGTCGATTCTGATCGAGACGCGGAAGCTGCCGGGGATCTCGGTGACGGATTCGGTGGCGATCAGCGAGCGGGTGGAGAAGGTGGTGGGCGCGTTCCCGGAAGTGCGCGGGGTGGTGACGAAGATCGGGCGGCCCGATCTGGCGACCGAGGCGATGGGTGTGCATCAGGGTGACGTCTACGTGCTGCTGCGGCCGCGGGCGGAATGGAAGCGGTTTACCAGTTCGGAAGAACTGGTGGATGCTTTGGCGAAAGCTCTGGAGGGAGTGCCCGGCGTGGCGGCGAACTTCACGCAGCCGATGGCGATGCGGCTGGGCGAGGTGGTGTCGGGCGTGAAGGCCGATCTGGCGATCAAGATCTTTGGCGAGGACCCGGTGGTGCTGGAGCGGCTGGCGGATCAGGCCTTGCGGGTGATCGCGCAGGTGCCGGGCGCGGCGGATGCGCAGCGGGAGGTGGCATCCGGCACGGCTGAACTGCGTGTGGTGGCGGATCGCGAGGCGCTGGCCCGCTACGGGGTGAATGTGGAGGACGTGCGGGCGGTGACGGAAGCAGCAGTGGGTGGCAGGAAGGTGACCGAGGTGATCGACGGGCCGCGGCGGTTCAACGTGGTGCTGCGGCTGCCGGCGTCCTTCCGGCGCGATGCGGAGGCTTTGCGCGAGGTGACGTTCACGGCGGCGGGCGGCGAACAGGTGACCCTGGGGCGGCTGGCCCGGGTGGAGGTGGGGCGCGGACCGGAGGAGATCTCGCGTGAGGCCGGCCAGCGGCGGATCGTTGTTCAGGCCAACGTACGCGGCCGGGATCTGGGAAGCTTTGTGGCGGAGGCGCAGGCGCGATTTCGCGGCGCAGTGAACCTGCCCGCGGGCTATTCGGTGGATTGGGGCGGGCAGTTTGAAAATCAGCAGCGGGCGATGAGGCGTTTGGCGGTGGTGGTGCCGTTGGCGATGGCGATTGTTTCGGGGCTGCTTTACGCGGCATTCCGCTCGGTGGGGCAGTCGATGCTGATTCTGCTGAACGTACCGTTTGCGATGGTGGGCGGCGTGGGGGCACTGTGGCTGCGGGGGCTGAACCTGAATCTTTCGGCGTCGATTGGATTCATTGCGCTGTTCGGGGTGGCGGTGCTGAACGGGATCGTGCTGGTGAGTTCGATCAACCGGCTGCGTGAGGAGGGCCTGAGCATGACGGAGGCGGTGCGCCAGGGGGCTTCGGCGCGGCTGCGGCCGGTGCTGATGACGGCGCTGGTGGCGAGTCTGGGCTTTGTGCCGATGGCGATTGCCACCTCGGCGGGCGCCGAGGTGCAGCGGCCGCTGGCGACGGTGGTGATTGGGGGGCTGGTGTCGTCAACGCTGTTGACACTGTTCCTGCTGCCGGTGTTGTACCCGTTTTCGGGGGCTGGAGCGGGACGCTATACTACGGGCTCCGAGGTGAGTGCATGAAGAGCTTTGTTCTGACCGTGATGGCCGCGGGATTGGCGGCGGGCGAGGTGCGAGTGATTGCGTTTGGGGCCCACCCGGACGACTGCGATATCGGCGCGGGGGGCACAGCGGCGCTTTTCGCGCGGATGGGCCACAAAGTGAAATTCGTGGCCGTGACCAATGGCGACGCAGGGCATCATGAGATGGGCGGCGGCATGCTGGCGGCGCGGCGCTATAAGGAAGCACAGGAATCGGCGCGGCGCCTCGGGATCTCCTACGACGTGCTCCCGAACCATGACGGGGAGTTGATGCCGACGCTTGATGTGCGGATGCAGGTGATCCGGAAGATCCGGGAGTGGAATGCCGATGTGGTGATCGCGCCGCGGCCGAACGACTATCATCCCGATCATCGCTACACGGGCGTGCTGGTGCAGGACGCGGCCTACATGGTGGTGGTGCCGAACGTGGCGTCCGATACGCCGCCCCTGAAGAAGAATCCGGTGTTCGTGTACTTTCAGGACCGTTTCCAGAAGCCGGCGCCGTTCCGGCCGGACATCACGGTGGCGATTGACACGGTATTCGACCAGAAGATCGACGCACTGGATGCGCATGTATCGCAGTTCTATGAGTGGCTGCCGTGGGTGGACGGCGAGTTGGAGAAGGTGCCCAAGGGGGCGGCGGAACGGAAGGCGTGGTTGAAAGGGCGGAGGCAGCGGACGATCGCTCCGGCGGTGCGGGCGGGGCTTGAGAAGTGGTACGGGGCGGCCAAGGCGGCGGAGGTGCGGCAGGTGGAGTCCTTTGAGATCTGTGAGTATGGCAAGCAGCCCGGGGAGGCGGAGGTGCGGGCGCTGTTCCCGATGCTGGTGAAGTAGGCTGGACGACGGGCTATAATCCCGGGTTGGGGATCGCAGCGGATTTCGTTCTGATCGTTGTCGCCGGACTGCTGGGCGGCATTCTGGCGCGCGCGCTGCGAATGCCGTTGCTGGTCGGGTATGTGATTGCGGGCGTGGTGGTGGGACCTCACACCGCCGGACCCACCGTGGCACAGATTCGCGACATCGAGACGCTGGCCGAGATCGGCGTGGCGCTGCTGCTGTTTTCGATTGGCCTTGAGGTGTCCTTTCGCGATCTTCAAGTGGTGCGGCGCGTGGCGATTGCCGGGGGCGCGTTGCAACTGCTGGTGACGATGGCGGCGGCGGGGATCTGCGCCCATTTCGCGCTTGGCATTCCCCGGACAGAGGCCATCTGGGTTGGCGCCATGATTTCGGTATCCAGCACGATGGTGGTCTTGAAGGTGCTGGCGGCCGATGGCGTGATGGCCACGCTTGCCAGCCGGGTGATGATCGGGCTGCTTGTAGTGCAGGATCTGGCGGTGATTCCGATGCTGATCGTGCTGCCGCAACTCGACAAACCCGATCAACTCGCCGCCCGGCTTGCGGGGTCCCTGTCGCTGGCGGCGGTCTTGCTGTCGCTTGTTTATGCACTGGGAACAAGGCTATTGCCACCGCTTCTGCGCCGCATCTTGAGTTGGGGTACGCATGAGCTTTTCCTGGTGGGCGTAGTCGCCATCGGCACCGGTGTGGGGGCCGCGATGCACGCCGCCGGATTTTCCTTCGCGCTGGGGGCGTTTGTCGCGGGCTTGATTCTAAGTGAGTCCGAGTTCAGCCATCAGGCGCTGAGTGACATGGTGCCGCTGCGCGACATCTTCGGTCTGCTGTTCTTTGTCTCGGTTGGCATGCTGCTGGACCCCTCCTACGCCCTGGCGAACGCGGGACTGATCCTTTCGACCGTCGCGGCGGTGTTTTTCGGCAAGGCCGTGATCACGGGATGGATCACCCGGGCCTTCGGTTACTGGAACATGGCTCCCTGGATCGCAGGACTAGGGCTGGCGCAGATTGGGGAGTTCTCGTTTGTGCTGGCGCGCGAGGGCGCGCGTGGGGGAGGCATCTCGAAGGCCACCTACGATCTGATCCTTACCACGACAGTACTGACGATGGCGCTCTCGCCATTGGTTTCCGCATTGGCATTGCCGCTGGGGCGGCGCTGGCAGGAGTGGCGCCAACCGAAGCGCAGGTCTTCGGACGTGGTGGCGGCCAACCTGCTTTCCGGCCACGTCATCGTAGCGGGCTACGGGCGCACGGGGCGGGCCATTGCGCGGGCGCTGCGGGAAGCGGGCAGTCCGCCGTTGATTGTTGAATCGAACTACTCGCTGAAGGCCGACCTGACGGCCGACGGTTTCGATGGCATCTGGGGCGACATCACGCGCGATGAGATCCAGCACGCCATCCGCATTGAGCACGCGCGCATGCTTCTGCTGACGATGCCGAACCACAACGTCATTACCCTGGCTCTTGAAGCAGCGCGGCGCCGCAATCCCTCATTGATCACCATTGCCCGCAGCACGCGCACCGACTTTCTGCCGCAACTGCGAAAGCTGGGCGTGTCCGCCGCCGTGCAACCGGAGTTCGAAGGCGGTCTTGAGATGGTGCGCCAGGGACTGATCCGGTGCGGCCACGAAGCGGGTGAGGCGGCCAAGATCGTCGAAGCGTTCCGTTCCGATCTCTACAACAAGGATGTTTGAGAGAACTGGTTTACTTCGCCGTCTTCTTCGGGGGAGCCGCCAGTTTCTGGCCGAACAGCCACTTGGGGAAATCGGGGTCGGCGTAGGCTTTGTCCCAGGAGTTGTGTCCGACGCCGGGATACTCGGTGTACTTGGGCTGCGCCCCGGCGGCCTTGAGGGCCTCGACCATCTTTTGGGATTCGGAAACGGGGACGACGGGATCGGCGGCACCGTGGAAGAGCCAGATGGGAATCTTCGCGATCCTGGCGGCGGTATCCGCATAGGGATCGCCCGGGGGCGGGGGCTCGGCGGGCGGACGGTCATTGCGGCGCTGGTAGACGATGCCGCCGCAGACAGGCGCGATGGCCGCAAAGAGTTGGGCATGGCGTGAGGCGATGGAGAGAGTGCCGTAGCCGCCCAGGGAAAGCCCCGTGAGGTAGACGCGCGTCCTATCGCCCTTGAATTCCCTGATGCCGGCTTCGAGCGCCGCCAGCGCCACTGCCTGCATTTCCGGCTGTGTCCAACGCATGTCCGGGCGGCACTGCGGCATGACGATGATGGCTGGGTACCGTTCCGGGAAGAAGCGCACGCCGCCGCCCAGCCCGACTTGCGTTTGAGACAACCCGTTCTGGCCGCGTTCGCCGCCTCCGTGGAGGAACAGGATGACCGGAAGGCGATCCCGTTTTGTCCAGTGGTCCGGCAGGTACACCTGGTACTTGTAGCTTTCCGGGCCCACGCGGACGGTGCGGTTCAGGAACCCGGTTTCAGTTCGGGCGCAGAGGATGGCGGGCGCCGCAAGAACGGCGATCGGAAGGGCGGACTTCATGGAGGACAAGTTTATCAGGGCGGCGGTTGTGATAACGTCGAAACGCCAGATGATGAGACATCCCCGAGTTCCGTTCCGCGCCCCGGTGATCCAACGCTATCAGGGTGAGTTGATGCGGCAGACCGGGCCTTCGTGCTGGATCTTTGTGGTGGAAGGCGTGGCCGATGCCTACCAGCGGGGCATGAACCTGAACGGGTGGAACACGTCGCTGCTGGCCGCCATCATCAACCTTTACCCGCGGGACATGGACTCCCGCGAGTTGGAACTGCAGACAATTGAGGGATACTTCACGACGGCAGTGGCACGCCTGCGGCTGATTCCGGTCCAGCACAACCGCATCGCGCGGCGCGCTGTGACCCGCATCATCACACGGGCCATTCAGGCGGTGGACGCGGACAACCTGCCCAACGTCGAGACATTCATGCGCATCCTGATGCCCCAGGACGGCGAGTACGGCGTGGCGGCGGTGATCACGGCGTTTCAGCGGTGCGAAGCCCTGGCGCGCGACCTGAAGGTGACGGTCCGCAACCAGCCGAACGCGGAAGGCGCGCTGCTGGGCGGCCGCGGGATGACTTACATCGGTGAGAATGACGACGACAACGATATCGCCGACGCCCTTCGGGTCAATCTGCTGCGCCCCGGAGCGACGATGGGCGTCCGGGAGCGGCTGAAACCCCGCAATCACCAGGCCCAATTCAATGCATTGACGAACACCTACGACCTGACGGGTATCGGGCTGGACCAGATCAATGAGGGCGGTTATCACGCCGTGATGCTGGTGAGTGTCAACGGACCCGGCCGGACGCTGGTGTACAAGGACCCGAATTACGGAAACGCCAGCATCCGGATCACGTTCGGGCAGTTGAAGCGCATGGCGCGATTCATGGCGGTGCATAATCAGCAGGGAGTGGAATTGCAGTCGTTTATCGACCACGCCGATCCGGTCCTGCCGCAGATTCTGGGACGGCATCCAATGCCCGTGCTGCAGCCGTTACCGCCGGTGGTGGTCGCGCAGCCGGTGATGCATCAGCAGGCAGCGCCGCAACAGGTTGTGCAGCAGCCGGTCGTCCATCAGCCGGTTGTGCATCAGCCGGTTGTGCATCCGCCGGTGCTGCATCAGCAAGGAGGACATCAGGCGCCAGCGCCCCAAGGCCATGTGCCGTGGTACCAGAACCCAATCAAAATCGGGCTGGCGGTGGGTGTCGCCTCGATGGCGGCGGGCGCCGCCTCGCTTTTGTTGAAGCCCGCGGGCGCTCCACGGCCCCCGGTCACTCCGCCCGCTCCACCTTCACCATTCCCAACGTCGCCGGTCCCACCGAAGGCCGGCGCCCATGCCCCTCACCCGCGCCCGCCCGCCGCCCCAAACCTTCCTGGTACCGGATACAAGCCACCCGGTAACCTCCCACGGAGGTAGAATCATCTTTACGTCTAGGGGGAGGGGTGTACCCTGCCCCGGCACGCCGTTGCGAGTTGTGGCGGCCCGTGTATTGAGAAGGAGCCCGTCTTGAGTCTTTCCGAGATTTGCGTACGCAGGCCCGTGTTCGCCTTCATGCTCATCATGTTTTTCGTGGTGATGGGCGCGTTCAGCTTTGTTGACCTGGGTGTCGACCTGTTCCCGAAGACCGACCCGGCGACAGTGTACGTTCGCGTCCGACTGCCTGGCGCGAGCCCGGAGGAGGTGGTTTCGCAGGTGGTTCTTCCGCTTGAAGAAGCCCTGGCGTCGGTGGCCGGCATCGATGAAATGGTGGCCCGCGTGACGGAGGGCTCCACCTACATTTCGGTGCAGTTCGTACTGGACCGCGATATCGGGGAGGCGGCCGAGGACGTGCGCGAGAAGGTGAGTGGCGCGATGCGGCGTCTGCCGCCGAACGTTCTGCCTCCATCCGTCATCAAGGCAGACCCCGATTCGGACCCGATCATGCGCGTCGCGGTGAGCGGCCAGCGCAACGTGCGCGACCTGACTGAGATTGCCGACAAGACCATCCGCCGCACCCTTGAGAGCGTGGATGGGGTGGGCGGCATCGACATCAGCGGCGGCCGCAACCGCCAGGTGAACATTTTCCTCGATCTGGACAAGTTGAACGCCTACAACCTGAGCGCTCAGGAAGTGGAGCGGGCCATCCGCACGGAGAACGTGGAGGCCCCGGGCGGACGCATTGTCCGCGGACCGACCGAGGTGGGCGTCCGCACGATGGGCCGGGTCGAAAAGGTGGACGAGTTCGGGAACATCATCGTCAAGAACATCGGCGGCGCTCCCATTCGGATCCGCGATGTGGGCGAGGCCCAGGATGGCATGGCCGAACGCCGGACGTTCGCCTACTACAAGGGCAAGCCGGCGGTGATTCTCGATATCCGCCGCCAGACCGGGTCGAATACGGTCAAGGTTGTGGATCAGATCTCGGCCAAGATGGTCCAGTTGAAGTCGACACTGCCGCGCGGCGTGAATGTCGACGTGATCACGGAGCAGGCCACCTACATCCGGAACTCGGTTTCGGCGCTGGAGGAACACCTGTTGCTGGGAAGCCTGCTGGCCTCGCTGATTGTGTGGCTCTTTATCCGCGACTGGCGCACGGTGTTGATCAGTTCGATTGCGATTCCCACCTCCATCATCACGACGTTCACGGTGATGCGGCTGATGGACTTCACGCTGAACTCGATGACGCTGCTGGGACTGACATTGGCAGTGGGCATTGTCATTGATGACGCCATCATCGTGCTGGAGAACATTTACCGTTACATCGAGCGCGAGGACATGCCGCCGGTGGAGGCGGCCATTGTCGCCACCAAGGAGATCGCGCTGGCGGTTCTGGCGACGACGCTTTCGCTGGTGATTGTGTTCGTTCCCATCGCGTTCATGACAGGCTACGCGAAGAAGTTCCTCAACCAGTTTGGCTGGACCATGGCGTTTTCCATCATGGTCTCGATGCTGGTGGCGTTCACGCTGACGCCCACGCTGAGCGCGCGGCTGCTGAAACGCAAAGTGGGCCGCGACGGCAAGCCCATTCACGCCGAAACCAAAGTGACCTGGATCGACCGCTTGTATCTTGGGATGCTTGAGTGGTCGCTCAATCACCGCTGGGTACTGGTTCTGATCTGCCTGGTGACGCTGGGCTCGACGTACTTCATCAACCAGCAGCTTGGCCGCGACTGGATGCCGCAGGAAGATCAGAGCGAACTTGGCATGTGGCTTGAGATGCCCGAGGGGACATCGCTTGAGGCCACCGAGCGAGTGACGCTGGCGCTGGCGAAGAAGATCGAGGTGATTCCCGGTGTCCGCGCGGTGGTGCCGACGAGTTCGCAGTTCATGGACCGCGTGACGATGTCGTTCATCACGGTCCTGCTGCACCCCACCGATCAGCGGGCGGACATCGCCACCATGGGCCAGAAGGTCCGCGAGGCATCCAGGGAGTTTGCCTACGCCCGCCCTCGGATCACCTTCCCCAACGTGCTGGGGGGACGCGACACGTTTGCGCCCATCCGCGCGCAGTTGCTGGGGCCTGACATGCTCCGGCTGGTGGGACTGGGGAAACAGATTGCCCTGGACATGACCAAAGAGCCGACGCTGGCTGATGTGAAGGCCAACCTGAATCTGAACAACCCTGAGCTTCAAGTGGCGATCGACCGGCAGCTAGCGAGCGATCTCGGAGTGCGGGTGTCGGATGTGGCAGGCGCGGTGCGTCTGCTGATGTCGGGCGAGGACGAGATTTCCACGTTCAAGGAAGACTCCGAACAGTATCCGGTTACGGTGCGTCTGGCGCCGCATCAGCGCGACGACCCGAATGCTCTGTCCCGTCTGCTTGTTCCGTCGGCGCGCCAGGGCCTGATCCGGCTTGATTCGATCGCCAGGCTTGAGCGTGGGCTGGGCCCGAGCCGCATCGACCGTTACAATCGGCAGTTCAGCATCGGCATCTATGGGAACATGGCTCCCGGGAACTCGCTGGGCCAGGCGGCCGAGGCCACGCAGAACATCGTCGCCAACGCCAACCTGCCCCCGGGTTACCGGATGGCGTTCTCCGGCCAGGTAAAGATTCTGGAAGAGACCACGACGAACATGCTGCTTGCCATGGGGCTGGCATCGATCTTCATGTACATGGTGCTGGCGGCGCAGTTTGAAAGCCTGATCCACCCGTTCATCATCCTCAGCACACTGCCTCTGTCGATTCCGTTCGCGCTGCTGTCGCTGAAGCTGACGGGGCGCACGCTCAACCTGTTCAGCGCACTGGGCATCCTGCTGCTGCTGGGGATTGTGAAGAAGAACGGTATTCTTCAGATCGATTACATGAACCGGCTGCGCGACCAGGGGTTCCCGCTACGGGTGGCGATTCTTGAAGCCAACCGGGTCCGGCTGCGGCCTATTCTGATGACGACGCTCTCGATTGTAGCGGGGCTGCTGCCCACGGCTATCGGTATCGGCGCCGGCGCCTCGCAGCGTTCGGCGATCGCGGTGACGATTATCGGCGGGCAGATGCTCTGTCTTCTGCTGACGCTGCTGGTGGTGCCCGTGGGGTATTCGCTGGTTGAGGACACGCGTGCCTGGCTGGCGCGCCGCCGCGGAATCGCCTCGCCGGTGCCCGCCGCCGCGCACGGCGACTAGCCCGTTTTTCTCACGGGAAGTGTAGCGGAAAGCCGCATTCTCTGGCATAACTGATTTTTCTAGTAAAAGTTGTGCGAAGAGAGGAGCGGCTTTCCCCTATGACAGAGTGTAGCCAATCAGAGTTCGAGTTTGGCCAACAGGGACGGCGCCAGGTGAAGGCGGGATTCGACGGC
>Ga0194132_10004733_pt1 | contig 22894 bp, 1 predicted proteins | sample TA2KigOf80mmetaG_FD_148612 | JGI IMG/M metagenome (GOLD analysis project Ga0194132, IMG submission 148612) | Freshwater microbial communities from Lake Tanganyika, Tanzania - TA2015054 Kigoma Offshore 80m | ecosystem: Environmental > Aquatic > Freshwater > Lake | place: Tanzania: Lake Tanganyika... | reverse complement strand
GCGCGGGCACCTGGCGCGGATCGCCGGCGAGGTGCTGCGGATCCCGCCGGAGCGCTTCACCGTCGACGCGCCGCTGACGGCGCTCGGCCTCGATTCCCTCATTGCCGTGCAGGTCAAGAACCGGCTGCACAAGGAGTTCGGGTTGACCCTTCCACTCGTGAACGCCCTCCGCGGCGGCACCGTCTCGTCGCTGGCCGTCGACGTGCTGGCCGGCCTGCGGCTGCCGGGAGGGGAGTCCTCCGGCGACGGCACGGGTACGCTGACATCGGCGGCGCCACGGGTCCTGGCGCGATGACGGTTGCCGAGCTGCTCGACGACTGCAGACGTCTCGGGATCGCGCTCTGGGCGGAAGGCGACAGGCTGCACATCCGCGGTCCGGCCGCGGCCGCGACGCCGGCCCTGCAGGACGCGCTGCGGCAGCACAAGCCGGAGCTGCTGCGGCACCTGCTGGCAGCGGGAGGTCCGGCACCAGCCCCTGCGGCCGCCAGCGACGCGCCGCTCCCCCTGTCTCCTGGACAGCAGGCGCTCTGGTTCCTGCACCGGCTCGATCCCGAAACGCTTCCGGCCTACAACATCCGCAAGGCCATCGCGATCGACGGGGCGCTGGACATCGATCGCTGGCAGACCGCGTTCCGCGCCGTGGTCGCGCGGCACGAGGCGCTCCGCACCCGCTTCGACAGCCCGTCCGGACACCCGGTCGCACACGTCGAGCCGATCCCCGACGCCGAGGTCGACGTCGTCAAGCTGACGTCGCTCGACGCGGGCGCGCGAGAGTCCGAAGTGGCCCGCCTGGTGGACGAAGAAGGCCGGCGGGTGTTCGACCTCACGCGCGCGCCGCTCTTCCGCGCGACGCTCCTGCGCGTCTCAGACACGCGGTCGATCTTCCTGCTGAACGCGTGCCACCTGGTGGCCGACGCGTGGTCGGCAGGGGTGATGCTCCGCGAGATGGCGGACACCTACGCCGGCCGGGCCGTGGAAGCCGCGCCGGATCAGAGGTTTGCCGACTACGTCCGGTGGCAGCGCCAGCGTGCGGAACGGGGCGGCTTCGACGCGGGCGCCGCCTGGTGGAGCGAGCGCCTGCACGACCTGCCGCACCTCGATCTGCCCGCCGACGCCCCGGCCCGCCGGGCGGCGGACTACGCGGGCGACTCGGTGTCGTTCGCGCTGCCGGCGGATCTGTCGCGGCAGATCCGTGCGTTCAGCCGGGAGGCCGGCGCAACCGTATCCGGCACGCTGCTCGCCGCGTTCGCTGCGTTGCTGTCACGTTTCACCAGGCAGACGGACGTGCCGATCGGCACGTCGGTCGCCGCGCGCACGCGAACGGAGCTCGAAACGGTGGTTGGCTTCCTCGCCAACGTCATCGTCACGCGCGTGGATCTCTCGGCGCGCCCGACGTTCCGCGAGGTGGCGGCCCGCGTCCAGCAGCTCGGCGCCGAGACCGTCGAACAACAGGACGTCCCCTTCGATCTGGTCGTCAGGGCGGTGCGGCCGGAGCGCGCGATCGGCGCGAACCCGTTGTTCCAGGTGCTGTTCCTGTTCCTTCAGGACACGCTCGCGACGCTCGTGGTTCCCGGCCTGTCGTTCCGCGAGCAGCCGCTCCCGAGCGTCACGTCGAAGTACGACCTCAGCCTCCACGTCACCGACAGCGGCAGGGACATCGGTGGGCTCATCGAGTACAGGACGTCACTCTTCGCGCGCGGGACGATCGAACGGCTCCGCGACGGCTGGCTGGCGCTGGTGGGCGCGGCGATCGCCGACCCCGATCGCCTCGTGGCCGACCTCCCGATCCTCGGCGGCGAGGCGCGCCACGCGCTGATTCACGGCCGCAACCAGGTCGAACCGGCCGTGCCGCCGCACCCGACGCTGCACGAGTGGTTCGCCGCACAGGCGGCCCGCACCCCCGACCGACTCGCCGTGGACGCGATGACCTACCGCGAGCTGGACGACCGCTCCCTTCGCCTGGCGCGGTCGCTGCGGGCGCGCGGCGTCGGCCCGGAGACACGCGTCGGCCTGCTCTTCGATCGCTCGGCCGAGATGATCGTGGCGATCCTGGGCGTCCTGCGGGCCGGCGGCGCATATGTGCCGCTCGACCCCGGCGACCCCCCGTCGCGCATCGAGACGATCCGCACCGGCAGCGGGATGTCGCTGCTGCTCACCTCGATCGGCACGGACGAGACCGGCCAGGACCAGGAACTGCCGCGGGTCGCGCCGAACAACGCCGCGTACGTGATCTACACGTCCGGATCCACCGGGCAGCCGCGAGGCGTGGTCGTGACGCACGAGAACGTGACACGGCTCATGGCGGCTGCCGCGCGCCGGTTCACCTTCGACGAGCACGACGTCTGGACGCTGTTCCACTCCTTCGCGTTCGACTTCTCGGTGTGGGAGATGTGGGGTGCCCTCCTTCACGGCGGGCGGGTCGTCGTCGTGCCGCACCTCGTCAGCCGGTCGCCGGAGGCGTTCCTCGCGCTCCTCGCGAACGAACGCGTCACCGTGCTGAGCCAGACGCCGTCCGCGTTCCGGTCGATCGTCGCGCTCGACGCGCCGGCGACACCGCTGGCGCTGCGTTACGTCGTCTTCGGCGGCGAAGCGCTCGACCCGGGCATGCTCGTTCCCTGGATCGACCGATACGGCGACGAGGCGCCCCGACTCGTCAACATGTACGGCATCACGGAAACCAGCGTGCACGTGACCTGGCGCCGGATCACACGCGCCGACGCGCTGGGCGGGAGCGGCAGCCTCATTGGCGAGCGACTCGCCGACTTGACGCTGTACGTCCTCGACGACGGGCTGCACCCGGTGCCGGACGGCGTGACCGGCGAGCTGCACGTCGGTGGTGCCGGCCTCGCGCGCGGGTATCTGGGCCGGCCGGGGACGACGGCCGCGCGTTTCGTCGCCAACCCGTTCTCGGAGACGCCAGGCGCCCGGCTGTATCGCACCGGGGATCTCGCGCGGTGGAAGAACGGCGAGCTCGAGTACCTCGGCCGCGCCGATGCGCAGGTGAAGATCCGGGGCTTCCGGATCGAACCGGGCGAGATCGAAGGGGTGCTGCTCGCGCATCCGGGCGTGCAGGAATGTGTCGTCGTTGCCCGCGAGGACCAGCCGGGACACCGGCGGCTCGTGGCGTACGTCCTTCCGGCGGCTGGTCCGATCGACCCGTCCGGGCTCCGCCGGTGGTGCGCGGACCGGCTGCCGCCGCACATGGTGCCGGGTGCGTGGGTGCCGGTCACCGGCTGGCCGCGCACCCGGAACGACAAGCTCGATCGCGCGCGGCTGCCGGCGCCGGACGGCGACGCGGCGGCCAGACAGGCGTACGTGGCGCCCCGCAACGACGCCGAGCGGGCAATCGCCGCGGCGTGGTCGCGGGTGCTCGGCGTGACCGGCGTCGGGGCGCACGACGACTTCTTCGCGCTCGGCGGCGATTCGATCCTGACGCTGGACGTGCTCGCGCAGCTGCGGTCGCGCGGCCTGCGGAGCTCCGTCGCGCAGATCTACGGGCATCCGCGGCTCGCCGATCTCGCGGCCGTCGTCCAGGCATCGTCGACGACCGGCACCGGGCTCGCGCCGTTCGCGCTCATCCCGGAGGCGGACCGGGCGCTCGTGCCGCCAGGCGTGGAAGACGCGTATCCGCTGACCCAGGTGCAGGCGGGCATGCTCTACGAAGAACAGGTGAACGCCGGGCGCGCGGTGTACCACGACATCTTCGACTTCCGCTTCCGCGTGCCGCTCGACGACGCCGCATGGACACGCGTGCTGCAGGAGCTGATCGACCGCCACCCGGCGCTGCGCACGGCGTTCGAGCTCGCGCGCTTCAGCGAACCTCTCCAACTGGTCTACACGCACGTGCCCGCACCCTGCACGTTCGAAGACGTCGGCGATCTGCCGGCAAGCGGGCAGGACGCACGGGTCGCCGCGTGGATCGAAGAGGAACGGCACCGCCGGTTCGAGTACTCGCAGCCGGGGCTGCTGCGTTTCCATCTGATGCGCCGCTCGGCGGACACGACCGAGATCCTCCTCGGCTTCCACCACGGCATCCTCGACGGCTGGAGCGTGGCGTCGATGATGACGCACCTGCTGCTGGCCTATCGCGGGCAGCTGGAGCAACGCCCTCTCCCGCCGCTGGAGGCACCGCCGGCACGCCCGGTGGACGTCGTGGCCCTGGAGCGGACGGCGCTCGCCGAAGAGGGGACGCGCCGGTTCTGGAGAGACCAGACCGCCGAGCTCCCGGCCTCGCGTCTCTTCCGCCGCGCGGATGCCCCGGCCGGCGCCCGGCGCATCACGACCCACCCGGTGGCGTTCGGCGACGAGGTGAGCGCTGGGCTCGAGGACCTGGCAGAGGACGCGGGTGTGCCGCTCAAGAGCGTGCTGCTGGCGGCGCACCTCCGCGTGCTCGGCGTGATCACCGGACAGGCGGAGGTCGTCAGCGGCCTCGTCACGAACGGCCGGCCGGAAGGCCCGGGCGGCGATCGCGTCCTCGGGCTCTTCCTCAACACCCTCCCGTTGCGGTTCGACCTCGGGGAGGGCACGTACCTGGAACTGGCTCGCCGGGCGTTCGACGCCGAGCGGCGCCTGCTGCCGTACCGGCACTTCCCGATGCCCGCCGTGCGGCGGATGGCGGGCGGCACGGCGCTCTTCGACGCGACGTTCAACTTCAACCACTTCCACGTCTACGACGAGATCATCCGGACGACCGGTCTCGATCTCCTGCACCACCGGGTGCTCGAAGAGACCGACTTCCCGTTCCTGGTCACGTTCAGCGTGTTTCCCGGGTCGTCGCAGGTCGAGCTTTCGCTGATCTACGACGAATCGGAGTTCGAGCCGGCCCAGGTCGAGACGATCGCGGGCTACTACACCCGCTGCATCGAGACAATGGCCGCGCGACCGCAGACGGCCTTCCACACGCACTCACTGCTGTCGGCAGAAGAGCGCGCCGTCCTCGAGGAGTGGGGCGGCGGCGCCGAGCGCTACGACACCCCGGAAGGGCTGATGCACCTGTGGTTCGAGCGGAAGGCGGCCGAGTTCGCCACCCGCGTCGCCCTGCGCGGCGACGGCCTCGGCCTCACGTACCGGGAGCTCGACGCGCGGGCGAACCGCCTGGCGCACCACCTGCGCGACGCGGGCATCGGGCCTGAAACGTTCGTCGGCATCTGCACCGACCGCTGCCTCGACATGGTCGTGGCGCTGCTCGGCATCCTCAAGGCCGGCGGCGCCTACATCCCGCTCGATCCCGCGTATCCCGCCGAGCGGCTGAAGATCATCATCGAGGACAGCCAGGTCCCCATCGTCGTGACGCAGATGGCGCACGAGGAGAACCTGCAGGCGTCCGGCGCCAGGCTCGTCGTGATCGACCGCGAGGCGGACGCCATCGCCGCCCGGCCGTCCACGCCCGTGGAGCTGCCGATCGACCCGGACCGCACGATGTACGTCATGTACACCAGCGGCTCGACCGGCAAGCCCAAGGGCTGCGTCGTGACGCACCGGCACGTCATCCGGCTGATGCACGCGATGAAGCCGCTGTACGACCTGAAGGAGACCGACGTCTGGAGCCTCCTCCATTCCTACGGGTTCGACTTCGCGGTCTGGGAGCTGTGGGGCGCGTTTCTCTACGGCGGCTGCGCGGTGGTCGTGCCGTACTCCGCCAGTCGCGTGCCCGAGGAGTTCTTCGAGCTGCTGGCGGCCGAGGGCGTGACGATCCTCAACACGACGCCGCTGGCGTTCTACCGCCTGATGGGCGTCGACGACGGCCGGCCGCTGAGGCTGCGGTACGTCATCTTCGCCGGCGAGTCGATCGACATCCCGCGCATGCAGGCCTGGTTCGACCGCCGGGGCTACGACGAGCCGCTGCTCGTCAACATGTACGGGATCACGGAAACCACGGTCCACCTGACCTGGCGGCCGCTCAGGCCGGCGGACTCGGCGAAGCCGGCGTCGTACATCGGCCGGACGATCGGCGACATGAAGGCGCTCGTCCTCGATCCCGCCATGCAGCTCGTGCCGATCGGCGTCACCGGCGAGATCTTCATCGGCGGCCCCGGCGTGACCGGCGGGTACCTTCGCCGCCCGGAGACGACGGCAGAGAAGTTCGTCGTGCGCGAGGGCGAGCGCCTCTACCGCACGGGCGATCTCGCGCGCTGGCTGCCGACCGGCGAGATGGAGTACCAGGGGCGCATCGACCACCAGATCAAGATCCGGGGCCACCGGATCGAACTGGGCGAGGTCGAGCACGTGCTGCGGGCGACCGGCTCCCTGCGCGATGTCGCCGTGCTCTCGCCGTCGGGCGACAGCCTGGTGGCGTACTGCGTGCCGCTGGACGGCCGCGCGCCGACACCCCGGGAGCTGCGCGAGTTCTGCGAGAAGCGCCTCGCGGACTACATGGTCCCCACCGCCTACGTGATGCTGGAGGGGCTGCCGATCACGTCCAACGGCAAGCTCGATCGGCGGGCGCTGCCCGCCCCCGGCGCCGGGGCGCTGCCCGAGCAGATCTACGTCGCGCCGGGCAGCGACATCGAGGCGCAGTTGTGCGCCTTCTGGGAGCAGCTCCTCGGCGTCTCCCCGGTCGGCATCCGCCACGACTTCTTCCAGATCGGCGGGGACTCGCTCCACGCCGTGCAGCTCATGGCGCGCATTCGCGATCGTTTCCAGGTGGACGTGCCGCTGCGCGCCCTGTTCCAGGAATCGACCATCGAGAAGCTGGCGGACCTGATCGCGCGGCAGCGGGGGAGCGGCAGCCGGCAGACCGGACCGGTCGTCAGACGGGCGGTGCGCCGGGCGGTGCGGCTGACGGAGGCCGGCGAAGTCGTCGAGTCCTAGGGAACGGTCAGGCGCCACGGCAATCCCCATGGAGATCTTCGCGGTCCCGGCGTCATTCGCGCAGCAGGGGCTCTGGTACCAGGCGGAGCTGGAGCCGGGCAACGCCGCGTACCACGTGCCGGTGGCCGTGCGCATGCGCGGTGCCATCGACGTGGACGCCGTCGCTTCGGCGCTGAAGACGATCGTCCAGCGCCACGAGTGCCTGCGCACGACCTTCGCGCTCCAGCACGACGAGGTCGTCCAGCTCATTCATCCGGACCTGACCGCGCCGCTGCGGGTCGAACCGTTCGAGGGCAGCGACGACGACCTCGCAGCCCGGATTCACGAAGAGATCCATCGGCCGTTCGACCTGGTGCGCGGACCGTTGCTGCGGTGGGTGCTCTACCAGCGATCCGCCGACGACGCCGTGCTCCTGGGCACGCTCCACCACCTGGTGATGGACGGCTGGTCGATCGGCGTCCTGACGAAGGAGCTGGCGGCGGCGTACGCAGGCCGGGCGCTGCCCCCGCTCACCGTTCAGTACGCCGACTACGCGGAGTGGCAGCGGGAACAGGCCGGCCACGCCTGGAATGACCAGATCGCCTGGTGGCGTGAGCGCCTGCGCGGCCCGCTGCCGGCCGCCGAGATCCCGCCCGATGTCCCCCGCACGGGGTCTCGCAGCTATCAGGGCGCCACCGAGCGCCTGCGCATCGATCCGAAGACGCTCGACGGGCTCCGACAGCTCTCCTCGCGCTCCGGCGCCACGCTGTTCATGACGCTGCTCGCAGCGTTCAAGGTCCTCCTCTACCGCCACACGGGCGAGCCGGACGTCGTCGTCGGCTCACCGGTCGCGAATCGGCGCCGCCCCGAGATCGAGGACCTGATCGGGTTCTTCGTCAATATGCAGGTCCTCCGTACCGACCTCGGCGGCCGGCCGACGTTCCTCGACACGCTGGGCCGCGTGCGGGAGACGACGCTCGGAGCCTGGGAGCACCAGGACGTTCCGTTCGAGACGCTCACGCGCCTCCTGCAGCCCGACAGGTCGCAGTCGGCCGATCCGTTCTACCGCGTGGTGTTCGCCCTGCAGAACGCGGCCCGCGGCAGCCTGACGCTGCCCGGGGTGACGATCGAGACGCTCGACGTCGTCACGGACACCGCGAAGCTCGCGCTGACGTTCATCACGGAGGAAGACGCCGCCGGGCTCGAGCTGCGCGTCGAGTACAGCACGGCGCTCTTCACGCGCGACACCATCCGTCGGCTGTGCCGCCGCTACGAGCGGCTGCTCCAGGCGATCGTCGAGGATCCCGCGCGATCCATCGACGATCTGCCGGTGCTGGCGCCGGACGAGGCCGGGCTCCTCGCGACCTGGGGCGGCGGCGGCGTCCGGTTCCCGCCCGGCGATGGCCTGCACCGCGGCTTCGAGGACGCCGTCCGCCGGTTCGGCGAGCGCACGGCCGTCCGGTTCGAGGGGCAGGCGCTCACCTACCGCGAGCTCGACGCGCGCTCGAACCGCCTGGCGCGGCACCTCCAGCAGCGCGGCGTCGGCCCGGACACGCTGGTCGGGTTGTGCGTCGAGCGGTCGATCGATCTGCTGGTCGGCATCCTCGGCATCCTCAAGGCCGGCAGCGCCTACGTACCGCTCGATCCGTCGTATCCCCCGGACCGGCTCCGATTCCTCGTGGAGGACGGCAGGCTCGGCATCGTCGTGACCGAGGCCGCCCACACTGCCGCGATCGGCGCGACCGGCGCGGCGCTCGTCGTGCTGGACCGCGATCGATCCGGCATCGAGGCGCACACCGCCGGGCCGCTCGGCACGGCGGCGGCCCCTGGCCAGGCCGCGTACGTCATCTACACCAGCGGCTCGACCGGCGCGCCCAAAGGCGTGATCGTCACGCATGACAACGTGATGCGGCTGATGGCCGCCACCGAAGCGCTCTACGCTTTCGACGAGCGCGACGTCTGGACGCTCTTCCACTCGTACGCGTTCGATTTCTCCGTGTGGGAAATCTGGGGAGCCCTGCTCTACGGCGGCTGCCTCGTGGTCGTGCCCTGGGCCACCAGCCGCGCGCCGGACCAGTTCCTCCAGCTGCTCGAGACCGAGCGGGTGACAGTGCTCAACCAGACGCCGTCCGCCTTCTACCAGCTCATGGCGGTGGATCATGGCCGTCCGCTCGCGCTCCGGTACGTGATCTTCGGCGGCGAAGCGCTCGACATCCCGCGCCTGCGCACCTGGTTCGAACGGCGCGGCGACATCACCCCGCAGCTCGTGAACATGTACGGGATCACCGAGACGACCGTGCACGTCACGTACCGGCCGATTCGCGCCGACGACACCGGACGCCCGTCGAGCGTGATCGGACGGGCCCTCGGCGACCTCCGGGCGATCGTCCTCGATGGTTCAGGGGCGCTCGCACCAATCGGTGTGGCCGGCGAGCTGTTCGTCGGCGGTGCCGGCGTCGCACGGGGGTACCTGCGCCGCGACGAGCTGACGGCCGCCCGCTTCATCGAGCGCGACGGCGATCGGCTCTATCGCACCGGTGATCTCGTCCGGTGGCTCCACACGGGCGAGCTCGAGTACCTGGGCCGCATCGACACGCAGGTGAAGGTCCGGGGCTTCCGCATCGAGCTCGGGGAGATCGAGCACGTCCTGCGCGGCGCGGCCGGCGTGCTGGACGCCGCCGTGATGCCGCGTCCCGGACCCTCCGGCCAGCAGCGTCTCGTCGCGTACGTGGTGCCGCAGGCCGGCGGCGCGCCGACGGCCGCCGAACTTCGCCGGACCTGCGAGCAGCACCTGCCGGACTACATGGTGCCGGCCGCCTACGTGCAGCTCGGTGCCCTGCCGTTGAGCGCCAACGGCAAGCTCGATCGCGCCGCGCTGCCAGACCCCGATTCGGACGCACACATCGTCCACGACGACTACGTGGCTCCGCGGACCGAGGTCGAAGAGGCGTTGGCGCGCATCTGGCGCGAGGTGCTGCGGGTCGAGCGGGTCGGCGTCCACGACAACTTCTTCGCGCTGGGGGGCGACTCGATCCTGCTGCTGCAGGTGGCGGCGAAGTGCGCGCGCGCGGGGATCAGGTTCACGCGCCGGCAGCTGGTCGAACACCAGACGATCGCGGCGCTCGCCGCGCAGACGCCCGCGGCGCCGGCCCGGGGACCGCAGGCGGCAGGGCCCGCGCAGGAGCCATCGCCGGCAACCGGCACGGACGTGGTATCGGCTGGCACCAACGGGGATGACGCCGGCTACCCGCTGACGCCGCTCCAGGAGGGACTGCTCTTTCACGCCGTCTACGCGCCCGCCGACGGCGTGTACGTCGAGCAGCTCCACGGCGTTCTCGAAGGCGACCTCGATCCGGGCCTCTTCGAACGCGCGTGGCAGGCCGCAGTCACCCGTCATCCGATCCTGCGAAGCACCTTCGAGTGGAACGACGGGAAGCCGCGCCAGCGCGTTCTCCGCGAAGCGACCCTCCATCTGCACGTCGAGGACTGGCGGGATGCAGACGAACCGGAGCGGCAGCGGCGGATCGAGGCCAGGATCGACGCCGACCGGCGCCGGGGCTTCGACCTCGCGCAGCCGCCGCTCATGCGCGTGGCCGTCATGCGCCTGGACGCGACAAGGTGGCACTGGCTGTGGACACACCATCACCTCGTGCTCGACGGCTGGTGCCTGAGCCAGCTCGTCGGCGAAGTGCTCGAGTGCTACCGGGCGTACGCCGACGGCACCACGCCGAACCTCCCCGAGCGGCGGCCGTTCCGCGACTACATCACCTGGCTGGGGCGACAGGACGCCGTCGCCGCCGAGGCGTACTGGCGCGAGGCGCTGGCGGGCTTCCGCAGCCCGTCGACGATCGGGGCCCTCCCGCCTCGAGACAGCCACCCCGACGGCCCGGCGGAGCAGGACTTCGTCCTCGGCGCATCCGACACGGCGCGGCTGACCGCGCGGGCGCGACACCTGCAGGTCACGCCCAGCACGATCGTCACGGCCGCCTGGGCGATGCTCGTCCGCGCGTATTCGGGCTCCGACGACGTGGTGTTCGGCGTGACGGTGTCGGGCCGCCCGGCGGAGCTCGCGGGGTTCGAGCTGATGATCGGGCCGTTCATCAACACGCTGCCCCTGCGCGTGCCGGTCGATCCCGATGCGCCGCTCGATGACTGGCTGCGCGACGTGCACCGCCGCCACGCGCGGATGCGCGAGTTCGAGTACAGCCGGCTCGTCGACATCCAGCGATGGAGCGACCTGCCGCCGGGCACCGCCCTCTTCGACTCGCTCATGGTGTTCGAGAACTACCCGGTGGATGCCTCGCTGCGCCAGCAGCGGAGCGGGCTGCAGTTCGGGCCGGTGACGTTCGTCGAGCGCAGCACCTACGGTCTCGCCCTCGCGGCGATTCCCGGCGACACGCTCCGGCTGCGTCTCTACTTCGACCCCGCGCGGATCGATCGGGTCACCGCCGTCCGGATGCTCGACCAGCTCGGTGCGCTCCTCGAATCCGCCGCGTCCGGAGACGTACCGCGCGTGGGCGCCTGGTCGCTGCTGACGCGAGCCGAGCGGACCCGGCTCGTCGCCGACTGGAGCACCACTGCCGCCGACTACGCCATCGACCGGCCGGTCACGGCGCTCTTCGACGCCCAGGTCGAGGCGGCCCCCGGCGCCGCCGCGCTGGTCTTCGGGGGACAGCGCGTGACCTACCGCGAGCTCGCGGGCCTGGCAGCCCGTCTGGCTGCGTGGCTCCGCCGCAGCGGTGCCGGCCCCGACGTCCTCGTGGGCATCCAGATCGAGCGCTCGATCGAGATGCTCGTGGCCGTGCTCGGCGTCTGGAAATCCGGCGCCGCCTACCTGCCGCTCGACCCGTCCTACCCCCCGAAACGGCTCGCGCACATGCGGGAGGACGCGGGCGTACGGCTGGTGCTGACGAAGGAGGCGGTGGCCGACATCCTGTCGCGTGAGGGCGAGGCCGCCGAGGACGCCGCGCCGCCACCCGGTCTCGACGCGCTGGCCTACGTCATCTACACCTCCGGCTCCACGGGCGTGCCGAAGGGGACGCTGGTCACGCATCGCGGGCTGGTGAACCTGGCCGAGGCCCAGTCCCGGGCGTTCGACGTCCGCGCCGGCGATCGCGTGCTCCAGTTCGCTTCGCTCAGCTTCGATGCGTCTGCGTCCGAGATCGTGATGGCGCTCGGCTTCGGAGCCGCGCTGCACCTGGCCACGCGGGACGAGATCCTGCCGGGCGAGCCGTTCGTCGATCTGCTGCGCGATCGGCGGATCACGCACCTCACGATCCCGCCGTCGGTCCTCGCCGCGCTGCCCCACGCGCCCTTGCCGCACCTGCGCACGCTCATCGTGGCGGGCGAAGCCTGCCCGCCGGCTCTGGCCGCGACATGGTCGGCCGGTCGGCGGTTCGTGAACGCGTACGGCCCGACGGAAAACAGCGTCTGCGCGACCATCGGCGCATACGACGGCCGCTCGCTGACGATCGGACGGCCGATGGCCAACGTCCGGGTCTACATCCTGGATCGCCACGGCGACCCCGTGCCTATCGGGGCCAGTGGCGAGATCTGCCTCGGCGGGGCCGGCGTCGCGCGTGGCTACGGGCGCCGGCCGGCGCTGACGGCCGCACGCTTCGTGCCGGATCCGTTCGGTGGCCGGCCCGGCCAGCGGATGTACCGGACCGGCGACCTGGCACGCTGGCTCCCGGACGGCACGATCGACTACCTCGGGCGCCTCGACCATCAGGTCAAGATTCGCGGGCACCGGATCGAGCTCGACGAGATCGCGAACGTCCTGCGGACGACGTGCGGCCTCCGCGACGCCGCGGTCCAGGCCGTCACCGGCGCCACCGGGCACGCCCGTCTCGTCGCATACGCTGCAACGGGGGGCCGGATGGTCGATGCAGACGGCCTGCGCGCCGCCTGCGCGGAGCGGCTGCCGGACTACATGGTCCCGTCGGCGGTCGTGGTGCTCGACGCGCTGCCGCTCACGCCCTCCGGCAAGCTCGATCGCGCCGCGCTGCCCGACCCGGAGGAGGCGCCACGCCCGGCGTTCGTGGACCCGCGGACGGACACGGAGGCGGCGCTGGCGCGCATCTGGCGCGACGTGCTGGGCGTCGCCCGCGTCGGGATCGACGACAACTTCTTCGCGCTCGGCGGCGACTCGATCGTCTCGCTGCAGATCGTCTCGCGCGCCGCACAGGCCGGCCTGCAGATCACCGCACGCGAGCTGTTCCAGCATCCGACCATCGCCGCCCTCGCCCGTGTGGCGCGACGCGCGGTTCAGGCGCCGGGCGCGACCGCCGCTCCGTCGGGTCCGATACCGCTCACGCCCATCCAGCGCTGGTTCTTCGAGCAGGATCTCGTGGAACCGGACCGCTGGAACCAGGCGGTCCTCCTCGGCGTGGACACCGCGGTCACGCCTGACGCTCTGGAGCAGGCGCTCCGCACGGTGGCGCGGCACCACAGCGCCCTGCGCACACGGTTCCACCACGGCGATGGCGGGTGGGACGCCTCCATCGCGGACGGCGACGGCATCGTCGTCGAACGGATCCCGGACGGCGACGTGGCGGGGCACGCCGAGCGCGCCCACGCCTCGCTCAGCCTCGCCGAAGGCCGGCTTGCGCGGGCGCTCCATTTCGTCGCTGAGCGGCGCCTGCTCGTCGTCATTCACCATCTGGCCATCGACGGCGTCTCGTGGCGCGTGCTCCTCGACGACGTGCAACGCGTGCTGCGCGGCGAGTCGATCGAAGCGGCCACGCAGTTTGCGGACTGGGCCCGGAGGCTGGCTGCAGGCGCAGCCGACACCGCGATCGACGCGGAGTACTGGCGGGCGCTCCCCGAGCCCCCCGCCCCGCGCACCGCGCCGGACAACACCGCCGGCACCGTGCGCGTCGTCGAAGCGCGGCTGTCGCGGGACGAGACCGACACGCTGCTCCGCCGCGTCCCGGCCGTACACCACACCCAGGTCAACGACGTGCTCCTCGCGGCCTTCGCCGCGGCCATGCGCGGGTGGACGGGTCAGGATGTGGTCTGGGTAGACCTCGAGGGTCACGGTCGCGAGCCGCTGTTCGACGACGTCGATCTGTCCCGCGCGGTGGGCTGGTTCACCAGCCTCTTCCCGGTGAGCCTGGAGGTGCCCACCGCCGGACCGGGCGCGCTTCTCAGGTCGATCCGGGAGCAGTTGACGCGCGTGCCGCAGCACGGCGTGGGCTTCGGCATCGCACGCTACCTTCGCGGCGATGCCGCGCTTGCGAGTCTGCCCGAGCCGGAGATCTCGTTCAACTACCTCGGCCAGCTCGATCAGGCGTCCGGCCCCGCGCTCCTCCGGCTCGCCGACGGCCCCGTCGGCGACGGGCAGTCGCCGCGGGAGCGCCGCCGGCACCTCATCGACGTCGTGGCGTCCGTGCGGTCGGGCGCGTTCCGCATCGCGTGGCACTACTCCCACGCCGTCCACGACCGGTCGCAGATCGACGCCGCCCTAGCCGCATACATGTCGTGGCTGCGCCGGCTGCTTGCGCCCGTGCGGGAACTGACGGCGGGCGAGGACGTCGAGGAGCTCTACGCGCTGGCACCGATGCAGCAGGGGCTGCTGTTCCATGCGCTGCAGGCGCGGGAGCCGGACCTGTACCTCGAGCAGCTCCACGGCGAGCTCTGCGGTGAGGTCGATTCCGCCGCGTTCGAGCGCGCCTGGCAGGCGGTGGCGGCGCGGCATGCGGCCTTCCGCACCGCTTTCGTGTGGGAGGGAGTGGACGAGCCGCTGCAGCGCGTGAGCCGGCGCGTCAGCCTCCGTCTGGACCGGCACGACTGGCGTGATCGCCCGGCGGAGGAGCAGGCGGGCCGCCTGGCCGGCTTCCTGCGGCAAGACCGGGACCGCGGCTTCGCCCTGGACCGCGCCCCCCTGACCCGCGTGGCGCTCATCCGGCTTGCCGACAGGCGCTGGCACTGGGTCTGGACGCACCATCACGTCCTGCTCGACGGCTGGTGCCTGGCGCTCGTCGTGAACGAGGTGCGCCGCTGCTACGAGGCGTTCACCGCGGGCCGCGCCGAGCCGCCGCTGCCCGCCGTGCGCCCCTACCGCACCTACGTCGAATGGCTGGCCCGCCAGGACGCGTCGCGCGCGGAGGCGTACTGGCGGCAGACGCTCGCCGGATTCACCGCCCCCACGCGCATCCGCTTCACCGACGACCCGCCGGCTGCAGGGCACGTCGTCGAATCCGGACAGTTCGAACTGCAGCTCACGGCTGCGGAGACGGCGCGCCTGCACGCATGGGCGCGAGGCCGGGCGCTCACCGTCAACACGCTCGTCACTGCCGCGTGGGCCCGCGTGCTCCAGACGTTCGCCGCGAGCGACGACGTGGTGTTCGGCGTCACGGTCTCGGGCCGTCCGGCATCGCTTCCGGGGTCCGCCGACATGATCGGCCTGTTCATCAACACGCTGCCGTTCCGGGTCGGCAGCCCGCGAGGACGGGCGTTGGTGGAGTGGCTGGCGGACGTGCAGCAGCAGCAGGCGGAGCTCCGCGAGTACGAATACAGCCGGCTGGTGGACGTGCAGCGCTGGAGCGATCTTTCGCCCGGGGAGCCGCTCTTCGACACGCTGCTCGCGTTCGACAACTACCCGGTCGATCGCACGCTGGAGCGGCGGTTCGGCCCGGTGGACGTCCACGACGTCCGGCTCGTCGAGCGCACGCACTACCCGATGACGCTGTCGATCGTCCCGCACGACGCGATGCGGATGCGCGCGCTCTACGATCCGCGCCGCATCCCGGGCGGCGGTGTCCGGCGCATGCTCCACGCGCTGCGCACGCTGCTGGTCGCCGCGGTGGAGGACCGCGTGCCGGTCGTCGACGGGTGGGCGATGGTCGACGCCGACGAGCGCCGGGCGCTGCTGTCGCGTGCCGCGACGCCCGCTCCCGCGGCGATCGGGGTCGAGCCGGCCGCGCCGCTCGAGTGCCTGCACGACTGGTTCAGCCGGGTTGCCGCGGAGCGCAGTGACGCCGTCGCCGTGCGGTGCGGCGGGCAGGAGGCCACCTATCGCGAACTCGAGGCGCGCTCCAACCGGCTGGCGAACCACCTCCGCGCGCAGGGGGTGGGCCCCGAGACGCTCGTCGGCCTCCGCATGGAGCGGTCGGTCGATCTCGTGACCGGCATGCTCGGCATCCTGAAGGCGGGCGGCGCGTACGTCCCGATCGATCCGGCAACCCCCGCGGAGCGGATCGCGTACCTGCTGCGCGACAGCGGCGTGCGGATCGTCGTGACGGAAGACACACTTGGCGACGACATGATGGCCGCCGCGAGCGGCGCCAGGCCCGAATCGGGTGCCGCACCGTGGAATGCGGCCTACGTCATCTACACGTCGGGCTCCACGGGCACGCCCAAGGGCTGCGTCGTCACACACGCGAACGTCGCGCGGCTCATGCGGCAGACCGAGGCGTGGTTCGGGTTCGACGAGCGCGACGTCTGGACGCTGTTCCACTCCGTGGCGTTCGACTTCTCGGTCTGGGAGATCTGGGGGGCCCTGCTCTACGGCGGGCGCCTGGCCGTCGTGCCGTACGCCGTCAGCCGGTCGCCCGAAGAGTTCCACGACCTGCTCGTGCGCGAAGGCGTGACGGTGCTCAACCAGACGCCTTCGGCCTTCCGGCAGCTGATAGCCGCCGACGAGCGGCGCCCGGCGCCGCTGGCGCTGCGGTACGTGATCTTCGGCGGCGAGGCGCTGCAGATCGACGCCCTCGCCCCCTGGTTTGACCGGCATGGCGATGAGACGCCTCGTCTCGTCAACATGTACGGGATCACGGAAACGACGGTCCACGTCACCTACCGGGTGACCACGAAAGCCGATCTGGCGGCGGGTACCGGAAGCCGCATCGGCGTCGCGATTCCGGACCTGCAGCTCTACGTCCTCGACCATCAGCGCCAGCTCGTGCCCGAGGGAGTGGCGGGCGAGCTGCATGTGGCCGGAGCCGGCGTGGCTCGCGAGTACCTCGGGCGGCCGGAGCTCACCGCCGAGCGCATGATCCCCAACCCGTTCGGCGAAGGGCGCCTCTACCGCACGGGCGATCTGGTGCGCTGGCGCCCGGACGGGCTCGAGTACCTCGGCCGCATCGACGACCAGGTGAAGATTCGCGGCTTCCGCATCGAGCTCGGCGAGATCGGGTCGCTGCTCGCCTCCCATCCGGGCGTGCGCGAGTGTGTCGTCGTGATGCGCGAGGAGCGGCTCGTGGCCTACGTCGTGCCTCGACGGTCTGCCGCGACCGGCGACGCGGACGTCGTCACGACCGGCGCGCTCCGCACCTTCGCCGCGGAACGGTTGCCCGACTACATGCTGCCGGCAGCGTTCGTCGTCCTCGAGGCGATGCCGCTCACGTCGAACGGCAAGATTCATCGGGCCGCACTGCCGGCGCCGGCCGCCGCGGGCACCTCCGACTCCTACGCGGCGCCCCGAACCGGCCGTGAGCAGATCCTTGCCGACGTCTGGAGCGAGGTTCTCGCCGTGCCCGCGGTCGGCATTCACGACAACTTCTTCGCGCTCGGTGGGGACTCCATCCGCAGCATCCAGGTGCTCTCCCTGGCGCGCGCCCGGGGCGTGGAGCTGACGTTCCAGGAACTGTTCGAGCACCCGACGATTGCGGGGCTCACCGGCGATCGGACGCCAGCGGCTGACGAACGGACCGCGCCGTTCAGTCTCGTGTCGGAGGCAACGCGCCTCCGGCTGCCGGCCGATGTCGAGGACGCCTACCCGCTGACCCGCCTCCAGCAGGGGATGCTCTTCCACAGCGAGGCGTACCACGACGTGATGTCGTACCACCTGCGGGCGCCGTTCGACCGCGACGCGCTCGTCGAGGCCCTGGGCGACGTCACGGCGGCCCACGCGATCCTCCGCACGAGCATCGACCTGCTCGCGTACGACGAACCGCTGCAGCTCGTGCACCGCGCGGCCACGATTCCGGTCGAGGAAGGGAACCTAGACTGGGTCGCGCGCGAACGAGCGCGTGCCTTCGATCCGGCCGTGGCGCCGCTCCTGCGGGTCCACATGCGGGATCTCGGCGACGGCACGTTCCGCTTCGAAGTCGGCTTTCACCACGCGATTCTCGACGGCTGGAGTCTCGCGTCGATGCTGACCGAACTCTTCCAGCGCTACCTGGCGCGTCTCGGCCGGCCGGCACCGGCCAGCGCGCCCCCGCCGGAGCTGGAGTTCCGCGACTTCGTCGCGCTCGAGCGGCGCGCGATCGCGGAGCCCGCGGCCGCCGCGTTCTGGGCGTCCTTCCTCGACGGCGCCGAGCTCACGGCCGTGCCGCGGGTCATGGCGCGCCGAGCGGCGCGGACGGTGCGGCGGCAGGCGATCGACATCCCGGACCGGACGTCTCGCGCGCTCAAGCAGCTCGCCGACGCCGCCGGTGTGCCGCTGCGCTCGGTCCTGCTCGCTGCGCACGTCCGCGCGCTGGCACACATCGCGGGCAGGGACGACGTGGTGACCGGGCTCGTGACGAACGTGCGGCCGGAGCGAGGCGGCGGCGACCGCATGCTCGGCCTGTTCCTCAACACGCTCCCCTTCCGTCTTCGCCTGGAGCCCGGCACGTGGAGGGAGCTGATTCGGGAGACGTTCCGGACCGAGCAGCGGATCTCACCGCACCGCCGGTTCCCCCTGGCCGAGATCCAGAAGGCCGGCGGCGGGGCGCCGCTGTTCGAGACCGACTTCAACTTCGTCCACTTCCACGTCTTCGACCAGTTGCGGAACATGCCGGACGTCGAGAGCCTGGGTGCCGACGCCGTCGAGGAGACGAACTTCACGATCGCCGCGAACTTCAGCTGGTGGGGCGATCCCGCGCGCCTGTCCGGTTCGCTCGACTACGACGCGGCGGAGCTCGATGAGGGGCAGATGGCCTCGTACGCCAGCGCGTACGCCGCCATCCTCGACGCGATGGCTGCTCGCCCCGACGAAGCATGGCCCCGGGGCGCGCTCGCCGGCCCGGGTCGGGTCGAACCGGTGTCGGACACGGCGACCGCGCTGCTCCACGAGCTGGTCGCGGATGGGGGGGCCGCGGCCGCCGTCATGGGGTCGGGCGACGAGGTGCTCTCCTACGACGAGCTGCACCGCCGCTCGAACCGGATCGCGCACGCCCTCCGGGCCTCGGGCGTGGGCCCCGACGTGCTGGTGGGCGTTGCGCTCGAAGCCGGTGTCGGGCGCGTGGTCGCGCTGCTGGCCGTGCTGAAAGCCGGGGGGGCCTACCTGCCGATCGATCCCGACTACCCGCCGCATCGCGTGGCGCTGATGGTCGAAGACAGCGGCATCGCCCATGCGATCGTCCGTGGCGGCGCCGTGGGTGCCGGGCTGACGGTCGCCCACGCGATCGACATCGACGGCGACCTCAGCGGCCATCCCGACACCCCGCCGGCGGTGGCCGTTCGTCCGGAGCACCTGGCCTACGCCCTGTACACGTCGGGTTCCACCGGGCAGCCGAAGGGCGTGCTCATCCCGCACCGGGCGATCGTGAACCACATGCGCTGGATGCAGGAGGTGTATCCGCTCGTCGCGAGCGACCGGGTCTTCCAGAAGACGCCGTTCAGCTTCGATGCGTCGGTCTGGGAGTTCTGGGCGCCGCTCATGGCGGGTGCGGCCCTGCACGCGGCACGCCCGGGCGGCGTGCAGGATCCCGCGTACCTGCTCGAGACCATCCGCGAGCACCGGCTGACGGTCCTGCAGGTGGTGCCGGCGCTTCTCGACGTGCTGCTGGATCAGCCCGACTTCGCGCGCTGCCACTCGCTGCGGCGCGTGTTCGTGGGCGGCGAGGCGCTGACGGGGGCGCTCGTCCGCCGGGTCCGGGACGCGCTGCCGCACGCGGAGATCGTCAACCTGTACGGACCGACCGAAGCGACGATCGACGCGACGTCGCACGTGGTGCGGCCGGGCGGCGACAGCGTGCCGATCGGCCTCCCCATTCGCAACGTCCGCGCCTACCTGCTGGATCGGTGGCTCCAGCCGGTTCCGTCCGGCACTGACGGCGAGCTGTACCTCGGTGGCCTGGCGCTCGGGCGCGGGTACCACCGCCGGCCCGGCCTGACCGCCGCGAGCTTCGTTGCCGATCCGTTCGGCCCGGAGCCGGGCGGACGGATGTACCGCACGGGCGACATCGCGCGGCGGCTCGGTGACGGCACGCTGGAGTTCCGTGGCCGCGCCGACGACCAGGTGAAGGTCCGCGGCCATCGCATCGAGCTCGGCGAGGTGGAGACCGTGCTGGCGTCGCATCCGGCGGTCCAGCACGCCGTCGCCGCGGTCGCCGATCAGCGCCTCGTGGCGTACGTGACCGGGGCGCCCGTGGACGACCTCCGCGAGTTCATGAGCCTGCGCCTTCCGGCCGCCATGGTGCCGGCGGCGTTCGTCTCGCTGCCGGCCATGCCGCTCACACCCAGCGGCAAGATCGACCGGCGCGCGCTGCCGGCGCCCGACGGCTCGCTCGCCCCGGCACGGGCGGCCCACGCCGCACCGTCCACGGAGGCCGAGCGGCGGCTTGCCGACGCCTGGCAGGCCGTGCTCGGCCTGCCGCAGGCCGGCATCGACGACAACTTCTTCGACGCCGGGGGCGACTCGATCCTCAGCCTGCAGATCGTCGGCCGGCTCCATCGCGCGGGCTGGAAGCTCTCGCCCCGCGCCATGCTCGAGCACCAGACCATCCGGCGGATCGCGCCGTTGATGGAGCGCGCCGCCCCGGTGGAGGCCCCGGTCCGGCCTTCGGGAGAGGTCCCGCTGCTGCCGATGCAGCGCGCGTTCTTCGCGCGGCCGCTGATCAACCGGAACCACTGGAACCAGTCGACGTTCCTCATCGTGCCCGGCGACTTCTCGTTCGAGCGCTTCGCCGCTGCGCTGCAGACGGTCGCCGCGCACCACGACGCCTTGCGGCTCAGGTTCACGCAGGACGGCGCGACGTGGCGACAGCACTACGACGAGGGCCCGGTCACGATCCCGTTCGAGCGCATCCCCTCGGCGGACATCGAAGCGGAGGCGGCCCGGGTCCAGTCGAGCCTGGACATCATGAACGGCCCGACCATGCGCGCGGCGTTCCTCACCCCGCGCCGCCGGCTCCTGCTCGTGATCCACCACCTGGTCGTGGACGCGGTGTCGTGGCGGATCCTCCTGGAGGACCTCGCCGCCGCCTACGACGGCCGCGCCCTGCCGGCGCCAACGGCGTCGGTGCGCGCGTGGAGCGAACGGCTGCAGACGCACGCGCCGTCCGCCGCCTACCGGGATCGGCTGCGCGGCCGCCCGATGCCGCGCCTGATCGTGGAGGCAGACGACGGCGACGATACCGAAGCCGATGCGGCGAGCGTGCGTGTCGAGCTCGAGGCGCCGGAGCTGCTGCAGACCCGGACGGTGGACGTCCTGCTCGACGCGCTGGCCGAGGCGCTGACGGCGTGGATGGGCAGCGACGAGGCCTGGGTGGACGTCGAAGGGCACGGCCGCGAGGATCTCTTCGACGACATCGACCTGTCACGCACCGTCGGATGGTTCACGACGATCGTCCCGGTTGTGCTGAGCCGCAGCGGGCGGGAGATGCCTGCCCGCGGCCTCGATTTCGGCCTGCTGGGCGACGACCTGCCGTCCAGAGAGATCAGCTTCAACTACCTGGGCCGCGTCGATCAGGGCCTGTCGCGGGGTGGCTTCGCCGCGGCGCCCGAACCGGCGGGCCTGGACCGCGCGCCGGAGAACCCGCGCCAGTACCTGATCGACGTGTCCGCACGCCTGGAAGGGCAGCGCCTGATCGCCGACTGGACGTACGGCCGGGCGCGCTTCCGCAGGGAGACCGTGGCTGCCGTGGCCGGTCGCTTCATCGACGCCGTCGCGCGGCTCGTCGCCTCGGGCGTCGAGGAGCGGCTGCCGCTGTCGCCGCTGCAGGAAGGGCTGCTCTACCACGCACTGGACGACGATCAGCGCGGCGTCTACGTGCAGCAGATCGTCGCCACGCTCGACGGCGAGCCGGACCGGGCCGCCTTCGAGCACGCCTGGAACCGCGTCCTCTCGCGTCACGCGGCGCTCCGCGCGTCGTTCCGGCTGGACGAGGCCTCGCGCCCGTCACAGACTGTGCTGCCGCGAGCCGGCTGCCCCGTCGAGTGGCTCGACTGGCGTATCACGCCCGGCCGCTCGTGGGAGGACCTGCTTGCGGAGGACCGGGTTCGTGGGTTCGATCCCGCCAGCGCGCCGCTGATGCGCCTGACGGTGGTACGGATGTCCGACCGCGAGTGGCGCCTGCTCTGGACGCACCACCACCTGATTCTCGACGGCTGGTCGCTGCCGATCGTCCTCGAGGAGGTGATCACGTGCTACCGGGAGGCGTCCGAACGCACGCCGGCGGCGCTCCCCCCCGCGCCCGACTACACCAGCGTCATCCGGCGGCTCGCCCGCGGCGATCGCGGGGCGGCGGCCACCTACTGGCGCACGGCGCTCGGCGGCTTCACCGAACCAAACGAGATCGCCCTGCGCCGTCCGGCCGGCATCGACGCCGCCGGTTTCCGCGAGCTGGATCTCGACCTGCCCGAGGCGCTCACGGCCGAGTTGACCGCGCTCGCGAGAGGCGCGCGCGTCACGCTCAACACCGTCGTGCAGACGCTCTGGGGCCTGCTCGTCGGCACCTACAGCTCCCGGCGCGACGTCGTCTTCGGCGTCACCGTGAGCGGCCGCCCGGCGGACGTCCCCGACATGGAGCGGATGGTCGGCCTGTTCATCAACACGCTGCCGCTCAGGGTGGACACCAGCGGCACGGGACCGCTCGCCGAACTCCTGCGCGACGTGCAGTCGCGCCAGGCAGCGATGAGCCAGCACGAGACTTCGCGCCTGGTTGACGTCCACGGCTGGAGCGACGTCTCTCGAGACCTGCCGCTGTTCGAGACGATCCTCGTCTTCGAGAACTACCCGCTCGGCGAGTCGCTGGCCGCGGCTCCGCTCCGCGACTTCGCCGTACGCGACGTCCACTCGGTCGAATGGACGCACTACCCGCTGACCTGCTACGCCACACCCGGCCGGCGCCTGCACCTGAAGCTGGTCTACCGGACCGACCGCTTCACGGCCGCCGGCATGCGCCGGCTGCTCGACGACGCGCGTTCGCTCGCCGCGACGATGGCGCGCGGCGGC
>Ga0194132_10004729_pt1 | contig 22902 bp, 15 predicted proteins | sample TA2KigOf80mmetaG_FD_148612 | JGI IMG/M metagenome (GOLD analysis project Ga0194132, IMG submission 148612) | Freshwater microbial communities from Lake Tanganyika, Tanzania - TA2015054 Kigoma Offshore 80m | ecosystem: Environmental > Aquatic > Freshwater > Lake | place: Tanzania: Lake... | reverse complement strand
GACTGACACCGCGCGTGGCGGAAACGTTGCTCTGGCTGGCTCAGGGCAAGACCAACAGCGATATCGCGACCATCCTAGGCAACAGCGAGAGCACGGTCAAAAAGCACGTCCTGGAAATCTTCGCCAAACTCGGCGTGGAAACGCGCACCGCCGCAAGTCTCCGCGCGCTGGAAGTGTTGAGTTCACCGGCCGCGAAATCCGGCTGAGCAGGGCTGGCTTCCAGCCTGCCAGTGCCCGATGCGCCTGCGGGACTAAACCGGAACGATTCAGATGCAAGCGAGAAGCACACGCGCCCTCGCGTCTTCCGACTGGCCCTCGCCGGTCGGACCGTTGTTCAAGCCATGGTGATGAGCCGGGACGGTTTCGATCCGACTGAATGGGGTCGGCGGGGGCGCCGACCACAGCACCCGAGGCGCGTGCGCTCCTCATCCGTCCTGAATCGTTCCGGCTGAGAGAAGATCAAAGCGGCGAAGGCAAGCTCAGATCTAGCGCCAGGCCAACCAATTCTTCCCGCAGCGTCGCGTTGATCGGAATGCCTTCGGCCCGGCGGCGCTGCTCGGTCTCGTGCTCGATTTCGCCAGGGACGTAAATGCGTTCGCTGCCAGGCGCGCGCGGACACGAGTGCATGAGATCGATGATTTCCTCGACCCGACGGCTGAACTCGGCGCACGGCATGAAGTTGTCGATCTTGATGGCGGCAAACGACTGCGCCACATCGCTCGGCGATTCGAGCTTCTGATACAAGCCCTTGACGTGGGTCGAGAATCCACCGCCCACGAGCACGCCCGTGAGAATGTCGACGAACAGGCTTAACCCATAGCCTTTGTATCCTCCGAAAGGCTGAATCAAACCGCGATCTGCGGCGGCGTTGGGGTCGTCGGTCGGCAGGCCGTGTTTGTCCAACGCCCACGAGGGAGGGATTTTCTCGTGCTTCTGCTGCGCCAAGAAAATTTTTCCCCAGGCCACGGCGCCGGTCGCCATATCGAGCACGAGCGGCGGATATTTCCCGGCCGGCACGGCGATGGCGACGGGATTGTTGCCCAGACGTCCTTCGCGTCCGCCCGTGGGAGCCATGCTGGCGCCGGCATTTGTCGCCGCGAAACCGATCATTCCGCTCTCGACCGCCTGGATCGCATAGAACGCCGCCGCGCCAAAGTGATTGCTGTTCTGGACTCCCACGATCGCGGCGCCCGTGGCTTCTGCCTTGGCAATCGCCAGCTTCATCGCCTCCACGCCGGCGATCTGTCCGAGGCCATGCCCGGCGTCGAGCAACGCGCTGGAAGCGTGTTCGGAAATGATTCGAGGATGCACGCGGGCCTTGAATCCGCCCGCGCGCAGCCGCTCCGTGTAGATCTTCAGCCGAATCACGCCGTGGGAATCGACCCCGCGCAGGTTTGCGAAGATCAAATTCTCTGCCGTGATTCTCGCGTCGTCCGCCGGCACGCCCAGCTTCTCGAAGCAAGCGGCGCAGAACTTCAAGAGCGAGTCGGGGGAGACTTTCGATTCCTCGGCGCTCACGATTCGTAAAGCCGCTTCAGTTCTTCCAGGGAGAAGCTCGGAGATTTGCAGTGGCCGATGATGCGCTGCTCCCGCTCCGCAACTTTTGCCGCGGCCTGAGGAATGTCGCGCACGATGTCGGTCGGGACGACGAGCACGCCGTGCTTGTCGGCATGAATCAAGTCGCCGGTCCGGACAAGAGTTCCGCCCACTTTGACCGGCCCGCCGAAATCAATGAGGTGCACGTAAGCGTGGGAAACGCAAACGCCGGCGGCGAAGTAGTTGAAGCCCATCGCGTGCACCTCGTCCAGGTCCCGAACGTGTCCATTCGTCACGACACCAATGCAGCCGAGGCGCTGGTGAATGGTGGATTGAACTTCGCCAAAGTAGGCCCCGACGCCCACAGGTTGGTCTAGGTCTTGCATCACGACGACGCGCGGTTCCGGGATTTCCAGAATGCGCTTCCAAAAATCGTAGCGCGAACCGGGGCGCGTCGCAGGTTGATCGGCTGCGAAACGGCCAGTGATGGCGTAGCCCGCCATGACGCCGAACTCCGGGAACAGGCTGCGAATTTCCGGGGACATGAACCCGTGGTTTCGCGGGCGGAGATTGAACAACTCGACGGCGTTGGAGACGGTTGGCGTGCTCAGGGCGCGCAGCGCGTCGAGATCTTGTTGGGTGAGGCTCATGGTCGCAATTCCGGTTCCGCACGAGTGCCAGAGGACGCGCCTTTACTAGGTCAGTGGCCGCAGGGTGTCAAATTCTTCCTCGCGGAGTCTCGGAGTCCGCCGTACGTCTTGCGTGAGATCAGTTCCACGACAAATCGTCCGGCATTTGGGAGAGGAGTCTGAATTGGACGCCTTTCTTCTGGCTGACAATAGCTCGCCAGAGCGTGGCGGGATCCTTGGCAAAAACGACTTCGATGGACGCCGGGTGAGTCAGCCAGGCCTTGCGCTTCATTTCGTCGTCGAGCTGTCCCGGCCCCCAGCCGGCGTATCCGGCGTAAATCCGCACTTGCTGGCTCGGAGAGAGCGATTCACCGATTTCCACCAGCGAGTCGAGCGAATGCCCCAGGTTGAGATTGGAAATGACATTGGCTTGAGGCAGAAACGTATCGGCGTGGAGGTAACTCAAAGCCGTGGGTTGGACCGGCCCGCCCAGGAAAAGGGATTGTTCCTTGAGCATGTCGGGAAGGTCGGCAACGAGCATTTCGCCGACCTTGTTTTCGCTGGAGCGGTTGATCACGAGGCCGAACGCGCCTTCTGCATCGTGCTGGCAAATCAGGACGACGGTTCGGTGGAAGAACGAACCGTTCAGCATGCCGCTGTCCAGCAGCAACTGGCCTTTCAGCGATTTGAATTTCTCAGCCATTTCTTCTCACGCCGACGGTTTACTTTGCCCCAGACTTGCCCGGCTGACAATTCTGATTCACATTCGGGCATGGCCAAATTCATTCTGCTGGTTCTGTTGCTTATGACGATGGCGGCGGCGTTAGGTTGCAAGACAAATCCCGGCAGCCGCGAGTTCATCCCCGGCAAAGGCTGGGTGCCGACAAGGTAATGGTCCCCCGAACCGCCATTGACGGGCGTCACAGTCACGTTGAAGGTTCGTTAGGTGATGAGTTTGAGAGCGGCGCCGGTTTATCCGGGTCTCTGAACTTGGGGATCGACCGGCACACACCGGTAACCCACGTTTTGCCACCGCAGTCAGGCACCCTTTGGTTCCCTCTGCCAAGCCATAGGGTCTAGACCGCCGATTACACGCCCTCGCCCACTGCGAGTCATGAGAAAGGGAACAGATGTTTGACCACGTCAAGTTCGGTGTCCGCAACTTCGCGGTGAGCAGAGCCTTCTACCTCAATAGGGAAAAGAAATCCCTGACGGAAAGCATTCTTTTCCGTTTGGCGTCCTCAGAACGGGAGGTCCGACTTGATTTCCAGTTGAGCAGCTCGGAACGAAGTCGAGGTTACGAAGACACCTGGCAGGAAGCCGGCGCGCGGCGGGTGGCGTATTACACGGGAGTTCCTTCCGGCGGCTATCGTTTCCATGTGAAAGCCGCGAACGCTGACGGCCTCTGGAACGAAACCGCCGCCACGCGGGCGTTGCAGTTCTTGCTGCAAAACGTTTCTTCATCCTCGGCCATCCGCGTCGCTGACGAGATCGGAAGGCATCCTCGCGGCGATCGACCTGGCCGCAGACAATCGCCACTACATCAGTCCGGAAATCTCCGGCCTGCGAACCGAGGCGGCAAGCCTGGGTGCGGAAGCGTACGTGACGAAAGACGATTTCTCCCAACTGTTCGCGACCATCCATTCCGGCGGTCATCAGACGTCCCCCACCAAGCCGGATCAAGCGAGTTAATCCCAAACTTCTATCCCACGTCTGATCAGTAAGTCCCGTACGGGACATACCTTTTGCGCGGACTTTTTGATTGGGTTCGCGGGGATTTGAGGCTATTGGGTCTCTACGCGGTAGATCTTCATCCCCCGCGCCTGGTAATTGGCGAGTGCCGCGGGGTGGTCGAGCGTGCAGGTGTGGACCCAGACTCGGGTTGGCTCCATGCGCCAGGCTTCATCGAGGGCGTGCGTGAGCAGGGCGCCGCCGAAGCCGCGGCCGATGAACGCGGGAAGGAGTCCGAAATAGGCGATCTCCACGCCGCCGCCATCGTCCTGCCGCAGTTCGTGATAACCGGCCGGGGACCCGTCGTAGTAGCCCACGAAGGTGCGGAGCCGTCCCGATTCGACGTGACCGCGCCACTGTTCTCCCGACCAATCGCGTTTGTCGGTCCACGCCCAGGGCGCGCCGACTGTCAAATAAAGAAAACGATTGAACTGCCATTGCGGCACGGTCGCCTCTCCGATCCAGAATCGCTCATCCGCGAGGCGCTTCGGGAGCAGTTCGTCCGGCGAGCGCATCTCGAGGTAGGTTGTGGTGACGGCGTTCATCCTGCTTGCACATCCGCGCCGAGGATTTCCTGGGACTGGCGGCACAAATAAGTCCACGCAACCAACCCGGTGATCAGCGCGACGGCGGCGCAGACGAGGTAAGGCAGGGAAGGGCGTGCCGCGTATAACGCGTTGGCAAAAATCGGGCCGATGATGCGCGCCAGGCTGGCCGCGCTTTGGGTCACCCCCAGCGTCGCTCCTTGTTCCTGCGGCGGTGTGCGCAGCGAAATCAGCCCAAACGTCGGCGGGCGATTAATGCCGGAGCCCACCGCGAACAGCGCCAGGCACAAGAGCAGCGCCGTAATCGTGCTTACCGTCGGCAACAAAGCCAGGCTCACGGCGACCACGATCAAGCTCCCGGCGATCAGGCGTTGCTCGCCCAGGCGGCGATTCAGCCATCCCAGCCCGCCCCCCTGAAGAAAGGCGCCGAGCAGGCCGCAATACGTGAACAGATACCCGGCGTGGCGTTCGTCCAGGTGGAATTGTTCCTTCACGAGCAAGCTGAACGTGCTCTCGAAACAGGCAAAGCAAAAAGTCGCCAGAAAGTATGTCCCGATCACGAATCCGACCGTGGGCCGGCGGAAAGTCTGGGTCCATTGCGCGAGACCGGGGCGCCGCGGGACGTGTTCGGAGTTGGGTTTCCAGCTTTCCGCGAGCACGCAGCAGCCCAGCAAAAAATTCACGCCGCAAAAAATCGAGGCCGTCCAGCCCGGTCCGGCCAGCCCGAATTGGTGATAGCTGAACGCGCCGAGCGCCGGTCCGAAGATGAATCCCAGCCCGAACGCCATTCCGATCAACCCCATCTTTTGCGTTCGCTTGTCCGGCGGTGTGATGTCCGCGATATACGCATTGGCGACGGACAGATTCGCGCCACAAATGCCCGCAAACACCCGCGAGGCGAGCAACAGCCACAGCGCCGCGTCTCCCGTGCGCGTCGAAGCGATGGCGAACAAGGCGTAGGAAATCGCCGACCCGGCGTTGCTGATGAGAATCACGGGGCGCCGCCCAATCCGGTCGGAGAGCCGGCCCCACGCAGGCGCGAACAGGAATTGCATCAGCGAAAACGAGGCAATGATCGCCCCGATGACCGGGCCGCTGGCGCCGAATTGCTTGCTGTAAAGCGGCAAGAGCGGCAGGACGATGCCGAAGCCGATCAGGTCGATGAAGACGCTGAAAAAGATAATCAACAACGACGGTTTCTTCATTTCGAAAGCAAATGGCGATTTATGTATAGGCGCTCGGAGGAAAAAGGCCGAATTTCGCTTCCGCGGCACGTATCCGCTGGCGCCGCGCTTCGTTCATAGCCAAGGCCCCGACCGTCGCCCGACCGATAGGAGTCAAGCCTGATTTGAGAACCCATAAACCGAAAGTGAATTGACCAGCGTTGGCGGACCGGGGGATACAAGGGCACCGACTTGCCGCTCACAGGATCAACGACCGCGGTTCGATCGGCTTTGTGCAGATTGCAGGATGGACAAGCCAACGCCAGATTTCATAGGCAAAACCTAGGAGTTCAAACCGCGGGTGTCAATCCAGCGGAGATTTCTTGACTTCGCAGGTCGGGTCGTTAATTAAGCCAGTCCATAAACCGAACTCCCGATCCAACGATCCGCGTGAAGCTCTCCGACCGTTTCTCCTCGGTCAGCCTCACGATGTTTAGCTCGCGGGAGGCGAATACAAGCCGCGTGTGCAGCCAAGCCTGCTGCTTCGCGGACTCGGCGGATGTTTGATCATCCCTAGAGAAGGAACCCATGAACTTATTTCGTCGCAAAAGTGTCACCGATCTGCAAGCCGAGGCGCTGACGGACCAGAGCCTGAAGCGCGCGTTGGGCCCTTTGAATCTGACCGCGCTGGGTATCGGCGCCATCATCGGCACCGGAATCTTCGTGCTGACTGGGACAGCCGCCGCGCAGAATTCCGGCCCAGCGGTCGTTTTGTCGTTCGTCCTGGCGGGGATTGCTTCGGCGTTCGCGGCGCTGTGCTATTCGGAATTTGCCTCGCTCGTCCCGATGTCCGGCAGCGCTTACACCTATGGCTATGTGACGTTGGGCGAGTTGTTCGCCTGGATCATTGGTTGGGACCTGGTGCTGGAATACGCGGTTGGGGCCATTGCTGTGTCTGTCGGCTGGTCGGGCTACGTGGTTTCGTTTTTCAGAGATTTCGGGATTATCATTCCTCCCGAACTTTCCGCCGCCCGGGGCGTTCCGCTCATTAATCTCCCGGAAGCGCTCGCCGCGAGCCTGAAGGTGTCGCCCGGCTGGCAGACACTTTCGGCGCATCTCGCGGGTCAGATCAGCGCGGCCGGAACGGACCCGACGACGCTGCAAAACGTGACTGCGGTTTTCAATCTCCCTGCGGTCGTGATCGTCGCCATCGTCACGACGTTGCTCGTGGTCGGCATCAAGGAGTCGGCGGGTTTCAACAACATTATCGTCCTTGTGAAGCTGGCCGTGGTGTTGTTGTTCATCGCGGGCGCGGCCAGTGCGATCAACCTCGCCAACTGGCAGCCCTTCATTCCGCAGAACACAGGCAACTACGGGGAGTTCGGCTGGTCCGGCGTCATGCGCGGCGCCAGTTTGGTCTTCTTTGCCTACATTGGCTTCGATGCTGTGAGCACCGCCGCGCAGGAAGCGAAGAATCCTCAGCGCGACATGCCCATCGGGATCATCGGTTCCCTTCTCATTTGCACCGTTCTTTACATCATCGTCTCTGGTATCGCCACCGGCGTCGTTCCCTACCAGGAACTGGACGTGCCGGAGCCGATCGCGAAAGCGGCCGACCGGGCAGGGATGGGCTGGATGGCTGGCGTCATCAAGCTGGGCGCCATCGCGGGGTTGTCGTCTGTGATCCTGGTCATGATGCTTGGCCAAACGCGCGTGTTTTGGTCGATGTCGCGGGACGGTCTGTTGCCCGACTTCGTCAGCCAGGTTCATCCGCGGTTCAAGACGCCGTGGAAAATCACCATCGTCACCGGCGTCGTCGTGGCTGTTTGCGCGGGGTCGGTCACCGTGCGGGATGCCGGGAACCTCTGCAACATCGGGACGCTGCTGGCCTTTGTGATTGTTTCTGTGGGGGTGCTGGTGCTGCGCGTGCGCGAACCGGATTTGCCGAGGAAGTTCAAGACGCCGGCGATCTGGTTTGTGGCGCCGATGGGGGCGATTTCGTCGCTGGCGCTGATGTTGAGCCTGCCGTTGACCACCTGGATACGGCTGGCGATCTGGTTCGCGATTGGTCTGGTCATCTACTTTGTGTACGGCGCCAAGAGGAGCAAGCTGGCCCAAGCCGAACCTTCCACTGGAGCTTCCTGAGCTTCGTCCGAGTAACCCTCAGTTAAGGTAGTTAAGGCGGGGCGAGGCTCGTGCCGAGCCAATGCCATCGAAGAAAAGCTCCGCGGGAGCGTCGCTCCACCGTCGTGAACTGAGGGGTTACTCGTCCGACACTCATAGCATTTGACGGCCCTGGCCCGCTTACCTACCGTTCGGTAGCTTTGTGAAGACGAACCCCGTCACTCGAGACCAGGTTTTGCGCGCCGCCCTGGCGAAGTTCGCCGAGTGCGGCTACGCCGGGACGTCGGTGCAGGACATTGTCGATGCCGCGGCCGTGACCAAGGCAACGCTGTATTACTATTTCCCGAACAAGGCCGGGCTGTACCAGGCGCTGCTCGATTATGCGCACGACGAGCGGTTCCGATTGATGCGGGAGGCGGCCGCCCGCTGCGCATCCCTGCCGAACAAACTGGTCGAGGTGATCACGGCGCTCTTTGAGTTTCTGAAGGAACACCGCGAACTGATCCGGCTCGCGTTCTCCACGGCGTTCGCGGCGCCCGGAGAAATCCCGGCGGAAATCCGGTATCTGGACAAATGCGTTCGCAATTTCGAGTTCATCCAATCGCTGATCAAGCAAGGTCTGGCCGAGGGCGTCGTGAACCGGCGATTCACGAGCAAAGAACTTACCATGTCGATTTACGGCCTGATCAATATGTACGTCATGGGCCAATTCTTCCGACCGGACCACGCCTTGACCCGTCGGACCGCTGAACAGATCGTCAAACTGTTTCTCGAAGGCGCCGGAGGCAAACGTGAAGTCAGGAAGTGGGCCTGGGGAAATCGCGCGCCAAGGAAAATCTGAGTCATGACACAGCAAACCGTTACAGCGTTACAGCGCTACTGCGTCAAATCGGTTCCAAGAAACCCCTCTCTCCAACTCGCTCCCCCCTCGTTCCTCGCGGGGAGAGAGGGAAGTCAATCGGAGCCGCTGACCGCCACTTTAAGTCGCACCTCGACCGACGCTTCTCCAGCGAAGCTCAGCAAACGCCTTCCCGCGCTGCTGCTCGTGGGATTGCTGGTGAGTTCGCTTCTTCAGACCGGCTGCAAGCCAAAGGCGGCGGGCAGTCAGACACAGGGTCCGCCTCCGGTGCGCGTAATCGCGGTCGAGGCGAAACTTCAGGCTGTCTCCGAGACGCTCTCGTTGCCCGGCACGATCATGGCCAATGAAATGGTGGAGATCAAAGCGGAGACCGACGGCATCGTGCAGGAGATCAATTTTGCCGAAGGCCAGAAAGTAGCCAAGGGCCATTTGCTGGTGAAGCTCGACGAATCCAAGTTCGCCTCCAGTCTCGCGGAAGCCGAAGCCAACCTCAAACTCAGCCAGGCGAACTACGATCGCGCCAGGCAGCTCTTCCAGGACAAATTGATCTCGCAGCAGGACTTCGACCAGTCGGCTTCGACCTTCGCCGTCAACCAGGCCGCAGTCGATCTCAAGCGACGCCAGCTTCAAGACGCGCGAGTCCATGCGCCGTTCAGCGGCATTGTCGGCGCCCGGCAAATTAGTCCGGGCCAGGTGATCAGCCGAAACACGACGCTGACCTGGCTCGTGGATCTGGACACGGTCAAAGTCGAAGTCAAGGTGCCTGAGAAATACCTGCGCCAATTGGAAATCGGCCAGACGATGGAATTCTCGGTCGCGGCGTTTCCAGGCGAGAAATTCAAAGGCGAAGTGTATTTCATATCGCCGCAGATCGACCAGGACACGCGTTTCGCACTGGTGAAAGCGAAGATCCCGAATGCCAGCGGCAAGCTCCGGGGCGGCATGCTCGCGAGCCTGGAACTCACGCTGCAGTTGCGCGAGTCCGCCATCGTCATTCCCGACCCCGCGCTGATGAGCAACGGCGACAATTTCATGGTGTTCGTCGTGGACGCGAACAACACGGCTCAGGTTCGTCCGGTTGCAGTCGGCCTGCGCCTGCCCGGCAAAGCCGAGATCACCAAGGGATTGAGTGCGGGCGAAAAAGTCGTTGTGGAAGGCGTGCAAAAGTTGCGGCCGGGCGCGCCCGTGACGTTGGCGCCGGCGGAGTCGGCCGCACCGTACACACAGGGGTAAGCTATGATCCTATCCCGCGTTTCAATCCAACGTCCGATCCTGGCCAGCATGATGAATCTCGTGCTGATTCTCTTCGGACTGATTGGCCTGACGCGCCTGCCCGTGCGCGAACTGCCCGATATCGATCCGCCCATCATCTCCATCACGACCGTGTATCCCGGTGCGAACGCGCGCGTGGTCGAAACCGAAGTCACCGAGCGTCTCGAAGAGGCCGTCAACAACATCGAAGGCATCAAGACGCTGCGCAGCGAAAGCCGGGAAGGCGTCAGCAATATCTCCATCGAGTTCGACCTTTCGCGTGACATCGACATCGCGGCCCAGGATGTGCGCGACCGAGTGTCGCGCGTCCGGGGCCAGTTGCCGCTGGACATTCGCGAACCGATCATTGCCAAGCAGGATTCCGACGCCATGCCGATTATCTGGAGTTCGTTGAACAGTGACCGGTATTCGCCCCGGGAACTCACGACGCTGGCCGAACAGCAAATCAAGCCGCGGTTCCAGGGCATTTCGGGCGTCTCTTCCGTGATGATCGGCGGCGAAAAGCGCTTCGCGATGCGGCTATGGCTGGATTCCGAGAAAATGGCTGGGCGTCACGTCACCGTGCTCGACGTCCAGCGCGCGCTACGCCAGCAAAACATCGAGTTGCCCAGCGGCCGCGTGGAGAATCTCGACCGCGAAATGACCATCCAGACGCGCGGTGAAATGAAGACCGCCGAGGAATTCAATGATCTGGTCATCCGGAGCGATGGCACGTCGCTCGTCCGCCTGCGCGACATCGGCAACGCGGAGGAAGGCTCGGAGGATTATCGCACCATCGCGCGCGCCGCGGGCAAACCGTGCGTCTGGCTGGGGGTGATCAAGCAAGCCAAGGCCAACACGGTGGCCGTGGCCAAAGCGGTCAAGGCAGAAATCGAAGCCATCCGGCCTACGCTGCCGCAAGGGTGCGACCTGGGGGTGGGATACGACTCCAGCGTGTTTGTGGAGCGGGCCATCATCGAAGTTTGGGACACGCTGGCGATTGCCTTCGGGTTGGTGGTGTTGATCATTTTCGTGTTTCTGCGAAACATTCGCTCGACGATCATCCCGGCGGTGGCGATTCCGGTGTCGATTGTCGGCACCTTTGCGATCCTTTACGCGTTTGGTTTCTCGGTAAACATCCTGACCATGCTGGCGCTGGTGCTGAGCATCGGCATCGTGGTCGATGACGCCATCGTGGTGCTGGAAGCGATTTACCGGCACATCGAGGAAGGGATGCCGCCCATGCAAGCGGCGTTCAAAGCGATGGAAGAAATCAGCTTCGCCGTCATCGCGATCACGATTTCGCTTGTGGCGGTGTTTGCGCCGCTGGCGTTTCAGAAGAGCACGACCGGGCGGCTGTTTATCGAGTTTGCCGTCGCCGTCGCCGGGTCGGTGATCATCTCGGCGTTCGTGGCGCTGACGCTCTCGCCCGCCATGTCCGCCCGCGTGCTCAAATCGCTTGAAGGCGTGAAGCACGGCCCGCTCTTCAACTTCTTCGAGCGCAGCTTCGATTGGTTTGCGAACACTTACGGGCGCGCCCTGAAGTGGTCGCTCCGGCACCGGTTTTTCGTGACGCTGGTCGCGCTCGGATCGTTCGGACTCACCGTGGCGGCTTATTTTGGCCTGGAGCAGGATTTCCTTCCGCAAGAGGACAAGAGCCGCATGTTTTGCATGGTGATCACCCCGAATGGCTCGACGAGTGAATTCACCGACCGCCAGTTGCAGAAGGCTGAACGGATCGTCTCCGAGGTGCCCGAAGTAGCCCGCTACGGCGCGATGGTTGCCCCGGGTTTCCGGGGGCCTGGAGAGGCGAATTTCGGAATTGTGTTCGTGACGCTCAAAGATCGGAAGGAGCGCGAGCGCTCGGCGCAGCAGATCGTTTACGGACCGGGCGGCGTGATGCAGAGGTTCTTCAACGAGGTGGAAGGCGGGTTGGCGATTGTCCAGTTGCCCAAAGCCATCGAAGTGAGCTTTCGCGAATCTCCGTTCGAATTGATCCTGCAAAACCAGGATCTCGACGCGCTCAACACGACCGCCCAGGAGGTGGCGAACAAGATTCGCGGCATGAACAAGCTTCGGAGCGTGAATGTCACCTTCGAGGTGAACAAGCCAGAGCTTCGCGTGAGCATTGACCGCAGCCGCGCGGCGTTGCTGGGCGTGAGCATCGAAGATATTTCGCGCACGATGCAAATCCTCTTCGGCGGGCTTGACTTGAGCCGGCTCAAGATCGGCGGCAAAGAATATTACGTGATGGCGCAACTGGAACGTCAATCGCGCCTGACCCCGCAAGACCTGGACAAGATTTTCGTCCGAAACGACAAAGGGGAGTTGATCCAATTGAGCAGCCTCGTGACCCGCACCCAGGGCGCGGCTCCCAATTCGATCAGTCACTACGGACGTTTGCGCAGCGCGAGCATCACAGCTTCGCCGGGCACCGTGCCGATCGGAACTGTCGTGAAGGAAGTCGATGCCATGCTCGCGCAGGAGCTGCCGCCGGGAACCCTTTACGCCTGGGGCGGCGACGCCAAAAGCCTGAACGACGCCAGCACCGAAATCTGGTGGGTCCTGGGACTGGCGATGATCATTGTGTACATGACGCTGGCGGCGCAATTCGAGAGCTTGATTCATCCGCTGACGGTCATGCTGGCGCTGCCGCTGGCGGGCGTCGGCGCGTTCGGCTTGCTGTGGCTCATCGATTTCGGCGGAAAGATGGGGCTTTATCCACCCATCCCGGCGATGAACATGAATCTGTTCAGCCAGGTCGGGCTCGTGCTTTTGATCGGATTGGTGACGAAGAACTCGATCCTGCTCGTCGAGTACGCCAACCAGCAACGCGCCAAAGGCATCGACTCGCACGAGGCGATGATCCGTGCCGGTGTGGTTCGGTTGCGGCCTATTCTGATGACGGCGTTCTCCACCGTCGCGGGCATTTTGCCGATTGCGATTGGGTTCGGGTCGGGTGCGGAGAGTCGGCGGCCCATGGGCGTTGCGGTGGTTGGCGGCATGATGACCAGCACCTTTTTGACCCTGTTGATCATCCCGGTCGTGTACACGCTCTTCAGCGACCTGGCCGAGAAGCTCCACCGCAAAGGAGCGAAGGCGGCACTCGATCCTGTGGATGCGGCTCCGGGTTTTTCGGCGCAGTGAACTTTCAACTTCTCTTGGCTGTTGCTTTGGATATTGGCTCTTGGATATTTGACATAAAAGACGACGAACGTCATCGTATTTCACTTAAGGTCCGTGCACACTCAAGACGAACGAACCGGCAATGCGCGCGGCGGCTTCGAGGTTCTGTTCCTTCCGCAGCTTGACCAGCGACTCGCGCTGCACTTCGGCGAAGGCCTGCGCAACGCTGCCCGTTTGCTGAAATCGTTCGTAAAAAGTTCCCAGCCACTCGTTCCTTGCCCCGTCTTCCACCGGCCACAGCGTCATCAGCAGATTCTCCGCGCCCGCTTGCACGAAACCACGGCGCAAGGCCAGCACCTCTTCGCCGGAAGCCGTCGCGCCCACTCGCGCATCGCACGCGGATAACACGACGAGTTCCGTTCCTTGCAGCTTCAGCAACGCGGCTTCGTCCGCAGTCAGGATTCCGTCGTGAATCGGATGCGGCAATTCGCCGCGCTCCCAGGATTTCAACGTCGCCCGAGCGCCGGCCATCACCACGCCTCCCCGGTGAACCGGGTTTCTCAGCGCCGCTGGGAGGGAGGCCGATGCCGGCGGAGCTGCATCCGAAATGGCGCCGGAGCGGTCGCTGTCGCCGCGAGCGAGCGCAGCCACACTCGGCGCCACCGTGGTCGTGTGGCCAGGCAAGGCGAAGCCATGCGTAGCCAGGTGAAGAACCCGGGGCGATTGAACCGCGGCCAGTTGCGCCTCGCTCGCCCCGGCGCCGCCCACGACGCGGACGGCCAGTTTGAGAATCTTCAATTGCGCTTCCACCCGTTCGGCTTCCTTCAACGTTCCGGGCAGTGGCGGCAACGGCAATCGTCCGATGTCCTGCCGGTCCACAAACTGGATCGGGCTGCTTTCTGCATTCCCCAGCGCATTCAATCCTTCGGCGGTGAAATCGGGATTGCAGAAGACGAAAGCCTGGTTGCTGCGGCCGGATTTCCGTTCCGCCAGCAAATCACGGCCGCTGGCCACATAACGGACCGAATATTTCTCACCGAGAAAATGATCGTCCGCCGCCAGCAGCATGGCGAAGGAAACGGCGCTCAAGGCGCCGTCGGGGCTGATGAGGAGCGCTTTTGTGTCTGCAGGCAGCGCGGCTGCGATCGGCATCCAGATTTGTTTCGATAATGCCTGAAGCAACGGCGCGATTTCCCTGCCCGTATTTTGCGCTCCGCGGAGGGCTCGCTGATAGCGGTCAACCTCGCGGTCGGACTCTTCGGCGTTGCCCAACGCCACCCAGGCCGGGTTCCCTGTGGCGGTCATGACGACTGCGCCGTAGCAAGGTTGCCATTTGTCGGCGCTGATGCACTTGAAGTAACGGATCAACTCGATCAAGGCGGCCTGAGGCGGAATCGCGTTCTGGACGTGGGCCACGGTCAGGTTTGCGGTGTTCCGGACGCGTCCCAGTCCGGGCACGCGGTGCGCGAGAACGCCTTCGAGCACTTCGACATCGCGGGCCAGGCGGTTCTTTTCGATCTCGCGTTGTTCGCGCGGCTTTGCCTTAGATTCACCGGGGACGTCAAACAGCAGCTCCGCCAATTGTTGCTTGGTCGAAAGGAGTTCTTGAATCATGGCCTGATCCTTCGGATCGAGGCCGGCGCGCTCGATCAATCGATCCTCGAGGAGCGAGTCCAGAATCACGCCTTTGAAACGCAGGATCGTCAGGGCGAGCTCGGCGGGCGCATTGGCTGAAACCGCCAGACTGTACGGATTGACCAGATCGGCGTAAGCGAGCCGTTGCTGCGTGCTGCCGTAAGCGAGCACCGTGGAGAGAAGTTTGAGTTTGGCCCGGACCGCCTGGCCGGCGAGTTGCGGGCCGCGCGCCTGATCTCCTTCGCAAACGTTGAGTGAGGCAAGGTCCTCGAGGTTCTTCACGGAACTCGGATGCTCCGGACCCAGCGCCTTCGCCAGGATGTTCGAGGCACGCTGAAACGACGGCTCGGCTTTCGCGGAATCGGCCAGCGCTTGTTGCGCCTTGGCCAGTTCGTTCAGGCTCCCGGCTGTTTCGGGATGGTCCGGTCCAAATGATTTTTCCGCGATTTTCTCGGCACGCTGGGCGAGCGGCTCCGCCTTCTCCGGTTGGCCCATTTTTCGATAGAGATTGGCCAGGTGGTTCAGGCCGGGCTTGGTTTTCGGACTGTCCGGTCCGAAAGCTTTCTCGGCATTCTTCAAGGCGCGCTGATACAGCGCCTCGGCTTTGGCGTAATCGCCTTTGGCTTCATGAAGGGCCGCGAGTTTGTTCAACGACGATTCCAGCGATGGATCGTCCGGAGACGAGTTCTGTTCTTTCAGTTTCAGGGATTGCTCCAGGAGACGCTCGGCCTGCGCGTCGTCACCGAGCGCCTGGTTGATCTCACCAAGCTCGTCAAGGCACTGGCCCACCGCGGGACTATTTGTGCCCTGGTTTTTCTCAAAGTTTTTGAGCGCGCGCTCCAGAAGGGGTTTGGCTTTGGCGAATTCACCTTGCGTGCGATTCATGGCCGCCAGATTGGTCAAGCTGGCTCCGACATCCGGATGGTCCGGCCCCACCGCCTTCTCCCGGATCTTCAGGGCGCGATCCAGCGCCGGGGCGGCTTTGGCAGGCTGATTGGCTTCCAGGTACATTTCGCCCAGATCGTTGAGCGCAGCCGCGGTCTCGGGATGCTCCGGGCCGCGTGTTTTCTCGGCCGCCTTTACCACTTGCTGGAAGCACGGTTCCGCTTTGTCGAACTGGCGCGCGCCTTCGTAGGCCTGTCCGAGTGTGCCAATCGTTTTGGTGACCTCCGGGTGCTCCGGCCCAAGCGTGCTGATCTGATTGCGCAACGCCCGTTGCAGCAGCGGCTCGGCGCGGGCGAATTCGCGCTTGCCGAGGTGCGCCTCGGCGGCCTGGACATCCAGTTCCGGGGGCGCTTTCGTGTCGTTCGGATTGAACGGCGCCGGCGGTTTTCTGGCCCCGGGTTTCGACGGTTTCGCGAGGCCGGGCTTGGCGGAAGCCGCCGCCTTGCCCGTTTCGGTGTCCGGCCCCGGCTCGGCCTCGTCCGGTTTGGTTTCGGCGGAGATTTCTTTGGCGGGCTTCTTCTTGGCGCGCGCGCCGGCGCTGTCGGCATTGGTGCGCGCTTCCCGAGAGGCCGAAAGCCAGATCAAAGCTACGATGCTGGCCAGGCCAAGCAGTGCCAGGCCGGGCAGGACGAACGGCTTGAGGACCGTGACGCTGCGCTTGGCGACCGACGCCGCACGCAGGCGAGCCGGTCCTTCGGACGCGCCGCCCGCCGCCGCCGTATTGGCGGCCGCTTCCATGATCAGCGTGACTCCGCCCAGGCGAAGCTTCTGGCCTGGCTTCAACTCGGACGATTGCACCTGCGCGTCATCGATGAACGTCTCGTGGTTTGGACTGAGATCGCGAATTTGAATCGTCTTCGCGGTAACGAGGATTTCGCAATGGTACGCAGCCACGGACGGATCGTTCAGCACCATTTCGCTGTCCGAAGCGCTGCCCAGGCGGTAAGCGCCGATTTTGAGCAGAAAGACCTCGTAAGGGGGACCGACGGTTCTGAGCTTATACATAATCCGTGTGGTTTGAGGTCGCCTCGGTTTGCTTGAACCCTGCACGCCGAGCCGACCATTGACACTTGCAGCAACTCTTCCGCTGTAATTCGGAAACAGGATCCAAACTTCCGACCCTGCGACGAATCTTATCCCAGAGTTCCACCCTATAATCAATCGCAGAGAATGGGCAATCCCGTGAAGGTCGGGCGAGGCTCTCGCCGAGCCAATGCCATCGAAGAAAGGCTCCGCAGGAGCGTCGCCCCACCGTCGAGAGAGGGTGCGATTTAGTGTCGGTCAGCGACTCCGATTGACTTTCCTCTCTGCCCGCGAGGAACGAGAGGGGAGAGATCTGGAGAGAGGGGTTTCTTGGAAAAGCGAAATCTGACGCACCTCCTCTCCCCAGCCCTCTCCTCCCATCGGGAAGAGAGGGAGAAGACTTTGTCACCGACAGCTTTAATCGCAGCCCGCCGAGAAAATTCTGTCGCCCTTGATCGTCCGTGGTAATTTGGCAGGGTTCAGTGAAGCCATGAAAACCTACTCCTCCTATCGCAACCTGCCGCCGCTGGCCGGCGTTTGCTCGATGCCGGACGCCATGACTCCCGGCCTTTCGGTTGAAGAATGCGTGCGCCGGCTCAAGCGTTATCATTATGCCTTCAAACGGCTGCACCACATCTTCACCGCCCGGATCACCGCCGAACCGATTTACGAACTCAAATCGGCCTTCAGCTTGCACGCCTACCTTTGCGCAGAACAGGCCTCGGCCCTGCGCAAACGCGTCGGTGAAGTGCGCGAGCCGCCGCTCGGCCTGGAAGAAATTCCGCATCCCAACCTGGAAGTTTTCTTTGACGAGATCCTGGCGGCGCCTTCCACCGAAGAGCTTGTCCTCGGCCTCTACGAAAAAGCCCTGCCTGCTTTAAGCCAAGCCCTGGAACGGCATTTGCAAGACACAAACCATCTGGCAGACCACCCTTCCGTGCGCCTGAGCCGTTTTGCGTTGCTCGATCTGAGTGATATGCTCGACTTCGGCGCCAAGACGATCCGTTGCTTGATCGACGCAAAGGTGTGCGGACAATTGGACGCCTGGCTGAAGTTGCTCGACGATTCTCTCGCCGACGCGGGCGGACTCGACGGCACGCAGACGCCTGCGGCGAAGCCCATTCAACGCCGGCATTCCTCCAAGCCGTATCAATACGACCGCGTGCCCAGGCGCGACGAACGCTTCCCCGACCCTTACAACATGGGCGTGAACGCCGAGATGTTTCTTTACGATCCCAAATTCCCGCCGCAGCCGAAGACGCTCATGATGTTCTACAAGCGGCTGCGCGAAATCGACGTGCCGGAGATGATGGCCAGCATCATCGTCGAGACGCCGAACAAACCGTGGGCTTACTATCGCGACATGAGCCGCCAGCTCTGGGACGAAGCGCGCCATGCCATGATGGGAGAGGTGGGTTTCGCGAACCTCGGCATCGACTGGCGAAAAGTCATGATCAACTTCACCTGGTCGCTCGCGTTGAACACCCAGCTCAAGCCCATCGAACGGCACGCGGTGCTCTACTTCATCGAGCAAGGGTTGATGCCGAAAACCGGCAAGCGCTTCGAATGGGAAGTCGGCCAGTCCTCCGGGAATCCGCTGTCCGCGCTGTTCCAGGATTACGACTGGGCAGACGAGGTTCTCCACGCGAAGATCGGACGCGATTGGTATTTGAAGGAGTTCACCAATCCGCAAGAGGCCGTGCGTTACGGCGACGAATGCTGGTCGCGCGTCCTGATGAACTGGGCCAAATGGCGTGAAGACGGACTGACGCAGCATCGCAACTGGTGGCCGGAAATCTATCGCGCCGCTTGCGAACGCTGGGAAATCCAGCCGGATCCGGAAGTGCTGGCTTACTCGACCACTTACGAAGCCGTACGCGCGGATTTGAAGACGATCTCCGCGTCAGGATAGGGGCACTCTCCGGAGGCCTGCCCTACTGCTTGCTTCTGACGTTCGCTCCCATCGCCGGCTACACTCCACAGCGTCATCCATAGATTCATTGCGCGGGCTTCAACGAAACCGCGACGCAAGCCGAGCATACCTTCGCCCGGCTTAGGGTCCGTGCAAAAATAACTTCGGATTTTGGCGGGAGCGCCGCCTGGCCGGATGCAAGGCGCGAGGAGGGAGCATCCCCGTTTTGGGGCTGTGACCGACGAGCAACGCCGCCGCCGGCCAGGCGCCGCCCCGCCCCGGAGGGCTGGGGCGATTTCGCTTTCTGGCTTCGTTTCTCCTCAGTCGCAGAGCCCTGGCTATGCTCCTTCGTCGTGCCTGAAAGCAAAATCACCTCCAGCAAAACCGGAATTTATTTTTGCACAGACCCTTAGTCCGGTCGGGTGAAAGGAAAACAAGGACGTTGGATAAGATGAAAGCCCCGCATCGCGCGCGAATGTCCTTGACGTTAAAGGCTATGACTTCTAGCTGAAGACCAGTTTGTGGAATCAGCCGTCACCGACCCAATTGTAGTCTCGCCATGGCCCGACCTCGCCAAAGAAACCGCCTCCTAATCCTCGCGGGGGCGTTGTGCGCCGCCCTGGCTGCCGGGTTGTTGCTGCGTGAACGCCGAGATCCGAGCCAGGACGAGGTTCTTCCGGGGAGCGACGGGCGTTCGGTTGGCGAGCTGGCGGACGAACTGACGCGGCTAGAAGCGAGGGAACAGGAAATGGACCAGACTCTCTGGGCCATGGAGCGACTGGCGGAGCATTGCGGGCTGGTGTTCGATCGGCTCTGGGATTCCATCAACGCCGCGACCAATCGTCTTGGAACCGTGCGAGCCTTTCCGTTTGACGAGCTGATTATCGCGAAATATCCGCCGGCTCGGCCGCTCGGCCATCGCATTTCAGCGTGGGAACCAATGGCGGATCGTTCGCTCTGGCGTCCGGAGCAGTGGCGGCGGTTTCTGGATCAGCAGCAGCGCGACGGCTGGCAACTGACTCAAGCCGAGTTTCGGCAAAACCGGTTCGAGACCACGACCAATGGGTTGCCCGGACAGAGCGCCTTCTATTTCTCCGCGCATTTGATCAACGCGACCCGAACCGCGCGTGCGGCGTTGGAGGGCGATCTCCTCGTGGATTGGGCGCCGGCGCGCCAACGCGCAGAGCTTCCCGGCGTCAGCCGCATCGACGCGACCCGCCTCAAAATCAAAATACGGCATGGCGAGCCAGGATTCCGGCCTATACTGGCCGAGGAGCTTCTGCCGCCCAAGGGTTCCTATTTTATCGACCCGCTTATCCTGTACGATCTCGATGGCGACGGACGATCCGAGATCATCCTTGCCGCGAAGAACCTCGTCTTTCGCCAACGCGAAGGCGGCCGCTTGGGGTCCGAGGCCTTGTGCCGACATTCGCCGGGCCTGATTTTCACCGGTCTGATGGCCGACTTCGACGGAGACGGAGCGGCGGATTTTCTGTGCGCCAAGTTCGAGGGCCTCGCGTTATTTCGCGGCTCCGCGAGCGGCGCATTTGAAGAGGCAGGCCAGCTCGTCTGGCAGATCAATCCTCACCTGAAATACGGCCAGGCCATGACCTGCGGCGACATCGACGGCGACGGCGATCTCGATGTGTGGCTCGGCCAGTACAAAGCGCCATTCGAGCGCGGACAAATGCCGCGGCCTTACTTCGACGCCAACGACGGCCATCCCTCTTATCTGCTGTTGAATGACGGGAAGGGCCACTTCACAGACGGCACCGCGCAGTCCGGCCTGGAGCAGAAGCGCCGGCGCCGGGCTTACAGCGCGTCCTTCGCGGATCTTGACCGCGACGGGGATCTGGATTTGCTCGTGGTGAGCGATTTTGCCGGCCTCGATCTTTACGCCAACGACGGACAAGGCCGCTTCCGCGACGTGACGCGCGAGTGGGTTGGGGAATCGCGCGGATTCGGCATGGCGCACCTGTTTTCAGACTTCAACACGGACGGACAGCTCGATTTTCTGATGATCGGAATGAACTCACCGACGGCGGACCGCCTGGAAGCGCTCGGCTTGCACCGGGCGGCGGATTGGGACGCAGCCGGCGCACGGCGGGCGATGACGTACGGGAATCGGCTTTTCCTGGGGGACGCTCGAAGGGGCGGTTTTGCTCAAACTTCTTTGAATGATTCCATCGCGCGCACGGGTTGGTCCTGGGGAGCCGGGGCGGCGGATTTCGACAACGACGGTTTTCCGGATGTTTATATCGCGAACGGACACGAATCGAAACAATCGGTGCGGGAATACGAGCCGGAGTTTTGGCTGCACGATATCTACGCGGCGAACTCGAACGAAGGCGTGGTGCCGACGGCGTTTTTCGGCGCGAAATTCCCGCGAACTCGCGGGCGCGGGCATTCGTATGGCGGCTATGAGAAGAATCGATTGCTCTGGAACCAGCACGGGGAGTCCTTTGTCGAGATCGGACATTTGATAGGAGTCGCGCTGGAAGCTGATTCGCGGAACGTGGTCGCGGATGACCTGGATGGCGACGGGCGAGTCGATTTACTGGTCACGACGTTTGAGGTCTGGCCCAGGAGACAGCAAACGCTGAAAGTGTTCCGGAACGAACTGGAGGCCGAAGGCAATTGGATTGGCTTTCGCCTCCGCGAACAGGGGCGCGGCGTGTCGCCCGTGGGCGCGAAAATCACGATCCGGCACGCGAACGGCGCGGCTGCGCAGCAGATCGTGACCGGCGATTCCTATCGCGCCCAACGTCCGAACACAGTCCATTTTGGCCTGGGGCAAATCCCGCAAGTGGATCGCGTGGAAATTCGGTGGCAGAATGGAGAGTCGCGGGAGATACGCCAGCCGCCTCTCAACACGTATTTGGACCTCACTCCAGACTGATATGACTCAGTGCTTCGCGGGGCCACTGGGATTAACCGATTTAACGATTTAACCATTGAACGATGTAACGAATTGCCCGATGTCAGGACTATGCCTGATCTCATCACTTGCCTGGTTCCGACGCGTGGCCGTCCGGAGACGCTGAGAGTTTGCACGGATTCGCTCCTGGGCCGCGCCGCGCATCCCGAACTGCTCGCCATCTATGTCTATCGCGACGCCGACGATCCGAGTGAGGCGCCAGAGTTGGATCCGCGGTGCCGAGTTTATACCGGTCCGCGTAATCCCTGCCTCGGCACGGCTTACAATGCGCTCTTCCGCGAAGCGCGGCGCGACGGTATTTATCTCGCGTTGGCGGATGATTTCGTGATGACGAGCGACGCCTGGGACGACGCCACCTCTAAAACCGCTTACGTTCATGCGGATGGCATTCTGCTCGGATATTTGACGGACCGCGATCCGTATCACGTGGTGGAGCAGGTTTGTTACCCGGTCTTGACGCGGCGATGGATCGAAACCCTCGGTTACGTGTTTGCGGAGGCGTTCCCATTTTGGTTCACGGACACGTGGCTGGATGAGATCGCCTTCATGCTGGGGCGCAAGGCGGCGGTGCACGTGGAATGGAAACCCCAAGGCAAGCGCGGAAAGACCACGCGCATGCGCGATCTGGCTTTTTGGGCCTGGGTGTTTGAAGCCGCGCGCGCCGAACGAATTCAAGATGCGCGGAAACTCGCCGTCGTGGCGGGAATCTCCGAACTGAGAGAAATCAAACCGAACCTTTCCTTGACCGATCCCTTGAACGCGGCGGTCCTGGAATTGGAATTATCCGATCACGGCGCATCCGATGCCGGCTACATCCAGGCCAAACGCCACGCCGTCGAATACCTCCAAAAGCTCGTTGCGGCCGCAAAGGCAGCGTCCTGATCCACCCGGAAAAAGAGCACAGCTTTGCGGTTAGCTGGTCCGTAGTCCCTAGTCCGCCGCGCTTGAATCCCTGCTGTCGGACGGTTGGTTTGGCGCCATGTCAAACTGCAATCCGCACGCGCACATCGACGCCATCAATCTGGCCCTGGACCAGGCCACGGCGGCGAAGATTCGCGAGCGTCCGGAGTTGATCGAGGTCGGCAAGGCTAATCTGCGACGGTGGACGGAACAGGACGCTGGCTTCATCCATCCTGTGCATGCGGAGTGGCTGGACAGCTTCGACGCGGCGGTGAAGCGCATCGAAACCTTTTCAGATTTGCACCTGCGAACGGTGCTGCTCGCCCGGCTGCGCATCTCCAGCGAGCAGATGCCTTGAACGGCCCACCGGGAACCAGCGCGGGTGACCCGCTACGCAATGAGCGCACACTTCGCCTGCTGCGCTGGGAGTTCAATGTTTAGAGCGTGTCCGAAAATTCCGCGGGGTCCTGTTTTCGCGCCAAAGGCCGGATGGCGAGGCGCAACGAAGGAGAATATCCTCCCTGGATCTTCGACTGAGGAGCAACGAAGCCAGGCGGCCTTTGGCGCGAAAACCCTCCGGGCGGC
>Ga0194132_10004728_pt1 | contig 22904 bp, 17 predicted proteins | sample TA2KigOf80mmetaG_FD_148612 | JGI IMG/M metagenome (GOLD analysis project Ga0194132, IMG submission 148612) | Freshwater microbial communities from Lake Tanganyika, Tanzania - TA2015054 Kigoma Offshore 80m | ecosystem: Environmental > Aquatic > Freshwater > Lake | place: Tanzania: Lake... | reverse complement strand
CGCAGGTTCGCGACGTAGCCGAGCGAGGTGCCGTCGACGTCCGCGAGCAGGCGCAGCGCGCCGCTCGCCTCGGGGCGCGCGGCGGCCAGCTGGTCGGCGACGGCGAGGTCGCCGTCGAGCATGCGGTCGTAGGCGTCGAGCTGGTCGGTTGCGCTCAGCCCGGCGGCGGCGAAAACGGCGCGCGCGAGGCCGGCGTGTCCGAGCTCGCACGCGGGCTGGCGCAGCCCGAGCGTCACGAGCAGGTCGCGCGCGAGCACGAGCAGCTCGGCGTCCGCCTCGGCCGCCGGCAGCCCGAAGAGCTCGACGCCGCACTGCCAGATCTCGCGGTCGGCGTCGCCGGGGGCGAAGCGGTAGGCAGCCTGCACGTAGCAGAGGCGCTGCGGGGAGCCGGCCGCGGCCGCCTCCACGACCCAGCGCGCGGCAGCGACGGTGGCCTCGGGGCGCAGCACGACGCGCTCGCCGCTCCAGCCGTCCCAGTCGAGGAAGGAGTAGACGCGGTCGAGCGCCTGCGGCGAGAGCGCGCCGGAAGCCGTGAAGAGGTGGAGCGGCTCGATCGTCGGGGTGCGGATCTCGCGGTAGCCGCGCGCGGCCGTGGTCTCGAGGAAGACGCGCTCGACGTGCCGGAAGCGGCGCATCTCGTCGGGACCGAGGTCCCGCATCCCACGGCTACGCAGCCCGCGGTCTGCCACAGGTGGATCCTTCGCTTCCGAGCGCGGTACGGCGTCGACCGGCATTGTACGTCCCCCCTCCCGGGTGCTCTTCGTGGGTCCCGCGAGGGCCGGCGGCGGTCGACGAACGGGCACCGCCGCGAGGCCCGGAGCCGTCGCGGCGGATGTCGGTCGGCGGGTGACGCGGGTTCAGCCGGACCGGTGGGCGCGCGACGGCGCGGGGCGCGGATGCGCATGCTGCGCATGGGCGTGCGCGTGCGGCGTCGCGGATCGGGTTCCGGCCATCGTGGATCGAGCCTAGGGAGCGCCCGCCGGACGATCAACCGGGGGCGGTACCGGTGCCCTGGCCGGGGCCGGGTGGGGGCCCGGGGTCGGGGGACGGGGTGCCCGCCGCGCCGTGGACGTCGCCGGCGGCGAACGCCCGGCGCGTCCCGTCGGCGAGGCGGAGCACGAGCTCGCCGCCCGCGGTGACGTCGACCGCGTCGCCCTCGACGGCGCCGGCCGGCGTCTCGAGCCGCACGCGTCGGCCGAGCGTGACGAGCCGCGCGCGCCAGGCGGCGACGAGGCGCTCGGGGGCGACCTCGGCGGCGGCGGCGTGCGCGCCGAGCGCGTTCGAGAGCGCCGCGAGCAGCCGCTCGAGGGCGGGAGGGGAGGCGCCGGCCTGCTCGATGCTCGTCGCGATCGCGGCGACCTCCGGCGGGAGCGCCGGCGAGGTGCGGAGGTTGATGCCGATGCCCAGGAGCACGTCGAGCCGTTCCGGGGCGTGGCGGGCCTCGGCGAGGATGCCCGCGAGTTTGCGCCCGCCGTGGAGCAGGTCGTTCGGCCACTTCACGTCGACGGCGAGGCCGCTCGCCTCCGCGATCGCGTCGGCGGCAGCGAGCGCGCCGGCGAGCGAGAGGAGCGGCGCGCGTGACGGCGTGCGCGGGCAGAGGTGGTAGGTCACGTAGAGCCCGCTCGCCGCCGCCGAGATCCAGGAGCGACCCTGCCGCCCACGGCCGACGAGCTGCTCGCTCGCCGCGTATGCGACGCCACAGGACGCGGCGCCGTCGCCCGCGGAGCCCGCACGCGCGTCGTCCATCGTCGACTGCGTGACCTCGACGAAGCGCACGGTCGCGCCCACCGGGCCACCCGCGAAGTGTCGGCGGTAGAGCTCGTGGTCGAACGGCATGCGCCGAGGATCGGGCGGACGCGGCGAGAAGACAAGCCCGGGCGTGGGCGGGAGCCGGCGGGGCGCGGACGCCCGGCGCGTGCGCGGGAAGGGAAAGCGAAGGGCGCCCTTCGTGTGAAGGGCGCCCTTGATGTCACTTCGCCAGGGGGCGTGTTAGCTGGACGGCACCCCCTCTGAGATGCCCTTGTCCGTTCCCATGGTTCTGTGACTACTGTCGTCAGTCACTGGCATCACCCCCTTTCCTGCCCCCGACATTAGCCGCCGGGCCGGAACGGAGTCAATCCGTGCACGCCCCTCAGCAGATCGGGGCCGGCCCTAGGCGCCGGTCACGGCGCGCACGGCGCGCTCGAGCGCGTCGACGATCAGGTCGACCTCGCTCGCGTTCACCACGAGTGGCGGCGCGAAGACCACGTGGTCGCCGACGAAGCGCGTGATTACGCCGCCCTCCTGCCGCATATGCCGCGCGACCTTCCCGCCGATCCCGTCCGCCGGGTCGTAGGGGGTGCCGCGCTCCGCGTCCTTGACGAGCGTGACCCCGGCCATCAGCCCGAGGCTGCGGATGTTCGTGACGTGCGGGTGCGCGCCGAGCGCGCGCCGGATGCCGGAGGCGAGCCGGACGCCCATCGCGCCGGCGTTCGAGACGAGCTTCTCGTCCTCGAAGATCTGGAGGTTGCGTAGCGCAACGGCGGCCGCGCCCGGGTGCGCGCTGTTCGTGTACGCGTGCATGAACCGCGCATCGGGCGGGAGGTCGTGCAGCGCGTCCATGATCGGCTGCGAGACGATGAACGCGCCCATCGGGATGTAGGCGGAGGTGATCGCCTTCGCCACCGACATCAGGTCCGGGTTCACGCCCCAGCGCTGGAGGGCAAACCAGTGCCCCGTGCGCCCGAAGCCCGTGATCACCTCGTCGGCGATGAGCAGCACCTCGTGGCGGTCGCAGATCTCGCGCAGCCGCACGAAGTACTCGTCCGACGGCGGGAGGACGCCGCCCGCGCCCTTCACGGGCTCGCAGATCACGGCCGCGACGGTGTCCGCGCCCTCGCGCTCGATCGCGGCCTCGACCCAGTGCGCGCACTCGCCGTCGGCGTTCAGGGTGCAGTCGCACTCGAGGTTGTCGGGCTTGCGCGTGTGGACGATCTCCGGCACGAGCGGACCGAAGTACTTCCAGAACACGGGCAGCCCGGTCATCGCCGAGGCCGCGAGCGTGCCGCCGTGGTAGGCGCGCTCGCGCGCGATCAACTTCACCTTCGAGGGGCGGCCCTTCAGGTTCCAGTAGAAGCGCGCCGCCTTGAACGCTCCCTCGTTCGACTCCGAGCCCGAGTTCGTGAAGAAAACGCCCCCCATGTTCGGGTAGGCGAGGTCGAGCACCTTGCCCGCGAGCTCGATGGCGGGGACGTTCGAGAAGCCGGTGTATGCGGTCGTGAAGGCGAGCTTGCGCAGTTGCTCCGCAGCGACCTCCGCGAGCTCTGCGCGACCGTGCCCGACGGCGACGTTCCAGAGCGAGGCGAGGCCGTCGATGTAGCGCCGGCCCCGCACGTCGGTCAGCCAGACCCCCTCGCCCCGGTCGAAGATGATCGGGTCCTGATGATCGGGGGCGTAGTGCTGCGGGTGCAGGAGGTGGGCGAGATCGTCGTGGATGAGCCGCGCGACGGTGCGCTCATCGTAGCTCGAGGTCATGGGGGGCCTTCCCGTTCGTGTCGAGGTCGCGAGGCAGGCAGGATCCGGGCCGCCCGTAGCCTATCGCGACGGCACCCTGCGCTCACGCCGGCTCCCGCGCTGGGGCGGCGAGGCGCGGTGAGCACCCTCCGTGGTGAACGCGACACCCTGATCGATGTGGCACATATCTCACGCATGCGTTAGGGTTAGTACACATCAGGCCTGCTCGGGGTGTCGAGTGACCAGGTCCCCCTCGGCTGACGTACCCGCTCGCGCGCCGTCCGACGCCCCGCGGGGGTGCCCGCGCACCCGCCGCGCCCCGTCCGGGGGCACCCCGTGAGGACCCTCCTCCGCCTCACGAGCTTCATCCGTCCCTACAAGGGCATGGCGATGCTCACGTTCGGCGCGCTCCTGGGGTCGAGCGTCTTCTCGCTGCTCATGCCCAGGATCGTCGGCGAGGCGCTCGACTCCGCCATCCAGGGGCAGCTGGAGGGGGACCTCCGCTGGGCCTCGCTCGGGCTCGCCGCCGCGCTCGTGCTCGTCGTCGCCGGTCTGCGCGGGCTCTTCGCCTTCGGCCAGCAGTACGTCGGCGAGAAGCTCTCGCAGTCGGTCGCCTACAGCATCCGCAACGCGATCTACGAGCGGCTGCAGCGGTTGAGCTTCGCCTACCACGACAAGGCGCAGATCGGGCAGATCATGTCGCGCGCGACGCAGGACGTCGAAGCCGTGCGCATGTACGTGAACATGGGGCTGATCCGCCTGCTCTCGGTGGTGGTCCTGCTGCTCGTGACGCTCGCGCTGATGGCGGAGACGAACCTCCGCCTCGCGCTCGTGTCGTGGGCGTTCCTCCCCGCCATCGCGGTCGTCTCGGCGGTCATGTCCGCGCGGACGCGGCCGCTGTGGACGCTCATCCAGGACGGGCAGGGGCGGCTCAGCAACGTGCTGCAGGAGAACCTCTCGGGCGTGCGCGTCGTGAAGGCGTTCAGCCGCGAGGAGTTCGAGAGCGAGAAGTTCCAGGTCGAGGCGGAGGAGCTCTTCCGCCAGTCGTACCGCCAGAACCAGATCCAGGCGGTGAACACGCCGCTGCTGACCGCGCTCGGCGCGCTGTCGCTCGTGGCGACCGTCGTGATCGGCGGCCGCGAGGTCGCCGCAGGACGGCTCACGCCCGGCGGCCTGCTCGCGTTCCTCACGTACCTCTACGTGCTGCAGCAGCCGGCGCGCATGCTCGGCTTCATCACGAACATCCTCTCGCGCACGGTGAGCGCGGGCGATCGCATCTACGAGATCCTCGATGCCGAGAGCGCGGTGACGGAGCGTGCGGACGCGCTTGTGCTGCCGCGCACGCGGGGCGAGGTTCGCTTCGATCACGTCTCGTTCGGTTACGACCGGCTGGCGCCGGTCCTGCGCGAGATCTCGATCGAGGCGAGGCCCGGCGAGGTGATCGCGCTCGTCGGCCCGACCGGCTCGGGGAAGAGCACGATCGTCAACCTGATGCCGCGCTTCTACGACGTGACCGACGGACGCATCAGCATCGACAACCACGACATCAGCGACGTCACGCTCGAGTCGCTGCGCGCGAACATCGGGATCGTGCAGCAGGACATGTTCCTGTTCATCAACACGATCCGGGAGAACATCCGCTACGGGCGGGTCGACGCCACCGACGAGGAGGTCGAGGCCGCGGCGAAGGCCGCCCGCATCCACGACTTCATCGTGGGGCTCCCCGACGGCTACGACACGTGGGTCGGCGAGCGCGGAGTGACGCTCTCCGGCGGTCAGAAGCAGCGGGTCTCGATCGCGCGCACGCTGATCATGGACCCCGCGATCCTCATCTTCGACGACTCCACGTCGAGCGTGGACATGGAGACCGAGTACCTGATCCAGCAGGCACTCGCCGAGCTCATGCGCGGGCGCACGACGTTCGTGATCGCGCAGCGGCTGCGCACCGTGAAGAACGCCGACCAGATCCTCGTGCTCGACCGCGGGGAGATCGTCGAGCGCGGCCGCCACGATGAGCTGCTCGCGCGCAACGGTCTCTACCGTCGCATCTACGAGCTCGAGCTCAAGGACCAGGAAGAGGCATTCCAGCAGGCGCGCGCCGCGCTCATCCAGCAGCTCGAATCGGGCGCGGTCGCCGGCAGCTAGCGAGCGCGGCGCAGGGGGAGACGGGGATGGGCTTCGGCGGCGGGTGGGGCGGCGGCGCCGCCGGTGGGTGGAGCCAAAGCGCCACGTCGGGCGGGATGATGCGCCGCGGTCTCGACGGCTGGAACGACGAGGAGCTCGGCAAGGTCTACGACGCGAAGGTGGTCCGGCGGCTCCTGCCGTACCTCGCGCCGTACAAGCTGCGCGCCTCGCTGGCGCTGCTTGGGGTGCTCGGCTACTCGGTCGTCTCCTCGCTGCAGCCGCTGCTGATCGGGTTCGCCGTCGACGACGCGATCGGCGGCGACCTCGATGGCCTCGCGAGGCAGGGGATCCTGCTCGGCACCCTCGTCGCCCTCGGCTGGGCGTTCCAGTTCCTGCAGCTGACGCAGACCGGCTTCATCGGGCACCGGATCCTCTACCGGTTGCGCACCGAGATGTTCAACCACATCCAGAAGCTCTCGCTGTCGTTCATCGACCGGCACGAGGTCGGGCGCATCATGTCCCGCGTCACCAGCGACGTGACGTCGATGCAGGAGCTGCTCACGACCGGGAGCCTCACGATCCTCGCCGACCTCGTGATCCTGGTCGTCGTCGTCGTCACGCTCGCCGGGCGCGACCCGCAGCTGGCGCTCGTGACATTTGCGGTCGTGCCGCTGCTCGTCGGGGTGATGGTGCTCTGGTCCAGACGCGCTCGACGCGCGTTCATCGAGGTGCGACAGGCGATCTCCGCGGTGAACGCGACGCTGAACGAGAACGTCTCCGGTGTGCGTGTGATCCAGTCGATGTCGCGCGAGCGCGAGAACAGCCGGCAGTTCGACCGGATCAACCAGTCGAACCTGCGGGCGAACATCCAGGCGGGGCGGCTCACGGCGCTTGTGATGCCGCTCGTCGAAGGGGTGGTCGCGATCTCCACCGCGCTCGTGATCGTCGTGGGCGGCTACCGCGTGAGCCAGGGGGCAATCACGGCGGGCGTCGTGGTGTCGTTCGTCCTCTACATCCAGCGGTTCTTCGACCCCGTGCGCGACCTCGTGCTGCAGTACACGCAGATCCAGCGCGCGATGGCCGGCGGTGAGCGCATCATCGAGGTGCTCGACACCAAGCCGGAGATCGTCGACCGCGAGGGCGCTCGCTCGTTCGCGATCGAGGGTCGCGTCGACTTCGACCACGTGACCTTCGAGTACGTGAAGGGGCGGCCGGTTCTCCACGACATCACGCTGCACGTCGAGCCCGGGGAGACGATCGCGTTCGTCGGGCCGACCGGCGCCGGCAAGAGCACGATGACGAACCTCATCGGTCGCTACTACGAGGCGACCGACGGGGCGATCCGCGTCGATGGCGTGGATGTGCGCGACATCAAGCTGAGCGACCTGCATCGCCAGATGGGCGTCGTGCTGCAGGAGCCGTTCCTCTTCTCGGGCACGATCCGAGAGAACATCCGCTACGGGCGCCTCGAGGCGAGCGACGAGGCGGTGGAGCACGCGGCGTCGCTCGTCGGCGCGGACGCGTTCATCGCGCGGATGCCGAACGGGTACGACACGGTGCTCGAGGAGCGGGCGCACAACCTCTCGCTGGGGCAGCGCCAGCTGCTTTCGTTCGCGCGCGCGATCCTCGCCGACCCACGCATCCTCATGCTCGACGAGGCGACGGCGAACGTGGACACGCAGACCGAGGTGGTCATCCAGCGCGCCCTGCGCGAGCTGCTGCGTGGACGCACCTCGTTCGTGATCGCCCACCGGCTCTCCACGATCCGCGACGCGACGCGCATCGTGGTGCTGGACCGGGGACGGATCACCGAGGAGGGATCGCACGACGAGTTGCTCGCGCTCGACGGGATCTACGCGCGGCTCTACCGGATGGCGTACGCGGCGAGCGGCGAGGACGGGATGATGACCGACGACCTCGTCGTGGAGGAGCGCGCGCTCACGGGATGAGGCGCGGCCGTTCCGCCGGCGGTTCCCCACGCACGCCGGCGGTCGCTGTCATGAGATCGCGCACCCTGATTCGCGCCCGGGCCATCGGGTAGCCTCCGGATGCGGGCCCTCGACGGCTCGCAGGCCGAATCCCGGCCTCGCCGGGAGCGGGGGACCCACCTTCCGGGGTGCATTGCGCCGAGGCGCATAGGCGACTTCCGACGCCGAACCCGTCAGCTCACCCCGTAGGCCGTCGGAGGCAGCACCGCCATTTCTGCCTCCGCTCCACAGAGCGCGCTCCGCGCACGCGCGGGCCCCGCGCGGGCGTGCCCGCGCCGGTGAGGGGCGGGAGGAGGCGTGCAGACGACCCGAGTGTCGACGCTCGCGATGTTCAGCGGCGCGTGTGCCCCCGTGGTCTGGACGGCGGCCTGGCTCGCCGCGAGCCTCGCGCAGCCGCAGTACGACGTGCGCCGCGACTACATCAGCGGCCTGGCGGCGGTGACCGCGCGCTCGCCCGGGATCATGTCGGTCGCGGTCGCGGTGGTCACGATCGCGGCGATGCTCGCCTTCCAGATGCGCACGTTCCCCGCCTGGAACGGGGTCGTCCAGCGCGTCTTCATCAGCGCGCCGTTCCTCTGGATGGAGGTGCTCGCGATCCGCCTCGCGCGTTCACGCCGATGGTCCGCGCGGGGCACCGCGAGGCCGCCTGTCCCCACCTCCGGGGAGGCCGCCACCTCCGCACGCGCCCCAGCGGGCTGAGCCTTGCGGCCCCCGGCAAGCCGCTCGGAACGCTCGTCGTCCGGGCCCGCGGGCGATGCGCCGCGCGCGGGACCTGCCTGCAGCCGGCCGCCCGCCGATCGCATCCGCTCGGACCGGACCGAGGGGTGCGTCATCAGATCATTGATGGAGGCCGCCGCCCCCCCTCCTTATGGTCTGCGTGAGCAACCGCCGCAATCCGGGCACCCACGGGGGGTGTTCGGAACTGCGGGCGAGGCACGCGAGACTGGAGGGAACTCTTGGACCGTGACAGTTACTGGTTCGGCGCCTCGAGGGCGTACGGCCGCCGGCGCGTCCTGCGCGGTGCGGTCGTCGGCGGGCTGGGGCTCGCCGGGGCCGCGCTGATCGGCTGCGGGGGCGGCGAGGAGAAGGAAGCCGTCGCCACGAAGCCGGCCGCGCCGGCCGCCGGCTCGCCCGCCGCGGCCGCCGCGCCCGGCACGCCGGCCAGGCAGGAGCGGCCGGGCGTCCCGGTCGTCAAGGGCAACCCGAAGCCCGGCGGGACGTTCACGACCTCCACCACCGCGACCTTCGCCCAGCACGACATGCACACGGCGCTCGCCGGCACGATCTGGCACGTCACAGGCGAGCGCGCGCTCGAGCTCGACGAGTGGAGCGGCGAGGTGCGCGCGAACGTCGTCGAGAAATGGGAGACCGCGAGCCCGACGCAACTCATCCTCAAGGTCCGGCCCGGCGTCAAGACGCACAACCGCGCGCCGATGAACGGCCGCGACTTCGACGCCGAGGACCTTGCCTGGAACCTCACCCGCATCGCCGGTCAGACCGCCGACAAGGAGAAGATCCCGCTCACCGCCTTCCAGCGAGCCTCCACGCTCGCCGGCATGGACAGGGCCGAGGCCGTCGACAAGTCGACCGTGCGCATCACGATGAAGGAGCCGACGAGCACCTTCTTCAAGGGCCTCACCGAGATCCGCAACCAGCTCATGCCGAAGGAGGTCGTCGAGATCGGCTTCGGCGACCCGATGAAGCTCGCCGGCTTCGGCCCGTTCATGCTCACCGAGTTTCAGCCGAACGTACGTGAGACGTACACGAAGCACGAGGGCTACTACCGCAAGGGCGAGCCCTACTTCGACAAGCTGCAGCGCATCGTCGTGCCCGACGCCGCGGCCGCGGTCTCGGCGTTCATCAGCAAGCAGATCAGCGTCTACGGCGGCGGCACCGCGCAGGACATCAAGACGATCAAGGCCGCGCGCCCCGACGCCGTGCAGTACGAGTACACGGGCGCGAACTGGTTCCACATGCGACCGCACACGAAGTTCGGCGCGTTCACGGACTTCCGGGTGCGCAAGGCGATCCAACTCTCGCTGAACTACCAGGAGATCGGAGACGGCTACTACGGCCCCGGCTGGACGCCCACCGCCGTCTTCCACCCGAACTACCCGGAGGCCTTCCCCGTCGACAAGGTGAAGACGCTCCCGGGCTACAACCCCTCCACGAAGGAGAAGGACCGCCAGGAAGCGTCGAAGTTGCTCGCCGCGGCGGGACGCACCGGTGGTGAGGGGGTGGACTTCGAGATCCTGATCGCGCCGGCCGACGTCTACAAGGAGAACGCGCTGCGCTTCCAGGATCAGCTCACGAAGCTCTACCCGAAGATGAAGATCACGATCAAGACGCCCCCGGACAACGCGACCTACGCGAAGCTGCAGTCGGACAGGAACTTCCAGATCGTCTCGTACACGATCACGACGCTGCCGGACATCGTGCTCGAGGGCATCTCGCAGTACCACAGCAAGGGCAGCCGCAACTACGGGGCCTGGGAGAACGCCGAGACCGACCGCATGCTCGACAAGGCGCTCGGAGAGGTGGATCCGAAGGCGCGCAAGGAGATCATGCTGCAGTTCCAGGAGAAGTTCCTGAACGAGTGGCAGCCGCTCGTGCAGCTCTACATCGACCCCGAGCGCTACTTCTTCCAGGGAAACATCTCCGGCTTCGACACGTCGGCGGGTCCCTGGGGGTTCACCGGCTACCGGATCCTCAACAAGGCCGGCCGCTGGTACTACGTGTCGTAATCCCGACCCGAACCCGGCGACCTGCGTCGGGACGTGCGCGCCGCCGGGTCCGCCCCCACCACCGGGGCGGACCCGGCTCGCTCGCCCCCCCGGCTGTTCGCGAGAGGCGAGCGCATGCTGCGGTACACCGTGCGGCGCGTGATCGGCATGATCCCCACCGCGCTCGTCCTGCTGCTGATGGTCGTGCTGTTGATCCGGCTGCTGCCGGGCAACATCGTCGACCTGCTGCTGCAGGATTCCGGCGCGAGCGTGTCCGCTGAAGCGAAGGAACGCCTCGCCGAGCACCTCGGCATCGCCGATCCGTTACCCGTGCAGTACGTGAGCTACGTCCTCGGCGTCGTACGCGGCGACCTCGGCAAGTCGCTCTGGGACCAGCGCCCGGTCACCAAGATCATCCTCGAGCGCGCGCCGGTGACGGCGGAGGTCGCGTTGATCGCGATCATCCTCTCGGTCGTGCTCTCGATTCCGGTCGGCGTGATCTCGGCAATCCGCCAGGACACCCCGATCGACTACACGCTGCGCAGCATCTCGATCCTCGGCATCAGCCTTCCGAACTTCGTCGTCGCGCAGGCGATCGTGATCTTCCCGGCGATCTGGTGGGGGAAGTCGGTCCCCTTCACGTACACCCACTTCAAGGAGGACCCGATCCAGAACCTGATCATCGTCGGCCCCCCGGCCGCGGTGCTCGGCATCCGCCTCTCCGCCACGATCGCGCGCATGACGCGCACGACGATGCTCGAGGTGATGCAGCAGGACTACATCCGCACGGCGCGCGCCAAGGGCCTCAGCGGCTACGGCGTGATCGTGAGACACGCCCTGAAGAACGCGCTCATCCCCGTCGTGACGCTGCTCGGCCTGCAACTCGCGTTTCTCGTCGGCGGCTCGGTGATCATCGAGAGCATCTTCGCGCTCCCGGGGCTCGGCCGGCTGCTGATCGAGTCGATCACGCAGCGCGACTACCCGATCGTCCAGGGCGTGGTGGTCGTCGTCGGCTTCCTCGTGATGTTCACGAACCTGGTGGTCGACCTCTCGTACGCCTACCTCGATCCGCGGATCCGCTACTCGTGAGCGCGGTCGTGCGGTCGAGGAGGCTCACCGCTGGGAAGGACTGGACGCGATGACGACGATCTCCCGGGAGGCGCCGTCTCCTGTCAGCCTGGTCCCCGCCCGCCCCGGCGCGGGGCGGCGAGCATGGACCACCGCGCGGCGGTTCGTGCGACGCAAGCCGCTCGGCGCGTTCGGCGCGGCCGTCATCCTGATCCTCATCGTCGTCGCCGTGTTCGCAGAGGTGCTCGCGCCCGCGGACCCGATCGCCCAGAACCAGCGCGAGGCGCTGCTGGGGCCGAGCGCAAAGCACCTCGCCGGTACCGATCAGTTCGGCCGCGACGTGATGAGCCGGCTCATCCACGGCGCACGCATCTCGCTCTACGTCGGCGTCGGCGCCACCCTGCTGACGCTCGTCCCGGCGACGGTGCTCGGCATCCTCAGCGCGTACGTCGGCGGCGCGTTCGACTACCTGTTCCAGCGAGTGGTCGACGCGATCCAGGCGGTCCCCGGCCTCATCCTGCTGATCGCGATCGTCGTCGTGCTCGGCTCGAACCTCTTCAACATCATCGTCGCGCTCTCCTTTGGAGGCGCCATCGTCGACTCGCGCGTGATGCGCGGCGCGACGATGCAGGTCTCCAAGGCGGATTATGTCTCCGCCGCGCGGGTGCTCGGCGCCACCGATGTGCGCATCATGTTCCAGCACATCCTGCCGAACATCATGCCGCCGATCATCGTGCTCGCCTCGCTGGGCTTCGGGCAGTTCATCCTCGCCGAGGCGTCGCTGAGCTTCCTCGGCTTCGGGATCCAGCCGCCGGCGCCCTCGTGGGGGAACATGCTCGCGTCCGAGGGGCGGCGCTACATGTACGCCGCGCCGTGGCTGCTCTGGGCCCCGGCGGCCGCGCTCAGCCTGGTCGTCTTCGGGATGAACATGTTCGGCGACGCGCTCCGCGACGTGCTCGACCCGCGGCTCCGGGGCGTGCGCTAGGCTCGCGAGGCACGAACGGGGGGCGCCGATGGCGGACATGCTCTACGAGAAGCGCGGGCACTACGCGATCTTCACGATGAACCGCCCCGAGCGGCTGAACGCGCTCGGGGGCACGATGCAGCAGGACCTGACGGGGGCGCTCGAGGACTTCACCGCGGACCCGGAGATGCGCGTGGGCATCGTGACCGGCCAGGGCCGGGCGTTCAGCGCGGGCGCCGACCTCAAGGAGATGGCCGAGCGCAACGCCGCCGGCGTCGAGCGGGCGCGCACCACCGGCGTCGGCCCCGCCACGATGCAGTTCGCGCGCAACCCCAAGCCGTTCATCGCGGCGATCAACGGGCTCTGCATCGCCGGCGGGCTCGAGCGCGCGCTCGACTGCGACATCCGGATCTGCTCGACCGAGGCGTACTTCGGCCTCTTCGAGGTGAAGCGCGGCATCCTCGCGGGCTACGCCATCCACCACCTCGCGCGGATGATCCCGTTCGGCGAAGCGATGTACCTGCTGCTCACCGGGGACCGCATCTCCCCACAGGACGCGCACCGCTGGGGGCTCGTGCACGAGGTGCTGCCGCCCGACCGGCTGATGCCCCGCGCGATCGAGATCGCCGAGATGATCGCCGCGAACGCCCCGCTCTCGGTCGAGGGCACGAAGTCGGTCGCGCACCAGTGGCGCCAGCTGCAGATCGACGAGTCCTACCGCTTCGGGGCGTGGGTCTCGCGCGTCGTCCTCAACTCCGAGGACTCGCAGGAAGGCCCGCGGGCCTTCGCGGAGAAGCGCGCGCCGGTCTGGAAGGGACGCTAGCGCGCGCTCGCGTCGCCGCGAGCAGGCGGTCGGCAGCCCATCGACCGCCGCCAGACGGGCGGGTTCTGTCTAGCGGCGGTCGACGGGCCCCCGATCGGTTCCGGTTCCGGTGCGGCGGCGGCTAGTCCGCCGGCAGCGGCGCCGTCAGCGGGCGGTCGAGCTCGATCACCGGCTTCAGGTCGCGCCCACCCTTCTCCGCCACCCGGTAGACGAGGCCCCGTCCGCTCGCGAGCCGCCACTGCGCGTGGAACGCCGGCAGCGCGGCCCAGAAGAACGTGATCACCGCCATCAGCGGCCACATCGCGAACTGGCCGATCGCCCCCACCCGCGACACGTACGGCGGCCGTGTGCCACGCGACTTCGCTTCGACCACGATGATCGCGATCAGCGGGAGCAGGCAGAGCGCCACGAGGAACCCCGAGAGGTTCATCCACATCATCGGCTCCACGAGACCGGAGCGGTCGAACGCGAGCCAGGTCGAGGGGCTCGCGATGTGCTCGAGGTGCCAGGTCACGCCGGGGAGGTGGAACGCGCGGTGCGTCCACCAGTAGGGCATCGGCGCGTCGAGCACCCCCGCAAAGCGTGCGGGCACGATCACGCCGAACGTCACGACGAACCACTGCGACGCCCACAACACGTGCACCTTCGTGAGGTTCGCGGCGAGCATGAGCCCGCGCGCACGCCGCAGCCGCGTGCGCCGCGACGTCGCCGCGCGCCACGCGTAGGGGATGTCGCTCGCCCCCCATGCGTGCCGCACGGCCTGGAAGTAGTGCGCGCGCAGCGTCTTCCAGTATCCGTCCGTATGCACGCAGTCGTTCCCGAGTGGGAGGAAGAGCGGCTCGACGTGCACGCGGTCGCCCACCGTGTAGCAGCACTTGAGGTAGAGGTGCCAGTCCTCCGGGATGACCTCCTCGTCCCAGTAGTCGACCTCGTGCAGCAGGATCCAGCTGAGCGAGTAGCACGACGTCGGCATCTTCACGCTCGTCGGCAGCACGAGGTTGGCGAGGCGGTTGATCCCGCTGAGCCCGTCCGGGATGCGCAGCGGCGCCGGGACGTCCCAGATGTTGTTCGAGTTGAAGATCGCCGGCTGCCAGAACGCGTGGTAGCGATCGCGCGAGGTCAGGAAGAGGTAGTTGAGCGCCTCGAAGTGGCGTGGGTGGAAGACCGCGTCCGCATCACAGCTCGTCACCGTGTAGCGGTTGATGTCGTCGTCTTCGCCGAGGATGAGCCGCGTGTACGCCTGCCGCGCGGCCCACGCCTCGTTCGACCCCTTGCCCGGCGTCTCACCGGGGATGTCCGAAGGGTGGAAGGTCGCGAAGAGCTTCGCGAAGCGACCACGGAAGCGCAGGCGCAGCGCGGCCGCCTTCGTGCGCGCCTCCGCCTCGCGCGCCTCCATCGCGAGCACCACGACGAGTTGCTCGGCGTTCGCCTGCGCGGCGAGCGAGTCGAGCGTGCGCGCAAGCCCCGCGAGGCTCTCCCTGTAGTTCGGGATGATCACCATGTGGCGCGGCCAGTCCCACTCGTGGGACAGCGGGCGCGGGCTACGCCACACCGCGTAGCGGCGCGGCCAGTCGATGCGCTGCCACGCGCGAAGGCGCCGCAGCCCGACCACCGCCGCGACCGCTACGGAGTACGAGCGCAGCAGCCAGTACGCGTTGAACGTGAGCAGCGCCACGGCGAGCACGGCGGCGGTGCCGCGCCCCCACGGCGCCAAGAAGATCGACGAGGCGACGAAGACCGATGCCGCGAGCGGCACCATCCCGGCGAGGCGCTCGACGCGCCACGACGTCGCGTGGAGGGGCGGGACCCACGGCGCCGAGACGGGAAGCGGCGCAGCGGAACGACCGGGCTCGGGAGGCGCGGCGACGGCACTTGAAGCCATGCAGGAAGAACCCTCTCAGGTTCCTCCGACGCCGCCGGGGTTAGCTGACGGGCTGCGGCGGGAGTTCGCCGCTCTCGTGTCCAGACGGCGCCTCGGCGCCGCCCCAACCCGAGATTCGCCCCGAGATGATGGGTCCCCCGTCCCCGCAGCCACCCGCGAGGCTAGGCGTGTGCCTCTTCGCAACGCGCACCATCGTGCGCGACCCGGCAGTCATGATCAACCGCGCATCCGCATACTCATTTGGCGAAGCGATCCGCGATCAGCTCGCGCGCCACCACGCGCTCGTCCCATGGCACCGGCCCCCCGGCGCGCTCGATGCTCTGCTCATGGCCCTTGCCGGCGAGCAGCACCAGGTCGCCGGGCCCGGCGACCGCGAGCGCGCGCGCGACCGCCTCGCGCCGGTCGGGCACCCGCTCGAAGCGCTCGCCCTCCGCCGCCCCGGCAGCGGCCATCGACCGCGCGATCTCGTCGATGATCGCCTCCGAGTCCTCCGACCGCGGGTCCTCCTCGGTGAGCACGGCGTAGTCGGCGAGCTCCGCGGCCGCCGCGCCCAGCCCCGCGCGCCGGTCGCGGGCGCGCTCCCCGGCGCAGCCGAAGACGACGATCAGTCGCCCCTCGACCAACGGCCGCAGCGTCGCGAGCGCCTTCCGCAGCGCATCGGGCGTGTGCGCGTAGTCGACGATCACGTCGAACGGCGCGCCGCCGATGCGCTCCATCCGGCCCGGGACGCCCGGGCACGCCGCCACGCCGGACGCCGCGCGCTCCGCGTCGAGCCCGAGCACCGCCGCCGCGGTGATCGCGGCGGTTGCGTTTGCGACGTTGAAGCGCCCGGGCAGCCGCACGCTCGCCTCGATGCTCTCCTCCCCGGTCGTGACGACGAACGTCGACCCGTCCGGCCAGAGCATCACGTCCTCGGCGCGCACGTCGGCGCGCGCGTCGAGCGCGTAGGTGACGCGCTCCGCGCGCGTTACCCCGGCGAAGTAGCGCCACGACGCGTCGTCCGCGTTCACCACGGCGTACGGACGCGTCGCGGCCCCTCCCTGCTTCCCCCCCGGCTGTCCGAGCGACTGGAAGAGGCGCCCCTTCGCCCGGCGGTACTCCTCGAAGCTGCCGTGAAAGTCGAGGTGGTCGCCCGTGAGGTTCGTGAGGATGCCGACGTCGAACTCGCAGCCGTCGAGGCGGTGCAGCGCGAGGCCGTGCGACGTCGCCTCGACGACCGCGTGCGTGCACCCCGCGTCGACCATCTCGCGGAGCAGGCGCTGCACGACGTTCGCCTCCTGCGTGGTAAGACGCGGCAGCCCCCCGACGGCGGCGCCGGCGACGCGCGACTCGACGGTGGTGAGCAGCCCGGTGCGCAGGCCGCAGCCGGTGAGCGCGGCCTCGACGAGGAACGCCGTCGTCGACTTCCCGTCGGTGCCGGTGATGCCGACGACGGCGAGGCGCCGCGCCGGGTAGCCCTCGTGCGCGGCGGCGAGCGACGCGAGCGCCGCGCGGGGGTCGGGAACCGCCACGACCGGCACGCCGAGCGCCCCGAGCGCGCCCTCGCGACCGTGGGCGACCACGAGCGCGACGGCGCCGGCGGCGACCGCGGCCGCGGCGAAGTCGTGACCGTCGAAGCGCTCTCCGGGGATGCAGACGAACAGGTCACCCGCGCCCACCGCGCGCGAGTCGTGCTGCACCGCGTACACGGCGGGGAGGTCGGCGATGGCGACGCTCGGCCGCGACTCGGGCGGGAGCCCCTCGCGCCAGTTGCCGGCGGCCGCGCGCTCACTCATCGGCGGCGATCCTAGGCGGCCGGTGTGCTCCGCGCCCGGGGGAGCGGGGTTCGACCGGGGCGCGTCGCCCGGCGTCGCGGGGCGCTTGCCGCGGACGGGAGCGCTGGAGAAAATACCGTGCACACCCCACGGCGAGCGCCGGGGGCAGCCGACGGAAGGCGGGCAGATTGATCGAGCTCACGGATGAGATACGCGAGGCGCTGAGCAAGGCGCTCTCTGACCGCGCGCCGGTGGTCGTCTCCTACGTCGACGCCGGCGGACAGCCGCACCTCTCGTTCCGCGGCACCGCGCAGGTCCTCAACAAGGAACAGCTCGCGATCTGGGTCCGCAACCCGGAGGGCGGGATCGTGGGGGCGGTGGCGCACAACCCCCGGATCGCGCTCCTGTACCGCAACGCGGAGACCCGCCTGTCATGGCAGTTCCTGGGCCGCGGCGCCATCGTCGACGACCCGACCGTGCGCGCCACGGTGTACGACCACTCACCCGAGGTCGAGCGGAACCAGGACCCGGAGCGCAAGGGCAAGGCGCTCGTGATCGACGTCGACCAGGTGATCCAGCGCGGCCAGGTGGTCATGCGGCGCTGAGCGCGCTCGACGCCGGAGGGCGGCCCGGGCAGCCAGGGGGCCTGTAAGCCGAATTCTGTACCGCGCCCCCCGCCCACGGGGGCGCGGCGGCGGCCATCCATCTAGGACGGCGGTTGCCCGCCGCCTCGAGCGACCTACCCGGGAGCAGGGCCGGACGTCCCCGTCGCGCTCCCCTATTTGGTCTTGCTCCGGGTGGGGTTTGCCCAGCCGCCCCGTCTCCGGGACGCTGGTGCGCTCTTACCGCACCATTTCACCCTTGTCGGGAGGTCCGAGGACCGCTCGACGGTATGTTTCTGTGGCACTTTCCGTCGGCTCGCGCCGCCCGGCCGTTAGCCGGCACCCTGTCCGGAGGAGTTCGGACTTTCCTCCCATCGCCCGCACGAGGCGGGCGGCGGGCGGCCACCCGGCCCCCTGGCACTCCCATGGTACTGCGCGCGGACGGCGCGGACGGCGCGGACGGCGCGGACGCGCACCGGCGCGCGACCACCCCGGAAGATCTCAACGCAGGTCCGGAGTGAGCAGCTCGAGCAACTCGCCCACGAGGTGGCTGTGCTCGACCTCGTGACGCAGCGGCAGCGAGGCGTTCACGCGGTAGCGGTTGCGCCGCCCCACCCGCTCGCGCGTGACGTAGTTCGCCTGCACGAGATCCGCGAGGATCGCCTGCGCCGCCCGCTCGGTGATGCCCACGCGGTCCGCGGCGTCCTTCAGTCGGATCTCCGGGTCGCGGGCGATGCAGATGAGGACGTGGGCGTGGTTCGTCAGGAACGTCCAGCGCCGATCGCGCTCCGGCTCCCGCGAGGCGGCGCCCTCCGGGGACGACGAGTCAGTCACGAGCGGCCTCCCGCGGCTGCGCGTCCTCGTTCTGCAGCCGCGTGTCGGCCTCGCGGCTGCGCTCTGCCATGCGCGACTGGTAGGCCGCCATCGCCTCCGCGAGCCGCGCGTCGCGGGTCGCGAGGATCCTGACCGCGAGCAGCCCCGCGTTCGTCGCGTTCCCGATCGCCACCGTCGCCACGGGGACGCCCGACGGCATCTGCACGATCGAGAGCAGCGAGTCGAGCCCGTCGAGGCCCGAGAGCGGCACGGGCACGCCGATCACCGGGAGCGTCGTCACCGCGGCGAGCATCCCGGGGAGGTGCGCCGCTCCGCCGGCGCCGGCGATCAGCACGGCGAGCCCCCGACCGGCAGCCGCTCGCGCGTAGTCGAGCATCTCCTGCGAGCGCCGATGGGCGGAGAGCACGCGCACCTCGCGCGGCACCCCAAACTCGGACAGCACGTCGGCCGCCCCCCGCATGACGGGCCAGTCCGAGTCGCTCCCCATCAGCACCCCGACGAGCGGCTCCCCGATCGCGCGCGCGCCCATCAGCCCCCCTTCCCCGCGGTGAGGATCGCGACCGCGCGGTTCGCCCGCTCGCGCGCGTCGTCGCTGCGGTCGCCGACCACCGTCACGTGCCCGAGCTTCCGGCCCGGCCGCGCCGACTTCCCGTACAGGTGCACCCGCGCCCCCGGAACCGCCAGCGCCGCGGCGAGCGCCGCGTGCGGGTCCCCGCCGTGCGCGGCGCCGACGACGTTCACCGTCGCCACCGCCGGTGCCGCGAGGTCGGGCACGCCGAGGGGCCAGTCCAGCACCGCGCGCAGGTGGTTCTCGAACTGCGAGGTCGCCGCACCCTCGATTGTCCAGTGACCGGAGTTGTGCGGCCGCAGCGCCAGCTCGTTCACGAGCAGCCCCTCCGCCGTCTCGAACAGCTCCACGGCGAGGATCCCCACCGCCCCGATCGCCTCGGCGATGCGCCCCGCGAGCGCCGCCGCCTCGCGCGCAACCCCCGGCGCGACGGGCGCCGGCACGAGCAGCTCGCGGCACATCCCGTCGCGCTGCACGGTCTCGACGACCGCGTAAGTCACCGACTCGCCCGACGGCCGCCGCGCCACCAGCGCGGCCAGCTCCCGCACGATCGCGACGTGCTGCTCGACGAGCAGCTGCGTCCCCGCCCCCGCGGCCTCACGCCGGAGCCGCTCGCCGGCCGCCGCGTCGGCGAGCACCCAGACCCCGCGACCGTCGTAGCCCCCTCGCACCGCCTTCGCCACCACCGGCCACCCGTGCTCGCGTCCGAACGCCTCGATGTCGCCCGGCCCCTCCACGGCGCGGAACGCCGGCACCGGCAGCCCGAGCCCCGCCAGCCCGACGCGCTGATGAAGCTTGTCTTGCGCGTAGAGCTTCGCCCCGGACGGCGGCCGCAGCACGTGCCCGGCGGCCTCCAGCGCCCGCAGCACCTGCGGGGGCACGAGCTCGTCGTCGAACGTGACCACGTCACAGCCCGCGGCGAAGCGCTCGAGCACCTCCCGCGTGAAGACCGGTGCCACCTCGACGCCCGGCGTGACCATGGCGGCGCTGTCATCGGGGCGCTGCGAGAGCAGGCGCACGGGTACGTCCAGGGAGATCGCCGCCTGGACCGTCATGCGGGCAAGCTGTCCCGCGCTGACGATGCCGACGACCGGCACGGCGCCGCTCAAGGAGCCCGTACGTACGCTGCGCAGTTCGTACTTTCGCATTCGCAATTCACGCCGGGTCCTGCCGGGGAGTGACCGTGCCGCTGCAGCTCGTCGCCGCCAACTTGCTCTCGCCCGCGCTCTGCTTCTTCTTCCTGGGGATCGCCGCCACGCGGGTGCGTCGCGACCTCGCGGTGCCCGAGCAGCTGGGGCGGGCGCTCGCGCTGTACCTGCTGCTCGCGATCGGCGTCAAGGGCGGCGCGCAGCTGCGCGCGGAGGGTATCTCCCCGGCGCTGGCGGCGGGGCTCGTCGCTGCGGTCGGGCTCGGGGTGCTGCTGCCCCTGCTCGCCTATTCGGCGTTGCGCGCGGGCTTGCGTCTGCGCCAGGTCGACGCGGCCGCGATCGCGGCGCACTACGGCTCGGTCAGCGTCGTGACGTTCGTGGCCGCGACGGCGTTCCTCGCCGCGCTCGGGGTCTCGTTCGAGGGGTTCATGGTCGCGTTGCTGGCGGTCATGGAGGTGCCCGCCATCCTCGTCGGCATCGCGCTCGCGCGGCGGAGCGAGGCGGGTGGGATGCGGCACGCGGTGCACGGCGCGCTCACGAGCAGCAGCGTGCTCCTGCTCGTCGGGGCGATGGCGGTCGGCGTGCTGACCGGCCAGCGGGGGCTGCGCGACCTTCACGGGTTCATCGTCGCGCCGTTCATGGGCGCGCTTGCGGTCTTCCTGCTCGACATGGGGCTGGTGGCCGCGCGGCGGCTCGGCGACCTGCGCGCGCTCGGGGTACCGGCGGTGCTGTTCGGGCTCACGATGCCGCTCGTCGGCGGCGCGTTCGGGCTGCTCACGGGCGCCGGCATCGGCCTCTCGGTGGGCGGGACGACGCTGCTCGCGGTGCTCGCGGCCGGCGCCTCGTACGTCGCGGCGCCTGCGGCGATCCGCCAGGCGCTGCCCGAGGCGAACCCCACGCTCTACCTCGGGCTCTCGCTCGGCGTGACGTTCCCCTTCAACCTCAGCATCGGCATCCCACTCTACTACGCGGCCGCGCGCGTCCTGGCCGGCTGAGCGCGCGTCCGGCGGGCGCGGCCTCATCCGCCGCTCCCGTCGCGTGGCATCACCTGCAGGTCGTCGGCCGGGAGCTCGACCACCCAGCGGCCGACCGAGGCCACGCGCAGCACCTCGTACGGGCGCGCAGCGACTTCGGCGAGCACGCGCGGACCCGCGCCCTCCGGCGCGAGCGTCAGCGTGTGCGTGTTCCCGAACGCCAGGTCCTCGACGACGTTCGCCACGAAGCAGTTCTCGGGGATCGCGCCGTCGGGGTCGAAGCGCCGGAGGTTGCAGCGCTCCGCGCGGATGCCGACGTCGACGGCGCCGCGCAGCCGGCTGTCCGGCGGCGTGCGCAGCGAGAGCCCGCGCACGATCACCTCGCCGCTGCGCGCCTCGCCCTCCCAGAGGTTGCGCACCCCGGTGAGCTCGGCGACGCGGCGCGAGCGCGGGCGCCGGAAGACGCGGTCGCGCGCGTCGAGCTGGAGGATGCGGCCGCCGTCCATCACCGCGATGCGGTCGGCGAGCAGGTGCGCCTCCCGCAGGTCGTGCGTCACGAAGAGGATCGGCAGCGCGAGCTCGCGCTGCAGGCGGAGCAGCTCGCGGCGCAGACCCTCGCGCAGCGCCTCGTCCAGCGCCGAGAACGGCTCGTCGAGCAGCAGCACGTCGGTGGGGCGCACGAGCGCCCGCGCGAGCGCCACGCGCTGCTGCTGGCCGCCGGAGAGCTGCTGCGGGCGGCGCGCGTCGAGCCCCTCCACCTCGAGCAGGTGCCGCAGCTCCGCCCAGCGCCGCGCTGCCTCCGCGCTGCGCTCGACCCCGATCAGCACGTTGCCGCGCACGTCGAGGTGTGGAAAGAGCGCCGCGTCCTGCACCACGTACCCCACGCGCCGGCGCTGCGGCGGGAGATCGATCCCCTCCGCGCGGTCGAAGACGACCCGGCCGTCGACGGCGATCCGCCCCCGCGCCGGGCGCACGAGCCCCGCCACCGCGCGCAGCGTGATCGTCTTCCCGGCGCCCGAGTGCCCGTAGAGCACGAGCAGTTCGTCGCCCGCCTCGAGCGCGACCTCGTACTCGAAGCCCCCCGCGCGCCCGCCGATCGCGACCTCGACGCTCACCGGTAGGCCCCCGGCGCGTTCGTGTAGCGGTGGATGAGCAGCAGGAGCGCGAGCGCGAAGCCGACGAGGATCACGGAGATCGAGACCGCGCCCGCCAGCCCGGCCGGCGACTCGAACGCCGCCACGATCGCGAGCGGCATCGTCTGCGTGCGTCCGGGGAGCGAGCCGGCGAAGAGCAGCGTGGCCCCGAGCTCGCCGAGCGCGCGCGACCAGCAGAGCACCGCGCCGCCGGCGAGCGATGGCCAAACGAGCGGCAGCGTCACCCGCCGGAAGGTCGTCCACGGCGAGAGCCCGAGCGTGTAGGCGAGGCCCGCGAAGCGCGGGTCGGCGGCGGCGAAGCCGGCGTAGGCCGAGCGCAGGTAGTAGGGCCCGGCGACGAAGAGCTGCGCCATCACGACCGCGGCGGTCGTGAACGAGAGCGAGATGCCGGCGCCGTCGAGCGGCTCGCCGAGGTAGCCCCGCCGCCCGAAGACCGTGAGCAGCGCGATCCCCGAGACGACCGGCGGCAGCACGAGCGGGAGGTCGAGCAGCGTCGCGGCCACGCGCGCCCACCCCGAGCGCGCCGTCGCGAGCACGAACGCGAGCGGCGTGCCGAGCAACACCGCGAGCAGGAGCGCGAGCGTCGCGGTCAGGACGGAGAGTCGCAGCGCCGTCCAGGTCGCGGAGGAGCGCAGCTCCGCCCCGACGTCACCGTCGGTGAGCGCGCGGAGCAGCAGCCCCAGCAGCGGCAGCACGAAGAAGAGCGCGAAGAGCGCCGGGGCGATTACCCACGCGCGGCGTACCACGCCCGGCGCAGCGCGGGCCCGCGCACGCCACCCGCGCCCCGCGTGCTGCGGCGCCGCGCT
>Ga0194132_10004727_pt1 | contig 22907 bp, 21 predicted proteins | sample TA2KigOf80mmetaG_FD_148612 | JGI IMG/M metagenome (GOLD analysis project Ga0194132, IMG submission 148612) | Freshwater microbial communities from Lake Tanganyika, Tanzania - TA2015054 Kigoma Offshore 80m | ecosystem: Environmental > Aquatic > Freshwater > Lake | place: Tanzania: Lake... | reverse complement strand
CGGGGTGCAGGGCGTCGGCGCCGGCTGCGTGGGCCGCCGCCACGACCGCCGCCGGATCGAGGAGATCCACTGCGTGGTCGCCCTCCGTCGGAGGCACGGTGACCGCGATGCCCATGCGCGCCGCTGTCCGCCCGATCCGCGCTGCGATCTCGCCGCGATTGGCGATGAGGAGCCGCCGGATCGGGCCGCTCGCGCCGGTCACCCCGACTCGTCGCTCCGCCAGGTCGGCCGGCGCTTCTCGAAGAACGCCTCGAAGCCCTCCCGCGCCTCCTCGGTCTGGCGCTGGCGGGCGATCGTCCGCGCCGTGTGCCACTTCGAGGACCCGTGGGGCAGGCCGCGGACTTCGCGGACGATCGACTTCGCGGCACGCATGGCCGTCGGGCCGGCCGCCAGCAGGTCGTCAACTGCCGCGTCGACCGCGTCGTCGAGCGCCGCCTCTCCTTCGACGACTTCGTGGACCAGCCCGATCCGCTGCGCCCGCACCGCGTCGAACCGGCGGCCGCCGGGGAAGAGCGCGCGGGCGTGCGTCTCACCGATCTTCGCGATCACGTATGGCGCGATGACGGCCGGCAGCAGCCCCAGTCGTGTCTCGGTGAACCCGAACCGCGACCCGGCCTCCGCGATGACCAGGTCCGCGACGGCGCAGAGGCCCATTCCGCCGCCCAGGGCTGCGCCGTGGACCCGGGCGATCAGCGGCACGGGACACGTGTCGAGCGATTCGAACATCTCGGCCATCGCCATGGCGTCCTGCTCGTTCGCCTCGCGGTCAAGTGTCAGGGCCGCCCGCATCCAGGCGAGGTCCGCGCCCGCGCAGAACGACGATCCTTCGCCGGCCAGCACCACGGCACGGAGGCGGTCGGCCGGCTCGCGAGCGAGCCCATCGAACGTCCGTCGCAGATCGCCGATCAGCGCGGCATCGAACGCGTTGTGGGCGTGCGGCCGGGTCAGGGTGACGCGGGCGACCACGCCCGCGGGGCCGCTCCGATCGAGGCGGAGGACGTCGCTCACGGGGCCCCATCCGCGTCGGGCTCCCGGCGTACCTCGCGCGGGACCACGTACGTGCCGATGCCTCCGAGTGCCTGGAACCCGCTCCGCAGGAGATGCCGCTCCGAGGCGCTCCCCGCTGCTGGGGCGACCACCAGCCTCGTCGCCCCGAGTTCCGACGCGCGACTCGCCCGGATCGCAGTGAGGGCCAGGTGCAGCCCTCGCCCGCGGGCCGATGGCAGGATCGCGACGCCACGCAGCAGCCCCGTCTCGCCGCGAACGCGCAGCGTGGCCGTCGCCACCGGTACCCTGTCGAGGTCGGCGATCCAGCGTTCCGTCCCGTGGCGTCCGAAGTGCGGTGCCAGTGCGCGCCAGGCCGTGGCCAGCGGCTCGTCGATCCCGGACGCAGCGATCAGGATGCCGGCCCACGTCGCGGCGTCGGCGACCGGGTCGGCCTCGCGCACGACGATGTCGCCGGCCAGCTTGAATCGGGCCACACCCTCCGGCACGGCGGACAGCAGCACCCGCTCCTGGCTGGGCGTCGCAGCGGGCCGGGGCGGCCGGCGAGCGTGCACGACGACGGGGTGCAGCGCCTCGGCGGCGAAGCGCTCCATGCGTGGCAGCTCGTGCGGCAGCGTGTCGAACCCCCGGATCTGATTGAACGCGGAGCCGGGCAGGTCGGGGCTGGTCCCCATGAGCAGCTCGCCATCGTGGACGATGCGCATCCTGTAGCCGGCCGCCGTGGCGGCCTGCCACAGCCCCAGCGTTGCGGCCTGCTCGATCGAATCGTGCGCGTCGAAGGTGGGAAACGTCGTGCCCTCAGCGTCCGGGGACGCCGGGAGAACGCGAATGGGATCCCCGGCCCGAATGGTCCCACGCCTCCGGACCCACGCATAGACCCGCGTGTCGCCCGGGTGGTTCTTCGTCGAGAGCCGCGAGAACCGGCCGTCGCGGAAGCTTGCTCGAATCGTCTTGCACGGGTTGGCGGGAATGTTGATCTCCAGCTCCACTGCGCTGGCCACGTCCTCCCCGATCAGCAGCCGCGTCCCCGGCGCAAGGCGTCCGATCTCGATGCCGGCCGTCGTCAGGTTCTCGCCCGCGGACCCGGGCTCGATCGGGTGACCATCGGCCTGGACGCGCTCGATCGTCTCGATCGCGAGCAGGCTGATCGCCCGTGTCGGTCCGCCGTGGACGGTCGTCTCGCGCTGGCGGTCACCCTCGAGTCCGGCCTCGGTCACGCGCGCCTCGGGGACCGGCAGCTTCGGCACGCCGCCAGATGACACGTTGATCGAGAGGATCCGACCGTCCGGCGTGGCAAGGCTCATCCGGGCACCGCCACGGCCGCCGCGATGGCACGCGCGAATCGGTCCGGCGAACCCGGTCCATGGGCGAGGTACAGCGACGGCTCGACCAGCTCCACTTCGATGACCTGTGGCCCCGGCAGGACGTCGACGCGCGCGTATGCCGGCAGCCCGAACCGACCGATCACGTGCGCGATCGTGGCATCGCCGAGCGCCCGCTCCTCCGCGCTCGGGACGCGCGGCGAGATGTCCTCCTGCGCGAAGAGCCGGTCGGTGATCTCACCGCTCGGAGGGAGGAGCGGGCCCTTGCGGAAGGCGTGGGAGAAGGCGCCGCCCGCATAGACCAGACCCGTTTCACCGCGGCTGTCCACCCCGTGCTGGTAAGGCTGGACCATCGCGATCCGGCCGTTGCCCAGGATCCGCTCGACGTGCGGCCAGACTCGCTCGTCGTCACGGGTGTACCGCGCGGTCTCTCGCGATCCCGCCGACGCGGCTGGCTTCACGACAACCTCGCTCCAGTCGGCGGGAATCGACACGAAGGCGGCGGCCGGGTTCGCGAATGCCGTCGGCACGATCTCGATGCCGGTGGCCGCAAGGTCGAGGAGATAGCGCTTGTCGGTGTTCCAGCGAACCATCTCGAACGGGTTGATGAGCCGCGGGACCGATCCCGCCCAGGCCAGGAACGCATCGAGCCGTTCCGGGTAGTCCCACGTCGAGCGAACGACGACCGCATCGAAGCGCGCCCAGTCGACGGCCGGGTCGTCCCAGACGGCGGGTTCGGCCGTCACGCCCAGCCCGACGAGCGGGTCGAGCAGCAGGCGATCGTCGACGTCGAGGCCGGCGAATGCCGCGCATGTCGCGAACGCGACCCTGGCTTCGGTGCCCACCCTTACATCCGGAACACGCCGAAGCGCGTCTCCGGGATCGGCGCGTGCATGGCGGCGTCAAGGCCCATCGCCAGGACCCGCCGCGTGTCCAGCGGGTCGATCACGCCGTCGTCCCAGAGCCGCGCCGTTGCATACCAGGGGGAGCCTTCGGCCTCGTAGCGGGAGAGGATCGGGGCCTCGAGCGCGTCCCGCTCCTCGTCGCCCGTGAAACCGCCGCGGACCGTCGACAGCACGCGTGCAGCCTGCGCACCGCCCATGACGCTGATCCGCGCGTTCGGCCAGGACCAGACGAATCGCGGCCCATACGCCCGCCCGGCCATTGCATAGTTCCCGGCCCCGAAGCTGCCGCCCACGATGACGGTGAACTTGGGCACCTCGGCGCACGCGACGGCCATCACCATCTTGGCGCCGTCCTTCGCGATGCCACCGGCCTCGTACTCGCGGCCGACCATGAACCCGGTGATGTTCTGGAGGAACACGAGCGGGATCTTGCGCTTGGCCGCCAATTCGATGAAGTGCGCACCCTTGAGCGCCGACTGGCTGAACAGGATCCCGTCGTTGGCGATGACGCCGACCGGCCAGCCCTCGAGATGTCCGAAGCCGCAGACGAGCGTTTCGCCGTAGAGCGGCTTGAACTCGTGGAAGCGGCTGCCGTCGAGGAGGCGCGCGATCACCTCCCGGACGTCGAGCGGCCGGCGCAGGTCGGTCGGGATCGCGTCGTAGAGGTGGGCGACGTTGCGCGCGTGATCGCCGGTTCCGGCCACGGCCGGGGGCTCGGGCTCCCGCCGGTCCCAGGGCAGCGACGGACGGGCACGATTCAGGTTGGCAACGATGGAGCGGCCCAACGCCAGCGCATGCTCGTCGTCGAGCGCTTCGTGGTCGGCCACGCCGCTGCGACGGGCGTGCACGTCAGCGCCGCCCAGATCCTCCGCCGACACATCCTCGCCGGTGGCGGCCTTCACCAGCGGCGGGCCGCCCAGGAAGATGGTGCCCGTGCCGCGGACGATGACCGTCTCGTCGCTCATCGCCGGGACGTAGGCACCACCCGCCGTGGACGAGCCCATGACCAGGGCAACCTGCGAAACGCCGGCGGCCGATAGCCGTGCCTGGTTGTAGAAGATGCGCCCGAAGTGCTCGCGGTCCGGGAAGACGTCCGCCTGGAGTGGCAGGAATGCGCCTCCGCTGTCGACCAGGTAGACGCAGGGCAGCCGGTTCTCGAGCGCGATCTCCTGCGCCCGCAGGTGCTTCTTCACGGTGAGCGGGTAGTAGGTGCCGCCCTTGACAGTGGCGTCGTTGCCGACGATGACGCACAGTGTGCCCTCGATCCGGGCGAGGCCGGTCACGATCCCAGCCGATGCGGGCTCGTCCTCGTAGACGCCGGCGGCCGCCAACGGGCTCAGCTCCAGGAACGCCGACGCGGGGTCGATCAGCCGGTCGATGCGCTCGCGGACCGGCAGCTTGCCCCGACTGCGGTGGCGGGCGATCGAATCGTCGTCGCCGCCGGCGCCCCGGCCAGCGACTGCCGCCTGCCGGAGCCGCAGCTCGGCGACCAGCCCCTCCATGGTGGCCCGGTTGGCGCGGCTCTCGACGGTCGTCGGGTCGAGACGGCTCTTCAACACGCTCATCCCGGCGGTCTCCATGTCAAAGCGCAGCTTCGCATTGACCGGGCGCCGGGCGCGTCATCCAAGGCAGACGGCATTCCCTTGATCTGGCTGGCGGTCGGCCGCTGCGATGCGCCGGTTCCGGCGGTCAAAGCACCTGGACCTCGAGCAGGCGCTCGACCGAGATGTCCTCGGTCGAGCAGAACGCTGCGATTCAACTCGACAAGGCGCTGAATTCGACCCAGATCCCGGGAAGTGTAGCCCTACGCCCGACACCAATCGGATTGAGCCAGAGCGTGGCATACCCCGAACCCGACGCCCCGTGGACGTCGAACGCGCGCCCCGTTCGGGTGGACGGTCACGCTGAGAGCGCTCCCGTGGGGACTTCGGGATCGCGACCGATCGGAGCGGCGTCACGCGGGACCCGGTGTCGAGCCGCATCACGCCCGCGGCGCTGGGGCGGGGCATTCGGCGGTGCCCGTTGCCCCGTGCACGGCACGAAGCTCCCGATCAAGCGCGATCAGCGCTGCGGCGCACGGGACGGGGAGGGCCCGACCGTCGCCGGTCGGGCCCTCTGAATTGCCGATGCGGCGCCGCCGCAGGACGGGTCAGACGGTCAGCGTGGTGCGACAGATCTCACCGGTGGCGGTGTTGCGGGCATAGGCGACGAAGACGTCGCGTCCGACCTGGTTCGGGGTCCGTGCGCGGACTGTGAACGAGCCCGATGGCGCCTCGGTCACCGCGGAGCCGCGGAAGACCGTGCGGTCGTTGTCGGTGATCAGCACGCCCCACGTCTGTCCGACGCGGTTGGCGTCGACCTCGAACTCCACCTCGAGAAGACGCCCCTCGGGACCGACCTTGAGCTTGTAGTCGGACGGGCCGCTGCAGGCGCCGCGGACGATGGTGTCCGTGTCCCTGGCGGCGATCGGCGAGGCGACGCCGAGCGCAATGATTCCGGCCAGCAGGGTCGACGCGGCCAGGCGGCGGGTGAGCATCGTTCGAGACCCCTTTCCTTGTCGTCGGTGCGTTCGACGCCACCAGTGGCGCCGTCTGCCTTCATCGAGGCGGCCCGCGGTCCAAAGGTTTCAGCGACGATCCGGCGCCGGATGCGGCGCACCGATCCCCGAGACGGAACGGCGGCCGCGCAGCCAGGGCCGGCCGCCCTCAGAAAGCGGATGGCCGGTCTGCGTCACGACGAACCCTGTTCCGCGCACCCGCATGGCGCCCGCGTCCGGGGACGTCCGGGGACCGGCGGCAACCCTCGGGCTATACTCGTCCTGCGGGCGGTGACGGCCCAAGTCCTGTGGCGACGTTCCGCAGGGGCCATCGGCCTGCACCGCGCCCGCGACGAAGTGCTCCGAGAAGGACCCAGCAGACATGACCGTTGAGACCTCCACCTGGGCGACCAAGAAGGGGCTCGCCCAGATGCTCAAAGGCGGCGTCATCATGGACGTCGTCACCCCTGAGCAGGCCCGCGTCGCAGAGGACGCCGGAGCCGTTGCCGTGATGGCGCTCGAGCGGGTGCCGGCCGACATCCGCGCGGCCGGTGGCGTGGCCCGCATGAGCGACCCGTCGATGATCGAGGGGATCATGGCGGCGGTCACGATCCCGGTCATGGCCAAGGCGCGGATCGGCCATTTCGTTGAAGCCCAGATCCTCGAAGCGCTCGGCGTCGACTACATCGACGAGTCCGAGGTGCTCACCCCCGCCGACGAGACCAACCACATCGACAAGCACGCCTTCAAGGTGCCGTTCGTCTGTGGCTGCCGGAACCTCGGCGAGGCGCTCCGGCGCATCAACGAGGGCGCGGCGATGATGCGCACCAAGGGCGAGGCGGGCACCGGCAACATCGTGGAGGCGGTGCGCCAGCTGCGAGACGTGCTCAGTCAGATCCGTCGCCTGCAGTCGATGCGCGAGGACGAGCTGTTCGTGGCGGCCAAGGAGCTCCAGGCGCCGTACGACGTCGTGAAGCAGGTTGCCGAGGATGGCCGGCTGCCGGTCGTGAACTTCGTCGCCGGGGGCATCTCCACCCCGGCCGACGCTGCGCTCGTGATGCAGCTCGGGGCGGAGGGCGTGTTCGTCGGTTCCGGCATCTTCAAGGCCGAGGATCCGGCGCGAACCGCCAATGCCATCGTGCAAGCCACAACTCACTTCGACAATCCCCGGATCCTGGCCGAAGTCTCCAAGGGCCTCGGGGCCCCGATGCGCGGGATCGCGATGGAAGCCATTCCGCCACAGGAGCGTCTTGCAGTCCGAGGCTGGTGATCGGGGCCGGCGGCTGACGCCCGGGCCGCGACCGAGCCGATGACGCGGATCGGCGTTCTCGCCCTCCAGGGCGCATTCCGGGAGCACCTCGACACGCTCGCTGCCATCGGTGTCGAGGGCGTCCCGGTGCGACTGCCCGAGGACCTCGAGAACCTCGACGGGCTGATCCTGCCCGGCGGTGAGAGCACCACCATGCGCCGCCTCATCGATCGCTGGGGGCTCCGCGAGCCGATCCTGCGGCTGGCGCGCCGGGGTGCACCACTCTTCGGGACCTGTGCCGGAATGATCGTCCTTGCGCGAGAGATCGCCGGCGGCGAGGCGCCGGTCCTGCCCCTGCTGGACGTCACGGTGGAGCGCAACGCGTTCGGCCGCCAGCTGGACTCCTTCGAGGCCGAGCTCGCGGTCCCGGTCCTCGGGAACGCCCCGGTTCATGCGGTGTTCATCCGCGCCCCGATCATCGAGCGATCGGGACCGGAGGTCGACGTCCTGGCGAAGCTGGACGACGGCCGGATCGTCGCGGTCCGACAGGGCAACGTCATCGCCACCAGCTTCCATCCGGAGCTCGCGGGAGAGACCCGCTTCCATCGCCTCGTCGCGACGATGGCTGCCGAGCACGCCGAGCCCGGCGAAGGGTCCGGTCGTCGTCCCCATCCCACCCGGCGATCACGGGCGTGAAGCGAGGTTCATGAACAGCCGGCCGGGCAGGGTTCGTGCGGCGCGGCTGACGGATTTCGCGGCACTTGGCGAGCTGTCGCGCCTGGCGCAGGGCCAGAGCGCGGACACCCGCTCGCTCGGCCTCCCGATCAGCGCGTCACCGATCGGGATGTTCAACCTGTTCCGGTTGCCGCTGGGAGCGTTCCGGCCGCACGACCTCCTGTACGTCTACGAAGAGGAGGGCAGGCTCGCGGGCCTCCTCCGGGTGGAACGCGAAAGCCACCGCGACGAGTGGACCATCGTGGAATTGGACGCCGTTGCGTCACCGGAGGCGGGCGACATCCGGTACAAGCTCATCCAATTCCTGCTGCGCGATGGCGCGAGGCGCGGCGCACTGCGGTTCCACGTCGCCTGCTCCGACAGCTCGGACAACGTGGAGCTGTTCATGCAGGCGGGATTCGTGCGCTACGGTGACGAGACCGTCCTGTTCCGCAGCGGCGACAAGCCCCTCCCCGAACCGAGCTCGGACGCGGAGATGCACGCCTGCCGGATCCGCCCGGCGGCGTCGCTCGATGCGCTTTCGCTCGCGCGGTTGTACGGTGCAGCCACGCCGGTCCCCGTCCAGCGGCTCGAGAGCTACCGGCTCGCGGACTGGGAACGGCAGGGCCCGAGCTGGCGCGTCCCGCGCTCGAGCCTGACGCCCATCCTGCGCCTGGCCGATGTCGAGGTGTATGTCCAGCAGGCGGAGGATGGCGGACGCGACGGGACCACACTCAACGGCTTCATCCAGGTCGGTGTCGCGAAGGAGGACCAGCCGCACTACCTCAAGCTCCTCGTCCGTCCCGGCGCCGATTTCCGACCCCTCGTCCGCTTCGGGCTCGGCCTGATCGCGGCGCGAACGCGAGGGTCCGGCGCTCGCCAGGATCACGGTGTGATGGGCGCCGTGCGAACCTACGAAGCCCCGCTTGACCGGGGCCTTGAGGAGGCCGGCTTCGTGCCGATTGCCACGGTCACCCTCTTGATGAAGGAGACGATGATCCGGGTGGCCGAGCCCGCGCTCGTGCCCGCGGTCCGTTGAGGCAATGCCGAAACCCCGTCGCGCGCCCGCCGCGAAACCACCCGGCCCACTGGAACGCCTCGAAATCCGAGGAGGCGACATGAACGCAAGCAGCGAACACCGGCGCGAATCGGTCGACGACCTCGACCTGCTCCTGCAGGCCCTGCCGCCAGAGGTCGTTGATGCCGTGCATGCGCTCGCCGATCGCGACGAACTCATCGAGGTGGTGCTCGACCTCGGGCGCTGTCCCGAAGCCCGCTTCCCGGACGGTGAAGCCAGGCTCCTCGAACGGGAGGTCACCGAGGCCGACATCGGCTACGTCATCGACCACATCGGCAACTTCGGCGACGACAACCGAGCCGGCATCGAGCGGACCCTCCACCGGATCAGTGCCATCCGGAATCGCAACGGCAAGATCGTGGGTCTCACGTGCCGGATCGGACGCGCCGTCTACGGCACGATCGAGATCATCAACGACTACGTGGAGTCCGAGAAGTCCATCCTCATCATGGGCCGGCCGGGCATCGGCAAGACGACGATGCTCCGCGAGGCCGCCCGCGTCCTGGCCGACGACCTCGGCAAACGCGTCGTCGTGGTCGACACGTCCAACGAGATCGCCGGCGACGGCGACATCCCCCATCCCGCAATCGGCAAGGCGCGCCGGATGCAGGTCCGGACGCCGAGCCAGCAGCACCAGGTGATGATCGAGGCGGTGGAGAACCACATGCCGCAGGTCATCGTCATCGACGAGATCGGCACCGAACTGGAGGCCGCGGCCGCGCGCACGATCGCCGAGCGGGGTGTGCAGCTGATCGGCACGGCGCACGGCAACAACCTTGACAACCTGATGCTCAACCCGACGCTGTCGGACCTGATCGGCGGCATCCAGAGTGTCACCCTCGGTGACGAGGAAGCGCGACGGCGGCGCACCCAGAAGAGCGTGCTGGAGCGCAAGGCGCCGCCCACCTTCGACGTGATTATCGAAATCCAGGACCGCGACCGGGTCATGGTCCACAGCGATGTTGCGGAGACCGTGGACGCGATGCTGCGAGGCGACCCCGTTGCGCCGGAGCTCCGCTGGCGCGACGAGGAGGGTGTGCATCGCTCGCAGGCCCGTCCCCGGCCGTCGCCCCGCGAGCAGCTCGGCACCGAACGGTTCGCCGGCCTCGTCGGCGGTGGCCAGGTTTGGCGCACTGAGCCCGGTTGGCGTGGCGACAGCACCTATCGCTCGGGCGGCGGGCTGCGCGAGCCCGAGCGGGGCGTGGGCTTCCGGACCGGATACCGGCCGGGCGCCAGCGGCGGCTGGCGCAACACGCGCGGCGGTTCCGGGCGCGAGACGTCCGTCCGCAGCTCCGACACGGGAGGTGGCCAGGCAGGTGACGCCCGCGATGCGGACTCGCGTCTGATGCCGGGTGAACGTCTCAGCGGCTCCGCGATGTCGCGCGCCGTGCGGGCCGCAGAGACACCGTTCGTCGTCGGCGAACTCGCCGACCGGGGCCCGGTCGAGCGAGGGGCTGCCCCTGTGGCGATCCCCGACGCCCGGGCGCGCGAAGTCCGCGAGGCCGAGCGGCAGCGGGCCTGGCGCGAGCAGGCCGCGCGCGCCCTCGGCGCGCTCAAAGCCGACGAGGGGACGGCGCCCGTCAACCTCGCGCCGCCGGAGAGCGGGGCCGGGGAGGACGAGGACGAGATCATCGCGCGCGAGGGCCTGCCAGAGCGCAGCGACGACGGCGTTCTGCATGTCAGCGGGGCCGGCAAGCTGCCCACGATCCGTGTTCTCCCCCACGCGATCAGCCGCAAGCGCCTCGAGCAGGCGATCCGCGAACTGCAGCTCCCCGTCGAGGTGGCGCGGGACGTGGACGAGGCCGACGTCGTGATGACGATCAAGAGTGAGTACCGGCAGAAGACGCCCATGCTCCGCGAGGCCGAGGAGCGGGCGATGCCGATCTACGTCCTCAAAAGCAACACGCAGGTCCAGATCCAGGCCAGCCTGACGTCGATCTTTGCCCTCGAGATCGACCCCCGGGAGGCCGCCCTCCGGGAGACCGAGGACGCGATCGACCTCGTGCTGGCCCGCTCGGAGCCGGTCGAGCTGTCGCCGCAGAATGCCTTCATCCGCCGGCTCCAGCACCAGATGGCGGAGCGAGCCAACCTGGTCTCTCGCTCTCGAGGCCGCGAGCCATATCGCCGCGTGCGCCTCTACCCAGAGGCGGCGCGGACGGCCTGGCGGTGATGAGCCTCCGTCTTGACTGCCGGTCGGCTCCAGCCCGTGACGGCGCCGGTTCCACCGCTCACCGTGCTCTTCGATGTCACGTGCCCATTCTGTCGCTGGACCGCGGCGCGCCTGCGGCGCTGGGATCGCGACGGCAACCTGCGGCTTCGGCCCTTCCAGGACACGAAGGCGCAACCGGCCCTCGCACGCCTGCTGAGCGGGCGCTCGCTTGGCAGCGCCCTTCACGTCGTCGACGATGCCGGACGGTTTGCGACCGCAGGCGACGCGGTGCTGGCCGTCACGTCCCTGTTGCCGGGCGGGCGGGCCGTCGCGCAGATGGTGGCGTCGGTGCCGGCCTCGCGGCTGGCGCTCGGGCTCGCCTATCGACTGGTGGAGCGGCTGCGCCCGTGGCTGGCGGCCGCTGGCTTCGATGGGCCGGTGATCCGCGAGCGGAACGCCGCGTTCGACCTGCCGCTGGGCAGCTGACCGAGCCACGCTCAGAGGGCCGTTCCGCCGCCTCCGAGCGACTGCGCGGTGAGCACGATCCCGAGGCCGAGGACTGCGATCGCGCCAAGAACGGGGGCGAACGCGAGGGCGCCACCGAGCCATGATCGACGGGCCCCGAGCCGATTGAGCCGATCGCCGGCGATCGAAAGGGCGACACCGAGCGATACCAGGACGGCCGCCATGCCCAGCCCGAAGGCGGCGACGAGCACGAGGCCGAATACCGGCCGGCCGGTAGCGACCGTCGCGACCAGGATCAGCAGCGCGCTCGTCGAGGGCACGAGGCCACCGGAGAGGCCCAGCGCGAAGAGGGTGCGCCAACCGAGTTGACCCGGGGCCGCGTGGGGATGGGAGTGCGCGTGGCCGTGCCCGTGCGAGTGCCCGTGCCCGTGGCCGTGCGAATGCCCGTGCGAGTGCCCGTGCCCGGGATCGTGATCGTGATCGTGATCCTGCGAATGCGAAGCACTGGCAACCGGAGCCACCTGGAAGCCACGCCGGGCATACCCCGCGATGACCGGCCACTGGCGCGCCAGCATCCAGGCGCCGATGGCGACGACGAGCATCGCCGAGACCAGGCTGAGCACGGGCAGCACGCGCTCAGCCGGCAGCGCCGACCCGGCTGCGAGGATGACGGCGCCCAGCACCACGACCCCGAGCGTATGCGACACGGCCGTCGCCAGTCCCAGGCCGATCGCGTGGGGCACCGTTCCCCGGGAGCCCACCAGATAGGCGGCCATGATGGTCTTGCCGTGGCCGGGCGTGAGCGCATGGCCGGCGCCCAGGAGGGCCGCGGCGATCAGGGCGGCCAGCAGGACCAGGGGCGTGAGGTCCTGCGTGCGCAGCAGGCCCGCGATCTCACCGCCGACGCCGCCCGGGACTGCCGCTGCCAGCGGGGCGTCGTCGGTCATCCCGAGGCCGTCTGCCAGCGGCTGGGCGTCCGGGGCACGGAACGGAGCTGCGGCCGGGCCGCCGGCGGCCGCCGTGAACGTGACCGTTCGGACCGACGGCGGGGTTGCCAGCAGGGATTCCGGGTAGGCCGTGAGCCGGTCGGAAATGGAGGCACCCAGAAGGTCGTCGGGGCCTCCGGCGACCGTCATGCCGTCCCCGACGACCACGATCTCCCGCCAGCCGATCCGAGCGGCATAGGAGTTGTCGCTGAAGGTGATGCTGGAACCCGCCACGATCGGTGACCCAAGCGCGACCTCGAAGCCGCAGGCGAGGCGCAGGGTCGGCAGCCCACCGGCGCCCGCGGGGAACGAGAGGCCCGCAGCGACCGGCGAGAGCCGCTGGGCGACCCCGCCGACGGCCAGTCGAAGGTCGTTCGCGAGCCGGCCGCACGCGGCACCGCGTTCGGCCTCAGCCTCGGCGGCCGAGACCGTCCCGTCGCGATCCGCGTCGATCCGCTGGCGCTCGGCGAACGCGGGGATCTCCGCATGGTCGATGACCACATCGAGCGAGATCGATGACTCGCTCACCCGGATGGCCGCGTAATGGTTGATCGTGAAGTTGCCGAGGGGATGAGCGGCGGTGAGGGCCGGGACGGCCAGGGTGACCAGCAATCCGGCGGCGATCAGCGCAACACGTCGGGCAGTGGTCATCGAAGCGCCTCCTGCGCCTGGCGCACGCCCAGCGGGTCGAACGCGGGATTGAGCGTCAGCGCCTCGCGCAGGTGGGCCCGACCGGCGTCGGTCTCGCCGGCTGCGATTTCGATCAGGCCAAGGTGGAACAGCAGGCGCGCGTCCCGGGTCCCCAGCGCCAGCGCAGCGCGGGCGGGCTCGAGCGCCTCCCGAGAACGTCCGGCCGCATGCAGGGCCCACGCGTAGGCGTCGTAGCCGTAGCTGTCCTTCCGCTCGACCAGTTCCCGCGTGGCGAGTGCGAAGCCGTGCTCCACGTCCCGGCCATGCGTGGCCTGGAACAGCGCCAACTCGCGGTTGAAGATGTCCGCCTGAGCGTCACCGAGGTGGGCGATGAAGTCCACGGCGGCGTACTGCCCCTCGGCCGCGACGTCGTCGCCGGGTCCGCCGCGGACCGCGTAGAGGTCGCCGAGGTAGGCGATCAGCCCCACGCGGGGCACGATGGCGATCGCGCTCCGAAGCCAGCTGATCGCCGCGTCCAGGTCGCCCCGCGCAAACGCGATACGGCCGCGGGCAGCAACCGCCAGGTAGTAGTTGGGGAAGACGTCGAGCGCCGCTCGATACGCGGCCTCCGCACCGTCGACGTCGCCCTGCGAGAAGCGACACTCGCCGGCGGCGTAGTGGTAGAACGCGACCTCTTCGGCCGAGGCGTTGACCTCGGCCGCAGCGGTGGCTGCCTGTTCAGCCAGGCGGATCGCCTCGGCGGTTTCGCCACGGAGGAACGCGACGCGCGCGAACCGGATGCCCGCGGCCGGCCCGTCCTGGACCCGCCGCAGGGTCTCGAAGGCGGCCGTGGCGGTGTCAAGATCGCCCAGCTCGAGGCTGGCATCGCCCACGATCGCGACGGCGCCGATCGCCCGTTCGTCGGCCGCGAGGATCTTCGTCCCTTCAGTGACGGCTTCGCGGAAGCGGTGGAGCGTGACCAGGTTGCGCGCCAGGCCGGCGCGTGCGGCCAGACTCCCCGAGTAGAGCTCGAGGGAGCGGCGATAGGCTTCGTCGGCGCGGGCGTACCAGGTGAGATCGCCCGTCTCGCGGCCCTTCTGCGCGAAGAGCTCGCCGAGATACAGGTAGGCCTGGTCGCTGTTGGGGGTGGCCGTGATCCGGTCCTGCCAGAACGCGATCCGCCGGTCCGTGTCGGCCGGGTCTGAGACCCCGATCCCGGTTCCGGCGCCGAGCGGGGCAGCCTGGGCAACGGGATCGTCGACCTGTACGGTCACCGGTCGGGGACCGGCATCTCCTGCGCCCGCCGTGCCGCCGATCGTCGCCGCGCCGTAGCCGAGGCCGACGAGGAGGAGCGCCGCGAGTGGAACCAGGAGCCAGCGGTTCTGACGAAGCAGGGACACGTCTCGACCTTCCGTGCAGTGGGGGGTCCGGGGCGCCCCGAGGGACGCCCCGGACCGGGCAGGTTCGGCAGCCTCAGTTGGGGGTGCCGAGGAACGGGAACGACTTCAGGAAGGTCGAGTCGTTGCCGATGCAGTCGCTCGCGCCCGGGGTATTGGCGCCGACCGCGAGCAGGGTGTCGATGACGTCGTCCTTGAGCCGGCGCCCGTTGAGGAAGCCGCCCTTGTTGCCCGTCTCGTACGTGAGGATGTCCGGGATCAGGACCCTGGAGAGATCCGTCGCCTGGGCGTTCGTGTACGGCGCGCCGAACTTGGTGCTGACCGCGATGAGCGTGTCGACCACGTTCTTGCGGAAGCCGAGGTTGTCCTGTTCGCTCGGTGTGACGCGGTTGAACAGTTCCTTGACGTAGTTGACCTGGTTGTCGCCATTGACCAGCCGGTTGTTGAAGACCGTGCTGATGCCCGGGCGGCCCATCTGGTCGGCCTGGATCCACTCACCGCCCTTGCGGATCTTGGTGTTGGCGCTGATGCCGACCGTCTGGCCGTTCCCGCCCAGCTCGGAGTTCGGAACCATCAGGACGATGGCCGAGACATTGAGGCCGAGGAAGAAGTCGACCTTCTGTGCGTCGCACAGCATCCGGCCGTTCTCGGCGCCCAGGATGTTGCCCTTGAAGGCGTCAAGGTCGAAGAAGGGATCGTCGCGCAGGCCGGCCCACAGCTTGCTGCCGCCGGAGAGCGTGATGTTGCGCTCCGTCATGCCGCTGCCCCAGCGAGTGCCATTGCGCCAGATCGTCACGTCCTGCGTGCCGCCCGACGGGTTGCCGAAGCGGAGCGAGTACGTGATGTCGGGTGCCGCATTGGCGTCGGTATCGACGGTGAGGTTGTACTCCACGCCCGAGCCGAAGTACTCGGTCGAGTTCGGGAGCGCTCCGGCGCCCGGGTTGACCGTGATGATGAAGACGCTCCGCGCGCTGTCGCTGGTGCTGAACGCGTAGACGTCGTTGATGTCGGCGGCGCCCATCGAGGCCGCCGTGGGGGCGTCGAGGTGGTCAGCCGCCTCGGCGCTGATCGGCGCGAGGCCGACCGCGAGGATCGCGGTGGCCGACAGGATCGACGCAAGTCGCTGCCGGCGATTGGTGGAATGGGACACGGACAGTCCTCCTCAAGAGCCTGGAAATGACAGGGCCGGAACACGGTGGATGCCGGATTCCGGGCGGCACGAACCACGCCTGGGCAGTGGCAGACCCTCCCCGCGCCGCGGATCGGCGACGCGTTCGCTGGTCGCCGGCGATCGGGTGTCGGCGACGTCAGCGCGTAGTGCGCGGCTCGGACGGCGATGGATGAATCCGCATTCCGAAGATGAGCGACGGGGAACGACGAGGTCGCGGGGCACCCCCGCACCCTTGGGGCTGCGTGAGGAAGCGAGCGCGGGGCTCGACCGCGACCGCGATCCCCGAAGGCCAGCGCCGCGCGCGCCGTGGGACGTTCCGGTCTCGTGGGACTCAGGTTGGCCGGCGGAAGAACGCGAGCTTGCTCGACGGCGCGGCGCGGCCCAGCAGGGCCAGCCGGTCGGCCACCGCGACCAGCGGGCCGAGCCAGCGCGCGCTGCCCGGATCCCGCTTGGAACGCCCGGCCACGACCGTCCACCACCGGGCGTGCCGCGCAAATGCGTTCGCGCTGCCGGCCTCGATCGGGTTGTTCGCCAGGACGGTCGCTGCGCGGACTTCTTCGAGTTCCAGGCCTGCGGCTTCCAGCGGCGTCCGGTAATCGTCCAGGTGCCGGGCCCGGGAGTGCTTCTCGGGGTTGTACGGGCGCTCGTACTCCGACCGCAGCAGGATGGGTTCGACCATCACGAGCCATCCGCCGGGCGCCACGACGCCGGCGACGTTCGCCAGCGCCCGGTCGAACGCCGCGTCATCGGTGACGTGGAGGAGCACGTTCATCACCGAAACGGTGTCGTATGTCGCGTCGCCGGGCGCGCCGGCCTCCGCGATGTCGGCGACCCAGAACGTGCCGCCGGTTCCACCGGACCGCCCGCGGAGCCGCTCGACGGCGACAGGCACGAGATCCACGCCGTCCACCGTCGCCCCCAGCCGGCGCCAGAACTCAACCCAGAAGCCGGTCCCGGCGCCGATGTCGAGCACCCGCCGGCCGGCCGGCCGGTGCAGGCCGTGCCGCCTGACGTGACGCCCGACGTTGCGGGCCAGTGCGCTGTACAGCCAGCCGTTGATCGCGGCCGGAAGGGCCGATTGGCCGACTGCGCTGAGGTCGTCGCGCTGGTGGAGCTCGCCCCAGTAGTCGGTGGGTGAGTAGGGCACGATGGATGGCCTCCGGTCGGTTCCGCGGGTCGGCCGGTGCGCCCGTGGGCGGCCGGTGCCAAGGCTACACTCCACGCTGTGACGGGCATGGACTCGACCGCGCAGCGACGCCGCGGCCGCGGCCGGTTCATCACGTTCGAAGGGCCCGAGGGCGCCGGCAAGACCACCCAGGCCAATGAACTTCGGGCATGGCTTGTGGCAGCCGGCCGGGACGCGATCGTGGTCCGCGAACCGGGTGGTACGCCCGCGGGCGAGCGGATCCGCTCGCTCCTGCTCGATGTCCACGACGAGGGGTTCGCACTGGGCCCGCGCACGGACGCCCTGCTCTTCAATGCCGCCCGCGCGCAACTGGTCGACGACGTCATCGAGCCCGCGCTTGCCGCGGGCATCATCGTGATCTCGACGCGATTCGCGGACTCGACCCTTGCCTACCAGGGCGAAGGCGCTGGGCTGGCGCTGGACGACCTGCGCGCCCTTGAGCGTTTCGCCACGAACGGTCTGCGGCCCGATCTCACGATCCTGCTGGATCTGCCGGTGGAGTTGGGACTGGGGCGCAAAGCGGGCGAGGAGACGCGCTTCGAGATCTCGTTCGATCGGCCATTCCACGAGCGCGTGCGCCAGGGCTTCCTTCGCCTCGCGTCGGACGAGCCCGGGCGGTTTGCGATCGTCGACGGGCGACTGTCGCGCGACGAGGTGGCGCGCGCCGTCCGGACGGCGACTGCGCGACTCCTCGGGCCCGGGATCGAGCGTGTGGCGGCCGATTCGGGGGCACGGTGAACCGAATGCCCACCTGCTGCGCATCCTGAGTTGAGCGAGCGGGAGCCGAGCGGCGGCGCAAGCGGTCGGGTGCCGACCGCGATCGACGATGCCGATCGGGGCGCGCTCACGCGAATCGCCGAGGGGCAGCTTGATGCCCTCGAGGAGCTGTACGACCGCTACCGAACGATGGCCTACTCGATCGCACTCCGCATCACCAGCGCCCGACCGCCTCCGAGGACGTTGTCCAGGAGGCGTTCCTCGGCGTGTGGCGCAATGCGGGCCGATACGCCGAGGCTCGAGCGAGCGTGCGCACCTGGCTGCTCTCCATTGTCCATCACCGGGCCATCGACACCATCCGCCGGCGGCGTCCGACCAGCGAGTTCCCCGAGGCCGACGCCGTGCCACCACCGCAGCTCTGGACACCCGATGTCTGGGCTGAGGTCGCCGGCCGCCTTGACCGAGACGCGATCCACGCTGCTCTTGCCGAGTTGAGCGATGTCCAGCGCGAGGCACTCCATCTCGCGTACTTCGGCGGGCTCACGCAGCAGGAGATCGCCGTTCGGACCGCAACGCCGCTTGGGACCGTGAAGAGCCGCATCCGCCTGGGGCTGCTCGCGTTGCGCCGCGCGTTGGGAGGCGGGACCGAGGGCCACGCAGGCGCGCTCGGCGATGAGCCCGCGTGGAGCACCGAATGACCTGCGCGGAGGTCCGTGACCTGGCGCCCGCCTACCTGCTCGGGGCACTCGAGGCCGTCGAGGAAGCCGCCGTGAGCGAGCACCTCGCCATGTGCCCGGAGGCGCACGCGGAGCTGGAGGCCATGGCAACGGGCGTGGCTGCGCTTGTCGCGTCCGTGCCGCTGGTTGAGCCGCGGCCCGCCTTGAAGGGCCGGATCCTGGCGGCCGCCGCGGCGGATCTCAAGGAGCGGCGTCTTGCCGACGAGCTGCGGGCCCCTGTCGCGCTCGCCGCGCCCACCGCGCCCACCGCGCCCGGAGTCGCGGGCCGTTCGGGGGCGCGCGACCCGGGCGGCCTGCGAGGTTTGTTCGATAGGCTTCTCGGGCGGACGCCCGGCGCGTGGGCCATGCGCGCTGTCGCCGTGGTGGCCATCGTGGCCCTCGCCGGCTGGAACCTCGCGCTCCAGGGCGAACTCGCCGGCACGAAGTCCTACCAGCAGCGCCTCGACGAGGCACTCGCGCTGGCCCGCCAGCCCGGCGCGCAGCTGGCCCTCCTCGCTCCGGCTGGCGGCGGCGCCGGGCCCAGCGGTGTCGCTGTCATGCCGGCCGGCGGCCAGGGTCGACTGGTCATGTCCGGCCTGGCGCCAACGCGCGGCAGCCAGGTCTACGAGGCGTGGACCATCCTCGAGGGCCAGGCGCCGGTCCCTGTCGGCGGCTTCACCGTGGGCCCGGACGGGAACGGGTATTTCGACGCGATGCCACCGGCCGGCGACGCCACGGTCATCGTTGCCGTCACGCTGGAGCCGGCGCCGAATCCGAGCGCGTCCTCATCGGATCCGATCTCGCTGGGGGTCGCCGAACGCTCCGAGGCCTGAGCCCTCTCCACCGCGATCCGAGCCCTCCGCCCGCTCGGGGTGTGGGCGCGGACCTCAGCCGCGGCTCTGGATCTCCGCCGACTCGATCCGGCCCGGACCCTGGCTGCGCGCCCGCTCCAGCGCAGCCTTGGCAGCCGCCAGCAGTTCGTCCGCGGTGGCCCCGTCGACCGGGAACTTCGCAACGCCCGCGGAGACGGTCAGCGCCCGATCTGCCATGGGCGGCAGGCCCGCGACGCCGTTGAGCACGCGCTGGGCGACCGTCGGCCCGGCCGCGCCCGGCGCGATCAGGACGAACTCGTCGCCGCCCTGGCGTGCGACCGTGTCGACCAGGCGGACGGACTCTGCGAGCACCGACGCGACCGACCGGAGCACGTCGTCGCCGGCCGAATGGCCCGCTCGCTCGTTGATCTCGCCCAGCCCGTCGACGTCGAAGATCGCCACCGAGATCTCGCTGCCCTGGCGCGCGGCGCGCGCCAGCTCCAGTTCCAGGATCTGCGCGAAGGTCCGCTGATTGGCCAGTCCCGTCAGCGGATCGGTGTGGGCGAGTCGCTCGAACCATTCCGAGCGCTCCAGGATCATCGAGGCCAGGCGTGAGCGGTCGATCGCCACCGCGGTCAGGTCCGCAATCGCGGCGAGCTCGCGTGCCTCGACGTCGTCGATCGCGTGTGACGCGCGCCAGCCGAGCAGGAGCACGCCGACCGGCATCTCGATGCCGCCGCGGGCCACCACCAGGGGCCGGAGCGCGGCAGCTGCGAGGCCGGCCGTCGCCAGGGCGCCCGTCAGCCCGTCGCCGGCGAAATCGCGGGCGGCGCGGTCCCGCGAGGCGGCTGCCACCGGGTTGTCAACCTGGGCCAGGCCCTGTTCGAGGGCGGCCCGTTCCCCCTCGTCGAGGCCGAGCGCGACGCCAAGCTGCAGTTCCGTCCGGTCGGGATCCTGCAGATAGACGACCGCGACATCGGCCGCCAGCTGATCGGCGACCAGGTTCATGAGCTGCCCCACGGCGTTGTCGAGGTCCGCGGCGCCGGCAAGCACATCGCTCGCCTCCACGAACAGCGCGAGGGGATCTCGATCGGGCCGACTGGTGGTCACTGGACGGTCTCCTGACGCATCGTGCCCGCCGCAGCGGTGGCACCGCGGCATCATACGGCCGGCTCGGGCGGCCGCGAGTGGGTCGAACGGCCGGCGAGTCACGGCGAAGGTCCGTGGCCTGAATGCACCTGGCCAGACAATGGTCGATCGGCCACGACGGCCCCTATACTCCGGCGGAATGAAGCTGATCGTCGCGGTGGTTCACAACGAGGACGCGGGTGTCCTCGTTGACGCACTCCTGGAGCGGGAGTTCCGCGCCACCCGACTGCACTCCTCGGGCGGCTTCCTCAAGCAGTCCAACGCCACGATCCTGATCGGCGTGGACGAGGCGCAGGTCGACGACGTGATGTCGATCATCCGCGCCAACTGCAAGGCGCGGACCCAGGTGGTGAACCCGATGCCGCCCATCATGGAACCCGGCGAGTTCTTCATGCCGTACCCACTCGAGGTCGAGGTGGGCGGCGCCACGGTCTTCACGCTGCCCGTGGAGCGCTTCGAGCGCCTGTAGGCGGCACGATGTTCGGGGGTCACCCCGCGCCCCCGGCGCCGTGCCGATTCTCCGTCCCGTGCCCTCCGCGGCGCTGCCGCGAATGACGGCCTCCGGGCCGCCGGCCGGGCGGGGTTCCGCCGACCGCGATGGGTCTCGGTGGTGATGCCCGTCAGCGCATGGGCTACGCGGGTGATGCATTGACGGGCATCGGATCCGGATCGAGCATGGCGGACGCCGATCGCGGCACACCGCCCTCCTGGGCATCCACCATGACGGTTCCCGGTGACCGTGCGTCAGCCGCGCCGGTCTCGCTCGAATCGGTCTCGGTAGGATCGTTGCCGATGGCATGGCTGGATCACCTCGCCCGCGCTGCGCCCACTGCCGTTGAGGCCTTCCGTGCGTTCGAGGCGGGCCGGCGCATCGGGGTGCGGCAGGTCGTGCGCAGGGCGGGCGGTGCCGACTCGTCGGACCGGAGCCTTGCCGAGCTGGCCGCCACCGCCCGGGCCCTGAGGGACATCGTGGCGTCGCTCCCCGCGCGGGCCTTCGATGCGCCTGGGGGCGAGGAAGACTGGAGCGTGGCACAGGCGCTCGGCCACGTCGCGACGTCCCGAGCCGGACTGGTGCTGGCGGCCTCGCTCGCGCAGCTGGGCGCTGGCCCGCCGATGCCCCGACGGTGGTGCCGGGCATCCCGGGTCCCGCGGACGTGTCGCGCGAAACCGTCGTCGAACGGATCGCGAAGAGCCAGCGCGTCCTGGAGCGCAGCGCGCGCGCCGTCGCGGGCCACGAGCTGGACCCATGCCCGCTGGACCATCCGCTTGTCGGGCGCCTGCGCTGCGGCGAGTGGCTGGTCTTCGCCGCCGTCCACGATGTGATGCATCTCGCGCAATTGCACCGCCTTGCGGCGGGCGACGGGGCCGCCACGTGACCCCGTACCGGCCGGACCTCGTGGACGTGTGGCTCTTCCGTGAGGAGCCCGGACTCGGGCTCCGGATCCTGATGCTCCGACGCGCCACCGGCCGGATCCTGGCGGGGCTCTGGCAGGGGGTTTCGGGCGGTCTTGAGGGCGACGAGCGGATCGTGGCCGGTGCCTTGCGCGAACTGCGCGAGGAGACGGGGCTGCGACCGGCCGACCTCGACGCGTTCTACGACCTTGACCAGGTGAACCAGTTCCACGTCGCGCCGATCGACGGGATCGTGACTGCGGCGGTGTTCGCCGCGCGCCTGCGGCCGGGCGTCGAGGCACGGCTCTCGCACGAGCATGACGCCGCCGAGTGGCTCTCGCCCGATGAGGCGATCCGGCGCTCGGTGTGGCCTGCGTACCGGGAGTCGGTCGCGCGGATCCGGGACCACCTGCGGGAACCTGCGATGGCAGCGTGGTTCGAAATCGGCCTGGGTGCCGAGGAGTAGACTGGGGTGCAACCTGTGCCCACTGAGCACCTCCAGGAGGGCCGATTGCACGAACCCCTGACCTCGGCGGATGCCACACCGCTGCGCGCGCGCCGTGCGTTCCGCTCGAAGGTTGACCAGATCCGGCCGACGTACGGCTTCGAGGATGTGTCGCTGGCGCCCGGCATCAACACCGTTGAGCCCGCCGACGTCGACCTGTCGCAGACCTTCTGCGGGCTGCCGCTGGCGATCCCGGTCCTGGCCTCGGCGATGGATGCGGTGGTGGACGCCCGGTTCGCGGGCGCGCTTGCCAGGCTGGGCGGGCTGGCGGTCCTGAACCTCGAAGGGGTGCAGACACGCTACGAGTTCCCCGCCGACGTGCTCGAGCGGATCGCCACAGCCCCCGACAGCGATGCCCAGGCGGTGCTCGCGGAGGCCTATCAGGCGCCGGTTCGCGAGGACCTCGTGGCGCAGCGGATCGCGGAGATCCATGCCGCGGGCTCAAAGGCCGCGGTCTCAGCGACGCCGGCCGCCGCCCGCCGGCTCGGCCCGTTCTGCGCCGAGCACGGCGCGGACCTGTTCATCGTGCAGTCGCAGGTGTCGTCGGCGCGCCATCTCGCGTCCGGCTACGACCCGCTCGAACTTGCCGATTTCACGCGCTTCATGCCGATCCCGGTCGCGGTCGGGAACACCACCTCGTCCGAGGCCGCGTTCGCGCTGATGGAGCAGGGGATCGCGGCGGTCTTCGTCGGCGTCGGTCCGGGTGCCGCGTGCACGACGCGCGAGGTGCTCGGGATCGGTGTGCCGCAGGTGACCGCGATCTCGGACGTTGCGGCGGCACGCGACGCCTGCTTCGCAGAGACGGGCCGCTACGTGCCGGGGG
>Ga0194132_10004726_pt1 | contig 22908 bp, 19 predicted proteins | sample TA2KigOf80mmetaG_FD_148612 | JGI IMG/M metagenome (GOLD analysis project Ga0194132, IMG submission 148612) | Freshwater microbial communities from Lake Tanganyika, Tanzania - TA2015054 Kigoma Offshore 80m | ecosystem: Environmental > Aquatic > Freshwater > Lake | place: Tanzania: Lake... | reverse complement strand
CGGTATCTTGAGATTGACGTCTCCCGCCTTGGTCTGCAGCGTCCGATCGTAGCTGCCGGCTCGCCTGTCCTGCCGCGCTTCGCTGCGCTCATAGCGACCCGCACCGCACAGACGGTCGGCCTCAGACGCAAGGAGTGCATTCAGCGTCTCCTCGACCGTGCCGCGCACCATCTCTCCCAGATGATCCCTGATCCGAGCCTCGTCGATCTGGATCACCTGGCCCATCGCAGTCTCACTGCTCATCGTTTGCTCCTTCACTCTAGAAGAAGCCACCATTCCCGAAAGTGCGAAAGATTCTGTACGTTATCCGGCTGAACGATCTCGCTCCGGCGCAGGCCAGTGCGCTCCTCGCCCATGATCGCCGCCGACTCCGTCGCATGGACGCGATAGCGGAAGTCGTTCCCGCCCTCGATGACGTCGTAGAGCGTCAGCCGGGCAAGCAGGTCCTTGAGCAGAACGATGTCGATGTCGGCGCGCGCCGGGAGGTCCCGGTCCACGCCCCGGGCCTCCAGCCAGAGCCGGTAGGCGCGGTCGAGCTCATAAGGCGCGAGCGCGGCCACGTCGAAGCCTTCGGTCTCGAAGGTCTCCGTGGCCGACACGCGAGCCGGAGCGTCCGTGCGCTATTCCGCCGGGTGCGGACGGGGAGCGCCGTGCGGCTTCTCGCCATGGGCGGGAGCCGGTCCGGCGACCGTCTCCTTCTTCTCCAGCGCCGTGATCGCCTCGGCGACATGGCTCGCCGCCTTGGTCTTGGTCGCGAGCAGGAGATAGAAGACCGGAATGACGAAGATCGTCATCACCGTGGCGAAGAGCACGCCGCCGACGATGACGGTGCCGATCGCCTGACGGCTCTCGGCACCGGCGCCGGTCGCGATGGCGAGCGGCATAGCGCCGATCGCGGTCGCGATCGAGGTCATCAGGATCGGTCTCAATCGCGCGACCGAGGAGCCGAGGACGGCGTCGTAGATGTTCTTGCCTTCATCTCTCAGCTGATTGGCGAACTCGACGATCAGAATGCCGTTCTTCGCCACGATGCCTACAAGCATGATCATGCCGATCTGGCTGAAGACGTTCAGCGTTAGCCCCTTGAGCATGATCGTTCCGAGCGCGCCGGTGACCGCGAGCGGCACCGCCAGCATGATGACGAAGGGATGGACGTAGCTCTCGAACTGCGCCGCGAGGACGAGGAACACGGTCAGCAGCGCTATGCCGAAGGTGAAGTAGATCGCCGAGGAGCTTTCCTTGAACTCCCGCGCCTCGCCGCGATAGCTGATGCGGGCCTGGGGCGGCAGTTCAATCGCCGCGGTGCGCTCGACGAACTCGATCGCGTCGGCCAGCGTATAGCCGGGCGCAAGACTTGATGAGATCGTAATCGAGCGCAGCCGGTCCATGCGGTAGAACTCGCTGGCGCCTGCGAGGTCGCGAAGCCTGACCAGGCTCGACAGCGGCACCAGCGCGCGCGTCGTCTGGGAACGGACGAAGATGTTGGCGAGATCGCTTGGCTTCGACCGATCCTCAGCCGAGGCTTGGAGGATGACGTTGTATTCTTCTCCGCGGTCGGAGAAGGTCGTGACGTTGCGCGACCCCAGCATGGTCTCGAGCGTACGGCCGACCTCGTCGATGGCGATACCGAGGTCGGCCGCCCGGGCGCGATCGATCTCGACCCGGAACTGTGGCTTGTTCTCCTCGTAGTCAGCATTGATGTTGAGCAGGCCCGGATTCTCGCGCATCCGCTGCATGAGGAGATCGCGCCAGCCGACCAGCTCTTCGTAGGTGTTGCCGCCGATGACGACACGGAGTGGCAGCTGGAAGGCCGGCTGGCCGAGGCTGGGGGGATTGATGGCGATGGCGCGGACGCCGGGAAGCGCGTTCAGCTTCGGAAACAGCTCGCGCACCATCTCCTGCTGCTTCTGCTTTCGCTCGGCCCAGGGCTTGAGGCGGATGTTCATCGACGCCTGCCGGACGTCGCCCGGACGACCGAAGGATGGCGCGACATTGGTGAAGACGCGTTCGACGGCGCCCGATTCGACGATTGGCTTCAGGATCTCTTCGATGCGGCTCACCTGCTCGCGCGTGTAGTCGATCGAGGCGCCCTCGGGCGCGGTGACCGAGATGAAGAAGTAGCCGCGGTCCTCGAGCGGTGCGAATTCCCGCGGCAGCGACTTGAACAGGACGTAGGAGGAGCCAGAGACCACGACCGCGAGCGCAACGACGATCACCGGCGCATTGAGCGCACGAATCAGAAGCCAGCGATATCCCAGGGTCATGCCTGTGAAGATCGGCTCGGTCACCTTGTGCAAGAGGCTCTCGCCCTCGACCGGCTTCAGCAGCTTCGAGCACAGCATCGGCGTCAGCGTCAGCGCGACAAGACCGGAGAACAGCACGGCGGCGGCGACGGCGATGCCGAATTCGCTGAACAATCGGCCGGTTGTGCCGGGCAGCAGCGACAGCGGGATGAACACCGCGATCAGAACGAGCGTGGTCGAGATCACGGCGAAGCCGATCTGGCGGGCGCCGCGGACGGCGGCAAGCAGCGGCGGCTCACCCTTCTCGATGTGACGGTGGATGTTCTCGAGCACGACGATGGCGTCGTCGACGACGAGGCCGATCGCCAGAACGAAGGCCAGCAGCGTCAGTACGTTCAGCGAGAAGCCGAAGGCCGAGAGGATGATGAAGGAGGCGATGATCGAGACCGGGATCGCAATCGACGGAATGAAGGTCGCGCGGAAGGAACGCAGGAAGAAGAAGATCACGGCGACGACGAGCGTGAGCGCGATGCCGAGCGCGTGGAAGACCTCGTAGATCGACTGCGCGATGAACAGCGAGGTGTCGAAGGAGACGTCCATCTGTACGCCCGCCGGCAGGGTAGGGGTGATGACCTTGATCATCTCCTTGGCGGCATCGGCGACATCGAGGGTGTTGGCCTTGGACTGCTTGACGATTCCAAGTCCGATCGCCGGCTTGCCGGTGTTGCGGACGTCGCCGCGGGAATCCTCGGGCCCGAGCTCGACCTTGGCCACCTCGCCAAGCCGGACGGGATAGCCGTCCTTTACCGCGAGCACGATGTTCCGGAACTGCTCCGGCGTCTTCATGCTGGTGTCGGTGCGGACGGTGAACTCGCGGCGTGTGGACTCGACGCGCCCGGCGGGAAGTTCGACGTTCTGCTTGCGGAGCGCGCTCTCGACGTCCTGGACGGTGAGCTCGCGTGCTGCCATCTCGCGGCGGTCGAGCCAGACGCGCATCGAGTAGCGCCGCTCGCCGCCGATGCGGACGGTGGCGACGCCATTGATGTTCGAGAGGCGGTCGACGAGGTTGCGCTTGGCGTAGTCGGTGAGCTCGAGCGACGACATGCGGTCCGAGGAGAGCGACATCCAGATGATCGGCCGGGCATCCGCCTCGACCTTGGAGATGACCGGCGGGTCTGCGTCGACCGGCAGGCGCGACAGCACGCGGCCGACCTTATCGCGGACGTCGTTGGTGGCGCCGTCGATGGCGCGGTCGATGCGGAACTCGATCGAAATCGACGACGAGCCCTCGCGGCTCGACGACGTCATCACCTTGATGCCCTCGATGCCGGACAGCGAGTCCTCGAGGATCTGGGTGATCTGCACCTCGATGACGTTGGCGGACGCACCTTTGTAAGTGGTCTGCACCGAGACGATCGGCGGATCGATATCCGGGTATTCGCGGACCGTGAGGCGCTGGAAGGCGAAGAGCCCGAAGGTCACCAGCACGAGGCTGATGACCGTGGCGAAGACCGGGCGCTTGATGGCGATGTCGGAAAGGACCATGGACGCGCCTCTTGCTGGGCTAAAAGATCAGGTGCCGGTGCGGACCAGCGAGCCGTCGCGGATCTTCTGGATGCCGCCGGTGACGACGACCGAGTTCGGGTTCAGGCCTTCCCGAATCTCGACCTCGCCGGGGAGACGCGAGCCAAGCTTGACTTCGGTCTTCACCGCCTTGCCGTCGGTGACGGTGTAGACGTATTGGCGAATGCCTTCCGGCACCACCGCCTCTTCCGGCACGATCAGCGCGCCGTCGCGCGTGTTGAGCGAGAGCTTCACCGTAAGAAACATGCCGGGTTTGAGGGCGCCATCCTTGTTCGAGAACTCGGCCCGGGTCTCGACGGCACGCGTCGTGGCGTCGACGCGCGTGTCGATGCTTGCGATGGTGCCCGTGAAGGTGCGGCCGGCAGCGGCATTGCCGGAGGCGGCCACGGTGGCGCCCGGCCGGATCGCGGAAACCGCGGCTTCGGGAACGAAGAAGCGGAGCTTGATGGTTTCGACGTCGTCGAGCGTGGTGATGACGGTACCGACGGAGATCAGCGAGCCGAGACTGACGCGGCGGATGCCGACGCGGCCGGAGAAGGGCGCGACGATCTTGAGGTCTTGCAGGCGCGCTTCGATCACTTTCACGCGCGCGGCGGCGGCGCGATAGGCGCCTTCGAGATCGTCGACGCGAGCCTGCGGCGCGTTGCCGGTGGTGAGCAGGCGGCTGGCGCGGTCGAGCGCGGCCTTCGCCTGATCGCGCGTTGCCTTTGCGGCCTCGAGATCGGCTGCCGGCTCGCGGTCCTCGAGTTCGAGCAGGATGGCGCCAGCCTTGACCGGCTGCCCCTCCTCGAAGCGGATCGCCTTCACCGTACCGGCGATCTTGGACGTAACGGTGAGGCTTTCATTGGCGAGGGCGGTACCGACGGCTTCGATCGTGTCGTCGATCGGTCCGATACGTACCTTCTGGGCTTCGATCGGGATCGCGCGCTGAGCCGGTGTCGCCGTTGCGCTGGCTTTCGCCTGCTGTCCGGGAAACCATGCGTCACGATAGTACCAGCCACCGGCCGCGGCTGCGCTCAGCACGCCAACCACTGCAATCTGCGCAACGACTTTCATTATCTCTCAGCCCCTCCCGCCCCGAGGCGGCGCGACTTTAGCTCAATGTTTCTTAACCTGAAACTAACATCAACCCACTGTATCTTGGCGACGATCTGCACGGGGATCGAGGGTCGATGCCTCAGGTGTGATCGCCGCTTCGGGGACGAAGGGTGACTGCTCAGGCACGGGCCGACCCACGCGCTTCCTGCGCCGGTATGAGGTAAACAATGCAAGGATTATGCTGAACGCTGTTGCGAGCCAGAACAGCGCGGATGGGCCGAAAGCGTCCATCAAGGGGCTGGCGGCGAGGGGGCCGGCGGTGGCTCCGACTGACCACAAAAGCAGCAAGCTGCCGCTTACCGAGACAACCTGGCTCCGGTCGATGAAGTCGTTCGTATGGGCGACGCAGATCGGGTAGATCGCCCCGGAAAGGCCGCCGAACAGGGCGATCAACACGTAGAGCGCGACGGGAGACCAGGACCACGCAACCGCAAGTCCTGCGGTGCTCAGCCCCATGAGAATAGTCGTGACCAGCAGCACGAGCCGGCGGTCGAAGCGGTCGGAGAGCCAGCCGATCGGCCACATCAGGACCAGACCGCCGACAGTCAGCACGGCGATGAACTGGCCGACCCCGACCGGAGACAGGCCGATCTGCTGGGCGAAGACCGGCGCCAAGCCTGAGATCGCCGAGCCGACGAAGCCCGCGAGCAGCACGCCGACGACGCCCAGCGGCGAGGCTTGGTACAGCTCGGCGAGCGGCATCCGTCGGGCGTCCTGGATCGGCGGGGCCGCCTCGGCAGTCAGGGCCACCGGCAGCAGCGACAGTGCATAAGCGATCGCCGGCACCATGAAGAGGAGCTGGCCGGCCGGGTCGGCAAGCCCGAGAAGGAACTGGCCGCCGCCAAAGGCGAGCTTGTTGGCGATGGTGTAGACAGCCAGCACGCGCCCGCGCTCGTTCGACCGTGTCCGGTGCGTGAGCCAGCTCTCGGTGATCATGAACATGCCGGCGGCGGCGGCGCCGTTCATGGCGCGGAGCGCAACCCAAGGGATCGTCGAGATGACGAAGGGGTAGAGGAGCGTGAAGGCGCAGGTCGCGCCGGCCAGCACGGCGAAGGCCCGGATATGGCCGACCCGCCGGATCAACCGAGGGGCGAAGCGGCAGCCGGCGAGGAAACCGACCGAATAGGAGGCGACGACCAGGCCGATCGACCCGGTGGCGAAGCCCTCCATCGACATGCGAAGCGCCAGAAACGTCGAGAATACGCCGTTGCCGACCAGCAGCAGCGCCGTTCCGGTGAGGATCGGCGCGACGGCCAGAAGGGCGGCGGTCATGGAGTCGGGCGCCCCTTAGAGCTGTTCCGGCTGGCAGGCCTGGAAGGCCGGCAGCTTCTCCATCCTCTTGGCGTGCGCCTCGAGCCGCTTGTAGCGGCCCGCCGGCACCAGATGCGGCGCGCTGCGCTTGATGTAGCCGAAGACCACGGCCGTGGTGACGTCGGCCTGGGTCAGCTTGGCGCCGGCCAGGTAAGGCTTGGCCGTGATCGCGTTCAGGGCCTCGAGACCGCCCGTCACCTGGCTTTCGAGGTGGTCGAGCAGGGGCTGGTGGACCTTCTCGGGCGGCCGGCGGGTCTTCTCATAGGAGGCCGCGATCGCCTTCTCGGCGGTGCCGATGGCGAGGAAGGTGAGGCCGATGACCCGGCGCCGGGCGGCGCCCTTGGCCGGCGTCAGCGCCTTCCGACCGGCCTTCTGGTCGATGTGATCGAGCATCGCGGTCGAATCCACCAGGACCTCGGCGGTCTTGCCCTTGCCGAGGATCAGGGCCGGGACACGGCCGATCGGGGTGATCTCCAGGAGCTTCTCGCGATCGGCGACGGTCGACAGGACCAGGCGCTCGAACTTGAGGCCGGTCAGCGCGAGGCTGATCCCGACCCGGCGGACGAACGGTGACAGATAGCGGCCGACCAGGATCACGGCTTCCCCTCCCAAGCGGTATCGCGGGGCAACTTTTCCCGCCCGACTGGCTTAACACAGCAAAGTCACAGGCGCGTAGCTCTGCGAAATCACGGCTCTAGCAGTGTCAAGGCAACAATTTGTTTGACAGTGGCGCCAATGTCACGGGAGAAGGCCGGCATGGTTTTTTCACGCCTTTTCGCCCGATTGGCCACAGCCGTCGCCCTGCTTCTGCCCGCAACGGCGGTCGCCGGGCCGAATCTCTGCGTCGTCAGCGCCGCCGAGGCGGAGCGCAGCTTCGGGATTCCGGAGGGGCTGCTGCAGGCGATGGCGATCCATGAAAGCGGCGTGAACGGCAAGCCCTATCCCTGGGCGCTCAATCTCGGCGGCCGGGTCGTTTATGCCGGCAACCTCGATGCGGCGCAGAAGATCCTGGGCGAGCGTCGGGCCAAGGGCCGAAAGAACCTCTATGCCGGCTGCATGCAACTCTCGGTCTACTATCACGGCAGCGCTTTCGGCTCTCTCCGCGACCTGCTGCAGCCGAAGGGCAACGTCTCCTACGCTGCCAAATATCTCGCGAGCCATTACGAGGATTACAGCAGCTGGGAGGCGGCGGTCCGTCGCTACCAGGGCGGCAAGTCCCGTCAGTCGGCTGCTTATTTTTGCAAGGTGCTGCGCGTCCTCAAGGACATCAAGCCGCGGACTGCGCGTGAGCTCGACAATGGTCGCTGCGGCCCGATGCCTTTGATCGCCGAGACGCCGGGCATCGCCGAGACACCGGAGCCCACCGTCATTCCCGCCGCCACCCCTCTCTCTCGCCTGGATCTTCGCGAGCTCTCCTAGCCGTCCCTCGTCCATGAGGTCTTGATGCCGTCCCCCGCTTCGGTCCTCGTCGCCGGCTCCGGCGTGATGGGAGCCGGCATCGCTGCCGCCTTCCTCCGTTCCGGCGCCAAGGTCGCCGTCCTCAGCCGGACGCCGGAGCGGGTGGCTGAGAAGGTCCCGGGAGCGAGTGGCGTCGCCCGGCTTCCCGACGACGCACCCGACCTCATCGTCGAGTCCATTCCCGAGAAGCTGGATCTCAAGAAGCAGCTCTATGCCGAGATCGAGGGCTGCTATGGCGGCCGGCCGATCGTCGCGACCAACACTTCGGGCCTGCCGCTCGACGACCTAGCCGCGGGTCTCGCGCACAAGAAGCGCTTTCTCGGCCTCCACTACTTCATGCCGGCCGATGTCATCCCGCTGGTCGAGGTCATCCGCACGAAGGAGACCGAGGACGCGGCGGTCGACATGGTGATGGCCGGCGTGCGCGCCTGCGGCCAGACCCCGCTTCTGCTGAACCGGCCGATCGAGGGATTCCTCATCAACCGCCTGCAGCACGCGATCTTGCACGAGGCCTATTACCTGATCGAGCAGGGGATCTGCGGGCCGGAGGAGGTCGACCAGGCGGCGCGCGAGATGTTCGGGCCGCGCATGTGCGTGACCGGCCTGATCGAGCAGAAGGATCTGAGCGGCCTCGACACGCATGCGCTGGTCCAGCGCGCGATCGTGCCTTACCTGAACCCGTCGCGCGAACCGAGCCGCATCGTCCAGGACAAGTATGCGAAGGGCGAGATCGGGGTGAAGTCCGGCAAGGGCTTCTACGACTGGTCCAAGCGCGACCCGAATAAGCGCCAGACCGAAGCCAGGAACCATCTCGCCGAGATCCTGGCGCTGCTCGACCGCCAGAAACGCGGCAAAAGCGCCTGACGTTGCGCGCGCGGCGCGGCGTGCTTGATCGGGCGCGCCGGTCTCGGGCACCATCCGCCTCTCCCATCGATAGCGGCCGGGGGGCCGCTCGTGCGTATCTCCGGAGGATTCGAGCATGAACGCGGCCGGTTCCCGTCGGCGCAAGACCTATGACGATCTGCGTTCCAAGCGCTGGTACGGCGTCGCCGATCTTCGTGCCTTCGGTCACCGCTCGCGCACGCTGCAGATGGGCTACACGCGCGAGGATTGGGCCGGGAAGCCCGTCATCGCGATCATCAACACCTGGTCCGACATCAATCCCTGCCACAGCCACTTCAAGATCCGCGTCGAGGAAGTGAAGCGCGGCATCTGGCAGGCGGGTGGCTACCCGCTCGAGATGCCGGCGATCGCGCTGGCCGAGCCGTTCCAGAAGCCGACGACGATGCTCTATCGCAACCTGCTCGCGATCGAGACCGAGGAGCTCCTGCGCTCCTACCCCGCCGACGGCGCGGTGCTGATGGGCGGCTGCGACAAGACCGCGCCGGCGCTCCTCATGGGCGCGATCACCATGAACCTGCCGACGATCTTCGTGCCGGCCGGGCCGATGCTGCGCGGCAACTGGCACGGCAACTTCCTGGGATCGGGCACCGACTCCTGGAAGTACTGGGCCGAGCTTCGCGCCGGCAACATCACCGAGAAGGATTGGGAAGAGGTCGAGGAGGGTATCGCCCGCTCCTACGGCACCTGCATGACCATGGGCACGGCGGCGACGATGATGAGCATGGCCGAGGTGCTCGGCTTCACGCTGCCGGGCGCGTCGTCGATTCCGGCGCCGGATTCGAACCACTCGCGCATGGCCTCACTGTCGGGACGCCGCATCGTCGACATGGTGTGGGAAGACCTGAAGCCGTCGGACATCCTGACCGACAAGTCCTTCGACAACGCCGTCACCACGCTGATGGCGATGGGCGGCTCTACCAACGCCGTCGTGCATCTCCTCGCGCTCGCCGGCCGTGCCGGCGTGAAGCTCACGCTCGACCGCTTCAACGAGATCTCCAAGCACGTGCCGATGATCGCGAACGTGCGCCCCTCGGGGAAATACCTGATGGAGGACTTCTACTACGCGGGCGGCTTGCCGGCCTTCCTCAACGAGCTCGGCGACCTCCTCGACCGCAAGGCCGCCACGGTGAACGGCCAGACGCTCGGCGACAACATCAAGGACGCCAAGGTCTACAACAAGGACGTCATCGTTGGCCGCGACAAGGCGCTCTATCAGTCAGGCGGTCTCGCCGTGGTGCGTGGCAACCTTGCGCCGGACGGCGCGGTGATCAAGCCGACCGCCGCCGATCCGAAGCTCTGGAAGCACACCGGGCCGGCCGTCGTGTTCGAGGACTACAACGACATGGCGGCGCGCATCGATCGCGACGACCTTAACGTCACCAAGGACTCGGTGCTGATCCTGAAGAATGCGGGTCCGCAAGGCGGACCGGGCATGCCCGAATGGGGCATGCTGCCGGTGCCGAAGAAGCTGCTGAAGGAAGGCGTGCGCGACATGGTGCGCATCTCGGATGCGCGTATGAGCGGCACCAGCTATGGCACCTGTGTCCTGCATGTGGCGCCCGAGGCCTATATCGGCGGCCCCTTGGCCCTGGTGAAGGACGGCGACCTGATCGAACTCGACATCGAGGCGCGCACGCTGAACCTCAAGATCTCGGATGCCGAGATGGTGAAGCGCAGAGCGGCGTGGAAGAAGCCGGCACCGAAATTCGGCCGCGGCTGGGGCGCCCTCCACGCCATGCACATCACCCAGGCCGACCAGGGCTGCGACCTCGACGTGCTCCGCGACGGGCCGCGGGTTCCCGAACCGGAGATCCACTGATGCTGACCGACATGCCGATCAACCGTTTCAAGCACGCGCTCGCGGCTGGGCGCACGCAGATCGGCCTCTGGTGCAACATGCTGCATCCGATGGCGATGGAAGCGATCGCCGGCGCCGAGCCCGACTGGGTCCTGGTCGATTGCGAACACGGACCTGGCGACCCCAACGAGGTGTTGTCGGCGCTGCAGGCGATGCAAGGCACGATCGTGACGCCGGTGGTGCGGCCGGCCTGGAACGATTCCGTGCTGCTCAAGCGCTATCTCGATCTCGGCGTCCATGCGGTGCTGATCCCGATGGTGCAGTCGGCGGCGGAGGCCAAGGCCGCCGTCGAGGCGACGCGCTATCCGCCGCATGGCATCCGCGGCGTCGCCACGGGCACGCGCGCCAACCGCTTCGGCCGCGTGAAGGACTACTTCGCCAAGTCGGCGTCCGAGATGTGCGTGCTGGTCCAGGTCGAGACGAAGCCGGCGCTCGACCGCATCGAGGAGATTGCCGCGGTCGAGGGCGTCGACGGCGTGTTCATCGGGCCATCGGATCTCGCGGCGGCGCTCGGCCATATCGGCAACGCCGCGCATCCGGATGTCCAGGCGGCGATCCAGGCGGCGCCGAAGCGCCTCGGCGGCAAGCCGGCCGGCATCCTCACGCCGGTCGTCGCCGATGCGAAACGCTACATCGACTGGGGCTACAAGTTCGTCGCCGTCGGCATCGATCTCGCGATCCTGGCGCGGACCTCGGAGTCCCTGGTCCAGACCTTCAAGTCGTAGACGCACGCCGTCTCCGGGCGTAGCTTCGCCGCCGCTTGGAAGGCGGCATGAAGCGCGTCCTGATCCTCGGTTGCTCCGGTGCCGGCAAGTCCACGCTCGCGCTGACTCTCGGCGAGCGCTGGAGGCTCCCGGTCATTCATCTGGACAAGCACTATTGGCGCGCCGGCTGGGTCGAGCCGCCGAGGGAGGAGTGGCGCGCCCAGGTGGCCGAGCTGACGGCGCGGCCGGAATGGATCATGGACGGCAATTACGGCGGCACGCTGCCGGAGCGCCTCGCTGTCGCCGACATGGCGATCGTCTTCGACTTCCCGACTTGGCGTTGCCTTTTGCGGGCATTCAGGCGTGCCGTCGTCGGCTACGGGCGGACGCGACCGGACTTGGCGGACGGATGCCCGGAGCACATCGATTTCAAGTTCCTGCTCTACATCCTCAACTTCCGCCGGAAGAATCGGCCCAGCCTGATGCAGGCGCTCGATTCTTTCGCCGGCCCCAAACTGACCTTCACTGGGCCGGCGGAGGTTGCGCGGTGGTTGAGTACTCCAGCGCCGCAGTTGCCACATGGCGCCCCGCCGTCATAGCCTTCCGCAAAACAAGCTTTGGGAGGATCACATGCGCCGTTCCTTCGTTTTCGCGGCTGTTGTCGCCGGCCTCGGCTTCGCCGCCTCGGCGGCGTCCGCCGATACCTATCGCTTCATGACCGGTCCGCAAGGCGGCGCCTGGGTGCCGCTTGCCGGATCGCTGAAGGCGATGTGGGAGAAGGCACTGCCTGGCGCGAGTGTGCAGACGAGCCCCGGTGCGGGCATCGCCAATGTGCTCGGCATCCATCAGGGCAAGGCCGAGGTCGGTTTCGGCAACTCGATTTCGACCGTGGACGGCATGCAGGGTGCCGAGCCGTTCAAGGAGAAGACGACGAACGTCTGCCAGATGGCGTCGCTTTATCCGCAGTACTTCAAGGTCGTTGTCCTGGCCGATGCCGGCATCAACTCGATCGCCGACCTCAAGGGCAAGTCGGTCGCGATCCAGACACGCGGCAACACCGCCGAGGTAGCGACCCAGCACATCCTGAAGGCCTTCGGGATGGACTATTCGGCGCTCGGTAAGGCGAACTTCATTCCCTCCTACACGGACGCCGTCTCGATGATGAAGGACGGCCATGCCCAGGCCTTCACGCTCGGCACCACCAGCCCGGCTTCCTCGATCATGGATCTGGCCTCGGCCCGCGACATGAAGATCCTGCCGTACTCCGACGACACTGTCGCAAAAATGCGCCAGATCAACCCGGGCTACGCCAAGATCAGCATCCCGGCCAACACCTATCCGAAGCAGACCCAGGCAGTGCAGGTGGTCGGCTACGCCGCCCACCTTATCGTCTCGTGCAAGCTGCCGGACGACCGCGTCTACGCCATGACCAAGACCATGCACGCCAACTTCAAGGACCTCACCCTCATCAACAAGGCGATGGAAGTGACCACGCCGAAGATGATGGCCGAGGACATCGGCGTGCCGATGCATCCGGGCGCCGCCAGGTACTACAAGGAAATTGGCGCGCTCTGAGCGCCGCGGAGCGAACGAACAAGCGGGGCCGGGATCAACCCGGCCCCAATTGCTTTTGAGGAGGTCGTATGGGGGGGTATCCGGGGCTGATCCGCGCCCTGGTCGCGGTCATCGCAGTCGCGATGTCGCTCTGGCACATGTGGATCGTCGCCTTCGGCCCGCCGGAAGTCATGTTCTTCCGCGGCGGGCACCTGCTTTTCGCGCTGACGCTGCTCTTTCTGACGATCGGCGCCTCGGGAAAGGCTCCCGAGCACGGTCCCAGTCCTTACGACCTGATGCTGGTCGCCGCGTCGTTGGTCTCGGTCGGATACCTGTTCGTCAACCATGCGCAGCTGGTCCAGCGCATTCCCTACATCGACGACCCGACGACGGTGGAGATCGTGGTCGGTACTCTGTGCATTCTGCTGGTACTTGAAGGGACGCGGCGCGTTCTCGGCTTGGCCCTGCCGCTGACCGCGATCGTCTTTCTCGTCTACGCGCTGTTCGTCAACCGGGTCGATCCGCTGACGCTGCTTGACCAGCTCTACCTGACGACCGAGGGCATCTTCGGCTCGACCATCGGCGTCTCCGCCGGCTACGTCATCGTCTTCGTGCTCTTCGGCAGCTTCATGGAGCGGACAGGCACGGGACAGCTCTTCATGGACTTCGCGCTCGCCCTAACCGGCCGCCAGGCCGGTGGTCCGGGCAAGGTTGCCGTCGTCTCTTCAAGCCTGTTCGGAACGATCTCAGGGTCCGCCGTCGCCAATGTGATGGTCGACGGCCCGATCACCATTCCGCTGATGAAGCGCACGGGCTTCCGTCCCGCCTTCGCCGCGGCGGTCGAATCCGTCGCCTCGACCGGCGGGCAGATAATGCCGCCGGTCATGGGCGCGGCCGCCTTCGTCATGGCCGAGTTCCTCGCGACCAGCTATTTCCAGGTGACGCTGTGGGCCTTGATTCCCGCGATCCTCTACTACGTCGCCTGCTTCGCCGCGGTGCATTTCGAGGCGAAACGGCATGGACTGAGGGGCGTGCCGGATAGCGAGGTGCCGCGTCTTGGACGCGTGATGGTCGATCGCGGCCATCTCTTCATCCCGGTGCTCCTGGTTCTCGGCGGGATGATCCTGGGCTACTCGGCGCCGCTTGCCGCGCTGGTCGGTGCGCTGTCCTGCGTGCCCGTTGCGCTCATGCGCAGGACGACCCGTTCCGGCATCACCCTGATGACGATCTGGGGCGCGCTCCAGGACGGCGCCCGCCAGGCGCTTGGCGTGGCGCTTGCGTGCGCGACTGCCGGTATCATCATCGGCATCATCGCTCTGACCGGCGTCGGCATCACCTTTACCGCCGTTGTCATCGCGCTCGCCCAGAACAGCCTGCTTCTCGCGCTGATCCTGACCATGGCGGCCGGCATTGTTCTCGGCATGGGGATGCCGACGACGCCGGCCTACATCGTCATGGTCTCGCTGCTTGTGCCGGCGCTGATCAAGCTCGGAGTCGTCGCGCCTGCGGCGCACATGTTTGCATTCTACTTCGCGATCCTGTCGGCCATCACCCCGCCGGTCGCGCTCGCGGTGTTCGCCGCGGCCGGCCTGGCAAAGGCCGATCTCTGGGAGTCGGGATGGGCCGCGATGAAGGTCGGCGCTGCCGGCTTCATCGTACCGTTCATGTTCGTCTACGAGCCCGCGCTGTTGATGATCGGCGACCCCTGGATCAGCGCGCGTGCCTTCGTCACGGCGTCGATCGGCTGCGTCGGCCTGGCTGCCGGTCTGCATGGCTATTTCATCGGCCCGGCATCGCTGTGGCAGCGCGGTCTGCTTGTCGTCGGGGCGTTCGGTCTGATAGATCCGACGCTGATCACCGACCTCATCGGCCTCGCCGCGCTGTCGATCGTCGCAGCAGCGCAATGGCGCGAGCGTGCGGCGCGTGCAGCCTCCGAATTCCGGGAATCCTGATGCCTTCCTCCGTTGTCTCCTTCTTCTCCCAGAGCTATGCCGAAGCCCGCGAAAGGTTCCTGAAGGCGGCACGGACTGCCGATGCCGAGTCCGTCGACTCCTTCGACCATCCGCTCAAAGGGCCTGATGGCGGCGATCTGGCGACCGATGTCGCCTGGATCGGCCCGCGCTCGGCGAAGAAGCGGCTGCTGCTCACCTCCTCGACGCACGGCATCGAGGGCTATTGCGGTTCCGGCTGCCAGATCTCATGGCCCGAGAACCGGCATTACTATCGCGATGCGTCGCCGGACACGGCGGTCATCCTCGTGCATGCGATCAACCCGCATGGCTTCGCTCATGGCCGACGCGTGACCGAGGACAATGTCGACCTCAACCGCAACTTCATCGACTTCTCGAAGCCGCTGCCGAAGAACGTCGACTACGAGGCGCTCCAGGAGCATGTGAATCCACGCGAGTGGAGCCCGGCGGCGCTGGCCAAGGCCGATCAGGCGATCGCCGCCTATTACAAGATGCCGAACACCGACTTCCTGCCGCGCGCCGTCCATGGCGGCCAATACGTCAACGACAAGGGCACCTACTTTGGCGGCTTCAAGCCGACCTGGTCGAACGCGATGCTGCGCAGGATCACGCAGACCTATCTCAAGGGCGCGACCCATGTCGGCGTCATCGACTACCACACCGGCCTAGGGCCGCTTGGCCATGGCGACATGATCTATGGCGGTCGCCCGGGCGAGGGGAAGGCACGGCTCTGGTGGGATCACGTGACGCCGACGGTCGAGGAGCTGAAGGCCGAGCGCGAGCGGACCGGCACGGAGCATCTCGCCAATGCGATCCCGGGCACCTTGTCGGAGTCGATCGTTGCCGATCTGCCGGGCGTCAATGTGACCGCGGGCGGAATCGAGTACGGCACGCACGACATCCACACGGTGCTCAAGTCGCTGCGCGCCGACAACTGGGTCTACACCTATGGTGATCCCGAGTCGCCGTTCGGCAAGGAGACCAAGGCGCTGGTGCGCGAGATGTTCTACCCCTCGGTCTTCGAGTGGAAGATCATGGTCGCCAGCCGTTCCAATGACGTCATCCGCCAGGCCCTGACGGGGCTCTCTCGCGCTTGAGGATTCCTCGATGAAGCCCGTCAGCTCCTTCTTCTCGGCAACCTACGCCGAAGCGCGCGAGAAGTTCCTCAAGGCGACGGCCGAGGCCGGGGCCGAAATCGTCGACCGCTACGACCATCCGATGAAGGGACCGGACGGAGGTGCGCTCGCCACCGACGTCGCGTGGCTTGGACTGAGAACGGCGAAGAAGCTGCTGGTGCTGGTCTCCTCGACCCACGGAATCGAGGGCTATTGCGGATCGGGGTGCCAGATCTCGTGGCTCGAGAACCGTCACTACCATCGCGATGCGTCGCCCGACACCGCGGCACTGATCATTCATGCGATCAACCCGCATGGCTTCGCCCATGGCCGGCGGGTCAATGAGGACAATGTCGACCTCAACCGCAACTTCCTCGACTTCTCGAAGCCGCTGCCGAAGAATCCCGATTACGAGGCGCTCCAGGACAAGATCAATCCGAAGGAGTGGAACGAGAACTCGATAGCGGAGGCCGAGCGTGCCATCGCCGAATTCTATGGCCGGCCGAATGCAGAGTTTCTCGCCAAGGCGACGCATTTCGCTCAACACGTGAACCCGATGGGTACGGGCTTCGGCGGCCTCGGCCCAACCTGGTCGAACACCACCTTCCGCTCGATCGTGACCAAGTGGATGCAGGGCAAGACCGACATCTGCCTTGTCGACTATCACACGGGTCTCGGTCCCTTCGGCCATGGCGACATGATCTATGCCGGACAGCCGGGCGAAGGCATGGCGCGGCAGTGGTTCGACCACGTGACGCCGACCGAGGAGCAGCTCAAGACCTCCGATCACCTCGCCAACCGGCTGACGGGCATGCTCTGCCAGCTGCCGCCGGAAGCCTGCACCGGCGCACGCGTGACTTCGGGTGCGATCGAGTACGGCACCTATGACCGCCGCTCGGTCGGCAAGTCGACGCGCGGCGATGTCTGGCTGCATGCTTATGGCGATCCGGCCTCGAAGCAGGGCCAGGAGATGAAGGCGTATATCCGCGAGATGTTCTTCCCGTCCTCGATCGAGTGGCGGATCATGGTCGCCAGTCGCTCGAACGACATCCTGCGCCAAGCGCTGGCGGGCTTGCGCCGAGTCTAATCGACGAGCTCGTCGCGCCGATACCCCTGCAGATAGAGCAGCGCCGTCAGGTCGCCGTAGCGCACCTGCACCGGGATCTCGGCGTTGACGACCGGCTTGGCATGAAAGGCGACGCCGAGTCCGGCGGCGCCGAGCATCGCAATGTCGTTGGCGCCGTCCCCCACGGTGACTGCATCCGCCATCGCGAGCCCGCGTGCCGCCGTCAACTCCTTGAGGCCGTCGAGCTTGGCCGCCTTGTCGAGGATCGGTCCGACCAGCACGCCGGTGAGCCTGTCGTCGGCGACGCCGAGCACGTTGGATCGATGCTCATCGAAGCCGCATTGCCGGCCGATCTCTTCGGTGAAATAGGTAAAGCCGCCCGAGATCAGGGCGGTGTAGGCGCCGTGCTTCTTCATGGTCTGCACCAGCGTGCGCGCGCCTGGCGTCAGCGCGGTTGCTTCGAGCGTCTTTCTGAGCGCGTCGACGCTGAGGTCCTTGAGCATTGCGATGCGCTCGCGGAGCGCGGTGGGGAAGTCGAGTTCGCCGTTCATCGAGCGGCGCGTGATCGCGGCGATGACGTCCTTCAGGCCGGCGAAGGCAGCGATTTCGTCCAGCGTCTCGGTGGTGACGACGGTCGAGTCCATGTCGGCGATCAGCAGACGCTTGCGCCGGCGCTCGCCGGGTATCAGGTTTGCATCGATCGGCGCATCGCCCAGCGCGTTTCGGATCGCGGCGAGATCGGCGTCGTCCGGCACGGGTATGTCGCAGGCGATCTGCGGCGCGAGCCAGTCGGGTGTCCCGGCTTCGCCGGCGGCCTTGCGGGCGCGGTCGAGATGGCGCCGGTCGAGGGTAGGTTGGCCGGGATCGACGAGGAGCGAGAGCACCAGGGACATGGCGCCCCATAGCCGAGAGCCGATGACGATGTCCACCGATGTCGTGCTGGTGGCGGGACCGACCGCGGGCGGCAAGTCGGCGCTCGCCCTCGATCTGGCCGAGCGCTTCGGCGGCGTTGTCATCAACGCCGATGCCATGCAGGTCTATCGCGAGATGCGTGTGCTGACGGCGCGGCCCGATCCCGCCGAGGAGGCGCGCGCACCGCATCGGCTCTACGGCTTCCTGCCGGCGGCCGAGATCTGCTCGGCGGCGCGCTGGCGTGCGCTCGCTGTCGCAGAGATTGCCGCCGCGCAGGCCGCCGGCGAGCTGGCGATCCTGGTCGGCGGCACCGGTCTCTACCTGAAGGCGCTGACGGACGGTCTCTCGCCGGTGCCGCCGATACCCGAGGCGACGCGCGCAGCGGTAAGGGCGCGGATCGAGAGCATCGGTGCCGAGGCTTTCCATGCAGAGTTTGCCGCGCACGATCCGGTGATGGCGGCGAGACTTCGCCCCTCGGACCGGCAGAGGCTGTCACGTGCCGCGGAGGTCCTGGAGGCCACGGGGGTCTCGCTTGCCGAGTGGCAGGGACGCGCGACGGCGGAGGAGGGCTTCCGGTTTTTCACTGTGCTGCTGGCACCGCCGCGGGATGCACTCTATGCCGCCTGCGATGCCCGCTTCCGCAAGATGGTCGATGCCGGCGCGCTCGACGAGGCGAGGGCCATGCGGAGGCTCGCGCTCGATCCCGCCTTGCCGGCAACGCGAGCGGTCGGCCTTCGCGAGCTGATCCGGCATCTGGAGGGCGAAATCAGCCTCGATGAGGCGATCGGGCTGGCTCAGGTTGCAACGCGGCAATACGCCAAACGGCAAATGACGTGGTTTCGCAACCAGTTACAAGATCCGACCGTTCTTTCTGAGCAATATTCGGAAAGGGTGCGACAAGAAAGCTTTTCGAAAATTGAGCATTGGCGGTTGACCCCGCCCCGGGCGAGCGACTAGGGTCCGCCTCCCGTTCAGCCGATTCGCGGCCGGACTCCTAGGATTCGTGCCATGGCGACCGCCACCCAAGCCCCAGCGACCGCTGCCGAGATGACCGGCGCGGAGGTCATTCTGAAAGCGCTGGCGGATCAGGGCGTAGAGGTCGTCTTCGGTTATCCCGGCGGCGCGGTGCTGCCGATCTACGATGCGATGTTCAAGTCGAACTACGTCCGCCACATCCTCGTCCGCCACGAGCAGGCGGCGGTGCATGCGGCCGAAGGCTATGCGCGCTCGACCGGCAAGGTCGGTGTCGTGCTGGTGACCTCGGGCCCCGGTGCGACGAACGCCGTGACCGGGCTCACCGACGCGCTGATGGATTCGGTGCCGGTCGTGTGTCTTACCGGCCAGGTCGCGACGCACCTCATTGGCAACGACGCCTTCCAGGAAGCCGACACCACCGGCATCACGCGCCCCTGCACCAAGCACAATTACCTGGTGAAGGATTCGAACGCGTTGGCGAGGACGATCCATGAGGCTTTTCACGTCGCCAAGTCGGGCCGTCCGGGTCCGGTGGTGATCGACCTGCCGAAGGATATCCAGCTCGCCAAGTCGCCCTACGTCGCACCGGAGGAGGTTGAGCACAAGACCTACCGTCCGCGCCGCACACCCGATCCGCAGGCGATCGAGCAGGCGGTCGAGATGATCGCGAAGGCGAAGCGGCCGCTGTTCTACTGCGGTGGCGGCGTCGTCAATGCGGGCCCCAAGGCGGGCGAGCTACTGACGCAGTTCGTGCGCATGACCGGATGCCCGGTGACGCTGACGCTGATGGGGCTCGGCACGGTGCCGGCTTCCGACCCGCTGTTCCTTGGCATGGTCGGCATGCACGGCATGTACGAGTCGAACATGGCGATGCACGACTGCGACCTGATGATCAACATCGGGGCGCGCTTCGATGACCGGGTCACCGGCAAGCTTGCCGCCTTCGCGCCGAACTCGAAGAAGATCCACGTCGATATCGATCCGTCCTCGATCAACAAGAACGTGCGGGTCGACCTGCCGGTCGTCGGCGACGCCGGCGAGGTGCTGGCAGCGTTGATCGCGCAGTGGAAGAAGAAGAAGGCGAAAATCGACGACGCCGCGCTCGCCAAGTGGTGGGACCAGATCAAGAAGTGGCAGGCGCGCGATTGTCTGCGCTACAAGGCGTCGAAGACGATCATCAAGCCGCAATATGCGCTGGAGCGTCTCCACGCGCTGACCAAGGAGTACGAGCCCTACATCACGACCGAGGTCGGTCAGCACCAGATGTGGGCGGCGCAGTTCATGAAGTTCGAGCGGCCGATGCAGTGGATGACCTCGGGCGGCCTCGGCACCATGGGCTACGGCCTGCCTGCCGCGATCGGCGCGCAGGTCGCGCATCCCGATCGCCTCTGCATCGACGTCGCCGGCGAAGCCTCGATCCTGATGAACATCCAGGAGATGTCGACCGCCGTGCAGTACCGCCTGCCAGTCAAGGTCTTCATCCTCAACAACCAGTGGATGGGCATGGTCCGCCAGTGGCAGGAGCTGATCCATGGCGGGCGCTACTCGGAAAGCTACACCGAGGCGTTGCCGGACTTCGTCAAGCTCGCGGATGCCTTTGGCGGCGTCGGTCTCCGCGCGACCAAGCCCTCCGAGGTCGACGACGTGATCAAGGAGATGATCAAGGTCAAGAAGCCGGTGATCGTCGACTGTGCCGTCGACCAGAAGGAGAACTGCTTCCCGATGATCCCGTCGGGAGCGGCTCACAACGAGATGCTGCTGGGGCCTGAGGACCAGGCGAGCAAGAAGACCTCGGACGAGGGGCTCGCGCTCGTATGAAGGCCTAGAGCCTTCGTCGTTCCTCATCCCGCCCCTCGAGTTCCCGTTAGAGCCATGGCAGACAAGATCGAAACCCATACGCTGAGCGTGCTCGTCGACAACGAGCCTGGTGTCCTGGCCCGCGTCATCGGCCTGTTCTCGGGCCGCGGCTACAACATCGAGAGCCTGACCGTCGCCGAGGTCGATGCTTCCCGGCATCTCTCGCGCATCACGCTCGTGACGTCCGGCACGCCGATGGTGATCGAGCAGATCAAGGCGCAGCTCGACCGGCTGGTGCCGGTGCATGCCGTGCGTGACCTCACCACCGAGGGGCCGCATGTCGCGCGCGAGATGGCGCTGATCAAGGTCGTCGGATCGGGCGAGAAGCGTGTCGAGTCGCTTCGCATCGCCGACATCTTCCGCGCCCGCGCGGTCGACTCGACGATCGAGAGCTTCGTCTTCGAGATGACGGGCAGTCCCGAGAAGATCGACGCTTTCGTCAATCTCATGCGGCCGCTCGGCCTGGTGGATGTCAGTCGCACCGGTGTCGTCGCCATCAGCCGCGGCGCCAAGGCCATCTGATCTCAGTTTCCGTTTCCTGTTTTCCGTAAGGGGAGAAGTTAAGATGCGCGTTTATTACGATCGCGATGCCGACGTGAACCTGATCAAGGCCAAGAAGGTCGCGGTCATCGGCTATGGCAGCCAGGGGCATGCTCATGCCCAGAACCTTCGCGACTCCGGCGTCAAGGACGTGGTGATCGCGCTCCGCGCCGGCTCGGCGACGGCCAAGAAGGCCGAGGGTGCCGGCTTCAAGGTCATGACCGCGAGCGACGCGGCGAAATGGGCCGACGTCATGATGGTGGCGACGCCGGACGAGCTGCAGGCGGCGCTGTGGCGCGACGAGCTCAAGGCCAACATGAAGCCGGGCGCGGCGATCGCCTTCGCCCACGGCCTCAACATCCACTTCAATCTGATCGAGCCGCGTCCGGACGTCGACGTGTTCATGATCGCGCCCAAGGGGCCGGGCCACACCGTGCGCTCCGAGTACCAGAAGGGCGGCGGCGTTCCCTGCCTCGTCGCCGTGCACCAGAACCCGTCGGGCAACGCGCTCGAGATCGCGCTCTCCTATGCGTCGGCGATCGGCGGCGGCCGCTCCGGCGTGATCGAGACGACCTTCAAGGAAGAGTGCGAGACCGATCTCTTCGGCGAGCAGGTCGTGCTCTGTGGTGGCCTCACCGAGCTGATCATGGCGGGTTACGAGACGCTGGTCGACGCGGGCTACGCGCCGGAGATGGCTTACTTCGAGTGCCTGCACGAGGTGAAGCTGATCGTCGACCTCATGTATGAGGGCGGCATCGCCAACATGCGCTACTCGATCTCGAACACCGCCGAGTACGGCGACTACACGCGCGGGCCCCGCATCATCACCAAGGAGACGCGCGCCGAGATGAAGCGCGTGCTCGACGACATCCAGTCCGGCCGCTTCGCGCGCGACTGGGTTGCCGAGAATCTCGCCGGCACGCCGAGCTTCAAGGCGATGCGCCGTCGCGGCGCCGAGCACCCGATCGAGGTGGTCGGCGAGAAGCTGCGCGCGATGATGCCGTGGATCAAGGCGAACCGCCTCGTCGACAAGGCCAAGAACTAGTCGGGCCTCGCTTATTTCGCCGGGGGGCGTGCCGGGCGCGGGGTGACTCGCGCACTAGGTGCAGTTCCAAGGCGTAAGCCCTGCCAAAAGCTTGCAAATCCACGGCCTCCGGGCGTACAAGGAGGCCGTGGCGACGGGTTAGGGGCCGAGACCCGAGAGAGCCGCGGCCCAAACCCTTAGTGTTCTGTTTTAGTTTGTGATTTTTGCTTTCGTGCGGGCATCGGCGGAGCGTGCCGGGGGGCGGTCCCGATTCGCGCAGATGGCTGGAAGGCAGGGCGGGATGGGCTCGGCTAAGGACCGCGTCCTCATTTTCGATACGACTTTGCGTGACGGCGAGCAGTCGCCGGGCGCATCGATGAACCTGGAGGAGAAGCTCAAGATCGCGCTTCTGCTCGAGGAGATGGGTGTCGACGTCATCGAAGGCGGCTTCCCGATTTCCTCCAACGGCGACTTCGAGGCGGTCCGGCGGATCGCCGAGACCGTGAAGAACTCGACCGTCGCCGGCCTTGCGCGCGCCGCCAAGGGCGACATCGACCGCGCCGCCGAAGCGCTCTCCAAGGCCAAGCGCAAGCGCATCCACACCTTCATTTCGACCAGCGCCCTGCACATGAAGTTCAAGCTCCAGATGGAGCCGGAGCAGGTGCATCAGGCGGTGATCGACTCGATCAGCCATGCGCGCCGCTACACCGACGATGTCGTGTGGAGCCCCGAGGAC
>Ga0194132_10004723_pt1 | contig 22927 bp, 19 predicted proteins | sample TA2KigOf80mmetaG_FD_148612 | JGI IMG/M metagenome (GOLD analysis project Ga0194132, IMG submission 148612) | Freshwater microbial communities from Lake Tanganyika, Tanzania - TA2015054 Kigoma Offshore 80m | ecosystem: Environmental > Aquatic > Freshwater > Lake | place: Tanzania: Lake... | reverse complement strand
GTAACCGTATAGAGGCCCCAGCGGGGCCTTCCTAAGAGTTACCGCCCCCAGCGGGGGCTTCGGAATGTGCTCGGCCCCTTCGGAGGGGCCTTCTTAATACCACGGCCTCTGGCCGTGGTAGCTTATTTGGCCGCAGCTCGGGGTTTTTTAATGTCCGCCCGGATGCGTCAGCAACGGGACCAAATCCCTCCCTCCGGTTCGCTACTCAGAATCTGCAACGGATGCTCATTGATCGTAATGGCAATGTGGGAATTGGTGACTTTGGGGCCGCCCCTGGGAATCCAGGCACCAGTCCGCTCGATCGCCTGCACGTCAAAGGTAACATTCGTGTGGAAGGGGGCAGTTTCATCGATGATGGGGCGACCCTCAATGTCCCTGATTACGTATTGGCGCCCGACTATCAACTGCTGCCGCTGAACCAGTTGGCCGCATACATCGCACGGGAGCAACATCTCCCAGGCATTCCCTCCGAGTCGGAGATCAAAGCAAACGGGCTCAAGCTGGGAGAGATGCAGATGCGGCTGTTGAAGAAGATTGAAGAGCTGACGTTGTACACTTTGCAGCAAGAAGAAACGATCACGCAGTTACGCCGACAGAACCAGGCGCATCAGGACGCGCTACAGATGTTAACGACTCGCCTTGAGGCGCTCGAACGGACACAACCGAAGAGCGGACAATGAGACGTTGAGGCCGCGAACGAGACAAGCGTCGAGGTGAGTGCCAACGGACACGTCACAGGAAGGATTGGACAATGACGTATCGACAGCGCGCATCCTGGGGGGTCGTAGTACTTGTCTGCGTAGTGCTTGGCAGCTTCAGTTGGACAGAGTTACAACGGGTTCCAGTATCCAACGCGCAGCCGCTGACTCAGGAAGACAGTTCTACTCCACGAGCCGCCAGAGCGGCGACTGCGCCAGTTCCCTGGTGCGACCTCACACCAGCGGTAACGGGAACAACCTTCAGTCGCACGAATGAGACGATAACCGATGATGCGCTCTTCCAAGCGACACAGTGGATCGCGCTCGGTCCAGCGTTCACCGTGGGCAGCACGGGCTGTGTGAGTCTTTTTGCTGGGCAGCATATCGAATTGAAGCCCGGGACGAAGGTGGTGCGCGGAGGCGTTTTACAGGCGGTTGTAGGACCAGGTGGGAGCGACAATCTAAACAATATTGATGACGATAAAGACGGCTTCACGGAACTCCAAGGCGACTGTAACGAGACCAATGCGAACATCTTTCCTGGGGCGACCGAGATTGCTAACAACAGCATTGATGAAGATTGTAATGGTGCAGATCAAACTACCGGTGGTCCCTTACCACCCGACCCTAGCACAGTTGCACCACCAGTTACGCAAGGCGTAGCGACAATCCTGGCCAACTCCACTGCGTTTCTCTACACTGGCAGCAATGCGATTCAGACTGGAGTTGCGGCAGGAACGATTGACGCCCGTCGAGCCGCAGTCATTCGCGGCAAGGTCCTCGATCGCGCCAACGTGCCATTATCAGGTGTGAAGATCACGATTCTTAATCACCCAGAGTTTGGACAAACGCTCAGCCGTGCCGATGGCATGTTCGACCTCGCTGTGAATGGTGGTGGATTACTGACGGTTAATTATGAGAAGGCAGGTTTCTTACCTGCCCAGCGCCAACTCAACGTTCCGTGGCAGGATTTCGCGCTTGCACCGGATGTGGTGTTGATTGCCCTTGATACCAACGTCAATCCAGTCGATCTTACAAGCCAGACGATGACCGTAGCACGTGGTGGTGTAGTTACCGATAGTGACGGGACACGACGCGCGACGCTCCTGGTACCAACTGGCACGACAGCAAAGTTGGTGAAGATGGATGGAACCGAGCAAGCAATCACGAACCTCACGGTACGTGCGACCGAATACACAGTCGGGGCGAACGGACCCAACGCTATGCCGGGTGACCTGCCACCGACCAGCGGCTACACCTACGCCGTTGAATACAGCGTCGATGAAGCACTGGCGATTGGCGCAAAGGAGGTGGAATTCAATCATCCACTCTTTCATTACGTTGAGAACTTCCTTGGCTTCCCGGTGGGGATGATCGTTCCCACTGGCTATTACGACCGCGCTAAAGGCATTTGGGTTCCATCCAACAATGGCCGCGTTGTGAAAATCGCAAGTGTCTCTAGCGGTTTAGCGACTTTGACTGGTCTGGCTGCCGATGACCCGGCAGTTTCCAATGCCGAACGCCAGCGTTTGGCGCAATTGTATACCGTTGGCCAGGAACTGTGGCGGGTACCGATTGCGCATTTTACCCCGTGGGATTGCAATTTCCCGTATGGTCCTCCGACCAATGCTGAAGCTCCGAAAGTGCAAGTCCAAAGCGCTGGAAGGAAGCCAGACAATCCTAACATCAAGTGCGGTTCGATCATTGGTTGCCAGGATCAGACTCTTGGTGAAGCTATTAGTGTGACTGGAACACCTTTCGGCTTACACTACACGAGCGATCGAGTACCCGGACGTGATGCCGGAAAAACTTTGCAAATCCCTCTTAGCGGACCAACGCTTCCTCCGGGCCTGAAACGAATCGACTTAGAAATTAAAGCTGCTGGACAGCAAATCAATAGCTCTTTCCCGGCAACGCCGAACCAAAATACGCCCTTCACCTGGAATGGTAAGGATGCCTACGGTCGCGACGTTCAAGGTGGTCAGCTTGTGACGGTGCGTGTGGGGTATGTCTACACCGCAGTCTACTACGAACCGGCGCAGTTACAACAAAGCTTCGGTGCAGTTTCTGGCAATCCCATTACTGGTAGCCGAGCGCGGCAAGAGGTCACGCTGTGGAAAGAATTCCGCGAACCTCTCGGTACGTTAATTGATCAGCGATCCGTTGGGCTCGGTGGTTGGAGTCTGACTGCGCATCATGCCTATGACCCCGTTGCAAAAACTCTCCACTTGGGCGATGGAACACGACGAAGTGCAGAGAATCTGAGCGGGCAGATTATTTCCACCGTGGCAGGCAATGGCTTCGGTGGTTTTAGTGGCGACGGTAATCCTGCAACTCAGGCTCAGCTCGACGAGCCCTATGGAGTTACGGTTGGTCCTGATGGGAGTTTGTACATCGCTGACCGGCGCAATCATCGAATTCGTCACGTCGCTTTAGACGGACGCATTACCACGGTTGCGGGCACTGATACTGGAGGATTTAGTGGAGATGGTGGGCAAGCCAGTCAAGCGCGCCTCCTCTTTCCTTCTAAAGTTGAGATTGGTCCTGATGGCAGTCTGTATATTGCGGACACTCTTAATCACCGGATTCGGCGGGTTGGGTCGAACAAGATTATTACTACTGTCGCCGGAAATGGAGTCCGGGACTTTACTGGCGATGGTGGTCCGGCAACCTTGGCGAGCCTCCATTCCCCTAGTGATGTGACGATCGGTCCTGACGGCAGTCTGTATATTGCGGACACTAACAATGTGCGGATTCGGCGGGTCGGGCCAGATGGGATTATCACGACCGTGGCAGGAACAGGGCAGTTGGGCTCTGCGGGCGATGGGGGTCCGGCCATTCAGGCGGATTTGCTTGGTCCCAGTGCAGTAGCACTTGGTCCTGATGGTAGTCTCTACATTACTGACTACAGTGGCCATTTACTGCGACGCGTAACGCCAGATGGAATTATCTCTAGAGTAGCAGGAAACAGAGCCGGTGGTTTTACTGGTGATGGCGTCCCGGCCACCCAGACACGTCTTGCTGGTCCTACTGGGATAGCGGTTAGTCCTGATGGTAGTCTTTTCATCGCGGACTTTATAAACTCTCGGATTCGATACATAGGGCAGGATGGGATTATCACTACCGTAGCGGGTACTGGCGAATATGGATTTAGTGGTGATGGTGGCCCAGCGAGTCAGGCATTCCTCGCCACGTCTCGTGGCGTAGCCCTCGGCCTTGATGGCAGCCTGTACATTGCGGACACAGGAAACTATAGGATTCGGAAAGTTGCACCTGCACTGTCTGGGTTTTCAACTCGGCAAATAGCTATTGCGTCTGAGGATGGCACGCAGTTGTACCAGTTCGACGCCAATGGTCGTCATCTGAAAACTCTCCAGGCCTTGACCGGTGAAACACTCTATGAGTTTTCCTATAATGCCACTGGCCGCTTAGTGCAAGCCAAAGACGGTAACGATAACATCACTACAATTCAACGTGACGGCAGTGGCAACCCTACGGCAATCGTTGGACCGTTTGGACAACAGACAACACTGACGGTTGACGCCAATGGCTACCTGGCGAGTATCGCTAATCCAGCCGGAGAGGCGCATAACTTCACCTATAGTGCTACTGGCCTTATGAGCGCAATGCGTGATCCGAAGAACAATGCGTATCAGTTTACCTACGATGCCCTCGGTCGGCTCACGAAGGACACCGATCCTGCTGGTGGCAGCCAGAACCTCAGCCGTGTGGAACTTGGAAACTCAGGTTTTACTGACGGGAGTAAAGGGCAGAGTTACGAGGTGACACGCACCTCAGGACTGGCCCGCTCTACGAAGTACCGGGTTGGGTATCCTAACTCTGGTCCAGCCGTAGCAGATCAAACGCGCGAGATTCGTATCAACATGTTCCCCGATGGAACAGCCAGTGCGGTCGCTTCTGGTTTGAATGGTAGTGAAGAAGCGGTTGCACCTAACAAGACTACCTCAACCACACAAGAAGGACCGGACCCACGCTTTGGTATGCAGTCGCCCATTGCAACAAGTGGGAAGATTATGACGCCAGGCAACCTCACCCTCAATGCTACCGGAGATCGAACGATCCTTCCCGCGAGTCCCAGTGACCTGTTTAATTTTACTTCACTAACTGACACTGCGACGATTAACGGTCGTAAATACACAAGCGTGTTTGACAAAGCGACTCGGACGTTTACCAATACCTCACCTCTCGGACGTAAGGGTACGACGACGATTGATAATCTGGGACGTGTTACGCAATCGCAGGTTACCGGCTTGGCCGCTAACACGGTTGGTTATGATGGGAAGGGACGAATCAGTAGCGTATCGCAAGGCGGACGTTCGGTTACGTTTACCTATGATACCAATAGTTATCTGGCTACTGCGACTGATTCATTAGGGCGAGTGACCAACTTCGCTCATGATGCTGTTGGTCGTGTGACTTCACAAACGTTACCGGGCAATCGTGCTATCACTTATGGTTATGATGCGAACGGCAACCTCACCTCTCTTGCCCCACCCGGACGATCGGCGCATACGTTCACGTACACGCCGGTTGACCTACAAGCGACGTACACCGCACCGAGCGTCAGTGGCGGTGGTACGAACCAGACCCTTTATACCTACAACATTGACCGACAACTTGAGCTGATCACACGGCCAGATGGCAAGACTATTAACCTCAATTATGACGGTGCAGGTCGTGTTGCCGCGCAAGTGATCGGACGTGGAAGCTACGGTTACGGTTACAATACAACGACTGGCAATCTGTCGAGCATCAGCTCTCCAGGTGGTGTCGGACTTGCCTACACCTACGATGGCTCGTTGCTCACTGGCACAACCTGGACCGGCCCGATCGCTGGCAATGTAACGCGGACGTATGACAACAACTTCCGCATGACTTCCCTGTCCGTGAACGGCGCCAATCCGATCAATCTGACCTACGATAACGATAGTCTGTTGACCGGTGTTGGTGCGCTGAGCTTAACCCGCGACGCACAGAACGGCTTACTGACCGGTACGACAATTGGTGTAGCAACTGGTGTCAAAGACACTCTCAATTACAACAACCTCGCCGAGGTCACGACTTACAACGCAGCTTTCAACACAACGAGTCTGTACAACGTCACCTACGCGCGTGATGGCATCGGGCGTATTACGACCAAGACCGAGACTATCAACGGTGTGACTACCACATTCACCTATGCATACGACCTCGCAGGCCGCCTCATAGAGGTTAAGCAAAACGGCGCGACGGCCGCCAGCTATACATACGATAGCAACGGTAATCGTCTCGCTGGTCCAGGCGCAGCCACGGTCTACACCTATGATGCTCAGGATCGGTTGCTTACTGCTGGGAGCAGTACATACACATACACTGCAAACGGCGAACTCCTAACCAAGGTGACGGGAGGGCAGACCACGACCTACAATTATGACGAACTCGGCAACTTGATCAGTGCGTCATTTCCTGGAGGAACGCAAATTGAGTATGTCATCGACGGTCAGAATCGACGCATCGGTAAGAAGGTCAACGGTGTCCTCCAGCAAGGCTTCCTCTATCAAAGCCAGCTTAGGCCAATCGCCGAAATTGATGGAAGCGGTGCGACTGTTAGCCGTTTCGTGTACGGTACCGGCATCAACGTACCAGACTACATGATCAAAGGCGGTGTAACGTATCGCATCATCACCGATCATCTTGGCAGTGTGCGACTTGTCATCAACGTCACCAGTGGTGCTGTTGCCCAGCGTATAGATTACGACGAATTCGGTAACGTCTTGGCTGATACCAATCCCGGATTCCAGCCGTTTGGCTTTGCCGGTGGGCTCTACGACCAGCACACTAAGTTAGTACGCTTCGGCGCACGGGATTATGATGCGGTGGTGGGAAGGTGGACGATGAAAGATCCGATTGGGTTTAATTCAGGGGAGCAGAATGTTTATTCATATGCTACGAATAATCCATTACTATTCATAGATCCATATGGACTAGACAGTACTCATTTTGAAGCTGCTATTTCGCATGCTCATGCTGCAGCAGCATATAGTGCTGCTGCAGCTCTCAAGGCAGCTTCTGGGATCATTCATACGGACATAGCTTTATTTTTCGGCTTCATCAAAGCTATCAATGAAGGTATAGCGTGGAACCCTAGGAATATTTCTAAAAACTGGGAGTCGAGAATCGCGGACTTTGCAAAGTCATTAAAGCAAGGTAATGCAGATTTACTGGTTGGAAAATGGGTTGCTACAGATTTCGTTGAGGAAACACTAGGAGAGCAACTCATTGATCGTCCATTAGAACACTTTGCTACTCAGGCAGGAACAGATTTGGGAACTTCATTTCTTTTGTTGGGAGACGCGATAGGAGAAGTGGGCTCTGCGTTCCAGGAAATAGGTAAAGCTATACTCCAGGATACTTCGGTATTTTTGAGGAAGAAGTGTCCTGAATAGGGGCGTCGGGTGGTCATGACCCACCCTACCTGTGATATGGTCTGTAGAATTCTGCCGTGGATTTCAACTCCTGGCTTCCCTCACGTTAGCGCTCCTTTCGTTACTCAGCAAAGTAGAGGAACAAACCCCGTGCGCATATCATTGCTCATATTAGTTGTCGGTATTTTTGCGACCCTATCGGCCCAGAGTCTCCCCGCAGGAGCTGCACCACCACAGAACAGGGCAGCTAAGGAAGAAGTTCAGCTTACTTTCCAAACACGTGGGATCACAAACAGTGCCCTAGTCTCAAAGATTTTCGCAGGTGACTTCGTCAATATTGATTTGGACCGCTCAGATAACCGGTTCGGCATCTTGTTTAACCAATACCTGGAGGCTTTTGCGCGTCACTGTTCCGCTGCGCTGCCACGAAACAAGGTCGAAATGACTAGGTAGCGGTGCATTGAATGGATGGTCACCAAGAATGGTTATGGGATAGAGACTAACCGAACCTGTAGCGAATACGAAACGGTCGGGACTAATTTGTTTGCCAAGCCTGCACTGTATGACGCACTGAATACCGTCAACAGGCAAAGGAAAGCTGACATAGGTCGAGAACTGAGCCGAACTTTTGGTGATCTCACCAGACCCGATGCAGGGTCGGCGATGGCGGGTCTCATCGGCGACGCACAGGCGATAGCGAGTGATATGATTTCTCTCGTTCAGATAAATGCGTGCACGGCTCCAGGCTTGATGCGATTTGAGGATAACTTGCGGCTTTTTGCTTTAAACAAACAGCCCATACGGCTCGGTGGTGAAGCAACTGCTTCTTCCGTGATCACGCCACCCGCAGGACAACCCTTCAAGGACCAAAACTATCGCAAACTCATTGAAGATCTGATCCTTGATGACACCAAACGCTGGGGTGCATTTGCACAGTTCATCTCCGGTAGCGTGACAAGCACTTCAATTGAGGAACGTGATAAGCTTGGTCGCCCTCTGCGCGTCATCGCCCCCTATAGTTGGGAAGGTTTGCAGGGAAGAACATCCGGACGGGTCACCCTCACGTTTTCTGATGGCCTGCCAGAATGTTTGACTTACTCTGAAACTTCGAGCGTATGCCACAGTCCCAACCGGCGAATCGTAGCCCGCTACCTGGAAGGTGGCTACAGTTACCCGGGCGTAGAGACAACAGTCAATAGAAAGCCTAGAGACGTTACGGAAACACCCGTCAGTCGTACAGGGGAGATACCGTTAGGTATGTATCGCGTGGAGAGGGATACCCAGCTCCATAGTGAACCGCATGCCAATGCCAGCATCGTCGCGAATCTTTCACGAGGAACGAAAGTACGAGTGGTGAGTCAGACTGGGTCGTATCTGGAGGTACAGTCTCGACAGGGGCGGGTACCGGGCTACATTTTACAGAACGATGTCGTCTTTCTTGGGAACCAGTAGTGCGCAGCCAAGTAGGGTGTGTAGCAGGCACCATTGAGTTGGTACGCTGCACAGCCCTTCTTTCTACGACTACTGTCGTGGATCATCGGGTGGAGGATGCCGTCCGGCGATATAATCCGCTGCCCGAATGCGGACCACACGTTCACGGTTTAACGCCAATGCATCAATCGTGGCACGCCCAGTCCGCGTACGACCGATTAAGACGGTCCCGTCAGCAGACCAGATGAAGTGATCGCTCCACTTGTGTTCGCGTGGGTTGAAGAGCGGAACTTGGTCGTGAGAAGCGCGATCGACGGCCTTGAGACGATCCGTCTTCCGCCGATTGCAGTGAAAGCAGGCCAAGGCCAAATTATCGAGCGTCGACGGGCCATCACGCGCGACTGGAATGATATGATCGAGTGTGAAACGGACATATTGCCATTGCTCTGCGGCATGGCAGTATTCACACAACCCCTGGGCTCGCTGCCGAACGCGTTGTTGTAACGAAGCAGAGATTTTCTTGCGCGCGGGCAACGCTGGCTTATCCTACGGGGTGGGCTCTTGAGCGAGATTGCGGACCACACGATTGAGGAAGCTCAGATAATCGTCCATCTCTTCGTAGCGATCCAATTCCAACGCTTCCTCTGTACTTAATTCTGTCCCCTGTTGTTTAGTTAGAAGCATTTCGATTCTCTTCTGTACGGTACTGGAGGCACGAAAGAGTGGCACCCCTTCTTCCATTTCAATCCGCACAGCGCCTTCCAATGGAAGGGATCGGGGTAAGCTGTCGAGGCGCGGAAACGTATGAGCGAGATCGGTAACCATGGCACTGGTCTACGCGACCGAGACGCCAATTGCAAGAGAGCGTTGGGTGCTACTGACGATTCTCGAAAAACGATGAATGAAAGAAAGGCCATTATCTTCTCAACTCGAAGGTAATCTCATACCTCTGGCGGAAATACGCAAAGTCTGTGGACGGCAGCCACTCAGCAAGCGTATCGTATTTCCGGAAAAATCGTTGGAACCGAGACAAATTGGCTTCACGAGAAGAAGCGGGTACTGGTCTGGGAAATATGCGAGCCCGATCAAAGTCTAAGAGCTGTGCTTGTGGCGGGTCATGTTCCAGAGAAATCAAGATGTTGGTTGGATTCAGATCTGCGTGCGCAATCCCAGCCTGATGCATCGTTGCGATTGCTTGCGCGACAATGCTCAGCACGGTGTGGCGAAGATCGGCGGTCGACTCGACGTGGAGCCAATCCCATAAGTTGTGAAATCCTATCGCTTGGCGAGTTATTAAAAATCCGCGATAGAACGGCCCTACTGTCCTTTCGACTTGTGCACCCAACACCTCGACTGTCGGCACTCCACGTTGTCGAGCTTGTTCCATGCACGACAGCTCAGCAAAAGGACGGAACGGACGATCCCAGTACAGGTCATAAATGAAATGGCGAATGAAACCACCACGACGATAGGGACGGACGATAATGGATTCCCCTGATGCGAGAGTGATGCGGTGAATAGTGCCCCGACCTGCCTGAGTGGCGATTGTGGATTGCGGATTGCGGATTGCGGATTGCGGCTCTGGCGCTTGATCGTGGGGAAAGGTTAGGGTGAGGAGTCGCTCTCCCCATTCTTCTTTTACCCACCAGACGGTGTGACCTGCACGCTGCTCGACAAACCCAGCAGGGAGAGAAAGACTCGCCATGTCAGGATTGTGAAGGAGGTGGAATGGTTGTCTTCACATTCTGTTGTTCCCACAACTTGCTGAAGCGAATGAAGACTCCGTACGCGGCAAAGAGTGCAGCGATAAGGCCAGAGATGCCATGACGCCATTCTCCTTGGCGAACGTACACGCGGACGAAGGTGGAAAACGGTGTCCAGACAAGAGCGCGATACGTCGCTTGCTGTCCCTGCGCCGCGAGGGTATCCGCTTCCGCTGAAGTCGTCGCATTGAGTGTGTGCAAGCGTTCGCGCCGCGAGATCTCGACTGAAGACGGAGCCGTAAGCTGTGGGTCGTGCGATGAGGACATAGTGATCAACCCTGTGCCGCCGTTGCCGATACCCGGTGCAGTAATTGGTCGACTCCTGTCAGCACGTCAGGTACGCTGACGTCACGCATGCAGGCATTGGTACCGAGCGGACAGGCGTGACTACCGTGACGACTGCATGGACGGCAGGACAACTCCTTCTTTTCAACGACAACCGCGTTGTCTGTATACGGACCATAGCCGAGACTGGGTGTAGTCGCACAGAAAATAGCAACAACAGGGACTCCTCGTGCAACAGCAACATGCATAGGAGCGCTATCGTTACTAATCACTACCTGTGCTTGATCTACAAGTGCCATGAATGTGAGCAAGTCAGCCTGCCCAACGAGATTTACCCCACACTGGCCCGCCTGCTGATGAACTGCCCGAGCGACTTCAGCATCATCTGGTCCGCCACAGAGAAGCACGCGACCGTAACTGGTCTCTAGACGACGCACAAGCTGAGCAAAACTCTCGATGGTCCACCGTTTCGTTGGCCATACCGACCCTGGACAGACAACAAACAATGGGTCGGTTGAAGCAATTCCATGCTCGTGCAAGCGCGCGCGCGCCTGGACTTTTGCTGCTTCCGGATACTCGACGCGAGGGGTACGATCGCACTCTTCGGGCTCTCGGCCAAAGGCTCGCATGATGCAAAGAATCCGCTCAACCTCATGTCGGTTCGTGTCGCGCTGGGCAGTGCGATGATACAAAAACCAACCTGGACTTTGCCGAAAACCGACCCGCTGAGGAATGCCAGCGAGAGCGAGAAGCAAGGCTGTGCGTAAGGATTTATGGGCAGCGACCGCAAGTGTGAAGCGTTCTTGCCGTAGCCGCTGAGCCATGCGCCACAAGCCAACCAGCCCACGTCCATCGGCCTGCTTCGCGTCGACTAACACCCGTGAGACTGCAGGATGATAGTCGAGCAGAGGTTTGGCTTGCGGCGTAGTCAAAACAGTCAGTGACTCCGGTGTGAGAGTTCTCTGCAGGGTAGTTAACAACGGGGTCGTTAGGACGACGTCTCCCAGAAAGCCTGTCTGTGCGACGATGACTCGTTGTGAACGATCCTGAAGAGAGGAATGGGACATGGGCCTCACTGATACCCGGCCCTACGTGAGAGGTAAGGCTTCGTCGATCAACATGACTGGAATGTCATCTTTGATTTGATAGGACAGCTTGCATGCCTGACAATTCAGCGCGTCTTGTTTGGCTGTTAACTCCAACTCCCCTTTACATTTGGGGCAAACAAGAATGTCTAGCAGCTCTTTACTTACCGCCATAGCTTCTCCTTAGTGAAGAGTTCCGGTGCTCCGGTCAATTTTGCGCAAACGCAAGACAAGATTATCTTCCATCAACGTCCGGGAGTCGAGCAGCCAGCGGCAGAGTTGCTGGTTCTCGTGCTTCTGTTGCGGGTCTTTTTCACGCAACTGTAGAGTATACCACGTGTAGAATTGTACAGGAAAGCCAAAGAGCAGAAACAACAGCCGCGAGAATCCTTTGATCTTACTATTGCCGATCCGCTCGATAGCCAGGCCATTCTGCTTACACAAGTAATAGAGAATGGGGAGGTCGATGGGATAATTGTGAAACCGATGGGCCTGATCTAAAGGCGTTTCAAACGGAATGAAGCGTCGTTTGGTCTTATGATAGCCACTGAAGAAAAAGTGAAAACGAGAATTCAGACGCATGATATTGGGGGTTGTCAGAATCAACACGCCACCTGGTTTGAGAATACGGGCCAATTCGCCTATCGGGATGCGATGATTCTCCAGGTGTTCGATGACTTCAACGAGCAAGACGACATCGAAGCTCGCGTCGCTATAAGGCAGTGGTTTGAGGAGATCGACGCCATAATCGATGGGAGTGCCATTCTGTGACGGTCCCGTCGGTTCGTAATTGGTACCACGAACAGTGAAACCGAGCGGAGCGACAGCTTGGAGCACGTCGCCCTCTTTGCAACTGACATCCAACAGCGCCTTTCCTGATGCAGGGATGTCAGCGAGCAGGTCTGTGACTGCCTTAATGAGAAATGGTGCGGCCATGCGTGGTCCTATCTTCGTTGCGACTGTGGTATCGTTGTTCAATGCTGGTCAAGAACGCCTCGGCAGGTTCGAGATGGAGTTGAACACGTAAGGCTCGGAGACGATCAGGTACCGGAGAAAACCGTTCAAGTTTGACGAGGTCCTTTTCGGTCGTCAGGAGCAGATCAAATGCCTCGGCCTCTTGCACGAGTTTCTGCCACTCCGAGTGCGTATAGCTGTGATGATCAGGAAATTCCACCACCCGTGCTACCTCTGCGCCAAGTTCTTTTAGAGAGGTATACAGAGGCTGAGGGTTAGCAATTCCTGTTACCACCAGGCTGCGTTTGCCAGTCAAATCAGACAACGGCTGTTCGTGCCATTGACCTTGAACCGTCTGTACGAGTGCTGAGGGCACGAGATCGGCGTGGAAGACTCGTGTTGCGTGTTGCGTGTTGCGTGTTGCGTGTTGCGTGTCGCGTTCAGCTAACGAGGGAGAGGAATGCTCTTGGATTGTTGTTTTCTTGGAGAGGATCACGGTATGGGCTCGACGTATCGACGTGAGTGGCTCACGGAAGGGGCCCGCAGGCAGGAGCCAGGTGTTGGTTGGTGCTCGTGCTGATAGCAGGACAATATCGACATCGCGCTGTAAGCGACGATGTTGGAAGCCATCGTCAAGCAGAACCACATCCGCGGCAAAGCGCTGATAGGCAAACTGAGCCGCGGCGGCGCGGTCTCGTCCGGCAATAACAACCCCAGCGAACCGTCGTGCCAGCATGACAGCTTCGTCCCCGACCTCAACCGGTGTGACCAAGGGTGTTCCGGTTTGACCGACGAGGGTAGGGCCAACCGCTGTTCCTCCATAACCACGTGTGACGATTGCGACAGTGTGTCCGCGTTGTTGCAGCGCTTGTGCGAGCCAGAGTGTCAAGGGTGTTTTTCCGGTGCCGCCAACCGTCAGGTTGCCAATGCTAATGACGGTCAAAGGGGCACGGGTCACTGGCAATAGACCCAGGTCATAGCCGAGATTCCGTGCCCGCGCGACCACAGAAAAGAGCAGAGAGAAAGGAGTGAGCGCAACCCAGCCGAGTTTTGACCAGAGACTCTGCCGTTGCCAAATACTCTCGATAAGCTTCGGAGCAAACATATCACTGCTTTCTTCTCTCTAGTAGTCAGTCATACTGAATTTGCGGGGTCGATTTCGTCATGCTCGCGCAGGCGGGCATCCAGGATCTTCAAGCAGGGGCCGCGACTTAACCTCCCTGGATTCCCGCTTTCGCGGGAATGACGCCACTACGTTCACCCCTCAGAATCAACATGACTGACTACTAGAGCCTACAGCCTGTCGCCTTTTTGATTCTTCATTCTTAACTTTTCACTCTTCACTATTTCATTTATTGTTCTCTCCACCGCCCCCTGGCCACGACGAATGACAGTAAATGCGTCCTTGCCAGTCTCTTCTCGGAGAGATGGATTTGTGAGTAACGGCAGAGCGACGCGTGTCAGGCTGTCTGCATCGGTTACCTGGAACCCGCCGCCTTCACGGATCAATTCCTCGACTACGGTTGTGAAATTGTGCGTGTATGGACCGAAACAGACCGGTACCTGCGCTAATGCTGGCTCTATCACACTATGTCCACCTGGTCCTTTGATGAGACTCCCGCCGACGAACACGAGGCTCGCAGCCGAATACAGAGAGGCGAGTTCACCAAGGGTATCAAGGAGAAAGATCTCAGTCCTAGGAGAAGAGGTTTCCGGCTGGCTTCGTTTGCTATACCGATACCCTTTCGCTTGCACGAGACGTTCAACTTCAAGAAAACGCTGTGGATGGCGTGGAGCGAGAATAAGTAACAACCGGGGAACCTGTTCTTGCAATTGACGGTAGGCATTCAACAAAACATCTTCTTCACCGGCATGAGTGCTTGCGCCGATTACAGTTGGTCGATCAGCGAGTCCAGCCTCGGCCAGGGCCGTGTGCTGATGCGGGGAGCTTTCAGTGACGCCATCGACTTTGAAGTTGCCCGTGACCACGACACGTTGCAGAGGAACCCCAGCGTGTACCAAACGCTCAGCATCCGCTTGGGTCTGCATACAACAGAGAGTGAGATCGTGAAAAATTTGCGTAAAGAGCGGCGACAGCCAATGATAGCGAGTCACCGCTCGGGCTGAAAAGCGACCGCTCACCAATATGGTAGGAACCTCTCGCCGTGCTAACGCCGAGAGAAAGTTCGGCCACATTTCAGTCTCAGTAAACAGAAAGAGAGATGGAGTGATACGCGAAAGGACACGTTCGACAAACAGCGGGTGATCGAGTGGCACATAAATCACGGCATCCGCTTCGGTAATTTTCTCTCGGGTTGTGGTGTACGCGGTCGGTGTGAGGCAAGAGAGCAAGAGTGGGCGATCGGGAAAAACCTGCTTGAGCCTGCGCAGGAACGGGCGTGTCGCGAGCATCTCGCCAACCGATGGCGCATGCAGCCAAATCGGCTTGTGACCATGCAGACGTTCAATCACCTCTGGGGGAATGAATCCTAAACGCTGGGCGAGGCCGAGACGATAACGCGGGCGTAGCGCAAGCGCGACCGCAGCAAAGGGCAGTGCTGGCAGTGCTACAGTCGTGAGGAGCAGATTATAGAAAAGTCGAGCCATGTCGTTGGTGAGGGGCATGCGCTACTCACAAGCAGATGGGTTTTCTCTACTTGAAGCGTATTCTTATCGGAAAAACGCCTCCCTCAGCGTGGTGGCAACGGCTGTGGGGTTCCTGCCACAACCACCTCACGCTCTCCAGCGGTCTTGCTGGCGAAATAGCTGTCGGCCTGTGCTGAGATTCGGTTCAATTCAGTTTCTAATTCGTGTCGTTTTTCTTCGACGACCTCTTTAGCTGCCTCGGCGGGAACGCGTATTGGGGTGCCGACGACATAGAGTATCCGACTGAAGGGAAAGGGAATCATCAGGCGATCCCAACTACCGATTGTCGCTTTCCATGCTGCACTGTACGAGACAGGAAAGATCGTCGCTCCGGTCGCGCGCGCCAGTTGAATGATGCCGGATTTCGCCTGACAGCGAGGTCCACGTGGACCATCGGGAATCACAACGAGATCATACCCTTGTTGGTACGCGTCGAGCATGCCCTTGAGGCCGCCCATCCAGCCGCGAGTTGAGGAGCCACGAACAGCACTGATACCAAACCGCTTAATGACGCGAGTAATGATTTCGCCATCGCGATGCGCGCTATTCATGATGCACGCCTTCTTGCCACGATAGGGAAACGGCATGAACAGAATCCGACCGTGCCAAAATGTGATGATGATCTGTTCCCCACGTTGCCAGTAGTCCAACATCGCTTCTCCACCAATTTGGGATTTTCGTGTCGTTGCGGCCAGGAGACGCAGTGCCCAGAAGGCGAGGGTCGACCACCAACGGATCTTGATCTCTTCACCGAAGGGGAAACGTCGCTGACGTGACTCAGGCTGAAGCGGCTTCGTAGAACTGAAGTTCATATAACTTGCGATACTGTGAATTCCGAACAATGAGCTGCTCGTGGCGTCCTTGTTCAACAATCTGACCGTTGATGAGGACGGCAATGCGATCGGCTTTGTGAACGGTCGAGAGCCGATGGGCAATGACGAGTACGGTGCGTCCGACCATCAATCGTTCAATCGCAGCTTGCACTTGTCGCTCTGATTCATTGTCAAGCGAAGAGGTGGCTTCGTCGAGAATCAAAATTGGCGCGTGCTTGAGCAACGCTCGTGCGATTGCCAAGCGTTGTCGTTGTCCACCCGATAAGGTGGAACCCAGCTCGCCGATGATGGTGTCGTAGCCGCGCGGCAAGTCCATGATGAAATCATGAGCATAGGCTGCTTGGGCGGCGGCGATCATGTCTTCGTCCGGGATGTCCGGCATGCCGTAGGCAATGTTGTTACGAACCGTATCGTTAAACAGGAATGTGTATTGTGACACGATCGACAAATGCGAGCGGAGCGACGCGAGCGTTACCTCGCGAATGTCGGTCCCATCAATTGTGATGTGACCCCGTTGGACATCGTAAAAGCGGGGAATCAGGTCTGCGATGGTGCTTTTTCCACCACCACTTGGGCCGACTAACGCGACCACTTCACCGGTGCGAATCTCCAAGTTAATGCCCTGCAGCACCCAGTCTTGGCGATAGCGAAAATACACATTGTCAAAACGAATACCCTGGCGTACCCCACTGAGCATTTGTGCGCCTGGATGGTCTTCGATTTCACTCCGTTCATCGAGTAATTCGAACAAACGTTCAGCGGCAGCGAGCCCCGTTTGAATCGCTGCGCTTGTCCGAGTCAGATGCTTGAACGGCTCATACAGGAGCAGCAGTGCAGTCAGAAAGGCGATAAATTCACCTTGAGTGCGTTCACCAGCAATGACACTATAACCGCCATACCACACGACTGCCGCGATACCGGCGGCAGCAACTAATTCGACCATCGGTGGAACGAACGCGCGTACGCGGCCTGCTCTCAAGGAATGAGAGAAGAGTCGTTTGTTTTCATTGGCGAACCGTTGGTTCTCGTACGCTTCGGCGCCAAATGCTTTGACGATGCGGTTGCCTTGAATCGCTTCTTGAAGCAGCGCCGTGAGTGAGCCGAGTGAGCCTTGCCCCCTGCGGCTGGCACGACGGACCTTTTTATACATGAGCGTGAGAGGCAAGATCGTCACCGGAAAGACGATGAAGGCCAGCAGCGCGAGAAACCAATCTTTGACGAACGCCACGATGATGAGCAGCAGCAGGGACGTAGAGTCCTTCATGATCGAGGCTGTTGCCTGCGTTAACGCTTCGCGGACGAGTGTCGTATCGTTCGTAACACGAGAGAGGATAGTTCCTGTCGGGTTACGTTGGAAATAACTCAGCGAGAGTGACTGGATGTGTGCATTCAGTGCGTTGCGTAAGTCAGCAACGATGTGTTGCCCGACATACTCGATCAAATAGGCATGGCCAAAGTTGACCAGCCCGCGAAAGAGAAAGACGCCGACGATCACCCACGGGAGAAACTGCAACGCTTCAAGATTCTTTTGCGCAAAAATGTCGTCGAACACATGCTGGACGACAAACGGCAACACACCATTGGTTGCGCTAAAGAGCAACATGCAAACAATGGCCGGAAGAAAGGCGCGCAAGAGATAGGGCCGTAAGAATGGGAAAAGACGACGATAGACGTTCATGGAGAGAATTGAGAATTAAAAATTAAAAAGGAGTGAAGAATAGGTGAGCACGACTTTTTCTCTCTGATTAATTTTTAATTTTGCATTTTACATTTTGCATTTTTGAGGTCAGCATTTCCACCACAAGGGCTGCTGCTCGTTCTGCTGCACCGCCTCCACCAAGCCGCTGGCGGACTTCACGCAATCCTTCTTGCGCTACGCTATATGCTTGTGCATCAGTGAGCAACCGCGTGGCCTCAGCAGCAATCCGGGTGGGGGTCACTTCTCCTTGGATGAGTTCTGGAACGATGCGGCGTTCCGCGATGAGATTGGGCATGCCGATAAATGGCACCCGTACGAGAAGCCGGGCCAGGGCATACGTCAGTGGCGCTAAGCGATACATGATGACCATCGGTCGTTCTAGTAATGCGGTTTCGAGGGTCGCGGTTCCCGACGCAACCAAGGCAAGGTCTGCTGCATGAACCAAATTGTACGTATCTCCCTGAATGACCCGGACTGGGGTCGGCCGTGTCTGCTGCTGTAGCTCTTCCACTTCGAGCGTATCTGCTGCCGCAAGGACGAATTGATACGCGTCGCCCAGGAGCGCTGCAGCCCCAAGCATCGGCGCGAGCAGAAGTTTCACTTCCTGTGATCGGCTCCCTGGGAGCAGGGCGATGGTGCGACGTTGTCCATCGAGACCGTGAAGTCGCAATGTTTCCTCCCGCGCGCGCGTCGGGCGTACTCGGTCAACGAGCGGATGGCCGACAAAATCCACCGAGTACCCATGTGCGGCATAGAAGGGAGGCTCAAAAGGAAACACTGCAGCGAGTCGGTCAACACGCTGAGCGATGGTGTACACTCGTCGCTTGCGCCACGCCCACACCTGGGGGCTGATGTAATAAAAGACCGGCACCCCGACGCGTTTAGCAATCTTCGCGAGACGGAAATTGAATTCGGGAAAGTCGATCAAAATAAGCAGGTCGGGGGGAGCAGTCTGCAAGATGTGCTTCAGTTGGCGATAGGTGCGGATCAACGCACCAACTTTGTCGCGTGCTTCGACTAGCCCCATCCCGGCGATGGTGGCACTATCGACCAGTGTCTGCATGCCTGCAGCACGCAGTGCGGAACCGCCAACCCCAAACACCTCGACCCCAGGGATCTGCCGTTTGAGGGCAGCAACCAAGTCTCCACCATGAATGTCACCCGAAGCCTCTCCGGCAACGAGGAGAACGCGAGGATTGGGGATTGCGGACTGTCGATTGCGGATTGCGGAATTCAAGGGTTCGATTTCACGGTTCAAAGTCTGAAGTCCAAATCTCTACGTGTGACGTCTCACGCAACATGTTTCACGGAATCTCCAAGCATCCAACAATTCGTTCTGCCATTTCTAACGCTTGCAGTCCATCTTCACCGCTCACAACTGGTTTGTTGCGATGACGAACGACGTGAAGGAACGAGCGAATTTCTTCTTCAAGGGCGTCTTCGCCGCCGACTTCGCGCTCTTCGAAGGCAATGTTGGGGAGTGCTCCTGGCTGGGAGCCTGGCTCACGCCGACAAATGCGGATGCGATGCTCACCATAATCGACTACCAGATAGGTGTCAGGCTGAAACACACGCATCTTTCGTTCACGTTTAAGCGCCACGCGACTGGCAGTGACATCTGCGATACAACCAGAGGCAAAGCGGAGGCGGGCGTTGGCTATGTCTGGTTCGGAGGTCAAGACCGGAACGCCGAAAGCTTCGATGGAGGTGACTGGCGATTGTACGAGGCTCAGGATCACATCGAGGTCGTGAATCATCAGATCGCGAACGACGTCAACATCGGTTCCGCGTTCGACGAATGGTGCGACGCGATTGCATTCGATAAAGCGTGGTGAAGTGAGAATACCGCTCAGGGATCGTAGCGCTGGGTTAAAACGCTCCAGATGGCCAACTTGGAGGATGCGCTGCTGAGCTGCCGCCAGGTCAACAAGCGCCCGTCCTTCGGCTGCGGTAACGGTCAGCGGTTTCTCTACGAGAACGTCGACTCCCTGTGACAGCAGATCGTACGCAACGGCATAGTGAAACTGCGTTGGTACCGCGATGCTCACACAATCGACTTGACCAAAGAGTTCACGATAGTCTGTGAGTGCAGTGGTACGGCACTCTGCCGCAATTTCCGTAGCACGGTCGGCATTGGTATCGACCACTGCGACGAGTGTCGCCTCTGGTTGGGCAGCATATTTCTGCGCATGAAAACGACCAAGATAGCCGACTCCCACGACCGCGACGCGCAACGGGTTTTCTGCGTACGTTGTTGACTGTTGCTGACTCACAATTTTGCGACGTTAGCACAGCTTTGCGCACGCGCAAACATGACAACGGCGACGAAGCTGATCGCCGTTGTCGTTTCTCCAGGCCAACGTCTATGCCTTAGCGATCACATCGTTGGCAAACTTTTCCATCTGCGGGTAGAGCTCGCTGTCGAATTTCGCGCGGGGGGTGAAGCCTGGCGCAAAGGTCATCAAGCGATGCACACCCACGTCAGCAAACTGCTTCACCAAATCCAGTGTAATTGGCAGTCCCGGTTGCGGGGCGATAGTGATCTCAATTTGTGAGAATTTTCGCCCTGCTTTCTCGCTTAACTCTTTGAGCAACGCAAGCTGCGGTTTGAGTGTTTCTGGTGTGTAGCGGAAACCGAACCAGCCATCTCCTAATTCGGCCACGCGTTTCAATGCGGGACGGCTTTCGCCGCCAAAGATAATCGGCGGATGCGGCTTCTGAATCGGTTTGGGGTTAAATCCGACCGGAGCAAAACTATGGAACTTCCCGGAGAACTGCGGCGTCTCGTCACTCCACAAGGCTTTGAGCATTGCAATCGCTTCACGACTGCGCGCCGCGCGATCCTTGAACGACATGCCCACCGCAGTAAATTCATCTTCGCACCAGCCGATGCCCACGCCAAATAAGAGCCGTCCCTGAGAGAGGACATCGACGCTCGCAACGGCTTTGGCGACAGCGAGAGGGTTGCGCAGTGGAAGGACAAACACACCGGTACCGAGTTTGATGGTCTTGGTGCAGGCGGCAGCGAAACCCAGCGCGACAAACGGATCGTGCAGCGCAGCCCCTGGGCCACCAGGAAATTTGCCGTCGGCAGAGTATGGATAACGGCTGGTGATTGTGACCGGGACGGCGAGGTGCTCAGGAATCCACGCTGACTCAAACCCCAGCATTTCCGCTTTTTGCGCAACCTGAACTAACAGCTCCGGTCGGGCGGTTGACCCACTACCAACACCACTGACTGCGAATTTCATAATGCCTCCTTTTAGTTTCAGAGAAAACGATTTGTTCGTTAGCCTCAGGTTTATGCAGTGACTATTGGTACGTCATTCCCGCGAAAGCGGGAATCCAGGAGCAGAGAAAAAGTGGATGTCCGCCTCCGCGGACATGACGACACAGCAGGCTTCAAAATTCAATTGACTGCATACTATATGAATTCTCCCCTCAACTCTGTCAAGGAAACTTGCTCACACAAGCAAAACCGATTACGGTACCCTCTCACTGTGATGGCGGAAGGAGAGACCCTCTTGTCTATCGATTATCCCCGGCTCCGATATATTCAGGCGGTTCCCTTTGAAGATGAAGGACGGACACGTATCGCTATCCACGATCCACTAGGCTTTGCCCAAACCTCATTGTATCTTCCCTACCATATCTATTTCGTCATCAGCCACTTTGATGGACAGCATTCGCTGGTCGATATTCAAGAAGCCTTTGCCAAACAATTCGGCCAAGTTCTCCCCCGAGAGCAGCTCAATAGCCTGATAGCGCAACTCGACGAATACTACTATTTGGATAGTGAGCGATTTGCCGCCCTGCAAAACGAAATCTATGCCGCCTTTCAGCGCTCGTCAGTTCGCGAGATGGCGCACGCGGATACGTGCTACTCCTCGCAACCCGGAGAATTTCGTGAGCAAACGGACGCTTTATTTAGGAGTCCTGACGGTCCTGGATTGCCGAGCGACGGGCAGTCCTCTCTTCCGCCAGTCCGCGGGCTTATTGTTCCCCATATCGATCTGCGGGTCGGTGGAGCAGCGTACGCGTGGGGGTACAAGGAGTTAGCTGAACGGTGTGACGCTGACCTCTTTATTCTCCTGGGGACTTCTCATTACGGAGCGCAAGACCTCTTTGTCGCGTGCGAGAAAGATTACAATACGCCACTTGGTCCGGTCAAAACTGACCGTGAGTTTATTCGCGTGCTGCAGCAAAATTGCGGCGAAGACCTGCTTGCCAGCGAGCTGATCCACCGTACTGAGCACTCGTTAGAGTTTCAGACCTTGTTCCTTCAATACGTACTTGGTCAGAGACGTGAGTTTACCGTCGTGCCGATTCTCGTGACCTCCTTTCATCACATGATCTTGACCAAGACTCCACCCGCAGAGACCCAACGAGTCGCCGCATTCATCGACGCGCTACGGGCTACTATTGCCCAGAGTGGCAAGAGAGTCTGCTTTGTCGCAGGTGTCGATTTCGCTCATGTGGGACAGAAGTTTGGCGACCAAGGACCACTCACGCAAGACTTTCTCAACTGGGTAGAAAGTGAAGATCAGCGCTTGATCCAGGCATTAGAGAACCTCGATCACGCGAGTTTCTTTGCCGAGATCGCTACGAATGGTGACCAACGTCGTGTCTGCGGCTTTGCACCGATGTATACTTTCTTACACCTCGTCGAAGCGACACAAGGAAAGCTTCTAAAATATGCTTATGCCGAAACTGCGCCACATTCTGCGGTGAGTTTTGCCAGTTTGGCGTTTTACTAAATCGGACCAGGGAAGATTCGTACACTTCCTCACTCACCGAGGGCCACTTCTCCGCTCGTCCTGAGCGTAGCGTGGCGAAGTCGAAGGGCAGCGTATCCGGGCGTGCGCAGGCTTCGACTTCGTCCTGCGGACTACGCTCAGCCTGAGCGGGTTTGGTCGCTGGTGTACCAATGTCGCGTGGTCCGATTTAGGAGCCATTTGTTCTTAGGCGAATTCTGGAAAAGAAAATCCCCCTATATCAGTCAGGAGTAGCGGGGCGGATGAAGATGTCCCACTTGGGCAACTTGGGATGACGCTCCAGTCGCGCTTCGACCGTCCGCATGGCTGTCTTGTTCAGGGTAATGCCGCGCA
>Ga0194132_10004721_pt1 | contig 22934 bp, 26 predicted proteins | sample TA2KigOf80mmetaG_FD_148612 | JGI IMG/M metagenome (GOLD analysis project Ga0194132, IMG submission 148612) | Freshwater microbial communities from Lake Tanganyika, Tanzania - TA2015054 Kigoma Offshore 80m | ecosystem: Environmental > Aquatic > Freshwater > Lake | place: Tanzania: Lake... | reverse complement strand
CCTTGAGCACGCTGACCAAACCGGCTGCCTGCGCCGCCGCAACCAGCGTCTTGAACGAACCCGCTGAAACCGCCGTGTCCACGATATCTTTGTCGGGCATCGACTCAGCCGTCGCCGCTCCTGCAATGCTTAAGCTCAGCGCCAAACTCAGCAAGCCCCTCTTTAATGAATTCATCTTCTTTCCTCCTAAATTTTTTTTGCGCACGCAAGCTTCCGGAGCAACTCAAATGCCAAGTCACGAGAAATGCGTTTGGCACTGATTTGACTGGACTTTTTTCGGTTGGCCCGACGCCGAGGAAATTTTCGCAAGTCGGCTGAGACAGTCATTTGTCTCAGCCGCCGTCTCAGGATTGTGTCACAGAGAAAACTAAGCTAGCGGTTTTCCGGTTCGATCTTGAGGTCGGCCAGATGGCGATAATAAGCCGCCCGACTGATGCCTAGCAGCCGCGCCGCCAGCGCGCGATAACCACACGACCGGTCGAGCGCTTGCAAAGATCGCGACCGCTCGTCGAGCGGGGGGTTAGTCTTTGCGACGATTGAAATCAACCGACCTTGGCGCCGCATTTAACTGGCCGTCGGCTCAGCTCAGGCATTTCGCGTTTAATAAATGCGTTGACGGTTAGGGTTCCGGTCGTTTTGGTCCAACTTTAAGCTGGGGCTTTTTCCCCGTTCATGCCAATTTAGTTTAAGTTGCTACTGCCACCGGTTAATAAAATTGTACAATCTGAATTTTGTCTGAATCTTGCACAAGCCTCCACTACCCAACTGCACACTGACCACCCGCACCAACTGTGCCGCTAACCTTGACCTTAGGCTATCGCGCCGAGAGCGATCACAACCGAAAGCATGAGAAGTGCTAAGGCTGGCACGGATCGTTTCCACGGGTCGCTAATCTTTAAATGCATAGACAGCGCCCCGAGCATAAGAACCATAATTCCAAGCGCCGCAGGTTTGGCCAGACCCGGAACCCACAAACCAGCAAGCAATAACAGCGCGAGCGATACTTTCATGAATCCGACCGTCCACATCAGCCATGACGGTAAGCCATAAACAGCAAACTCCTCGCGCATATTTTTCGCATGGCCACCGCGCCAAGGCGTACTCCTACTGAAGCGAAGCAACCAAACGTTAAGCAACCCTAAACCCACAACAACCTGGCTTGCCATAATCAATGTATCCATATGTACTTCCTCCTAATTGTAGTCGAAAACTTAAATAACGTTCACAGCAACTCCGGTGCCAAATCACACCGACCCTATACCGCGCCCAATTTGTTTGCTTTATTTGTGCCGAAACTTTCGAACCGCAGATTTGCTGAAACAACTTGAGACGCACTGTGTTTCAATTACGTCTCGACGCTGTGTCAACCTTAGCGCTGGGGTTTCGGCTAAACCTCATGGTCCGCCCAGTGGCGGGAGACATTGGTCAACATTGAGTCTGATTGCTTTTGCTGTAAATATGACGCTGCAGTCAAACACTGCGCTCTGATGCATTCAATGACCGGACTGAACCTGCCCAAACCGTATGACGGTGACGAACACAAATCCTTCAGCTGGCAAGCCGGCGATCATGCCGCTGTGCTTTTTCACGGCTTTCCTGGAACGCCCGCCGAAATGCGTCCGCTCGGAACGGTTCTATGGAAAGCAGGCTGGACCGTCCACGGCGTAATGCTTCCGGGCCTGGGCGCAGACATCGCCACTCTGGAAGAACGGAGCTTTAAGGATTGGACCCAAACCGCAAAGCGGACCGTCGACGAAGTAAAAAAGCGGCACCGGACGGTCATCTTGATCGGGTACTCAATGGGAGGTGCTTTAGCGCTTCATACGGCTTTGGAACAGCGCTTGGCTGGTCTGATTCTTCTGGCGCCCTTTTGGAGTTTTGGCGAAGGCTGGTTAAGAATTCTCTGGCCCTTCATCCGAGTGCTCTTTCGACACGTAACACCACTCAAGCATGCCGACTTTACCGCCAGGGAAGTTCGCCAACCAATCCTCAGAATGTTTCAAAATATCGATTTGGATAATCCGCAAACCCAACAAGCGCTTCGGCGAATTACCCTGTCCTCAAAATCGATTGCGCAAGTCCATAAACTCGGTCGCAGCGCTTACCAAAGGGCTTCGCGGATCAACGTGCCAACCTTGATCATCCAGGGGGCGCAAGACAAAGTCGTTCGTCCCGAATACACGTCTATTTTGCTCAGTCGCTTGCCGAACCGCCCTTTGTGTCAGCACGTCGATGCAACACATGACCTGATCGATCCGCAACAGGTTGCTTGGAAAACCATTGAAAGCTCTCTGCTGAAATTTGCCGTATCGGTAACCCAATGATCCGGCTAGTTCTAACCTCATCTTCGACTGCGGCGTTTGGCTTCGAGCAGGTGAAGATTTCCGGACCGGCTCTTGAGGCTCGGCCGACTAGCGTCAACCTCGCACGCTTGCTTCGTCACGCCGTGCCGGTAATCGAATCGTCAAGCCCGTTGCGCCTATCGATTCTATGAGCAAATCAGAGGTTATTGGCAAAAGCATTGGCTTTGATTGTGACACAACAAAACGTCTCATCGTCTGTCTCATGGCTGTCACTGATGAGACGCACGTTATCCTAGGGTAGATAAAACAGGCGGGTCTTATCGCAGCCCGAGCTTTGTTTGGCCTTGGCCAATTAATCAGACCGATTCCACCGGCTTTAAGCCACAAAGCGAAGCAATAGCACCGAGCCAGCCATCGGTAATTTATAATTTCGCCAAAAACTCGCGGGCCTGTTGTGCCACCAGTCCCCGGTGTTCGTCGTTCATGCGCTCCAATGTCAAATAGGGCATAGCCATGCGCGGATTCTTCCGAAGTCGCGTTTGATTGACGATCAAGAAGTTCCAATAGAGGTAATTGAATGGACAGGCTCGGGGGCCCAGCTTGATCTTCGGGTCGTAGGCACAGCCGCTGCAATAATCTGACATGCGATTAATGTAAGCGCCGGAAGCGGCATAAGGCTTCGATGCTAAAATGCCGCCGTCGGCGAAGAGCGCCATGCCGTGGGTATTCGGCAGCTCCACCCACTCGAAGGCGTCAACATAAACTCTGAGATACCACTCTTCGACTTGCGCCGGGGAAATGCCGGCCAGTAGGGCGAAATTACCGGCGATCATCAGCCGCTGAATGTGATGCGCGTAGGCGTTGCGCCGAGTGGCCTCAAGGGTCTCGCGCAGGCACTCCATTGTCGTCTCCGCGGTCCAATAAAAATCCGGTAGAGGCCGATTCGCTTTTAGAAAGTTGCTTTGTTGATAGGCCGGCATCTGTGTCCAATAAACACCACGGATATACTCGCGCCAGCCCAAAATCTGACGGATAAAACCCTCAAGAGCCGGCAGCGGCACGGCTTGTTTTTTGTGCGCCTGAAGGGCGGCTTCGCAGGTCTCTCTGGCCGACAACAAGCCGATGTTGAGGTAGGGTGACAATACGGCATGGAATAGATAATCGCTGCCGGCTTTCATCGCATCCTGGTAATCGCCAAATTGGCGCAGGCAGTTGGCCATGAAGTACTGTAGCGCTGCAAGCGCGTGCCGCCGCGTCACGCCCCAGCCGAAGACATCCATTGCGCCGAAATGATCGGCAAAACGGTCCTCGACCAGCGTCATGACATCGCGGGTTATCGCATCTGGGGCGAAGTGTTGTCGGGCCGGCACTCTCATATTTCGCGGCAACGCCTTGCGGTTCTGCGGGTCATAATTCCACTGCCCGCCTTCAGGTTCATCGCCGTTCATCAGCCACCCCGTTTTCCGGCGCATATAGCGGTAGAAGAACTCCATCCGCAAGCTCTTGCGTCCCTTAGCCCAGTCTGCGAATTCGCTGCGCGAACAGAGGAACCGATCATCGTCGCGGATCTCGACGGGTATGCCGCATGTTTCTACCCAGCTTTCCATGGTTTTCCATACCCGCCACTCTCCGGGCTCCGTTACAATGATCCGCTCGACGCTGTGGCGTGACAGCGCCAGCTGCAGTTCGCCTGTTAACGAGTTGGAATTGCCTTCGTCGGCAAGCCGGACGTAGTCAACGGAAACTCCCTCGGCGCGAAGCGATTGGGCAAAATGGCGCATCGCCGAGAGCACCAGAACGATCTTTTGCTTATGATGCCGCACATACGTTGCTTCATCGCCCACTTCCGCCATCAGCACGACATCGCTGGCGCAATCGATGTCACGCAAAGCGCTCAGCGAGCGACTGAGTTGATCGCCCAGAACCAGCCTCAGAGTCTTCATGTTGCTGCGTCCAATCCTAGTTTGAGCGGTTTTGAGTCACGGCCTTGCTCCGATCCGCAACTCATTTTGCGTCTATTGTCGTTCAATTATTGCCAACAAAAGTGTAGCCGCAGCTTTGGCGAATCCTTTGCCCAGCGATGCCATCAGCGTATCAGCTACTGCTACGCAGCGTCGAGCGGCCGCCGTCTACATTGATAATCTGTCCGGTAATCCAGTCTGCCTCTCGAGAAAGCAGAAACCCTGCGAGCGGCGCCATGTCGTTGGCTGTGCCGAGTCGCTGCAAGGCGTGCAACCCAGCGATTGACGAGGCGATCTTGTCGTTTGCTAAGAGACCCGCCGTAAGGTCAGTACGCGTCAGCGAGGGCGCGATAGCATTGACGCGCACCTTGGGAGCAAATTCAGCCGCCAGCGCCAGAGTCAACCCTGCCACGGCTCCCTTCGCCATACTCATCGAAGCATGAAGTGGAAATCCCTGGAGGGCCGCAACACTGGAGAAAAGAACTACCGCAGCTACTTCCGGGCTCTTTTTGAGCGCCGGCAAAGCCGCCTGAACCGCGAGCGCGCCAGCCATTGCATTGACCCGGAAATCATTCAAGAAATCGTTCTCGGTAAGACGTTGGAGGCTGCGCAAGTTAATCGTGCCAGCGGCATAAACGAGACCGGCCAAAGGCTCTCCCGCCGCTTCAGTCACGCGGGAATAGAGCGAGGTGTCCGACACCTCGCCGGTCGTGAAGCTAGCTCCAAGCTCGGCCGCTAGGGTTGATAACTTGTCTCGGTTCCGCCCCGTCAAATGGATATCGTACCCACGCGCTCGAAGAAATCTTGCGGTGGCAGAACCGATACCCCCCGAGCCGCCATAAATCAATACTTTGCGTGCCATCGACAAACCTTGTTACATAGCTTATGTAGATAAAAGCTTAGCTGTTCAGCAAGTCCCTAACTTGCTCGCACACCTGATCGACCGCCTGTCGCAGAACCTTTCAAGGAGGCAGAAACAAGTCCTACACATCTTTCGTCTCGCCCCAGATTAGGAAACCGATAGCCAGACCCCAAACTACAGTCACGATACAGCCAGCAATGAAGATCTCGATATCGCTCATGACTTTGCCCCCCTTCCGGCGACCAGCATTGCTCCTAGAGAGAGAATCGATGGCACCCAGAGGCCGACAAAAATACCTTCCTGCTTTTGCCCAGAGAACCATAGATAAACTGACAAGAAGAAAGAGATCAGCGCGGCAAGGCAGAATAGCGCTTTGCTCCAGTTTAAATTCGACATTTGCCCCTCCTCGTCCGTGAACTTTAATTTTGTAAGCGAACTGCCGTCGATAATAGCAATGCCGATGCCAGCCATGTTCTGTGGCCGCGATATCAATTTATGCAGGACCAATTCAGACTTTTTTGCGCTGTGTCTGAGAAAAGGCTTTAGGATGACACAACCGGGCGTCTCAGTGACTGTCTCCCGGCTGTCTCAAGTGAGTCGCTTCGCAAACCTCGCCAGCGGGATTCCGCTCGAAAGCAACAGCCCTCAGCTACTTCATTGCAAACGATTATCTCCAAATTGAGCAACAGGAATAATGCCATCGTCAGACTGGCATTACGCTTGCGTTGCTGCGTGGTAGGCACAACAGAACACATGAAAGCAGAGCTTATCACCGTTAAGTTCGGTGGTAAGGGAACCGCATTAATGCATTGAACCAAGGAGCGGCGAATGAAGTTCCTAGATAAACCGCATGAGTGGCGAGGTGGAATAAGCAACTCGGAAGAATTCAGCGAAAACTATCTGGAGGAGCTTCAGAAGGCGCCGCGAGAGTCGCCATCGAGCGAGAGCGATATCGAGGAGGCGGAGGATTTTGAAAAGGAAAATGCGGACAGCGCGCTGAATCCGATCGCGTTGTATATGCGCGATATTGGCCAGATCAAGCTGTTGAAGCGCGAGCAAGAAGTCCTTCTTGCCAAACAGATCGCAGCCGGACGCAGGACGATATTCGAGGCGACATTCTCTGTGCCGCTGGCCGTCGATAAATTACTCGAATTGGGCCAGGCAGTGGCGCAGGGGGAATTGGAGGTAGCACAAGTGCTAGAGCCTCCAAACGAGGAGGTTCAACCAGCCAATCCCCAATTGGACCGCAAGAACTTCTTAAGACAAATGCGAGCATTGAGCGGATTGGCAAAAGCACTGAGACAGACAGAGGGTAAGACAAGAAAGTCAACGAAAAGCCGGGGAAATGGCTTTGATCCAAAGGCTCGGACTACTGCAAAAATCATTGACTCAATCGACGCGGTCGGTTTTTCCTCCGGGCGTTTGGCAGAGATCGTGCGCGAAATTAAGGAGCAAAGCGAGCGCCTACTCTCTCTGGCCGCCACGGGCGGAGGTGCGGCGGCTCTAGCCCGAGAGCTTGAAAAAAGTCTTGGCCTCTCAGTGAAAGAACTTATTCCTCTCAACCAAAAAATCCGTGCAGGCGAGAATATGGCGGCAGCAGCCAAAAAACAGCTGACCGAGTCAAATTTACGTCTTGTGGTGAGTGTGGCCAAGGCCTACCTAAACCGCGGACTCAGTTTCCTGGATTTGATTCAAGAGGGTAATCTTGGGCTCATGCGCGCGGTCGAAAAGTTCGATCATAGCTACGGCTTCCGCTTTGGCACGTATGCGATGTGGTGGATTCGCCAATCAATCACTCGCGCGATTGTCGAAACCGGTCATATGATTCGAATTCCAACCCACCGGATCGAATCGCGAAACAAAATTCTACGCAACGCTAGGGAGTTTCGCCGCAGGTGTGGCCATGAGCCCAGTTTAGAAGAATTGGCCCATGACACAGGATTGTCGTTGGAAGAGATCGTTGGTTTTCTGCAAGGCCAGGGAGAACCTTTGTCACTGGAGACTCCAGTATTCGAGGATGATACAGTTCTGGGAGATTTCCTTGAGGACAAAACCACGCCAAGGCCAGATGCGGTTGCGTTTGAGAGCGAAGAGATCCGTGAATTCAAGAAAGCCCTTGGCATTCTCGGGCCGCGCCAAAACGTGATCATAAGCCGTCGTTTTGGCATCGGGCTGGAGCGCGAATACACCCTCGAAGAAGTCGGAGAAATGTTTAACCTAACACGAGAGCGCGTGCGCCAGCTCGAGCAAAACGCGCTGCGTTCGCTGCGGCGCGGTCAACATTCAGCCCAAAGAACTCACAAGGAGCAAACCGACCAAGATCGTTGAGGTTTGGAAAAGAGTCGCAACCCCAGGTTCGGACTAAGGCAACCAATCAGCGAGCGATTCGTATCATTGCTCGTCGGGCCCCCAATCGTAGTCACCAGCGCAGCCCAACTAGCATAAAACGTGCTGGCTGACGCGTTAGCGTTGATTAAGTTTGACATATAGCTGGGAAAATTTTGAGGGGCGGTCAGGCGCCAGAGAATCGCGCTGCGCTTGAGAAACACGGGACGCCTTGCAGCTCGGCATAACATGGCGCAGCCGCAGCGATCGCGACATTTCGGGCAGGCCTCACGCTTGGACTCCTTGTTGCTGAGAGGGACGCCACCCGGGCTTTCTAAAGACGAGCTGCGAGCAACCGATGTGGCGTTCCGCGAACCCCGCTTCGCAATAAACGAAATAATAAATCCAAGTGCGAAAGAACTCTTCGGGGAATCCCAGAGCCTTCACTTCAGCAAGCTTCGAGACGAACGTGTCGTGCCAGCAGCGCAGCGTTCGCGCGTAGTGGTGGGTGAAGTCTTCCATGTCCGAAAGAGATAGATCCGTGGCGCGTTGGATCGCTCGCTGAATCGAGCCTAGCGTCGCCAGATCGCTGCCCGGAAAAATGCGGGCCTGTATGAAGTCGACTTCCTTACGGCGGCGTACGTTGTCCTGATCGGGATGCGTGATGACTTGAATGGCGAGAATCCCGTCGGGCTTCAGCAGGCGGCTAAGCTGGCCGAAGTACGTTTCATAGAAGCGGTGGCCCACGGCCTCGATCATTTCGACCGAGACGGCTTTATCGTAACGACCTGTGACGTCACGGTAATCCTTGAGAAGAATCTCGATGCGATCGGCGGCCGAGCTGGCCTTGGCGCGCGCGTTCGCTAGGGCGAACTGCTCTCGCGAGATCGTGACTGCGGTGACTCGGCAGCCGGTGGTTTCGGCGGCGCGAACCGCCAAGGCACCCCAGCCGCAGCCGATCTCCAGCAAGTGATCGGTGGGACGGAGCTCGAGCTTCTCGAGCAGCTTGTCGATCTTCGCCAGAGAGGCCTTCTCCAGCGAGATCTCGGCTGTTTCGAACCAAGCGCAGGAGTACGAAAGCGTGGTATCAAGGAAAATCCGGAAGAACTCGTTCCCCAGGTCGTAGTGTTCGTGAATATTGCGTCGGCTGCCCGAACGCGTATTCGAACGAAGCCGATGGCAGAGGCGTAACCCCCATCGAACGAGCATTGGACGCGACGCGTCCAAGCGCTCACAAACCTCGGTATCGCGAAGCAGGCCCCGGAGCAAATCGATGAGCCTATCGCACTCGACGTCCGCCGATACGAAGGAGTCGGCTGCACCCAGATGCCCGAAGAACACGAGACGAACGTAGAAGCGAGGGTTTACAACCTTAACGGAAATCGGCGGAATGGCCTTGTTTCCGAAGTGTGTGACGCCCCAGGCGTCTTCGAACTCCAAGTGGAGCGTGCGTAATTTAGCCAACCTGCGATGCACGAAACTTCTGCAGAGGCCTGACAACCGGGTCGGGCGCGGTATGTCCAGGTAGGCGATCGTCGTGTTCATGGTCCAGTTCCTTCAAGAGTGCTTCCGAAGCCTCTTCGGCGCTCCGAAGCCCGTCTTCGTGAAATCCATTGCTCCAATAAGCGCCGCAGTAGTAAGTTCTCCTTCGACCGAAGATCTCCATGCGCTCCTTCTGAGCCGCGCGCGCAGCGGCGTCGAAAATGGGATGCCGGTATTCGATCGTGCAGAGGATCTTGGAGGGGGCGAAGAACACACCCGAACTCTGGGCGTTGAGGCTTACCAAGTATTCGACCTCGCTGTCGAACTCTTGGACCGTATTCATGTGGTAGGTGATCAGCCCTTCCGGGCGATCGGCGGCAAGCCAGTAATTCCAGCTCGCCCAAGCCAAACGGTTGCGCGGCAGGACCGAGGTGTCCGTGTGCAATGTCACCGTGTTGTTCCCGTAACGGATGGCGCCAAGGATTGACCGCTCCTCGGGCGATGGATCCGACAGCATGGCCAGGGTCTCGTCGCTATGGGTGGCGAAAACGACGAAGTCGTGATGCTCAACGGAACCTCGCTCGGTTCGGACTTCGATGCAGTTCGCTAGGCGCCTCACCGACTGAACGGCGCAGCCAGGTAGGATCGTGGCTTTCAGCCGAGAAGCCAAGGCTCGCACGTAGGTGCTCGAACCTCCTTCGACGACCCGCCAAGGTGGTTGTTTGCGGAACTTTAAGAAACCATGGTTTTCGAAGAAGCGGGCGACGAACTCGATGGGCATCTCGTCAACGGCCGCGCGGTCAGCTGACCAAATCGAGGCCACTAACGGATGCAGATAGTGGCGGGCGAAGGTTTCGGAGAATCCTTCGCGAGCCAAGAACTGTGACAATGATTCGCCTTCGGAGGAAGTCGCTTGGGCAATGCGAGCCGCCAGTCGGTTGAAGCGCAGCGACTCTCTAAGCATCCTCCAAAAAGAGGGTCGCACCAGGTTGCGCAGTTGGCTGAAGACGGTGCGCAGGGTCTCTCGGCAATATTCGAGCCCCGCCGCGTCGTCCCTCACGCTCAACCCCATCGTGGTTGGGCGGGAAGGCACGCCGAGTTCCTTGAGTAGGCGAGTGAAGCGTGGATAGGTCCGCTCGTTGAAGACGATGAACCCGGTGTCCACGCGTGCCGCTCCCGCGTCCACCGTGTGTGCGTGGCCGCCGAGGCGCGCATCCTTCTCGTAGATCGTGACCTCGCAGCGGTCTTGAAGGCGCCACGCGCAGCCCAAGCCGGAGATTCCGGCTCCGATGATCGCGACTCGGGGGCGGCCACTCGGCGAAGATACGCTCATGGGACGGCCCTCGGTAATTCGCCAAGGACGAAATTTCGAATTTCCTGAGGGCCGATTGCACGGTCGATTCCGCCCAGTTGGTCGAGCCTCGCCAGGAGAAGGGTGTATCCTTCCCATCCCAAGTGTAAGTCGCGATTCATATCGAACTCCTCGAAGACGGCTTCGGTCAGTTCTAGGGCGATGACCTCCCTTAACGAGCGCTCAATGCCCTGGCCCCATTGGCTCGATTCGGTGAGCAAGACGGAACCGACCCACGGCACTAGGGGAAGGAGCGCATCGTCTTGGCCCGAAGACCGGGCTTCGAGCGCCTCGGCATGTATAGCTCTTTTCAAATCACCCACTCTTCTTGTCAGCAAAATACTTTGGGGAATGCAATTGAACTGATTGCCTGAGTCCCTGCGGATCAGAACGAAATTCAACCTCAATCCAAAGAGCCATTGATTGCCTATGTGTCATATTCCGTGACTAACCAACCGGAACTAGCGCAATACGCAAACTAGACTTCCGCCCTCCCCCCTCTTTCGTGCGCGGCGATACGCGCGATATAGGCCTTGCTGTCGAATTTGCGCGAAGTGCTGGCGTAGGACATGTAGCGAATCTTGCCGTACACCTGCCGTTCCGGTCCCCACGCTCGGTCATGTTTCCCAACAATGGCCCAGGCGATACCAGCGTAGCCGTTGGGATCGCGGCCATCCAACTCGTAGCGGTCGTTGAGGCGCACCGCGATTTCGAATGCTTGCGCCGGCGATGGGCTCCATTCAAGAATTTTTTTCGCCCAGTACATGCGCAGGTAGCCATGCATCCAGCCGGTTAACACCATCTGCTTTTGCGCCGCATTCCAGAGCGGATCGTGTGTCTCGGCGTTTTCCAGCTGCTTTTCTGAATAAACGTATTGTCGCGCGTCGCTCGCATGCTGGCGCAAAGTCCGATCGGCCCACGGCTCGCTCGCATCGAAGCTGTCATACTTTGGATTGAAACGAACGAAGTTGACCGCCAGCTCGCGCCGCACGATGAATTCTTCGAGAAACGCCCTGCGATCGATTTCGGGCGCCTTGGCTTCGCGTACCGCCAGAGCCACATGATGCGGCCCGATCTGGCCGAAATGAAGATAGGGGGATAACTGGCTCGTGCCGTCGATGTCGGGATGGTTGCGCTGGGTCGCGTAGCCCTTGAGCCGCCGCTGCAGGAATCGCTCTAGCGTTTTTTTCGCCTGAGACTCGCCGCCGGCCAAACCTGCCGCCGCCGAGACCGAGCGATCGATCGTCATGCCGTCGAGTGAAACCGTCAGTGGATCTATGGACTCGACTCCTTGGTGTGGAATCCAACGCTGTCGGGCCGATGGATTAGAGAGCGGCTTCAGAAATTGCGGCAACAGCGCGTGTATTTTCGGCCGAATCGTGCGTGCCGCGTAGTGTTCCTTGCCCAGCAGTCGAGTCGGCACGATCACATCGGCATCGACGGTCCAGAATGGCACCGTCATCTTGCCCGCCGCATGGCGCCTGCCGGCTTCCGCGCTGCGCAAGGGGTTCTCTTCGCTGATCACCAGGCAAGGTTTAGCGAGCGCACAGAACTTATAAATATCATGGTCCGGATCACGACTGAGGACGAAGCCGACTCGCCGTTTTCGCAATCCCGCAACGATGTCGGCGATCCCCGCGAGCATGAACTGGTAATGGCGCAAGTTGGCGTGGTGCGCATCGGCGCGCAGGCGAAAGAATACCACCGCTGGCTTGCCTAGCGCGTTGGCGGCATCGATGGCGCAATTTAGCGCCGCGTTATCGAAACTGCGCTGGGCGCGCTGCATCCAATAGAGGACGCAACTCCCTGCGTCATCGAGCGCGGCGTCATTTCTAACCGTGATCCGAGCGTCGGTCGCAAATTGATCGAGTAATTTTGCCATTGGATTATCCAGCAGCTCGCTCTAATTTTTTTCGCCCGACTCGGCAATGGTGCCGATCCGGCGCAGCATTTTCCCAAAGATTAGCTTGTGCACAGGATAAAGTGCATACCAGTAAACCAAACCGCCCAGCCCCAGGGGATCGAAAATCGCGGTCTGCCGAATCAGCGAGGAATATCCTCGCGGCTCGACTGCAAATTCAAGCCACGCCCGTCCGGGCAATTTCATCTCGGCGCGCAGGCGCAGCTTGCGATTCATTTCGAACTGCTCGACGCGCCAAAAATCGAGCGCGTCACCCACAGCCAACTGCTCCGGATCGCGCCGGCCGCGGCGCGTTCCGACTCCGCCGCATAGAAGATCGACGAATCCTCTAATTTGCCAAAGCCGGTTGCCATAGTACCAACCATGCGCGCCGCCGATACGACGAATCGGCGCGAAGGCGCTTTCCACAGAAGCTTTCACAAGTTGTGTTCTCGAATCGATAATCCGATTGCCTAGGCGCGCCCCACCCCAGGACTCTCGCAGACCCGCCGACGACAACGCGTCGGACCACCGCGTCGCGGCAAATTCGTGGTCTTCGTTTTGAATGGCGCGCTCGATCATTGCGTGCAAACCCATCGGCTCGAGCGCAAACAAATTCAGCGCCGCGGGATCGTTAACCACCGTCTGGTTGCGGATGCTGTCAATCAGCTTGCGGCCGACGCGGGCATAAACGGGGGTGACCAAGCCCAACCACAAACTGGACGGTCTTGGCGTCAGTACTGGCACTGAGATCATCCAACGCTTGAGCCCACGCTGACGCGCATACTCGGTCATGATGTCACGGTAGGAAACCCGGTCCGGACCGCCGATTTCGATCACGCGACTTTCATCGACAGGCAAGTCCAGCGCGAGGACCAGGTAAGCAACCAGATCTTCGATGCCGATGGGCTGCGCCTCCATGGCGACCCAGCGCGGGCAAATCATGACCGGCAAGCGTTCGACCAAGGCGCGGATGATTTCGAAGGAAAGACTCCCCGAGCCAATCACGATCGAGGCGCGAAATTCGAGGACCGGGATTTTTGCCGAGCGCAGTATTTCGCCAACCTCTTGGCGGCTTCTTAAATGAGGGGAAAGCAAACCTTCGCCTAGTCCGCCAAGATAGATAATTCGCTGAATCCCCGCGGCCTCGGCGGCGCGAGCAAAGTTGAGCGCGGCCTGCTTGTCCTTTTCTTCAAACGAAGCCGCGTCACCCATCGAGTGGACCAGATAATAGGCCGTATGAATTCCCACCATTGCGACTTTCAAGGAATCCGCATTCAAGCAATCGCCCGTGACAATTTCAGTGGAGGACACCACCCGGCCCTGCAAACGCTCCGGGCTGCGCGCGAGACAGCGTAGCGGCTGTCCGAAGCTCTCCAAGGCGCGTAACAAGCGCCCGCCGACATAGCCGGTCGCGCCCGTTAGAAGTATTCTTTCATTCGGTTTCAAATCGGTTAAAGATTTTTCAAAATCCCGGGTAAGAACATTTGCATGCCTTCTCTTTATCCTAGTTCAAACACCTTCAGGTAATTTTTGAAATAATCTTAGCGAGGCGGCGCTGCTTTTTGTTGACGCCTACAAAAGAGCCTTAACGTCAGCTCCTCCCGCTCGACTCCAGTCCTGCGCTAGCTCTGCGATAATTGTGTGTGTCGTTGTCAGGACTACGGCGCCGCGTTCCATGCGCCGTTGTGCCACCCGTTGCGCCACAGCGGACCACATACCCGCGGCATCCATGACGGCTTGGACTTCATAGCCTTGACGGACCGCGCTGGTCGCCGGGTGAATCAGACAAGTCTCGAATGTAATGCCCGCCATCACCACCTGAAGGCGCCCCGAGGCACGCACCGCTGCCAGGACACGCGGATCGTCCCAGGCATTGATGATCCCCGTCCGACGGATCCGACCGTTGAAAGCATCAGGGATAGCGTCTTCCAACTCCGGCATCATCGCCCCTTGAACTTGATCTTCTTGACAACTCGTTACAACCACCGGAACTTTTAAAGCATTGGCGGTCTTCGCAAGGGTTACGACATTTCGCCGTACCGACGGCCAATCGATTCCCGGCATCATCTCCATGGCGCCGATTTGGTAGTCCATCAGAAGGAATAGTGATTTCTCTGCTGTGAACTGGTCACTGCCATAGCTCATTAATTCACCCCCCTCTGTGCAAGTTAAGTATATTTATCTTAAATGTTCTTATGTTATAAATAACAAACAATAAAACTTGGCTGTTTCAAGCCCTTTGAGAGATTTGGCATGAAAAAAGCGACTCAAAACCGACCGATCTCAAAGCATTTCTTCCTGAGCAAGTGGACCGCCGTCGCTCCGCTCGATAGCGAAAAGCACTTCCTCGCCAAGGATGTGTTGCACAAAGGCGATGCTACCTACGCTTGCCTCCTGGAAGCGGTGCACACCAAACGGCTCGTCGAAGTCGATTGGCGCGACTTGAAAGACGGCCGCCGATGGTTACGAGGATGGCGTTGACTGTGTGAATTTCCCGGCACGGCTACGGTTTTCGTTTTAGCACTGATGCCCTGTGGTGGATTCGCCAGTCGATTGCGCGAGCACTCATCGAAACAGCCCAAACCATTCGCATTCCAACCCATCGGGTCGAGGCGCGCAAAAAAATCCTAAGGCTCGCCAAAGATTTCAAGCGAAGATCCGGGCGTGACCCGCCACAGAGGCAAAACAGCCGATCAAAGAAATCATCGGCCTTCTCCAAAGCCACGGCGAACCGCTATCATCGGACACACCGGTTTTCGACGATGCTTCCGTCTTAGGCGATTTCCTTGAAGACAAACGTGTACCGCAGCCGGATGTCATCGCGATGGAGAGCGACGAAGTCAGAGGATTCAAGAAAGCGATAAAAAGGGATAGGGATTTTGCGCCCGCGCTTGAGCGTCGTGTTAACGCGCCGTTTCGGTATCGGGCTCGAGCGAGTACACGCTCGAAGAGGTCGGACAGATGTTCAATATCATCCGCGAGAGGGTGCGCCAGCTAGAACAAAACGCACTGCGCGCCCTACGGCGCGTGAAAAACTAGGGCGACTTGGCTGGACCGTCAACGCCGCGGCAGGTCTTTGATCGCGTCGTTCAGATAACTCTGATCGACGTATCCTTGCTGATCGAGGAAGCCTTTTTTCGCCGCGATCCACAGCGAGCCGTAGCCAAAAGTTTTGCTCGAAGAACCGTAATAAACCTTCGGTTTGTCCTGCGCTCGCACACTGCCGGCCAAAAAGCCAATGACGAATAGAGCGACGAACAGGGCTTTCACAACAGGCATCGGAGCAATCCTCGGTCGTTGATTACGGATGGACGGTTTCCAAGAACCAATCGGTGGGAATCTGATGACCGACGCCTTTGGCTTTTGCTTCTTCAAGCACAGCAGCACCGACGGCAGCGAATTGCAGCCCAATGCCAATGTTGTTGAGAAAACAGGTCGACTCTTTCGCATTGGCGCGCCCTTGCGCTTTCCCAACGCAGAGATCGCGCAGCTCGGGTGCGGCCAGCCAGAACGGTTGTTCGACTTCCACCTCGTGGGCCTTCTCCGGGCCCTTCTTAATAATGTCGATGGCATCGTGGGCGTGGATGCCTTCGTCGCCGAAGCCGGCGATGTAATTTTCCGGCGCGTGCTGATGGGCGTGAATCACCAAGCGGTCCATCTTGCGAATGGTCTCGTCGCCCAACTCCGGCACGCGCACACAGGTGAAGTGGATGCCGGGCTTGACCCAGGCCGGATCGACCACGCGCGACAGCGAGTTGGTGGTCGCGGCGATGATATCGGCGTTGTGAATCGCCGCCGCAGGACTGTCGACCGCGACCACTTCGGCGGAAACTCTCGCTTGGACTTCTTTTACAAACGCTTCGCGGTTGGCCTTGGTCGGGCTAAAAACGTTGATGCGTTTGAGCGGGCGCACCGCGCACATGGCCGGCACATGACTGCCGGCCTGCCACCCGGATCCGAAGAGCGCCATGGTCTGCGAGTCTTCGCGCGCCAGGAAACGCGCCGCCAGCGCGCTGCTCGACGCCACACGCATGCGCTGCACCACACCGTCGGGAAACATCGCCAACGGCTCGCCGGTGACGGTCGAAAACAGCATCACCACACCGACATATTTGTTTCCCGGCGCTGCGGCAATTTTGGTTTTGATGATGCGGTTGCCGGTCTGATTCCAGCGAATGATGTCGGAGTTGATGCGCATGGCGACGATGGGCGGATCGTAAAGCCCCGCTTCCATGGACTTAAATGCGTAGACCCCGGCTTCACTAGGAGAGGGCAAAACCAGATCGGTGCGCGGCCGATTGATGGCCTTGCCCTGCTGCCAGCTCTTGTAAGTTTTTTCTAAGGCATCGATACAGGTTTTGATCGACAGAAACGATTCGATTTCTTCGTTGCTTAGGATGAGCATGGCAGCTGCATATCAAAGCCGGTTCGCAACGGTCAAGAAAAACCTTGGTGGCAAACCATAGAAGATCACATGTAAGGTTCGTTTACACTCTCACAGCCTAGCTAAGACACTAGAGACTCACGAACAATTCGCAACTAGGAGTTTCTGCCTAGAGAATCTGTTCAATTTGTTTACAAAAATGCAGTTTTTTCGCACCGACGAGAATCAGTCTAACAACTGAGAATTGCAGCATTCTTACAAAGACGGGGCTCGGGCACCCTTTTTGCTCAATTCTTTCTATAAAGCGTCATTTCACATCAAAACTAGCCAAAGTTCTCAGTGTAGCCACTGAAAAACCGTCACCAAAACTGCAAGGAGGACAACATGAAGAGAGCATTTATTGATTTTGCACGAGCGGCGACGCTGTCAAGCACAGTTGCGTTATTGCCATTAAACGCGCTGGCCGCGCCCATCACTTTTTCGGTAGGCGGCGACAATACTACGGCCTCGATTCAAACAACTGTGGACAATTTCCGTACAGCGGTAGGCAATCCCAACAACGGCAACACTCCTGGGCCTCTGGCCGGCGGACGGCGCGAGATCAATTGGGACGGCGGCGGCGCAGCGACCACCGTATCAGGAACTCCTTTTAATGGGTTCCAAAATATTCGCGGCGCGTTGTTTACGACACCCGGAACCGGTTTTACCCAGGCGCCACCGAGCGGACTAGCGACCCAATTTAGCAATGCAAACTATTCGACCGCGTTTGGTGTATTTAGTCAGCAGCGGCTATTTACCGCAAACGGCAGCACCATCACCGATACGACGTTTTTCATTCCGGGAACCAGCGGCGCAACCCCGGCGACAGTAAGTGCTTTTGGCGCAGTATTCAGTGATGTCGATCTGAACAACATCACCAAGATCGATTATTTCGATGCCAACAACAACCTGCTGACGAGTGTTTTTGTGCCCGCTGGCAGCACCAGCACCGCAAGTCTTTCCTTCGCGGGAGTAGCCTTTAACGCGGGCGAGCAGATCGGGCGAGTCCGAATCACAAGTGGCAATACCGCGCTTGGCGCCAACGCCAATGACAGCGCAGTAGACAATATCGATGTGGTCGTAATGGACGATTTTATCTACAGCGAGCCAATCGCGAGAGTTCAAGGCGTGCCGGAGCCAGCCGCCGCGACCTTGGTGATGCTGGGTTTCTTAGCCTTGGCCGGCCTAGGTACGCGCAAGCCTCGTTAAGTCAAAAAAACTTTTCGTAACAAGAGCCCCGGTTGTGTTGCAGCCGGGGCTTTTTAGCTTTCCGGTAGGATCGGTTCGACGAATTCCCTGCGCACATAGCCAGTCGAGCCATCTTTTTCACAGCGCACTTTCAACCAACTTCCCGCTTCCCCGATTACAACCAGTCGCGCTCCCGGCTCAATGGCTTCTCCCTTGGGTGCACTATGTTGCGGCTCACTCCTGAGGCCGATTTCATGGGCCGCTTGTAGCACGGTGCCGGGAGCTGGAAACGCCGGTTTCGCCGGGCGAGTTTTAACGGCGCTGACCACAACGGTGGCCGGCGCCGAAGCTTCGGGCACGCGGCGCGACTCGCCCGGCCCGCCCGCTGTGGCTTCCCTTGCAGGTGCCTTACTATCGCTTTCCCGCTCGCCTATCGGCAGGGGCATACGAATCGCCAATTCGCCGGTTCCTGAAGAAGGCGGCGCGCTTGCGGATTTTTCCGCTATTGCCACAGCCGGCGCTGTCTCCCCGTGGCGCTGCGCGTTGGCGCGGTCGGGGATTTTGGTGTTTAGCGGTCCGAGCCATAGCAAGACGGCAACAAGATTGATCGCCACGGCATAGAAAAGCCGACGCGGGCCCGACCCCGACCTCTTGATGGCGCTACCGCGAGCTAGCTCGCCCAAGGTCCGATCATTGCCACCTTCCTCGTTAGCAAACATCCCTCGGATTGCCTGCGCCTCGCTGCTGGAGCCAGGAAGACGGTCCTTCGGCTGACTGAGCATCGCGTAAGGATTGTCCCCTAGTATCGGACAATCCAGCGGTTGGCCAACCAACAGGCGCCGCAGCAGCCTTTGGTACGCCCAGGTTTTATGCTGATCACCCTTTTGCAAAGCGGCCTCGAAGCCGCGGCGAAAAATTTTTGCCACAACTTCTCGCTCGGCATCGGTAAAGTTGATGTGCTCACGTAGGCGATCGATCTCAGGCTCGAAATCGATCGGGCCCGACGCGGTAACGCGGTCTAAAAGGTCGCAAAGGTTCCGGTAGCGATCGATGGGATCGGCGAGCGCGGGACCTGCAAGCGGGTTGTGAGTCGACTCTTTGCTTCCTGCGTCGAGCTGAGTCTCCACCTGCTGGCAACCAGGGTCTTTGGTGGCCGAGGGTTTCACAGCTGAAAGGTTATAAGCGCATGGAAACAATCATGTCAACCCACCCCTACCCACCCCTTTGCAGGCAACCTACGACATAGCGTATCATCGCAGACCACAAAGCCATCGTGCATAACTCAAAAGGAGGATTGAGCATGCTGTCACAAATACGCATCTACACGATCAATAAAGGTGAGATGGATAACTTCATCGCCCATTTCAAACAGGACATCGTGCCGCTGCACGAACGGCTCGGCATCCCGATTGTCGGCACCTGGGTCAACCGCCCGCAGAATGAGTTCATCTGGGTGCGCAGCTACAAAGACAAAGCCGACATGGAAGCCAAGGGCAAAGCGTTCCAAGGCGAGGTCGCCAAAGCCGGCATCAAGCTCGGCACCACGGTCGCCAAGATGGAAGTGCGCGAAGTGGAGTCGGCACTTTAGTCAGAAGTCCACAATCCGAGAATTGTCGCCAGGGTGGGGGCCCACCCTGGCTCTTTAATTGAGCGGCAAGAACAACTCTTCCACAGCCATCTTCTTGGCCATCAAGCCTTGATCCAACGAGTAGCCGACGAAGCGTTCCAGGTTTGCGCGGTTCTGCTCTAAACCGTAGGGCCACGGGTCGGAGCCCAAAAGCTTCTCTTCTTCTTCGAAGGCTTGTCTGCCCCAGGCGAGCCAGGACCAGTTGGGGTCGGCATAGAACTCGCGGCAGATGCGCTTCGCGTCGCCAAACGCTTTGAATAAGCTCTGGGCTGCTTCGGGATACTTCTTCAACACGTCATCTTTAAAAGCAACCACGTGCATGATGGGGAAAAAGCCGTTCTTCTGGTAGTAGCGCAGATCGGCGGCTTTGGGATCATCGAAGAGACGTTTGATTTTCTTTGAACCGCGCAAGACCGGCTTGGGCGGATGGGGCGTCATCATCGCATCGATCTCGCCCCGCTCCAACATATCGCCGACGTTGGCGCTCTCCGAGAGTTGCTCGATCTTCACGCCCTTCTCGGGGTCGAATTCGATGTTGTCCTTTTTGCTCAGCAGCCAGTGAATCTTCCTCCAGGGGACGTCGAACTCGCTCTGCAAATCGCCCTTGGACAAAGTTGCCAAAGTATTTTGAAAACTGTGCAAGCCGACTTTCTTGCCAATCAAATCTTTCGGTTCTTTGATACCGGCGTCGACGTTGATCCATGCCTGCGAGTGGCTGAACAGGCGGCGCGGAAAAACCGGAATCGCGGTGAACGGCATGGCGCGGCTCTTGGCCATCAGATAGGACGACAGCGACAGCTCGGCGACATCGAAGTCGCCCTTTTGCAGCATGCGCTCGTGGCGATCTTCGCCGTCACGCTGCCGGTCCGACTGGCCGACGATGAGGACGTTTAGATCGATGGCTTCCGCTTGCACCGTGCCGTCGAAAAAAGGCACGTGGCGGTCATAGTGCGAAAGGGCGATGGTAATTTTTGGTTTGGCCATCGGGATAGACTCCTTGATCAATTTACTGTGGTCATTAACTGAGTGAGCTCACGCACACTGGCGAGCGATTCAAGCCGGCGCACCGACTCGACAATTTTCTCGACATTCTGTTTCCCCAGCACCGGCTCCATCAGTCACGCCGCTTTCTTTTCAACTTCTTCCGGGCTCATGGGATTTTCCGGGCGGCCCCGGCAGTCGATCACATGCTCACGCAGCATCTGGCCGTCTTTCATGGTGATTTCCAATAGTCCTCGGAAGCGGTGACCGGAGCGCTCCATCTCTTCATCGCCGATCAATTGGGTTCTCTCTTTCAAAGCCAAAACCCGGGGATTTTGGAAGCGCGCATAGCTCTTGCCTTTTTGGATGACTTCGGGTGGCAGCGCAACTTTGCGTGCTGCGATCATGTACCCGACCAGTGATTCGATAATCTTCGCCACAAAGCTCTCGGAGAATTGGAGTGTTGGAGCACTGGAATGATGGGGGAATGAATCTGAGCGGCCCCAATACTTCAACTCCTTTCGTTTCTATGCCTGCTCCTGCACCACTGTCAATATTGTTGACTTCGCGCTGGTCATCGTCGAACAGCTCTCACGCGTCGGCATCAAGGCCAACTTAAAAACTCCCGAGTGGGCGATCTTCAAAAAGTAAAAAGGTTTCGAGTTTTGGGTTTGGAGTTTTCTGTCTTTACTCGGTTTTTTTGGTAGCCCGGTCAACGGCATCGAGTAGATTTCTCAAGCTGGGCCGATCGGTTGGGTCCTGGCTGCGATGGGCAAAAAGAATCTGTCCCTCGCGGTTGACGAGAAAATCGCCGCCGGCCTGATAGATATCTTCCTTGCCGTAATCTTCGCGGTGGTGGCCGCTGCGCAGCAATTTCCAATAGAGTTTCAACGTCGCCGGTGAGAACACGCGCAACAAAGATAGCCTTTTTAAAGTGAAAGCGTGATACGCCGCCCGATGCGGGTCGGCCAGGACTGGAAACGGCCACTGGTGCTGCTCTTGATAGTAGACAAGCTTTGCCGGTTCAGCAAAGGAAACCACCACCAGCGAAACAGCGCGCCGTTCGAATTCTAACCGATGCGCTTGCACCTCGCCGAGATGCGCTTGACACGGCAGTCAAGCGAGGTGACGCAGAAAAATCAGCAGCAAGAACTGCGTTTGAAAATACTCTTCGATACCAACCGCGTTGCCTTGCAGATCGCGCAAAGCTAAACGATCTAAGGCGACGCGTTCCATTTTCTCGCAACCGCAGAAACAAAAAAGGGGCGCCCCGACCTAGCGCCCCTTTCCGTTCATGTATCGCTTTTAAAACTACCAGCGATTGCGGCCACCGCCGCCACCGCCGCCGCGGCGATCGCCGCCGCGGTCGCCGAAACCACCACCGGAGCGGCGCTCCTGCGGCCGCGCTTCGTTGACCGTCAAATTACGGCCTTCGAAGTCGGTGCCGTTCAGTGCTTGAATCGCCTTCTGCGCGTCATCTGAGTTGGTCATTTCGACAAAGCCAAAGCCGCGCGAACGTCCTGTGAACTTATCCGTGATAACCCGGGCGGATTCTACCTGTCCGTGTTGCGAAAATAGATCCTGTAGCTGCGCATCGGTGGTCGCATACGGCAACCCACCAACGTAAATTTTGCTGCTCATGTGCTCTCCTTCATAATAAACAAGTTTATGGTCTTTGCCCTGAGAACCTGATCACCGCTGGAAAGCAGAACATGGAAAGAAAGACACGCTCTGGTCGGATGGTCCGCGTGGCACCGAATCGCAAGGTAAGACGCCCTAGACCTTCACCTTTCTCTATAGTCACTATCAGAAGGCCCCATACTGATGTGTATACGAAGCATAGCCCATTTCACCTGACCGGTGCAAGGACAAAATTACACTCCTTTTCCTCCAATGGCAGAACCGCACCCAGCTTCATCCTGTTGCACCCTTTTACGGATTGTATTAAGTGGACGGCTTGCACAGACACTAGCTGCTACCGAAGGAGGAAGTCGAATGTATCAAACCAATCAATACGAAGGCATGATCGCCGAGACCGTCGGCATGCGCGGCCACAACAGCGACATGATCAACGCCTATTATGCCCACCCGATCGGCCCCGGCCCGTTTCCGGGAATGGTGATCATCCATCACGCGCCCGGCTGGGACGAATGGTACCGTGAATGCGCGCGGCGCTTCGCCCACCACGGCTATGCTTGCATTTCACCCAATCTATATTTTCGCGACGGTCATGGCACGGCGGAAGACGTCGGCGCCAAGGTCCGCGCCGGCGGCGGCGTGCCCGACGATCAGGTGCTTGGCGATCTCGCCGGCGCCAATCAGTTTCTCCGCTCGCAGGCCAACGTCAGCAACAAGGTGGGCGTTTTCGGAACCTGCTCGGGGGGCCGACATGGCTTCCTCGCCGCCTGCAAATTGAAAGGCTTTGATGCGTTAGTGGAATGCTGGGGCGGCAACGTCGTCCAAAAGCCCGACGAGCTCACGCCCAAACGACCGGTGGCGCCGATCGATTACACCAAGGATCTTTCCTA
>Ga0194132_10004720_pt1 | contig 22935 bp, 26 predicted proteins | sample TA2KigOf80mmetaG_FD_148612 | JGI IMG/M metagenome (GOLD analysis project Ga0194132, IMG submission 148612) | Freshwater microbial communities from Lake Tanganyika, Tanzania - TA2015054 Kigoma Offshore 80m | ecosystem: Environmental > Aquatic > Freshwater > Lake | place: Tanzania: Lake... | reverse complement strand
TCGAGAGAAAGTCTCTGCTGACCAAGATCAGCAAGCTACCGCGTTCGACCGCTCGCGCTACACGAGCGGCAACCGTGCGCCGTCTCAAGCCGGTCAGCGACTTCGTGCACACCATCACCTTCGACAACGGAAAGGAGTTCGCTGCACATCAGGATATCGCCCGTGCGCTGAAGACAGAGATCTTCTTCGCAACGCCGTACCATGCGTGGGAGCGCGGCGTGAATGAAAATACCAACGGCCTCATTCGCGACTTCTTCCCAAAGGGTACAGACTTCTCTACGATCTCCGATGCCGAGGTGGCCAAGGTCGAACGTTTGCTCAACACAAGACCTCGGAAATCTCTCGGCTTCCGTTCACCGCAAGAGGTTTTCGACTCCCTCGCTGGCTCCTAAATCTCTATGCACTGGCGAGTTGAATCCGCGAACCGAAATGGTTGCTCGGTCACCGCTAACCGATCCGGCAAGCCTCGTCGAAGGAAAGGCGTGGCGAGCGCGGGAACAGGCTCTTGGGATCGCCGCGGCCGAGGTTGCAGAGGAAGTTCGACTTCCAGCGCCCGTCCGGGAAGAAGGCTTCGTCGACCTTGGCGTTGTCGAAGCCGCTCATCGGCCCGCAGTCGAAGCCGCAGGCCCGCGCCGCCAGCATGAAATAGGCGCCCTGCAGCGAACCGTTGCGGAGCGCGGCGGTCGCCGCCGACGGGGCTTTAGCCTCGCCGGCGAACCAGCTCCGCGCTTCCGGATTGTGCGGGAAGAGCGTCGGCAGCAGATCGTAGAAGCGCGAGTCATGGGCGATGATCACCGTCACCGGTGCCGCCATCGTCTTGTCGCGGTTGCCGTCGCTCAAGGCCGGCTCCAGCCTCTTCTTGGCGTCGGCCGAACGTACGAAAACGAAGCGCGCCGGGCAGGAATTGGCCGTCGTCGGCCCCCACCTCGTGAGATCGTAGATGCGGCGCAGATCCTCGTCGCTGACGGACCCGAAGAAGGCGTTGTAGGTGCGCGCAGTGCGGAAGAGGACGTCGAGGGCGTTGTCGTCGAGCATTAGGTCCTCCGCGGAAACGGACTTCAGCGGGGCAGCGCCTTCAGCCGTTCATCGATCATCTTGTAGAGCTGTTCCTTGGGATCGACACGGGCGAGCAGCCGGCCCCAGAGCGCGCGCGCCTCGGCCGCATTGCCGGCGCGCGCCTCGGCTTCGCCGACGAAGAACAGGCCCTCGGGATTGTTCGGATCGAGCGCGAGGATACGCCGCATCAGGTCGATGAAGCCGGGTGTAATGGCCTCCGGCGGGCTTCCCGGCGGGTGCAGCGCGCGGGCGTAGTCGAGCTGCACGTCGAGCCGGCCCGGTGCGGCTTCGCTCGCGCGGCGCAGAGCTTCGGTCGCCGCCGCCTCTTCGCCGAGCACGCGGCGGGCGCGGGCCAGCCGCTGCCAGCCCTCGACATCGCCGGGATTGTCCTCGAGCCGCTGCGCCAGCCCCTCGACCATGCTGCGGATCATCTGCTGGCGGTCGGCGGGCGCCAATTGCTGCGCGGCAGCGACATCGGCGGCGGTCGGTCCGCGTGGCGCGCTGTCGGCGCGGCGCGGGCCTGGATCGGTAGCCGCCTGCGCGCGCCGCTGGCCGAGATCGACACCGGCTTCCGCTGCGGCCTGCTGCAGGCGTTCCGCGAGCAGGGGGCGCCATGGCGCGTCCGGCGGGGAGTCCGCCTCCAGCGCAAGCCAATCCTCGATCGCACCCTTGAGGTCGCCATCCTGCACGCGAGCGAGGCCGAGATAGAAGCGGGCGCGTGGATCGCGCGCATCGAGGTTGACGGCGGCACGGAAGGACTGGCGCGCGGCGTCCGAGACCTTGCCATCGGCGAGCGCGACCTGTGCCTCGCCGAGCAGCGAGCGGAGATCGGCGCGGTGCGGTGCCTTCGCCGTCGCCCGTGTCAGCGTCTGCGCGGCCTCGGCGACGCGATCCTGGCCGAGCTGGGCGCGCGCCATTTCGGCCAACTGATCGGCGGTGGCACCGTCCTCGGCCATGTCGACGAAGGCGGGCGCCAGGCCGGGCGCGCTCGGCATGCCGACGGCGAGGTAGAGGGCGAGCGCCCCCGCCGGCACCGCGCCGAGCACGAGGCCAGCGAGGAATACGCGCGCCGTGCCGTCGCCAGCGGGAGTGGTTGCCGGCTCCTCGCTGGCGCGGAGAATCCGGCGCTCGATCTCGGTGCGCGCCGCCTCGGCCTCGGCTTCGGAGACAAGGCCCGCCTCGCGGTCGCGCTCGATCTCGGCGAGCTGATCGCGATAGATCGCAAGGCCGCGCGCCGCTTCGGGCGTCGCTTCGCGCCGGCGCAGCAGCGGTTGCACCAACGCAACGCCGGCGATGGCGAGCCCGAGGATGACCAGCAGCCAGAAGCTCATCGCTTATCGTCCTCGGCGAGCACGCGCTCAAGACGGGCGCGATCGGCGGGATCGAGATCAGGCGCTGTCGTCTCCGGCCGACGGCGGAGGAAGACGACGATACCGGCGAAACCGAGCGCGAGCAGGACCGCCGGGCCGAACCACAGGACTGCCGTCGCGAGCCTCAGCGGCGGGTCGAGGCGGACGAAGTCGCCATATCGGGCGACCAGGAAGCGGCGGATCTCGGGATCGGAGTCGCCGGCAACCAGGCGCTCGCGCACCAGCTTGCGCAGATCGCGGGCGAGATCGGCTTCGGAATCGTCGATCGACTGGTTCTGGCAGACGAGGCAGCGGAGTTCCTTGCCGAGCGCGCGCGCACGGGTCTCGAGCGCCGGATCGGCGAGGATCTCGTCGGGTCGGATCGCCGTCGCCGGCATCGCGGCGACGGCGAGCAGAAGGGCGAGGAGGAGTCGCTTCATCGCGTCAGGCTCTTCAGCAGCGGCCGGATCGTCTCGGCTACGGCGCGGTCGGTCAGCGGCCCGACATGGCGATGGCGGATACGCCCCTCGGCATCGACGACGAAGGTCTCAGGCACGCCGTAGACGCCCCAGTCGATGCCTACGCGGCCCGAGGGGTCGGTGCCGATCTTCGCGTAGGGGTCGCCGAGCTCGGCGAGGAATCGCTTCGCGTCCTCGGGCTTGTCCTTGTAGTTGAAGCCGAAGATAGGCACCTCGCGCGCGAGGCGGATCAGGATCGGGTGCTCGGCCCGGCAGGGCACGCACCAGGACGCCCAGACATTGACGAGGACCGGTGCGCCCTTGAGGTCCGCCGAAGCGAGGCCGGTTTTCTCCGGCACCAGCGGCGGCAGCGCGAATTCGGGCACCGGCTTGTCGAGCAGGGCCGAGGGTAGGGTGCCCGGGTTGCGCGTCAGCCCGACGGCAAGGTAGCCGGCGACCACGGCGAAGATCGCGATCGGAGCGAGATAGAGCCAGCGCATCTATTCCGCCGGCTGCGGCCGGCGCTTCGGCGCGCCGACGCGAAGCCGCCGGTCGGTCAGCGACATCGCGCCGCCGAGCGCCATGATCAAGCAGCCGGCCCAAATCCACGGCACTAAAGGGTTGTGATAGATCCGCACCGTCCACGCGCCTTTGCCGTCGGAATCGCCGACGACGACATAGAGATCCGCCAGGCCTGTGGTGTGGATCGCGGCCTCGGTCGTCTGCTGGCGCTGCACCGGGTAGAAGCGCCGCTCCGGCGAAAGGACGGTCACCGGCGAGCCGCCGGATGTGACCATGAAGCGCGCGCGGTCGGCCTGGTAGTTGGGGCCGGGCACCTGAGTTACCCCCTGGAAGCGCAGCTCATAGCCGCGGATCGCGACAGTGTCGCCCGAGCGCATCGCCAGGATCTTCTCTTCCTGGAACAGCGTGGAGGCGGTCATGCCGGCGATCGCGATCGCCATGCCGGCATGGGCCACGGTCATGCCGAGCGCCGAGCGGGGGAGCGCACGCCAGCGATCCAGCGACTCCGCGGCAGGCGCACGGAACAGGCGAAGCCGCCCGGCGAGCTCGATCAGCGTCGCGACGAAGAGCCAGGCGGCGAGGCCGAGACCGGCTGCGGCGAAGAAACCCGAACCGCCGGATGCGTAGAGAACGAAGGCGATGACGACGACCGTCGCGATCGCGGCGACGCGGAGGCGTGCGAGCGCGCCGGCGAGGTCGGCCCGCTTCCACGAGAGAAGAGGGCCGATGCCCATGGCGATCACCAGCGGCACCATCAGCGGCACGAAGGTCGCGTTGAAATAGGGCGGGCCGACGGAAACCTTGCCGGCGCCGAGCACGTCCATGAACAAGGGATAGAGCGTGCCGAGCAGCACGGTTGCGGCGCCCGTCGCCAGCAGCAGGTTGTTCAGCACCAGCGCGCCCTCGCGGCTCAAAGGCTGGAACAGCCCGCCGGACTTGAGCGCCGGCGCGCGCCAGGCGAAGAGGGCGAGCGATCCGCCGATGGTGGCGAGCAGGATCATCAAGATGAAGACGCCGCGCGCCGGATCGACGGCGAAGGCATGCACCGAGGTCAGCACGCCCGAGCGCACCAGGAAGGTGCCGATCAGGCTGAAGGAGAAAGCGACCAGCGCGAGCAGAATGGTCCAGCTCTTGAGCGCGTCGCGCTTCTCGACGACGACGGCCGAGTGCAGCAGCGCCGCGCCGACGATCCACGGCATGAAGGAGGCGTTCTCGACCGGGTCCCAAAACCACCACCCGCCCCAGCCGAGCTCGTAGTAGGCCCACCAGCTCCCGAGCGCGATGCCGACGGTCAGCGACAGCCAGGCGAACAGAGTCCAGGGCCGCACCCAGCGCGCCCAGGCCGGATCGACCTTGCCCTCGATCAACGCTGCGACGGCGAAGGAGAAGGCGACCGAGAAGCCGACATAGCCGAGATAGAGCCAAGGCGGGTGGAAGGCGAGGCCGGGGTCCTGCAGCAGCGGGTTGAGCTCGCGCCCGTCGAGCGGCGGCGGGAACTGACGTGCAAAGGGGTTCGAGGTGAAGAGGGTGAAGGTAAGGAACGCGGCGCCGATCAAGCCTTGGACCGCGAGCACGCGGGCGCGAAGCCCCTCGGGCAGGTTGGCACCGAAGGAGGCGACCGCCGCGCTCATCGCCGCGAGGATCAGGATCCACAGCAACATCGAGCCCTCGTGGTTTCCCCAGACGCCGCTCAGGCGGTAGAGGAGGGGCATGGTCGAATGCGAGTTGCGGGCGACGTTCACCACCGAGAAGTCGTGAGTGACGTAGGCGTGGGTCAGCGCAGCGAAAGCGACGACGACGCAGGCGAGTTGCACGAAAGCGGCCGGGCGCGCGAACGCGGCGAGGGCCGCATCGCCGCGCGCGGCGCCGATCAAGGGGATGGTCGATTGAGCGATCGCGACGACGAGCGCCAGCGCCAGGGCGAACTGGCCAAGCTCGGCGATCACGGCTTCTTCTCCGACTGCCACTGGCCGGACTTCTTCAAGGCCTCGACCACCTCGGGCGGCATGTAGGTCTCGTCATGCTTGGCCAGCACGTTGCGGGCCTCGAAAGTGCCGTTCAGCATGCGCCCCTCGGCGACGACGCCCTGACCCTCGCGGAACAGGTCGGGAAGGATCCCGGCAAAGCGGACGGGCACCGCGGCGGCGCCATCGGTGACGTTGAAGGTCACGGTGACGCCGTCCTTGCCGAGGCTGCCGCGCTCGACCAGGCCGCCGAGGCGGAAGCGTTGGTCTGGGCCGAGCGACTTCGCCAGCGCCTCGCTCGGCCCGTAGAAGAAGACGAGGCTGTCGCGAAAAGCATTGAGCACGAGCGCGGCCGCCGCGGCGAGCAGGAACATGCCGGCGCTAACGGCGTAGAGGCGGCGACGCTTGCGCGTCATGTCTCGTTTCCTTCAAGACGTGCAAGCTCGGCGAGGCGTCGGCGGAGCCGCGCGACGGAATCGATCACAAGCAGCATCAGAATCAGCGCCGTCACGCCATAGGCTGGCCAGACGAAGGTGCCGTAGCCTCCCATGTCGAGGAACTCGCGCATCGCCCTATCCTCGCGCGCGTGCCATCGCCAGCGTGCGCAGGCGATGCTCGATCGTCGCCGTCCGCACGCGCAGTAGCAGCAGGGTTGCGAACAGCAGCATGTAGGCGATCGCCATGACCAGCAGCGGTGTCATGATGCTCGGATGCAGCGCCGGCTTGGCAAAACGGCTGATCGAGGCCGGCTGGTGCAGCGTGTTCCACCAGTCGACCGAGAACTTGACGATCGGCACGTTGATCCAGCCGACCAGCGCCAGGATGGCGCCGGCACGCGCACCGCGCTCGGGGTCCTCGAAGGCGTTGATGAGCGCGATGTATCCCAGATAGAGGAAGAGCAGCACCAGCACCGAGGTCAGCCTCGCATCCCAGACCCAGAAGGTGCCCCACATCGGCTGGCCCCAGAGCATGCCGGTGGCGAGCGCGATTACCGTGAAGCCGGCGCCGATCGGCGCCGAGGACTGCGCGATCAGATCGGCGAGGCGGTGGCGCCAGATCAGCGCGATCGCCGAAGCGAGCGCCATGGTCGTGTAGGCACCGAGCGCCATCCATGCGGCCGGTACATGCACATACATGATGCGGACGGTCTCGCTCTGCTGATAGTCGGGCGGGGAGCCGATGAGCGAGAGATAGAGGCCGACGGCAAAGGCGACGATCGTGCCGCCTGTGCACCAGGGCAGCGCGGCCTGGGAAAGCCGCTGGAACCGGGCGGGGTTGGCGAAGCGATGCAGGCTTCCGGTCATCGGTCGACTTATACCATTTCAGCCCAAGGCTTGGCGGAGACCTGCCGCCGCTGCCGCCGGGGCCAGGGCGAGGCTGGTCAGCAGGAAAGCCCCAAGAAGCATCAGGTGCGGCGCGGCCTCCTGTCCGGTCAGCGCCGCCTCGGTCGCGGCCGCGCCGAAGATCAATACGGGGATCGTCAGCGGCAGGATCAGGAAGGCGACGAGCACCCCGCCGCGGCGAGCGCCGAGCACGAGGGCGGCGCCGATCGCGCCGAGCAGGCTGAAGCAGGGCGTCCCGAGCGCCATCGCCAGCACCAGGGTGGAGAGGCCGGAGGCCGGCATTTGCAGCATGAGCGCCAGGATGGGGGCCGCAACGATCAACGGCAGGCCGGTGACGAGCCAATGTGCCGCCGCCTTCGCCAGGGACAGGGCCCAGAGCGGCAGCGGCCCGAGCGCGAGCTGCTCGAGAGAGCCGTCGTCGTGATCGGCCTGGAACAGCCGGTCAAGCGACAGCAGGGCTGCCAGCAGCGCCGCCACCCAGACGACGCCGGCCGAAACCCGCGAAAGAATGTCGGCCTCGGGGCCGACGCCGAAGGGAAACAAGACCACCACCAACACCGCAAACATGACTGCCACCAGCGCATCCGCCGCCTGGCGGGCGGAAAGCGCGAGGTCTCGTCGGATGAGAACGAGAAAGGCGGTCACGTTAGTCCCAGCTCCAGCATCGTCGCCTCCGGCAGCGCCAGCGACGCGTGGGTGGCGACGATCGTGGCACCGCCGGCGCTGCGGTGGCGCGCGAGCGCGGCTTCCAGCCTTCCGACCGAGTCGGCATCGAGCCCGTTGGTCGGCTCATCGAGCAGCCAGATCGGCGCTGCCGGATCGAGAGCGCGGGCAAGCGCCAGACGGCGGCGCTGGCCGGCGGAAAGATAACGCGCCGGCGTCGCGGCGAGGCGATCGAGCCCGACCTCGACAAGTGCCGCGGCGGCAGCGTCCGATCCGTAGAAGCGGCGCCAGAAGACGAGGTTCTCAAAGACGGTCATCGCCGGTTTCACCGCATCGTGATGGCCGAGATAGCGCAGTGCGGCATTTGCGCGCACGACGCCACCCATCGGCACGAGCAGGCCGGCAAAGAGGCGAAGCAAGGTCGACTTGCCGGCGCCGTTGGGTCCGGTGACCTTCAGCGCCCCGCCGGCGGCGAGAGCGAGGCTAAGGGGACCGAAGAGCGGATGGCCGCCGCGGCCGCCGACCAATCCCTCGGCCTCGAGAAGCATGATCTAGACGGGACTCAAACGAAGACGCGGCGCCAGGGGGTGGCGCCGCGTCGGGTCCGACGGCGCGATGCCGGGGGAGGTTCATCGGGCCGTCGAAGCTGAACCGGACGGGAGGGTGTCCGCATCGATGCGTATTCTGCCGGCAAAGACGGCGAAAAAAGGGCGGAGTTCGCCCCATTTGCCACGGTGAACTGGCTCATGATTTTTCTGCGAAGCCTTCAAGCTGCCACGACAGCTCGCCCTCGCTCATCGGATAGCCGCCATCGTCGGCGGGATCGACGGCGACCCGGGGCAAGATCGCGGCAAGCCGGAGCTGCGCCTGGTAGGCGAGGTCCATGCCGAAGCCGCCCTTCCAAACGAGCGCGACCACGGCCTTCGCGTTCTTCGATGCGATGATGTCCTCGACCTGGCGGACGGTGAGGCCGCTCGCGGCCGAGAGCGCGGCGACGACGAAGGGCCGCTGACCGGCCGCAATGGCGCGCCTGACGAGCTCGTCATTCAGCTCTCCCTGCTCCTTGAGCGTCAGCGCGCGCCGATGCTCGCGCTCGACCAGCGACTCGCCGGTCTCCTCGGCCTCGGGATCGGCCGTCGTCGGCGCGTCGGAGGCCCACGCCGGATCGCTGGCAATGCGCTTTTCGACGACCTCGCTGACGGCCGTTGCGGTCGCGGGGTCGAGGTCCGAGCGCCGCTTCAACTCCTCGACTAGCGAGCGGGCGACGAAGGTCGCGAGCCGGACCATGGCGCGTGCCGGCAGCTTCGGACGGCGCACGAGGGGCGGGTGCCAGCTCGGCCGCGCCGGCGCCTGCTCGATCAGCCGGTCCAGCGTCTCCTCCCGGATCTGCGCCGAGGTGTTGCCGAGCAGCGCCGCTACCGCGCTCTCGTTGCCGGTGGCAACAACGGCGTCGGCGACGCGTGTCGAGACGGCGGGACGACGCGCGACCGCCCGAAGCCGCTCATCCACCGTGCTCGAGGCAACGATGCCAAGGAGGTCATCGTCGGTCAGCACCGGCGAGTGCTGGAGGACGGGCAGCGAGACGGTCAGCGACTGATCGGCCGCCAGACGACGCACGACATCGGGCGGCGCGATCGCCAGGTCCTTGAGCGTGTCGGCAAGTATCTCGCGCACGCGCACGACCTGGTCCTGCGCGAGCACCGTCAGCACCTCGGCCGTCGCTTCGCGCGCGCGCCCCTGTTCCTTCTCGCCGATCTTCGGCAGCACGGTCGCGATCTTCTCGACCACGCCGGTGCGGACGGCGAGATCGGCGTCGCTCGCCAGCAGGAGGTCCGCCTGGCGAGGCGTGGTCTCGTTGTCGGCGATGGCTCGCCGGACCGCGGCGTCCTTATCCTCTGCGAGGAAGTAGAGAAGCTCCGGCCTTATGTCCCCGCGCTGCGCCAGCTCGCGGCGGACCTCGGGATTCTCGTGGCGCACGAGCTGCTTCGCCTCGTCAAAGGCGAGCTTGGTGCCGGGCTTGCGGCCGAGAAGACGATCGATCAGACCCATTACTTCGCTTTCGCCGGCGGCGCCATGTGATAGCGCCCTTTGCCGCCCCTCTTGCTCACATACATGGCCTCGTCGCCGCGCGCGACCAACGAGTCGAGATCCTCACCGCTGCCCGGCTCGTGCGTCGCCATGCCGATCGAAAAGCCGAGCGGACGCGCCGGATCGCCGGAATAGTCGGAGAGCAGCTTGACCGATGCCAGCAGGCGCTCGGCGAGGCGAACCGCGGCCGTCGGATCGACCTTGTCGAGCCAGAGCGCGAACTCGTCGCCGCCGAGCCTGGCTACCACGTCGTCGCCGCGCGTCGCATCCGCGAGCAGGCGGGCGACGGCCTTCAACGCCTCGTCGCCGGCCTGATGGCCCTTGATGTCGTTGACGATCTTGAAGTTGTCGAGGTCGACATAGATCAGCGCGCCCCCCGTGCCGGCAACAGTGCCTTGAGCCAAGCGCTTGCCGACCTCGGCGAAGAACATGCGGCGGTTCTTCAGGCCCGTCAGCGTGTCGGTGGAAGAGAGCCGCGTCAGCTCTTCGTGATTGGCGAGCTGCTGATAGGCGACGGCGAGCTGGGCGGCGACCTCGCCGGCAAGCTCGCTCTCTTCCGCGGTGAAAGCGCGGTCGCGCGCGTTCCGCCACAAGAGCAGCGCGCCATTGATGTTTCCGCGATAGGAGGTGGCGGCAGCAAGCACCTTGCCCTCTCCGCCGTAGGCATGGAGGTCGACCTCGATGAGGCCGTCGGCGGCGGCGAGCGCCTGGATTACCTGCGCGAGAGCGGCGCCGTGGGGCATCGCACCGCGATGCGCTGCCGGGCGAAGCTGCCCAACCTCGCCGCGATAGAGGACGCAGGCACCGGCGCCGAGCGCGCGAATCATCGCGGTTGCGGCGGCGCCCAGCATCGCTTCCGGGTCGACCTCATCGCGGATCGCACGAATGATGCGGGTGAGCAGCAGCCGCCGGTTCTGCGCGGCGGCGAGTTCCGCATCGCGCTCGCGCTCGGCTGTGATGTCGCGGCAGACGCCACGTACACCGCGCCAGGCGCCGGCCGTGTCGGTGATCGGCGCCGCCGCGACGCGCAGGCAGACATCGCGGCCGTCGGCGCCCTTGAGCCAGATCTCCGAGGCCTCGACGCGGGCGCGCGCAAGGAACGGGAGATCGCCCTGGCTCGAGGCGTCGCCGCCGAGCTCCTCGGGCTTGCGCCCGACAAGCTGGTCCGCCGCGTAGCCGAGCGCGCCCTTGGGCGAGACGAAGACGAAACGGCCCTCCGGCCCGACCTCCCAGGCGAAGTCGCTTGAGATCTCGACCAGGTCGCGGAAGCGCTGGCGCGATTCGATCAGGGCGCTCTGCAGATTGCGCTCCAATGTCGCGTCGCGGCCGAGCACCAGCGCGCCGGCGCCGCTGTCGAGGCCGAGGATGGTGACCTCGACCTGCTGGCGGCTCTCGCCCTCGCCGAAGGCGAGCGGCGTTGCCGACGGGGGCTTCCCGGCAATGGCCGAGGCGATTAGCTCCTCGAGCGCCGGAACCTGCCCGGCGATCAGCGCGTTGGCGAGCGGGCGCCCGGCGGCGTTGACCGTCTTCACGGCACGCGGACCGGTTGCCAGCAGCGCCGGCCCGCCCGACTGGGCGCAGGCGCCTCCGGCGTCGATCAGACGCGCTACCGCCGCAACCTCGCGGCTGTCGTTGCGGAACGGCCAGACGCTCACGCACTTCCCTCCGATAGGCGGACGGTTACTGGAGGCGAGGGGGCTGTGCAAGCGGCGCGTTGACAGCCGGGACCGGCCGCCGCCATCCTCCGGCGCCTTCCTTCCTCCCCGACCGGAATCCGACATGACCGCCGATCTTGCCAAGACCATCGATGCTGCCTGGAATGCCCGCGACACCCTCAACAGCCAGACAAAAGGGCCGGTCCGCGACGCGGTCGAGACTGCGCTCGACGGGCTCGATTCCGGCAAGATGCGCGTGGCGGAGAAGGGTCCCGGCGGCTGGGTCGTCAATCAGTGGCTGAAAAAGGCGGTGCTTCTCTCCTTCCGCCTCAACGACAATGTGATCGTCTCCGGCGGCCCCGAAGGCCCCTGGTTCGACAAGGTTCCCTCCAAGTTCAAGGGCTGGGACGAAGCGCGCTTCCGCAAGGCGGGCTTCCGCGCCGTGCCCAATTGCGTCGTCCGCAAATCAGCCTATGTCGCGCCGGGCGTCGTCCTGATGCCGAGCTTCGTCAATGTCGGCGCCTATGTGGACTCCGGTACAATGGTCGACACTTGGGCGACGGTGGGGTCCTGCGCCCAGATCGGCAAGAACTGCCATCTCTCGGGCGGCGTCGGCATCGGCGGCGTGCTCGAACCGCTGCAGGCCAACCCGGTCATCATCGAGGACAACTGCTTCATCGGCGCCCGCTCGGAGGTGGTTGAGGGTGTGGTCGTCGAAACCGGCTCGGTGATCGCCATGGGCGTGTTCATCACCCAGTCGACCAAGATCGTCGACCGCACTACCGGCGAGGTCTTCACCGGCCGCGTGCCCGCCTATTCGGTGGTGGTCTCCGGCAGCCTGCCGGGCAAGCCGCTGCCCGACGGCACGCCGACGCCCTCGCTCTACTGCGCGGTGATCGTCAAGCGCGTCGACGAGCGCGTGCGCTCTAAGACCTCGATCAACGAGCTTCTGCGCGACTGATGGCGCTCGACCCGGTCGGCCTCGCCCAGGACCTCATCCGCTGCCCGAGCGTGACGCCGGTCGATGCCGGCGCGCTCGACCGTCTGCAGCGCGTGCTGGAAGGCCTGGGATTCCGTTGCGAGCGCCTGCCGTTCAGCGAGATCGGCACGCCCGACGTCGACAATCTCTATGCCCGGTTCGGCGACAGCGGCCGCAACTTCTGCTTTGCCGGCCATACCGATGTGGTGCCGACCGGCGATCTGAAAGGCTGGTCGATCGATCCCTTCGCTGCCGAGATCGTCGACGGCGTGCTCTACGGCCGCGGCGCCGCCGACATGAAGTCGGCGATCGCGGCCTTCGTCGTCGCGACCGAGCGCTTCGTCAAGGGCCGCGGCGGCTTCGGCTCGATCAGCCTGCTGATCACAGGCGATGAGGAAGGCCCGTCGATCAACGGTACCAAGAAGGTCGTTGAGTGGCTGAAGTCGAGAGGCGAGAAGGTCGACGCTTGCGTCGTCGGCGAGCCGACCAACCCGAAGAGGCTCGGCGAGATGATGAAGATCGGCCGGCGCGGCAGCCTCAACGGCCGGCTCACGGTGATCGGCGCGCAAGGCCATGTCGCCTATCCGCATCTCGCCGACAACCCGATGCCGCGGCTCCTGAAGATGCTGACCGCGATCACCGGGCGCAAGCTCGACAAGGGCAATGACTGGTTCCAGCCGTCCAACCTCGAGGTCGTCACCATCGACGTCGGCAACAAGGCGACGAACGTGATCCCGGCCAAGGCGACCGCCGGCTTCAACATCCGCTTCAACGACATGCATTCCGGCGCGAAGCTCACCGAGTGGCTGCGCAACGCCTTCGATGCGGTCGGCGGCGCCTATGAGCTCGACATCCAGATCTCGGGCGAGAGCTTCATCACCGAGCCGGGGCCTTTGAGCGACCTCGTCGGCGAGGCGGCCCGTAGCGTGACCGGCATCGACCCGGATCGCTCGACCACCGGCGGCACCTCGGATGCGCGCTTCATCCGCCACATCTGCCCGGTCGTCGAGTTCGGCTTGGTCGGCGAGACCATGCACAAGGTCGACGAGCGCGCGCGGATCGAGGACATCCACGCGCTGACCGACATCTACGGCCGGGTGCTCGACGGGTACTTCCGGGCGTGATCGCCGCGGGCGCCGAGATCGTTGCCGCGATGGCCGGCGTCATCAGGCTCTGGGGCGGCAATGCCTCGGCGTTCCTCGCCTTCGACCGCTCGCTGCCCGGATTCTGGCGGAGCTACACCGCCGCCGTGATCGGCGCACCGATCCATGCGCTGCTGCTGATCGTGAGCCGCGAGGAGGCGGCCGGGCCGCTCGCCTCTGTGCATGACGCGGCGATCGAGGCGATCACCTACATGACGACCTGGGTCGCCTATCCGCTGCTGGTGACGCAGATCGTCAAGCGGCTCGATCGTGAGGACCGCTTCTTCGACTACATGGTGCCGTACAACTGGGCGGCATTGGCCCAGCTCGTGCTGTTCACGACGGCCGCCGCGGTCCGCCTCGCGCTGCCAGGCTTCCTCGGATCGGTGCTGATGCTGGTGGCGATCGCCGCTGTGCTGCACCTGCAGTGGTTCATCGCGCGCGAGGGTCTTGCCGTCACTGGCCGCGTCGCCTTCCTGGTCGTGCTTTCCGACATCAGCCTCAGCCTGATGATCGGCGGCCTCGCCGACTACCTCAAGGCCTGAGCCAGCGCGCCCTTCGCCGCGATCTGCACGCCTTCGAGGCCGAGCCAGCCGGCCATCCGCGCCAGCTCCTCCTTGAGCGGCTCGGCGATCTCTGCAACCTTCGCATGGTTCTCGGCATGTGCGCCCAGCACCTGCAGGCGCCGGTTCTGCCGGTCGGCCTTGAGATCGACGCGCGCGACCAGGCGGTTGCCGAGCAGGAAGGGCAGTACGTAGTAGCCGTGCGTGCGCTTGTCCTTCGGCGTGTAGAGGCCGATGCGATAGTGGAAGCCGAAGAGCCGCTCGCCGCGCTCGCGCATCCACACGACGGGATCGAAGGGCGACAGCAGCGACTGGGTCGAGAGCCGCCGCGGAATAGCGGCATCGACGTGGATATAGGCCTGCTCCTTCCAGCCTTCGACGCGCACCGGCTTGAGGCGACCGGCCTCGACGAGCTCGCGGATGCGCGCCTTGCTCTCGTCCGGCGACAGACGGAAATAGTCGCGGAGGTCAAAGGCGGTGCCGATGCCATGCGCGCGCGCGCCGATCTCCATCAGCATGCGTTGCGCATCCGCATCCGGCGGCGTCGGCAGCGCCAGGACCTCCGCCGGCAGGACGCGCTCCGGAACGTCGTAGATGCGCTCGAAGCCGCGCCGGTGGGCGGTCGTGACCTTGCCCGCATAGAACAGCCATTCGAGCGCCATCTTGCCGTCGCCCCAGCCCCACCACGAGCCCTGGTTCTTGGCGCCCTCTGTCAGCTCCGAGACGGCAAGCGGGCCGCGGTCGTACACCTCCGCGAGGACGCGCTGGATGTAGGCCCGCTTCTCGCGGGCGAAGCGGGCCATCGCGCCGTTTGTGCGGAACCCGCGCTCGGCCTGCGTCATCCGCCAACGCAGCAGCGGGTGGAAGGAGACAGGCAGCAGCGAGGCCATGTGCCCCCAATACTCGAACAGCCCACGCGGCTTCCTGCCATAGGCGAGGCGGTCGACCACCTCCATCGGATAGGCGCCCAGGCGCGAGAACAGCGGCAGGTAGTGCGAGCGCACCAGCACGTTGACCGAATCGATCTGCAGCAGCGCGATACGGTCGAGGACACGCGCGACATGCCTGCGATCGGCGCGCGCCGCCGGCCTGCGGTCGGCAAAGCCCTGGGCGGCGAGCGCGATACGTCGCGCCTCGGCCAGCAAGATCGTGTCGCTACCGCGGGTCATAGCTGACGCCGGTGAGATAGAGGCCCTCGGCCGGAGCCGTCGGCCCGGCGGCCGAGCGGTCGCGCGCGGCAAGCGCGGTCGCGACGTCCGCCTCGGTCCATTTGCCTTCGCCGACCAGCTTCAAGGTCCCGACCATGTTGCGGACCTGATGATGCAGGAACGAGCGCGCCTCGGCACGGATGGATATCTCCTCGGTCGCGCGCATGACGTCGAGCCGGTCGAGCGTCTTGACCGGCGACTTCGCTTGGCACTGCGCATCGCGGAAGCTGGAGAAATCGTGCGACCCGACCAGCACCTGTGCCGCTCTATGCATCGCCTCGGCGTCGAGCGGACGGCCGACCTGCCAGGCGCGGTCGCGATCGAGCGCCAGCGGCGCGCGACGATTGACGATGCGGTAGAGGTAGCGCCGCCCGGTTGCGGAGAACCGCGCGTGGAAGTCGGCCGGCGCCTCGGCCGCTTCCAGCACGGCGACCTTGGCCGGCTTCAGGTGGAAATTGACCGCATCGCGGATCTCTTCGGGATCGCGCGGCCGCGCTAGGTCGACATGCGCGACCTGGGCCAGCGCGTGCACGCCGGCATCCGTGCGCCCGGCAGCGACTGCCGTCACCTGCTCCTGGCAATATTTGTGGAACGCTGCTTCCAGCAGCTCCTGCACGGAGGCGGCATTCTCCTGGCGCTGCCAGCCGGCGAGCCCGGTGCCGTCATATTCAAGGGTAAGGCGGTAGCGCGGCATGAGCGAGTTCGCGTCTCACCCCCTCCCCGCCCTCCCCCGTCGAGGGGGAGGGGGTTCGAGGAGGCTCGCTTTCGTGCTCCCTCCCCCCTTGCGGGGGAGGGATGGGGAGGGGGGTAAGAACACGCTTCTATGAGAGCATAGTTCCAGAGGCGATCGGATGCCCGCGAAGAAAGGCAGTCGCCTCCATCGGTTTGCCGCCGGCACGCTGAAGCCGGGTCAGGCGCAGCGCGCCGTCTCCGCAGGCGACGGTCAGGCCGTCGTCGAGGACGGTTCCGGGCGGGCCGCTGCCCTTGACCGCTTCGGCGCCCCAGGCCTTGATGCGCTCGCCCTTGTGTTCGAGGAACGCGCCGGGCCAGGGATCGAAGGCGCGGACCAGCCGCGCGAGACGCGACGCCGGCTGACGCCAGTCGAGCCGAGCCTCGTCGCGTTCGAGCTTCTTCGCATAGGTGACGCCCTCGTTCGGCTGCGGCGTCGCCTTCAGCGAACCGGAAGCGACACCGTCGAGCGCGCGCAGAATCAGCCAGGCGCCGATCTCGGCGAGCCGGTCGTGCAAGGTGCGGCCGGTGTCGTCGGCGCGGATCGGCGTGTCTTCCGTCAGCAGCATCGGTCCGGTATCGAGACCGGCATCCATCTGCATGATGGTGACGCCGGTTTTCTCGTCGCCTTCGAGGATGGCGCGCTGGATCGGTGCCGCGCCGCGCCAGCGCGGCAGCAGCGAGGCATGGACATTAAGGCAGCCGAGCCGCGGTGCCTCCAGGATCGGCTTCGGCAGGATGAGGCCGTAGGCGGCGACCACCGCCACATCGAGCTTGAGGTCGCGAAAGGCCTGCTGCTCTGCCGGGTCCTTGAGGCTCGCCGGCGTCCGCACATCGAGGCTGCGGTCGCGTGCCCAGGCCTCCACCGGCGAGGGCCGCGGCTTTTGCCCGCGCCCGGCGGGCCGAGGCGGCTGCGCATAGACGCAGGCGATCTCGTGGCCGTCATTGACCAGCGCGTCCAGGATCGGCACGGCAAAGTCGGGCGTGCCCATCATCGCCAGCCGGAGCCGCTCGCGCGCCATCCGGCTAGGCCGGTTCCGCCAGCCGCTGAGTCTTCTTGAGCTTGCGCAGGATGATGTCGCGCTTCACGCGCGACAGATGATCGATGAACAGCGTGCCGTCGAGGTGCTCGATCTCGTGCTGCAGGCAGACCGAGAGCAGCCCCGTCGCGTGCAGCTCCCGCTCCTTCCCCTCGCGATCGAGGTAGCGGATCTTGACCTCGGCGGGCCGCTCGACCTCGGCATAATGCTCGGGCACGGACAGGCAGCCCTCCTCGCGGAGCAACAGCTCCCCCGAGGCCCAGACGACCTCCGGGTTGGCCAGATGGATCGGTTGCGCTTCCTCATTGGCGCGGGCGACGTCGCAAACAACCACGCGCAGGTCGCTGCCGATCTGCGGTGCGGCCAGCCCGATGCCATGGGCCCGATACATGGTCTCCAGCATGTCATCCATCAGGCGACGGACCTCGCCGTCGACCTTTGCGACGGGCTTCGCCGTGATCTTCAGGCGCGGGTCCGGGGCAACGATGATTTCGCGAATCGCCATGGCAATGGCTAGGTAAGTACCTCGCATCTTTCCGTCAAGCCGGCATAGCCGACTCATGCTAGGAGGAGGCATGCTGGAACTTCTGCCCTGGATCGGCTTCGCCGCCGTCTCGGTGCTTGTCGCGGTCCTCTTCTATCTCCGTCAGGAGCGGAGCCGGGGAGAAGCGCGCGCACTGGCGGCGCTCGCCGGCCGGCTCGACCAGATGGCATCGTCCCAGGCGGCCGTCCAGGCGCAACTCTCCGATCAGCTCCAGACCCAGGAACGCGCACTGGCGAAGGCGCTGGATGAGCGCCTGTCGAGGCTCGGCGGCGCTGTCGGCGAGAGCTTGTCGAAAAACGCATCCGACACCGCGAAGACGCTGACCGAGCTTCGCGAGCGTCTGGCGGTGATCGATGCCGCGCAGGCGAACATGAGCCAGCTTTCGACCCAGGTCGTGGCACTCCAGGACATCCTCGCCAACAAGCAGGCGCGCGGCGCCTTCGGCGAGATCCAGCTCGAAAACCTGGTGACCGCCGCGCTGCCGCCGGATGTCTACGAGTTCCAGTGCAAGCTGGCCGACAAATGGGTCGACTGCCTGCTCAAGCTGCCAAACCCGCCGGGGCCGATCGCGATCGATGCCAAGTTCCCCTTGGAGGCCTATCGCGCTGTGATCGCCGCCTCGGACGAGGTTCAGCGGGCCTTGGCGCGCAAGCAGCTTGCAAACGACGTGCTCGTTCACGTGCGCGCGATCCGCGAGAAGTACATCATCCCCGGCGAGACGGCGGAATCGGCGCTGATGTTCCTGCCGAGCGAGGCGGTCTATGCCGAGCTTCATGCCAACCTGCCGGAGGTCGTGCAGCAGTCGTATCGCGAGCGCGTGTGGATCGTCTCGCCGACGACGCTGATGGCGACCCTGAACACCGTTCGCGCCGTGCTTCGTGATGCGAAGATGCGCGAGCAGGCGCATCTGATCCAGAACGAGGTCCGCATCCTGCTGGACGATATCGGCCGGCTGGACGACCGCGTCGGCCGACTGCATCGTCATTTCGACCAGTCGATGGAAGACCTGCGGCAGATCAGGGTCTCGACCGACAAGATCACCAAGCGCGCAGCCCGGATAGAGGAGGTGGATGTGGGCCAATCGGACCAGGCGCAGCTTCCGCTGCCATCGGCATGACGATGCGCATTGCCACCCTACTGCTGGCCTCTCTCGTTCCCGCAGCGGCGGGCGCCTTCGATCTCCAGGGCCACCGCGGCGCCCGCGGCCTCGCGCCGGAGAACACGCTCCCGGCCTTCGCGCGTGCGCTCGGCATCGGCGTCACGACGCTGGAGCTCGATGTCGGCGTCACCAAGGACGGCGTCGTCGTCGTCATGCATGATCGCCGCCTCAACCCGGACGTGACGCGCGACGCCGAAGGGAAGTGGCTGGGCGCGACGGGTCCGGCGATCCTCGACCTCAGCTTCGAGGAGCTTCGGCGTTATGACGTTGGCCGGCTGAAGCCGGACAGCCCCTATGCCCGTCAGTTCGCCGAGCAGAAGCCTGTCGACGGCACGCGCGCGCCGCGGCTCTCGGACGTATTCGCCCTGGTGGCGAAGTCCGGCAACGCCAGCGTGAGATTCAACATAGAGACCAAGCTCTCGCCGGCGGCGCCGGCGGAAACGCTTGCGCCGGAGCCTTTCGCGCGCGCCTTGATCGCGGAGATCCGCAAGGCGGGCATGCAGTCTCGCGCGACCGTGCAGTCCTTCGACTGGCGGACGCTGCAGGTGGTGCAGAAGGAGGCGCCGGAGATCGGCACCGTCTATCTGACGATCGCGCGTGGCGGCGGCGACAATGTCCAGGTCGGCAAGCCTGGAACATCGCCCTGGCTCGCTGGCTTCGATGTCGACGACCACGGCGGCTCGGTCCCGGCAACGGTGCGCGCGGCCGGAGGGCGCATCTGGTCGCCCTTCTTCAACGATCTCGACCCCGCTTCGCTCAAGCAGGCGAAGGAGCTCGGGCTCCTGGTCGTGCCATGGACGGTCAACGACGAGCCGACCATGCGCCGCCTGGTCGAGATGGGCGTCGATGGGCTGATCAGCGACTACCCCGATCGCCTGCGCAAGGTTCTGGTCGAGCTTGACGTCGCGGTGCCGGCGCCGACGCCTGTCGAGCCGTGAGCCGCGCCGAGGAGCTGATCGACGCGGCGCTCGCCAATCCGGCCAATGCCGAAATCCTGCGGCGGCTCCCAGGGCTTGGCGTAGCTCAGACCTATCTCGTTGCCGGCTGTCTCTATCAGGCCGTCTGGAACCGGCTTTCCGGCTGGGCACCGGAGACGCATGTGAAGGACTATGACGTTTTCTACTTCGACGACAGCGACGTTTCCTGGGAGGCCGAAGACAAGGTGATACGGCGGGCGCGCGATCTCTTTGCCGATCTCGGGGTGGAGGTCGAAGTACGTAACCAGGCACGGGTGCATCTCTGGTATCGGCCGAAGTTCAAGATCGACTATCCGGAGATGCAGTCGTCGAAGGATGCGATTGGGCGCTATCTCGCGACATGCACCTGCGTTGGCATGGAGGCCGATGGTCTTCGGCTCTACGCGCCCTACGGCCTCGACGAGCTGTGGGCCGGCGTGCTTCGGATGAATCCGGTCAACCCGCAACCCGCGCGCTTTCTCGAGAAGGCGGAAAGCTATCGCACGCGCTGGCCGTGGCTGACGATCGTTCCGCCCGGCTGAAACGAAAAGGCCCGATCTTCGCGATCGGGCCCTTTGAACTCTTGGTGGAGCCGAGGAGGATCGAACTCCCGACCTTCGCATTGCGAACGCGACGCTCTCCCAGCTGAGCTACGGCCCCGCCTCAGGGCGGGGTATAGGGAGGGGGCTGAAGCCTGTCAAGCAAGCCGGCCCGTACCGCACTTACTCTGCAGGAAGCGGCTGTTCGGGTCCGCGGAAGGTGCGCCGGAGCGACTGGGCGAGGAGCCAGGCTGAGGCGAGAAGCCAGGCAATCAGCGCAGGCATCGGCCGATCGGGCGTCGATATCACAAGGGCCAGCGAGGTGACGCTCCACACCACCAGGGCGGCGAGCGTGATCGGACGACCTTCGCGGACACGCAGCGGATGCAGGAACTTCGCCGGCGAGAAGCTGGCGAGCCCCAGTGCGATCGTCACGGCCAGCGTCGCCGCCTTCGGCGGATCGAGGACATAGACGTAGAGCGCGAAGACATTCCAGATCGCTGGGAAGCCGACGAAGTAGTTGTCCTCGGTCTTCATGTCGACATTAGCGAAGATGTAGAGCGAGGTTGCCAGGATGAAGGCCGTCACCGTTAGCGCCCAACCTTCCGGGAAGTAGCCGAACTGGTAGAGAAACAACGCCGGCACCACCACGTAGGTAAAGTAGTCGACGACGAGGTCGAGCGCGGCGCCGTCGAAGCGCGGCAGGAGGCGCCGGACCTCGAAGCGGCGGGCCAGCGGGCCGTCGAGCCCGTCGATCGCCAGCGCGAGCCCAAGCCAGAGCAAGGTCTCGCGCGCATCGCCCTTGAGCACGGCCAGAATTGCGAGGAGCCCGATGACGACACCGCTGGCGGTCAATGCATGGACCGCCCATGCGATGATTCGACTCAAGCCGCCGCCCGGCATTAGCTTCCTCCGCGCTCCTTGGACCATGGTTATGCGCGGCAGGTCGGCCTTAGCGCAAGTCCCGGCCGCAAGACGGTTGGCGGCGAGCCCCGGACTCGCACATGATTAAGAGATCCAGGCAGGTAAGGCGATGACGGTTCCAAAGCGCGCGAAGATGGTCGAGGTCGGGCCCCGGGACGGCCTCCAGAACGAGGCCAAGCCGGTGCCGGCCGAAATCAAGATCAGGCTGATCGACCTCCTGGCCGATGCCGGCCTCAAGACGATCGAGGCCGGAGCGTTCGTTTCGCCTAAATGGGTTCCGCAGATGGCGGACACGGCGACGGTTCTCGCCGGCCTCGCGCCGCGCCCAGGAGTTTCGTTCCCCGTGCTGGTGCCGAACATGACAGGATTCGAGGCGGCAGCCGCGGCCGGGGTGCGCGAGATCGCCGTGTTCGGCGCCGCCTCCGAGAGTTTCTCCAGGCGCAACATCAATTGCTCGATCGAGGAGAGCTTCCAGCGCTTCGCGCCGGTGATGGCGGCAGCGAGGGCCGAGGGTATGCGGGTTCGGGGCTATGTGAGCTGCGTTCTGGGATGCCCCTACGAGGGAGAGATCGCACCGTCGGCGGTCGCCGCCGTTTCTCGCCGACTGCTCGAAATGGGCGCCTACGAGATCTCGCTCGGCGACACGATCGGCATCGGCACGCCGGCCAAGGCACAAGCGATGCTGAAGGCCGTTGCGGAGGGGGTCCCTGTCGCGCGGATGGCCGTGCATTTCCACGACACCTACGGCCAGGCTCTGGCCAACATCCTGGCCTCGCTCGAGCTCGGCATCGCTGCGATCGACTCCTCGGTAGCGGGGTTGGGCGGCTGCCCCTATGCGAAGGGCGCGTCCGGAAACGTCGCGAGCGAGGACGTGCTCTATCTGCTGGACGGGCTCGGCGTCTCGACCGGTGTCGATCTCGCCAAGCTGGCGGCAGCCGGCCGTTTCATCTCCGGGCATCTCGGGCGCGAGAGCGGCTCGAAGGTGGCGCGCGCGCTGGCCGGAAAGTTCGCGGCATGACCGTCCATCTGGTCAAGATGTGCGTCGGCATCGACGACATCGACGAGCTCCGTTATTGGCAGGCGAAGCGGCTGAAGAGCGCCTCCGACAAGAAGCTGCAACACGTCACGCGCAACCGGCCGAAGCGAGAGGAAGAGCTCCTCGATGGCGGCTCGATCTACTGGGTCATCAAGGGACAGATCCGCGTGCGCCAGCGCGTGATCGGGCTCGAGGACAGGGTCAAGGAAGACGGCAAGCCCGCTTGCGGCCTTGTCCTCGATCCGAAGCTCGTGCCGACCGATCTGCGCTCGATGCGGCCGATGCAGGGCTGGCGCTATCTCGAGGCCAAGGACGCGCCGCGCGACCTGCGGAAAGGCGACGACCTCGGCGATATGCCGCCGAAGCTCATCGCTGAATTGCGGTCGCTCGGGATCCTTTAGCGGCGCCGGTCGCTATCGACGGCGTACCGAGGGCGCGACGACGATGTCGACCTCGCCCGTCGGCGCGATTCTGACCATGGCGATGCGGTCACCGCGGGTGAAGGTGATGGCCGTGCGGCGGGCGCGGACGACGGCGGTTTCCTGCCAGCCGAGCTTCGGCATCTCGACCCGGTAGTACTCGGTCATCTGCGCGGCGGAGTATGAGGTCGTGACGACGACCTGACCGTTCCAGTTTTCGTCCGGGCCGATGATTGCCGTGTCCTCGCGGACGACGCGGCCGTTGGGCGGGATCGGAATGTCGGGAATTCTGACCACGTCCGGGGGAATGACCGCGGAAGGAGGCCCGGAGCTCATCGTCGAAGGGGTTAGTTGCGTTGCCGCGAGGCTTTGGCTCCGCGCGCAGCCCTGAAGCAGAGCGGTGGCGCAAATCAGGGCAAGGTGAGCTGCCCCCGGATTTTTTGGACACCGATTTGTCCAACCGGAGGCATTCATGATGAAGTCGAGCATGAACCAAATCGAAACCAACGATGTGAATGATGATACCGAGGTCGGCAGGGTCGAGCGCAGTTCGTCCGGGCAGTCTCCTGGCCATGTGTTCCCTGGCCAGGGAACGACGC
>Ga0194132_10004718_pt1 | contig 22942 bp, 21 predicted proteins | sample TA2KigOf80mmetaG_FD_148612 | JGI IMG/M metagenome (GOLD analysis project Ga0194132, IMG submission 148612) | Freshwater microbial communities from Lake Tanganyika, Tanzania - TA2015054 Kigoma Offshore 80m | ecosystem: Environmental > Aquatic > Freshwater > Lake | place: Tanzania: Lake... | reverse complement strand
TGCCGATCTCCCCCATCATGTACAGGTCGGCGGCCCCCTGCATCAGTTCCGGGCCGCCCCCCAATTGGGGCACGTGCATCAGGAGGGGGAAGGAGGTGCGCTGGCGCAGCAGCCGCCAACCCTCCACATCCTGCCAGAAGATGGGGTCCTCGATGAAGCCCACCACCTCCGAGGGCTCCAGGGCGTGGAGGATGCGGTTCACCGCGGCCGGGGGCCGGTTGTGGTTGAAGTCGTAGTGCATCTTGAAGCCCGCCGGGGCCACCTCCTCCACGGCGCGGTTCTCCTCAAAGACGTCGTGGTGCTCGCAGGTGTGCATCTTGAAGATCATGTAGCCCTCGGCCGCGGCCCGCTGCACCTCCTTGGCCAGGTCTTCGGGGGAGGCCGGCCGGGTCCAGGCCGCCACCGGCACCCGGTCGCGCAGCTTCTGGCCCATCAGCTTGTAGGCAGGCACCTCCAGGTACTTGCCCATCACATCGTAGAGGGCCCCAGCCAGCCCGGTGGGCAGGTCGGCGCCGATGAAGTCGAAGGGGGAGCGGTCCACCAGGGAGGCCACGGTGGCCGGGGAGAGGGGGGCATGGCCGCGGCAGTCGCAGTACCCGGTGATACCCTTGTCGGTCTTGACCCGGAAGATGGTCTGGGTGTCGATGCCGGCGAAACGCACCTTCTGGTCGGCGTTGCGGGCAGCCAGCCTGGGGTTGATGGGGATGGATTCGACGCTGGTGATCCTCATGGCAGGCTCCTTGTCGTTGGGCTCAGGTTACCATCCGCCGGAAGAGATCCTCCTGCGGCGGGCATTCCAGCAACTGCTCCAGCTCGCCCCGCTCCAGGCCCTCTTTGATGATGGCAAAGCTCTGGCGCACCGCCTCCTCCGTGCGCTCCAGGGCCTCCTGGTCGTGGGCGCAGTTGAAGAAGAACCCGGGGGGCAGGATCACCCCGCGACGGGCGTTCTCCTGGATGAAGAGGGTATGCACCTGGCGCAGGGTGGCCGGGTCCAGGCCGCGGAAGCTGATACCCGGATGGGCCGCCACCCCGGTGCAGGCGGCGTCCAGCCCCACCGCCAGGGCGGCCCGGTCGATGCGCTGCCGGAAATCCTCGCCGAGTTTCTCGAAGTACGCCGGGGCCTGCCGCCGCTCCAACTCGCCCAGGGTGGCCAATGCCGCGGCGATGCCGATGTTGTCGTCCCAGTACGCGCTGGAGATAAACATCCGCGACGCCGGCTCCATGAACTCCCGCCTTCCCACCACCGCGGCCATGGGGTATCCATTGGAGATGGCCTTGGCAAAGACCGACAGGTCCGGTGTCACCCCGGTGTATTCCTGGGCCCCGCCCAGGGCGACGCGGAACCCGGAGGAGACCTCGTCGAAGATCAGCACCACCCCGTAACGGGTGGCCAGGTCGCGCACCCCTTCGAGGAAGCCGGGGGGCGGCTCGGCGCTGCGCATGGGCTCCATGATGATGCAGGCCACCTGCCCCTCGTATTTTTTTAGCAGGTCTTCGAGCAGGTTCAGGTCGCCGTACTTGAAGGGCAGGGCCGTGCCCTCCAGGCAGCGGGGCACCCCGATGGGCTCGATGCCGGGCAGGAGGTGCTCGCCCAGTTTCTCCCCGCCCAGATTGGCCGCCAGGTACCAGTCGTGCCAGCCGTGATAACCGCAGAACAACACCTTGTCGCGGCCCGTCACCCCCCGGGCGATGCGCACGGCGATGGCACAGGCTTCCCCCCCGCCCTTGGCGTAGCGCACCATCTCGGCCGAGGGGATGAGCCGCACCAATTCCTCGGCCAGTTCCACCGATTGCTCGCTGACCAGGGTGGAGATGGAGCCGCGGCTGATCTGTTCCCGCACCGCCTCGTCCACCGCCTCGTCGGCGTAGCCCAGGATGATGGGGCCCACCCCGCTCATCCAGTCCACGTACTCGTTCCCGTCCACATCCCAGATCATGCAGCCTTTGGCCCGTTCCGCGTAGATGGGGCTGACCCCCAGGGCCGCCCGGGTGGGCCGACGGCTCAGAAGCTGGGTGACCCCCGGGATCCGTTGTCTTGCTCGCTCGCAGATCTCCAGGGAGCGCTGCACCGCATGGCCCGCGGTTTTCATGGGCTCACTCTCCATTATTCCACTACCTCCCCGAACCACATCGGGGCCCGGCTCTCGGCCGTGCCGTTGTAGTTGATGCTGATCTCCTCCCCCTGGGCAATGGCCCTGAGGGCGACGAAGTCGATGACCTGTTCGGACAGGCGCTTGATGTACGCGGCGTTGGGTTGGTAGGAATGATTGTAGATCGAGCCGAAACCCAGGGCCAGAGCCGCGTGCTCCTGGTCGGCGCCCCAGGTGAAGCAATAGTCGTAAAGCAAGGTCTGCTCGATGTAGCGCCACTGCCTGCCGGGGATGACCAGCACCGGGGCCTGCTCGATCAGCTCCCCCTCGGCGATCGGCCGGCGGGCGAAAACACCCCGGCCCTTGCCCTTGCTCGGGCCCACCCTGATCATGGGAGCACCCTCCCGGCTGCCGGGCCTCAACCCGGACTGCGGACCTCAGGTGACCGGGTCCGCAATTACGATGCGGTTGCCCCCCGCCTTCTTGGTCCGGTACAGAGCCCCGTTGAGCCCCTCCAAGATCCTTTCGGAGGCGCTGTCCACCGAGGTGATGCCGAAGCTGGCGCTAAGCTGCACCTCGCCCTCGGCGCAGAGAGAGGCGTGGGCTTCGATCTGCTGCCGCAACTGCACCTAATCCTCGGGCCCTTCCAGATCCCCGCGCCCCTTCTGCGGCCCTAATTTAACTTTCCGCTGTCCGCGTGCAAACTGCCCCGCTCCCCTTTGCCCTGACCCGGTGGTAGGAAAGGGCCTTGGCCGGGGGCAGCCGGCCAGAGGCCAACCCTTCCAGAAAATCCCCGTCCATCCGCGGCGTGGCGTGTTCCACCACCCCTAGGTCACAGGCGACGCGGCTGGGCACATCCCCCACCTTGGTGCGACCGTAGCAACTCCCAAAAGGGGACCTATATACCCCACGGGGCGAGTATCTTCCAGGAGCGGATTGCCGCACCCTGGTCAGAGGTTTAATTTTTGGCGGTCTTTCACCCTTCTCGAGGAGCACGCATGTTCGAGCCGGTCGCCCTTTTCCGCCAGCGCCTCGCCCAGGGCCAGATCCTGGCCGGCGCCGGGATCTACCTGACAGATCCCAAGTCAAGCGAAGCCCTGGCCGATGCCTTCGACTTTCTCTGGTACGACCTGGAACACAGCCCCATGAGCATGGAAGCCCTGGGCGCCCATCTGATGGCAGCCCGCGGCAAGAACAAGCCGGCCATCGTGCGGGTGGGCGGGAGCGACACCGCCTTCATCAAACCCGTGCTCGACGCCGGGGCCCACGGCATCGTCGTGCCCCAGGTGCGCGGGGCCGAGGAGGTGAAAAGGGTGGTGGATGATTGCCGGTACCCCCCCGTGGGCCGGCGCGGCTTCGGGCCCCTCATCCCCACCAACTACGGCCGCAGCGGTGGGCCCGAGTACGTGGCAAGGGCCAATGCCCAGCTCTTCGTCAGCGTCATGATCGAGACCGCCGAGGCGGTGGAGGAGATCGACCGGATCACCGCCATACCCGGTCTCGACTCGGTGGTGCTGGGGCCCTGGGATCTGTCCGGTTCCCTCGGCATGTTGGGCGAGGTCGGCCATCCCAAGGTGGTGGCTGCCCTCGAAAAGGTGATCGCCAGCGCCAAAGCCGCCGGACTGAGCGTGGGCTCGGGCATGCCCGCCGACGCCGAATTCGCCGCCCTGCAGGTGCGGCGCGGGGTGCAATGGCTCCAAATGGGTGGGGACTGCGGCTACCTGGTGGCCTGGGCCGACCAGATGGTGGGGCAACTTCGGCGCCTGGCCTCTAGCTGATTATGCTCGACCAGGCCCAGCTCGACCACTTTCACCGCGAGGGCTTCCTGATCCTGCGGCAGGTGGTGGGCGGGGACGAACTGGAGTTGCTGCGCCAAGCCGCCGACCGGGTGGTGGCCGACGGGATCTCGGGCCGGGGCGAACACCACTACCTCCCCCTGGCCGGCGGGGCGCGGCTCTACTGCCGCAGCGACCGGGTCTGGGAGCGCGACCCGATCTTCGCCGCCGCCACCGCCCATCCCCTCCTGCTCCAGGCCGCCGGCCAGTGCCTGGGCCATCCCTTCCTGCCGGTGGCCGACGCCTTCCTCTGCGCCCTGCGCTTTGGCGGTGCTCCTACCTCCTGGAGCCAGGACACCACCGACACCACCCCCATCCCTGCCTTTTCCGCCACCCTCTTCCTCGACCAGGCCACCCGCGAGAACGGCTGCTGGTGGACCCTGCCTGGCCACCACCTGGCCGGGCCTCTCGATCTGGGGGCGGCCGACCCCGAGGCCCTCTACGCCAGGGCCCGCCCCCTCGAACTGGCCCCCGGCGACACCCTCTTCCTGGCGGCCACGGCCCCTCGCGCCAGCCAGGGCAACAGCTCCCCCCGCACCTGGCGGGCATTCCAGATCCTTTACCAGGCTGTGGGCGCCGACCCGGCCCCTTCCCTGCCCGAGCGCGCCTTCAACCCCCAGGGCCAGTCCCTGGCTGCCGAGTTGTGCGCCTGGCGCCGCCGTCTGGGCCTGGTCCTGCCCGGCGAGCCGCAGGTCCCCTTGGGCGCCGAAGGCTTTCTCCCTGCCGGCCCACCCACCACCCCACCCCGCCACTGGCAGAGCCTGGGCCAGCGGCTCTCCCCCGAGGAGCGGCAGCGTCAGAGGCGATTGCTCCCCGCTTGACACCCGCGTTGTCCCCGCCCTATCCTCAGGCCAAAACGGAGGAAGGTGATGACCACAAAGCCCCGCTTCAAGGTCGTGCCCACCCACGCCGATCTGGCGCAGATGGACCGCGACCTGAGCTTCCACCCCTGCCAGGTACAGAACCCCAAACTCCTCACCCCCGACCAGATCGACCACTTCAACCGCCGGGGGTATGTCAAGGGCTTGCGGGTCTTCTCCGCCGAGGAGATCGCCGGCCCCCGCGCCTTCTTCGATACCATCCTCGCCCGGGTCATGGCCCAGGGGGCCAGCAGTTATTCGATCATCTCGGCCCACATGAAGTACGGGGCGGTCTGGGACCTGATCACCCACCCGCGCCTCGTCGCGCTGGTGCAGGACCTTTTGGGTGAAGAGGTGGTGGGCTGGGGGGCGCAGTTCTTCTGCAAGCTGCCCGGCGACGGCAAGACCATCGCCTGGCACCAGGACGCCTCGTACTGGCCCCTCACCCCCTCGCGCACCTGCACCGTCTGGCTGGCCATCGACGACGCCGACGTGGAGAACGGCTGCATGCGCTTCGTCGCCGGCTCCCACCACTGCGGCCACCTCACCTTCCGGCCCAGCAGCCCGGACGAGCAGAACGTGCTCAACCAGACGGTGGAAAATGCAGAAGAGTACGGGGAGGTGGTGGACGTCGAACTCAGGGCCGGGGAGATCTCCATCCATTCCGACCTGCTGCTGCACAGTTCGCAGGCCAACCACTCGCAGCGTCGGCGCTGCGGTCTGACCCTGCGCTACTGCACCCCCCAGGTGCGCGGCACCATGGGCTGGAACAAGGAGGGCATCCTGCTCAGCGGTTCGGACCCCGAGGGCCACTGGGGCAACCCGCCCCGGCCCGAGCGGGACTACGAGGGGATCTGAGCATGGATGCTCAGTGCCTGCAACACCTCATCACCCCCGACCAGCGCCGGCACTTCGAGGAACAGGGCTTTCTGATCCTGCCCCAGGTCCTCTCCGAAGCACAGGTGGCCGCGCTTACCGAAGCGGTGGACCGCATCTGGGCCGAGGAGCAGGCCAAGGGATTGAAGCCGGACCAGAACCTCTTCCACCCCAACTTTGTGGGCCGCGACCCCCTCTTCGCCGGCCTGGTGGACCATCCCCCCATCCTGCCCATCGTCTGGGGGCTGCTGGGCTGGAACATCTACCTCTACCACTCCCACCTGGGGGTCACCCCCCAGGAAGGACCCGCCGGCACCCCCTTCAAGGAACCCCTGGGCTTCCACCAGGACAGCGGTCGGGTCAACGCCGAGATGGAGTTCCACCCCCGACCCCGCCTCTCCCTCAAGGTTTCCTACTGGCTGAGCGATGTCTCGGAATCGGGGCGCGGCAACTTCTATATCGTCCCCGGCAGTCACCTCGACGACGAACTGCCCTTCCCCAACGACCACAATCCCGAGGGCGCCATCCCGGTGCTGGCCCGGCCCGGCGACGCGGTGCTCTTCGACCGGCGGCTCTGGCACGCCCGCAGCCCCAACCACTCCGCGGTGGTGCGCAAGGTGCTTTTCTATGGTTACGCCTACCGCTGGCTGCGCACCAAAGACGACATGACCATCCCCCCCGACTTGCTGGCCGCCTGCGATCCCATCCGCAAGCAACTCCTGGGGGTGGGCACCAATGCCAACGGCTTCTTCTCGCCCAAGGACGAGGACGTGCCGCTCAAGGTCTGGCTGGAAGAGCAGGGTCTGATTGAGGCGAAGAAGGGCTGAGGTCGCTGAGCCAGATTTAGCCCGCCACTTTTCCCTGTGATCGGTAGGCCTGCCCGGGCCCTGGGAGCAGCTTCCAGCCGGGCCGGCGTGTGGCGCAACCACCAGCGGATCGCCATCCCTGCCGGCCAGTCCCCCCCTCCTCCGGTGACCGCACGTACACCGCCGCCAGCAGGCGCGCCCCCACATAACCGGTGGCCCCGGTGAGCAGCACCGGCGGCCGGCCCTCATTCATAACCTGCCCTTGACCCAGCTGATCAGCCGGCCCAGCACCGGCAGCTGGGCGTAGAAGGCGCTGCCCGAGTCCCAGTAGTCCTGGTGCAGCACGACCTTGCCCCGGGCATCGAAACGCACGTGGCTCATGCCGATGGACTGGGTCGGCTGGCCCCCGGCCAGCCTGGGGTGCACAATCTCCATGGTCCAGCGGAAATAGTAGTTTCCCCCGGAGGCCGCCACGTCGTGTACCTGCACCGCGATGCGGTCCGCCGCCTCGGCGGTGTGCAGGAAATAGGCCTCGATCTGCGCAGCCCCCCGCACCTCGCGGAGGGTGTCGTTGAGGTACGCGTCCTCGGCGTAGACCTGGCGGGTCTTCTCCTTCACCCCCTCGGGGGTCAGGGAACAGAGGAAATCCCGGAAGGCGCCAATGGCCTCCTCCTCCTCGGCACTGCCTGGCACCAGGTGGCCGTGGGCACCGGATTCGGAGTACTCAAGGGCTTCTTGATAGGACATCGCCATACCTCCCGATGGTTGTTTGGCCGCACAGGCGCCCAGGCTCAGCGCCCAGGCGGCCAGCAGCAGGGTCAGCGCGCGCCTCATCGCGGCCGCAGCCGGTAATGGGCCACCTTCCACTCCTCGCCGCCCCGGTACCCGAAAAGCTCGCTGCAGGCCATGAAGAAGATCCGCCAGCGTTGCAGCCAGCGGTGGGCCTCCGGCCCGTAGTGCTGGGCCAAAACCGGCAGCACGCCGGCCCGACGGTTGTCGAGGTTGGCCAGCCAGTCGTCGGCGGTGCGCGCGTAGTTGCGGCCGTTCACCGACCACCGCTCTTCCACCTCCAGGTGCTGGTCGAAACGGCCCAGCAACCCCTCGGAGGGCATCAGCCCGCCGGTGAAGAAGTGCCGGCCCATCCAGTCGCGCGGCCCATCGGTGCCAAAGAGGTAGGCCCGCTCGCGGTGACAGAAGACATGGATGAACAGCCTGCCCTCCGGCTCCAGCCAGCCGGCCACCCGCGCCAGGGCCGTCTCCCAATTGCGCAGGTGTTCGAACATCTCCACCGAGACCACCCGGTCGTACCGGCCCGGAGCCTCGAACTGGTTGAAGTCCCCGGTCAGCACCTGCACGTTGGCCAGGCCCCGCTCGCGGCAGCGCGCCTCGATGTACTCGCGCTGCGGCCCCGAGTTGGACAGGGCGGTGATCCGGCTCTGCGGGTAGCGTGCGGCCATGCACAGGGTCAGCGACCCCCAGCCGCAGCCCAGCTCCAGCACCCGCTGCCCATCGGCCAGCCCAGCCCGGGTACAGGTCAGTTCGAGCATCAACCCCTCGGCCTCGTCGAGAGTGGCCGCGCCGGTTTCGTAGAGGCAGGAACTGTACTTGAGGTGGCGGCCCAGCACCTGGGCGAAAAAGGCCGGCGGCAGCTCGTAGTGCTGCTCGTTGGCCTCCTGGGTATGCAGGGCCAGGGCACTGGAGCGCAGCTGGGAGACGAAGGCTTCGGGGTCCTGGGCCTGTTCCCGCTGCAGGCGTTCATGCAGCAGCCGGCGGATGCCCCAGCGGATGAGTGCGTCGGGCAGCAGGCCTTTTTCGGCCCAGTCGATGGCTCGGTTCATGGCAGGTCCTTCTTGGGAAACCAGGGGAAAAAGGCGCTGGTGCGGCGCTGGTACCGCGCATAAGCCTCGCCGCGGCGCTGCAGCGCCTGGGCCTCGGCGTGGGGAATGCCGGTGCCGCGGTAGAGCAGGAACAACATCGCCAGAGACGCCGCCAGGGCCAGGGCTCCCTGAGGCGCCGAAAACGCCATCAGGGCGTAGGCGCACCACAGCAACCATTCGCAGAAATAGTTGGGGTGGCGCGAATAGCGCCACAGCCCGGTATCGCACACCTGGGCGCGGCGGGCCGGATCGGCGCGGAAATGCGCCAGCTGGCGGTCGGCCAGGGTCTCGCCGGCCAGGGCCAGGACCCACAACCCCAGGCCCGCCCATTCGGCCGTCCCCAGGGCCGGCGCCGGGTTGCGGGCCAGAACCAGGAAGGGCAGCGAGAAAAACAGGGCCAGGGGCACCTGGGCGAGGAAGAGCAGCAGGAAAAACCCCTGAGCCCGACTGCCCCACCGCTGCCGGAGCACCGCATAACGGCCGTCCTCGCCGGGCCGGCGCAGCCGGTCGCGCACCAGGTGCAGAGCCAGGCGCAGGGCCCAGAACCCTCCCATGGCCCCCACCAACCAACGCCGCGGGCCATAACCCTGCTCCCCCACCGCGTGTACCAGCGCCAGGCCGCCCACTCCCAAGGTCCAGCCCAGGTCGGCGATGGCCGCATCCCCGGTGCGGCGCTGCACTGCCCACAGTGCCAGCATGCCCAGGCCGAGCAGTGCGGTCACCACCCCCCATCCGGCCCAGCCCAGACTACCCGGCCAGGGCAAGGCGTTCCCGGGCCGGGGCGCTGCGGTTGAGGGGTTTGGCCATCAGCAGTTGCACGTCTCCCAGATACCTTTCCTGGAAACCAGCCTCGCAGTAACACAGGTAGTAGTGCCAGAGGCGGATGAATCGCTCGTCGAAACCCAGCGCCCGCACCGACCCCAGGTTGGTCTGGAAGCGCTGCCGCCAGGCGGCCAGGGTGCGCACGTAGTGCGGCCCGATCTCCTGCAGGTCCACCACCCGCAGATCGCTGGCCCCGGCCATGGCCTCGCCAAGGGCGCTGACCGAGGGGATACAGCTGCCGGGGAAGATGTGTTTCTTGATGAAATCGACGGTATGGCGGTGCTGGGCAAAGGCCCAATCGGCGATGGTGATGGCCTGCAGGAGCATGAGGCCCTCGGGTTTAAGCAGGGCGGCGCACTGGCGGAAATAGGTGGCGAAATAGTGGTGGCCCACCGCCTCGATCATCTCCACGGAGACCAGCTTGTCGTACTGGCCGCGCAGGTGGCGGTAGTCCTCGGTCACCACCTCGATCCGGTCGGCCAGTCCCGCCGCGGCCACCCGTTCCCGCGCCAGTTTGGCCTGCTGGGCCGAGATGGTGGTGGTGGTGACCCGGCAACCGTACCGGCTGGCCGCGTGCAGGGCCAGGCCCCCCCAGCCAGTGCCGATCTCCAGCAGGTGGTCCTCGGACCGCAGCGCCAGTTTGCGGCAGATCAGCTCCAGCTTGTGGAAGGAAGCCTCCTCCAGGCTGCTGTCGGGACCGGGGTACACCGCGCAGGAGTACATCATCTCCCGGTCCAAGAAAAGGCTGAAGAACTCGTTGCTCAGATCGTAGTGGGCGGCGATGTTGCGGCGGCTGCCGCCCCGGGTGTTGCGCCGCAGGGCGTGACCGGCGCGGTTGGCCAGGCCGGCCAGGCGGGCCCAACCCAAGTCCATCCGGCCCTGGCGCAGGAGGCTGCGCGCCCCGATCCGGCACAGGCCCACCAGGTCGTCGCAGTCCCACCAGCCCTCCAGGTAGGCCTCGGCCGCCCCGGTGCTGCCGCCCAGGGCCACGGCCCGGTAGAAACGCGGCGAGTTTACCCGTACCTGCACCCGCAGATCCCCCCCCTCCTCCCCCAACGCCATGCGCCCGCCGGGCTCGTCGAGGAGGATGCGACCGCCCTGCAACTGCGCCATCCGGCCCAGGAGCAACCGCCTGGCCAGGGCCGTGGCCGGCCCCAGCCGCGGAGTGGAACCTTCTTCGGTGCCTGTCAGGGTCGTGCTCATCGGGAGGAATTCTCCTGCCATTTGGGGTGGGGGTGGAAGGGGCAGCCCCTGGCCTTGAGCCACAGGGCCTGCCAGTAAATGCCGGCGCTGATCCGGAGGGTCAGGAAGGGGTGGCGCCACAGGGCCCCTCGCAGAGCCGCTCCGGTAAAGGGCCGCCGCCGCAGGGCCAGGCTGGCGTCGAAGACCCGCCGCCCCGCCTGCCAGTTTTCCATATGCACCCGCAGCGAAGCGCCCGGCACCGAGAAGCGCCAGTCGTATTCCTGACCCATGGGCATGAAGGGCGAGACGTGGAACCCCTTGGCGAAACGCCAGCGCCGGCGCTCAGCCGCCGCCAGCACGTAGGTGTGGCGCTCCCCCCACGGGGTGTTGGTGATCTGTGCGGCAATGGCCTGCAATCGCTCCTGGGGGTCGAAACAGTAATAGAAACTCACCGGGTTGAAGAGATACCCCCAGGTCCGCAGGTGGGTGAGTAGGCGCACCGGCCCCTCGGGCCGGAAACCGACCTGGCGCCCCACCTCGGCGCGCACCGCCTCGGCCAGGGGCTGCGTTGCCGGTCCGAGGTAGTCGGCGCGGCGGAAGCTGAGCAGGTTGGCCCCTTCGCAGGAGCAGCACCAGTGCCCCGAAAACAGGCCCGGCAGCTCGTCGAGGTCGAGGTAAGCCATGAACAGGCGGTAGCGGAACCGGTGGCCCAGGGGCGCATGCCGGCGATGCCCCACCCAGCCTTCGTACAGGCAGCTGTGCATCCCTCACCAGTCCTTGCCGAAGAGGCGGGCCACCTCCGCGCCGCTCTGCACCCCGTCCTCGTGGAAACCGAAACCCCAGTACGCCCCGCAGTAGTAGGTGCGGTTCACCCCGTTGATCTGGGCCCGGCGGCCCTGAGCCCGCACCGCCGCGACCGTGTAGCGCGGATGGTGGTAGGTCATCGCCTCGATGCGGCTTGCCGGGTCGATCCTTTCGGCCTGGTTGAGGCTGACACAGAAGGTGGTGTCGCTGTCGAGGCCCTGGAGCTGGTTCATATTGTAGGTGAGCGTAGGGCAGGCCCGTGCCTGAGGGGGCAGATAGTAGTTCCAGCAGGCCCACGCCCGCCGGGTGCGCGGCAGCAGCGAGATGTCGGTGTGCAGCACCGTGTCGTTGGCCTGGTAACCGATGGCCCCCAGCACCTGCCGCTCGGCGGGGCTGGGATCGGCCAGCATCGCCAGGGCCTGGTCGCTGTGGGCGGCGATGATCACCGCGTCGAACCTTTCGATCCGGCCCTCGGGCAGTTCCAGGTGCACCCCGTCGGGCCGGCGCTCCAGGCGCCGCACCGGGGTGTTGAGGCGGATGCGCCCGGCAAAGGGCCGGGTGAGGACCCGCACATAGGTGTGGGATCCGCCCTGCACCACCCGCCAGGCAGGCCGGTTCTTGACCTGGAGGAAGCCGTGGTTGGCGAAGAAACGGACGAAGTAGCGCGCCGGAAAGGCCCTGATGTCGTCTGCCGAGCCCGACCAGATCGCCGCGCCCATGGGGAGGATGTGTTGCTCGATGAAGGGGCGCGGGTAGTGGTTCTGCTCGAGGTACTCGCCCAGGGTCAGGCTGTCTTCCCCACCCTCGAGCAATTCGCCGGCCTCGCGGTAGAAGCGCAGGATGCCCCCCACCATGCGGTGGAAGGAGGGCCGGAGGAGGTTGCGGCGCTGGGCGAACAGCTGGTTGAGGGAGGTGCCGTTGTACTCCAGCCCGGTGCGGGCGCAGCGCACGCTGAAGCTCATGGTGGTGGCTTGGGAAACCACTCCCAGCTCCCCCAGCAGCCGGCAGAAGAGCGGGTAGTTCCTCTCGTTGAAAACGATGAACCCCGTGTCCACCGGAAAGGACCGTCCGCCCCTTTCGACCGGCACCGTATGGGTGTGCCCGCCGGCATAGGCCCCGGCCTCGAAGAGGGTCAGGTCATAGTCGCGGTGGAGCAGGTGGGCGCAGGTCAGGCCGGCGATGCCGGTGCCGACGATGGCCACCTTGCTGCCCGGTGGCGGGGGGGGCATCGCGGTCAACTCCCCGGGCCGCTGTACGCGCGGTCGGGCACGGGATGCAGCTTCCAGATGATCCCCAGCCACGACAGCACCTTGAGCCCGCAGTAAGTCAGGTCGAGCTCCCACCAGAAGAACCCCTGCCGGGTGGCCCCCGGGCAGTAATGGTGGTTGTTGTGCCATCCCTCCCCGAGGGTCAGCAGGGCCAGCCACAGGTTGTTGCGGCTCTGGTCCCCGGTGGGGTAGCGCTGCGAGCCGAAGCAGTGCGAGAGCGAGTTGATGGTGGAGGTGGCGTGGAACAGCACCACGGTGGAGATCGAGAATCCCCAGACCAGCATCTGCGGGCCGCTGGTCCCCAGATTCGGGGCAGCCAGTTCCAGGGCGGCGCCCAGGCCGTACATCGCCGCCCCCAGCAGGATGGGCACCAGGTAGTCGTAGCGGTTGAGGAAACACAGTTCCGGGTACACCGCCAGGTCGCGCACCCGCTCCAGCCGGGTGGGGAAGTGGCCGCGCGAGACGATCCAGAGGAAGTGGCTCCACCAGAAACCGCGGCGGGCTGCCGAGTGCACGTCCTCCTCCTGGTCCGAGTACTGGTGGTGGTGCCGGTGGTGACCCGCCCACCACAGCGGCCCGCGCTGGGCGGCCGAATTCCCCCAGAGGGCAAAGACGAACTGGGCCAGCCGCGAGGTCTGAAAGGTGCGGTGCGAAAAGTAGCGGTGATAAAACCCGGTCACCGCGAACATGCGGACCAGATAACTCAGTCCTGCCACCATCACCGCCACCGGACTCCAACCCACCCACCACACGGCCGCACAGGACAGGTGCAGGCCGATGAAGGGCCAGACACGCAGCCATTCCAGGCGCAATGGATCGGTGCCGGCCCTTTCGTGGAGCTTGGCCTGGTCCGGATCGACGATCGGATCCTTGATTTTGCTGCCGCGGAACATCTCCATCGTTTCTCCCCGTTTGATAGTAGTAGAATAGGAGGTGATTTCACTATTGTCAATGTTTTGTCTAAAAATTTTTTAATATTTCCTTGCTTTTATTTAGACAATATACGATTATTCCTCGCATGGACACTCGCCCCGCTTTTTCAATCAGGGTCGTGGCTCGCCGCACCGGCCTCGGCACCCATCAGATCCGCGCCTGGGAGCGCCGTTATGGCGCTGTGGTGCCACAGCGATCGGCAGGTGGCCACCGCCTCTACTCCGAGGCCGACATCGAGCGCCTGCGATTGCTCCACCGACTCACCAATGCCGGCCATCCCATCGGCCAACTCGCCCGTCTGTCACCCGAGGCCCTGGGAGCCCTTGCCCACTCCATCCCGCCGGACCCACCGCTGGCTGCGGAGGCCCTCGTCCGTTGCCTCGCTGGGGCCAACCGCCTCGATCCGGCCGCCCTGGATCTGGAACTCAACCGCGCCCATGCCGAGCTGGGCCACCACGTCCTCGTCGATCAGCTGCTTACCCCCCTGCTTACCCAAACCGGCCTGCTGTGGCAGCAGGGCACCCTGCCCATCGCCGTCGAACACCTGATCACCGAGGTAGTGCGCAGCTTCCTCGGGAGGCTGCAGGCCAGTGCCGCCCCCCCGCCGGAAGCACCGTTGCTGGTGGCCACAACCCCGGCGGGTCAACGGCACGAGCTGGGCGCCCTGCTGGCGGCCCACGCAGCCCTGAGCGCGGGTTGGCGAGCCGTGTTCCTCGGCCCCGATCTGCCAGCCGAGGAGATCGCCTTCGCCTGCCGCCGCAGCGGGGCCCGGGCCCTGGCCCTCAGCCTGGTGTTCCCCACCGGCGATCCGGACCTGCCGGGAGAACTGGTCCGCCTCCGCAACCTGGTCGGCCCGCGCCTGGCCGTGCTGGCCGGCGGCAGCGCCGCCCCCGGCTACCAGCCGGCCCTGGAGGCGGTAGGTTTCCATCTGGTGCCTGATCTGGCCGAGCTGCGGTACACCCTGGCGCAGCTGGAGGGGCAATGAGCTCCCCCATCCGGTGGCAAGCCGTCCTGGCCGGGGTGGCGGTGTTATCCAGCGCCGCCGGAGCCGTCACCCTCGCTGGCCGGATCACCGACACGGGCGACGGGCAGCCCCTGCCCGGGGCGATCGTGCGTCTGGACGGGGTGATGCGCGGCACCTACACCGACCCCGAGGGGATGTTCCGTCTCATCGGCCTACCGGCCGGCCGTCAGATCCTGGTCATTTCCCATATCGGGTACCAGACCCGCACCGACACCCTGGACCTGCGGCCCGGTGGCGAGTACCAACTGGACCTTGCCCTGCGACCGACCGCAATCCGCCTGGGCCAGACCGAGGTGCGGGCAAACCGGTCCCCCACCCCGGCTGCCAGCCAGGCTGGAGCCCTGTCCCTGTCGGCGGCGCAACTGCGCCAGGCCCCGGCCGTCGGTGAGCCTGATCTGGTGCGCAGCCTGACCCTGGTGCCCGGCGTCGAGGCCGCCTCGGACTACAGCAGCGGCCTGTACGTGCGGGGGGGCAGCCCCGATCAGAACCTGGTGCTGCTCGACGGCGCGCCGGTCTACAATCCCTCCCACGCCTTTGGTTTCTTTTCCACCTTCAACCCCGACGCCGTCAGCTCGGTGACCCTCTACAAAAGTACCTACCCGGCCAGCTATGGGGGCAACCTGGGCGCCCTGCTCGACGTCTCGACCCAGTCCCCTACCCCGCAGGCATTCACCGGCAGTGCGGGCCTGAGCCTGCTGGCGGGCCGGGTGGCGGCGGCAGGGCCCTGGGCGGGGGGTTCGTGGAAGGTCGCCGCCCGCCGCACCTACCTCGACCCGATCCTGGCCACCTCCCGGGCGGGCGGCGCCGCGGTCCCCGACTACTATTTCTACGACCTCAACGCCCGCCTCGACCGCCCCCTCGCCGGCCAGGGCAGTCTTTCCGTAGCCAGCTACCTGGGCAGCGATCACCTCGACTTCTCCTACGACCCCGACAACCGCCTGGGCATCCGCTGGAGCAACCGCACCCTGGCCGCCACCTGGAAACGGGTGTACTCCCCGGCGCTGCTCGCCTCGCTGGTCCTGACCGGATCCCACTACCAGAGCGACACCGACCTGGATGTCCTGGGCACCCCGGTGCGGTTCACCAACAGCGTGGTCGACCTGTCCGGCCGGGTGAAACTCGATTATGCCGGCCACCCGGACCACGCCCTGGCCGCCGGGCTGCAGTTCAACACCTACCGACTGGCCTACGCCCAGTACTTCGCCAGCCCCAAACCCGACATCGACCTGCACCAGGCCCCAGCCCAGGCCGCCCTTTTCCTGCAGGACCAGTGGCGTCCCACCGCGCTCACCGAGCTGACCCTCGGGGTGCGGGCCTCCGCGTTCAGCGAGAGCCGCCGAGCCGACCTCTGCCCGCGCCTGGCGCTGCGGCGCATGCTGCGACCGGGGCTGGCCTTCAAGCTGGCCGCCGGCACCAGCGTCCAGTACCTGCAGCTGGTGAGCGCCGAGGGCTTCAGCGGTGCCGATTTCTGGCTCCCCCTCGACGGCAGCGTCCGGCCCAGCCGCGCCCGCCAGGCCACCCTCGGGTTCGATTGGGAACCCTCGCCGGCCTTCCGACTCACGGCCGAAGCCTATCACACCCGCATGGCCGACCTGGTGCTGCTCGATTATCAGGCCGGGGTCAACAACCAGGACACCCGCTCCGCGTCCCTGTTCTTCACCGGCGGCAGGGGCCGGGCCGCGGGGATAGAACTCATGTTGGAGAAACGGACCGGCGACCTGAGCGGTTGGCTGGGGTACACCCTGGGCCGGACCCGTCGCTGGTTCCCCGAGTTGAACGGGGGCCAGGGGTTTGCCCCCAAATACGACCGCCGCCACGACCTGTCGGCAGTGCTGGCCTGGCGGCGCGGAATCTGGACCTGGGAGGCGACCTTCGTCTACGGCACCGGCCAGGCCTATACCCCCGCGTCGGCCCGCTATACCCTGCGCGAACCGGCCACCGGGCAACTCACCGATTACGTGCTGCCGGCCCCCCGCAACAGCGCCCGTCTGCTGCCCTACCACCGACTCGACCTGGGCCTGCGGCGCCAGTTCGGTTGGCTGGGCGGCCGGGCCGAGTTGGCCGCCCAGTTGGTCAACGCCTACAACCGCCGCAACGAGTGGTTCATCCAGTACGACACCGAGCGCCCCGACACCCGGCCGCGCATCTTCCGCATGCTGCCCATCCTCCCCTCCCTTGGCCTGGAGATCCGCTTCTGACCATGGCCATCCTCTGCCTGCTCCTCCCGCTGCTGCTGGGCTGCGCCGCCGACCGCGACCCGGCCACGCTCTTCGGTCCCGAAGAGGCCCCGGCGTTTGTCGTCGACGGGGTGCTGCTGGTGGGCCGACAGCTGCCGCCGCTCTACCTGCGCCGCAGCCTGCCTGCCGGCGCGGCGTACGACGCCGACGCCCTGGGTGTCTCCGGCGCCCGGGTCGAGATCGCCGGCCCCGACGACCGGCACCTCTACACCGCCGATCCCGACTCGGCCGGCAAGTACCTGCCGCCTGCCGCCGCAGCCCCGGTCCGGGCGGAAGTGACCTATACACTGGAGGTGGCCTTGGGAGAGGAAACCCTGCGGGCAACCACCACCACCCCACCCCAGGTGCGGCTGCGGGAGGCGGTGCTGCTGGACGAGCGGACCCTGGCCGAGGTCGCCCGGCTCCGCCTGTTCGGCGAGGCCGGTGAGGCGGCATACGGCGCCGCGGAAAACCAGCTGCGGTACCTGGAGGGCTTGCTGGAACTGCGTTTCGCGCCGGTACAGGCAGCCGGGTACCAAGTCGCTCTCTTCAGCCTCGACCCCGGTTCGCCCTTCCTGGTCGACGCGGAGTTCGTGGAAGAGGAAGACCAGGCCGATTTCGCGCGGCAGGGAAGTTCGCCGGCCATCGCCGACATCAGAGGCACGGTCTCGCTGCCCTGGTTCTCGGTGGCCTACGCCGGCAGGCACCTGTTCAAGGTCTACGCGGTAGACCGGAACTGGTTCGATCTGGTCCGCACCAACCCGGCCGATAGTCCCGGGCTGGGCGGCGGCCTGGCCGGCGACAACTTCGAGCGGCCGGTTTTTCGCGTCGAGGACGGGATTGGGCTTTTCGGGTCAGCCTCGGCGGATTCGGTGGGCTTTACCGTGTTGCCGCGGCGCTGATCAGGCCTTGCGCCGGCGCAGTTCCTCCTGGGCCTCGCGGAAGAGGGCTATGAGCCGGGCCCGCACCGCCTCGTCGCGGAAGACCCCGATCTTCTCGGCCCAGGCGATGCCGCCCTCCAGGTGGGTCAGCAGATAGTTGCCCTCGGTGGGGGAGAAGGCCCGCCGGCCACCCACGTCGAGGTACACCGGCGAGGAGTGGGCCATCACCGGGCCGGCGTCGGTCAGGTGGGGTCCCCAGCAGCGGGCCGCCACCCAGGAGGAGCGGCTCACCTTCAGTTTGTGCCGCAGCTGTACCAGGCGGGCGCCGGGGGCGGCGTACTCGCGGGCCACCGAGCGGCCATTGACGATCAACTCCACCGCGGTCAGGGGCCAAACGCTCCAGCCGGCTGCCTCCACCTCCACGGTGCCGCCGTTACCGCGCAGGGCCAACTCCTCCCCCATCTGCTCCCCTTCCACCTCCAGGTCGATCATCGCCCCGGTGCTGGCAAAGGTCTGGCCCCGCTTCACCGCCCGGCACCAGTTGTCGAAACTGAACTCCTCCCCTTCCGCCAGACGGGCGTAGGTGCGCGAGCCGCCCAGGATGCGGCCGTTGGACATCTTGTCCGTGCCCCCGACGATGGGCAGCTTTTGCCCCACGTTGAGCCAGCGGTAATACCCCAGTTCTCCCTGGCCCAACTGCTCGCCCTGCCAGATCCAGCACATCTCCGCGGCGTCGGCCTGGCCCAGGACGATATTGGCGGCGTTCTCGAAGTCGGGCACCGGCATGTGCGGCATCACCACCAGACCGCCCTGGGCCCGGCAGGCCTCGGCCCAGTCGGCCATCAGGGCCTGGATCTCGCCGCCAACCCAGTCCTCCTGGGGCCCGCCCGTACACATGGGTGCCACCAGCTCGCGCAGCCCCAGCAGGCTGATGTGGCCCAGCACGTGCTGGCGGTTCTCCTGGCTCACCCAGATCAGGTGGTCGCGGCTGCTGGTCGGAGCCAGGCCGCCGGTGAACTCCTCCCAACTGGTGAAGAGCCGGCCCCACTGGCTGGCCAGGAGGTGTACCACGTTGAGATCCTCCCCCGCCGCCTCGAGGTGGCTGGACTGGGACGAGAGGAAGTGGACGTGGGTGTCCCCCGAATAATAGCGGTGCTCCTTCATGTCGAAGGCCCGCTTCACCTTGAGGGTGAGGTGCCGCTGCCCCGGCTTGATCTCCAACTGCTGGCGCATGGGCAGGTACTCGAAGCCGCGCACCACCTCGCCGAAGACCTGGCCCACCGGCAGTTCGATCTGGCAGGTCCCGTCGATGTAGGCATAGGGCACCCCCCGCACCTTGCAGTCCCCGCCCATATCCTCGAACCAGGCGGTATTGACGTCGGCCTGGTGCCCGTGCGGGGCGAAGTACGCCCCCTGCGAGGAGCGAAAATGCACCCGGCAGCCCACCGGCTTGCCGGTATCGGCGTCCTCCACCCGTACATGGACCCACTGCCTGCCCTGCGGGCTGACCAGTTCCACCCCCACCCTTCCCTGCCGGACCTTGCCCTTCTCCAGCACCTCTCCCCAATTGAAACTCTTTTCCTCCCCCTGGCCGGCCTTGACGTGCAACTCCCCTTTGGGCGAGGCATGGATCTCCAGGTAGCGCCCCGGCCGTACTTCCTGGCCGCCCCGGCCCCAGCCGGCCTCCTCGCTGGTGACAAAATCCGCCCCCGGCTCCACCAACTGATCCTGGCGCACCACCACCCCCCGGTCCATACGCACGCTGACCGGACCATCTCCGGGGGCCGAGACCGCCACCTCCTCGCGCGGCTGCCATACAAAGGGATCACTCTCCTCGTCGCACAAGGTGAGGGCGCCCAGCGCCAGGGGGGTGGGCCCGCTGGCCTCCAGTTGCAGGTAGGTGATGGCCTTGGTGGGCGAGGGGTTCACCCAGTCGTAGAGCCACCAGCCCGCAAGATCGCTGCTCTCGCTGCGCACCCCGGTCTGCACCATGCCGTAGCTGGTGCTGCGGTCGTACAGAGGCACGGGCAGGAACTCGCGGCAGTGCCGGCACAAAAAGGGGTGGTGCCCCCAGGGAATGGCCGCGTCGTGGATCTCGAAACGGCGGCGCAGGGGCAGTTCGGCCTCGCTGCCGTCGCTGTAGATCAGGCGGTACGAACCCAGCCCTTCTCCCGTGCCTTCGAGGGAGGCGTACTGTCCCCTGATCGGGGCGCAGACGTGGGCCAGCAAGAGGCGCCGGGCCCGCCGCCCCACCGGGATGCGGACCCAGGCCGGCACCCCCCTGCCCGCCCCCCTGGCCGCCACCACCAGGGATTTGGCCTGGCCGGCCTCCCCCAGCTCAAAGGGGATGCCCCAGAACAGGCACTTGCCCGCAGGCAGGCGCTTGAGCGTCGTATCCTGATGATCGGCACCCATTGAAGGCCACAGCCACCCCCTGGCGGTCTTGACGTTGGCAATGCCGGCGTTGAACTGCGCTCTGAGCGAAATCGGCGTGAAGGCGGCCATCTCTCTTCTCCATGATGGGTGTCCAGACTCCGGGCAATATACCCCGGCCCATCCGGCGGGGCAAGCGTTGGGAACCCCCACCTTCCCCTGTAGTCCCAACGGCGGGACATAGACAGTTTCAGAGGGGAGGGTCTATATTTGAAGGACACCCATAGGAGTTGAGCCCCAGATGAGCCAGCCCAAAGACAATCCCTTTCAGGAATGCGCCCTGATCGTCCAGCAGGAGGGCAAGGTCCAGGACGCCCTGGCCAAATTCTTCATGCTGATGCTCAACTACCGCTACGGGCTGGACATCATCGTCGCCCACACCTCGGTGGAGGCCTTTTCGGCCATCCAGCGCTACAAGGAAAGCGAGAAGATCCGCTGCACCGTGGTTGTCCAGAACCGCCGCATCCAGAACCGCTCCGCCCTCTCGGCCCTCAACCAGGACGACCTCTTCCCCCTCATCCTGGTGCTGCCCTCCCACCAGTTGGAGGAACAGCAGAAGCTCTCGCAGCGCTTCGAGAACGTCTTCCTCTGCTCCTGGGAGATGGCGGCCAACCGCCGTGACCCGGCGGCCCAGTTGGTGGTGGAGAACGCCTTTGCCAAGAACAAGATCGGCGAACTCTTCGCCGACGTGGACCGCATCTCCCACCAGGAGTTGCAGGCGCGGATCAAACACCGCCTCGGCAGCGTCAAGGTGCTGCCCACCCTGCCCGAGATCGCCCTGCGCATCATGGCCATGATCAACGAGCCAGACGCCAAGGTGGGGGAATTGGAGGAACTGATCCACAATGATCCGGCTATCGTGCACCGGCTGCTGCAGGTGGTCAGCACCCCCCTCTTCGCCGGCTCGGGCCAGCGGGCCGGCGGCTGGACCGTGCAGGACGCGATCCTGCGCCTGGGCTGGAAGAAGGTTGGGGTCATCGCCCAGCAGATCATGCTGATGAACAGCCTGGTGCGGCCGCAGAACAGCGCCTTCGACCTGCGCCGCTACTGGGAACACTCGGTGGGCTGCGCCCTGATCGCCGATCGGCTGGTCAACGAGAACCTGATCGCCCTGCCGGCCCCGGTGAACTTCAATGACTACTGGATTTCGGCCCTCTTGCACGACATCGGCAAGCTGCTGCTGGGTTTCTTTTTCTGGGGGCACTTCGAGGAGGTGCTGGTGCAGATGACCGCCGAGCGCAGCACCTTCAGGGAGGCGGAGGTGGTGCTGGGTGACGTTGGCAACCACGAGTACCTTGCCCAGTTGCTGCTTTTGCGCTCCAACGCCACCAAGGAGGTGGTGGAGGCTGTGGGCAAGCACCACAACACCGGCCCGGCACCCAGTTCCCTGGTCTGCCTAGTCCACGTGGCCAACAACCTATGCATAGAGCTGGGCCTGGGGTACCTGCCCGACGAGCCCTCGCGTTACAGCGACACCGTGCTGAAGAACCTGCGCACCACCGCCGAGGACCTGCACCGCCTGCGCGACCTGCTGGGCAAACCCATGGTCCTGCAGATCAAGGAAATCGTCAACCGCTGCGCCCACTCCTGATCATTTGATGTTGCAGCGCTCCCGCATGCCGCGAAATCCCTGCCGCAGGCCCTGCTGGTAGACCCACATGTCGCCCGAGTAGGCGATCATGCGGAATCCCCTGTCGATGAGCCGGCAACCCTCATCCACCGAAGTGACCATGTAGCCGGCGACCTTGCCGTAACGCTGGCAGGCCTCCAGCACCCGGCCCAGCGCCCGTTGGAAGCGGGGATGGTCGAACTGGCCCGGGATACCGAGAAAGTTGCTCAGGTCGAACTGCCCGATCCACAACACGTCGATCCCCTCGACAGCGGCGATCTTTTCGACGTTTTCCAGCCCCAGCGCGGTCTCGATCTGGGCGATGACCAGGCCCTCCTGATTGGCGCTGTGCATGGTGCCCAGGATGTCGCCAGTCTGGTAGTTGTCGTGGGCAAAGCCGAAGGCCGCCCCCCGCCGCCCGGCCGGGGGGTACTTGGCCGAGAGGGCGATGAGCCTGGCCTGCTCCTCGGTCTCCACCATCGGCACCATGAACCCCATCGCCCCCACGTCGAGGGTGCGGGCGATGAAGTGATACTGTGCGGCCGGCACCCGCACCAGGGGCACCAGCTCGCAGGTGCAGGCCGTGGACATCAACATGCGGATGGTCTCGATGTCCCAGCCGGTGTGCTCCATGTCGTAGATGGCGAACTCTGCCCCGGTGGCCGCAGTCAGGCGGGCCATGCCGGTGGTGTTGAACTCGAAGATCATCGTGCCCAGGGAAACCCCGCCCTGGCCGAGGATGCGCTTGACCTTGTTCTCCCTCATCATCTCACTCGCTCTCGCTGGCGGCCGGCTGGCTGTTGATCCGGCGGATGGTCTCCGGGTCGAACTTGGGCCGGCGGTCGTAGGTGTAAAGGCCGTTGACTTCCTGCTCCACGTCGGTGAGCTGGGTATAACAGAAACCAAACATCCTCGGGTTGGACAAGAGGGTTTCGGTAAGGGCTTGGTACCGGGCCAGGAATTCCTCCTCGGTCCGGGGCCGCTCCCCGTAGCCCCAGGCTTTCTGGTCCTGCTGCCCGGGGTTCCACCAGATCCCCCCGTACTCGCTGACGAAATATGGCTGGCCCCGATGCGGGGCATCGGCCTGGGGGAAGTTGCGCCAGACCTCCCCGCCCTCCTTGAAAGGAGCAAAGAGGGCGGCGAACTTCTCGGGGTTCTGCTCGTAGGAATGGCAGTCGTAGATATCGGTCTCCACGTGGACGTAGCCGCTGGTGTCGATGACCGGCCGGGTGGGGTCGGCGGCCTTGGTGGCCCGGTACACCAGGCGCAAAAGCTCGGGATTTTGCGAGGTGGGGGTCTCGTTGAAGGGGCACCAGCCGACGATGGCCGGGTGGTTGAAATCCCGCCCCACCACCTCCAGCCACTCCCCCAGCACCCTTTCGAGGGCCTGGGGATGGGCGTGGTCCAGGCCCCAGTTGGGGTACTC
>Ga0194132_10004717_pt1 | contig 22946 bp, 19 predicted proteins | sample TA2KigOf80mmetaG_FD_148612 | JGI IMG/M metagenome (GOLD analysis project Ga0194132, IMG submission 148612) | Freshwater microbial communities from Lake Tanganyika, Tanzania - TA2015054 Kigoma Offshore 80m | ecosystem: Environmental > Aquatic > Freshwater > Lake | place: Tanzania: Lake... | reverse complement strand
CGCGCGGCAAATGACCTGGGCGCTGGGCATCGCCGCCACCCAATCGTCGGGGCTGCGCGAAATGTTCGGCTCGATGTGCAAGAGTTTTCATCCGGGCGCGGCCGCGCGCAACGGCTTGTCGGCCGCGTTGCTGGCGGCGCAAAACTTCGACAGTTCCCTGCGCGGCATCGAAGCGCCGCGCGGCTGGGCGCACGTGCTGTCGACGCATTTCGACCCGGCCAAGATCAGCGAGGGGCTGGGCCAACAATTCGAACTTTCGCGCAACATGTACAAGCCCTACCCCTGCGGGCTGGTGGTGCACGCGGTGATCGACGGCTGCATCGAATTAAAGTGCCTGCATGGCCTGACACCTGCCGCCATCGAGCGCGTCGATTTGCGCGTCAATCCGATGGTGCTGGAGCTCACCGGCAAAAAAGCGCCTACCACCGGCCTCGAGGGCAAATTCAGCGTCTATCACGCTGCGGCCATCGGCTTGATCCACGGCCGCGCCAATGAATCCGAATATGCCGACGCGGTGGTGCGCGACCCTGAAGTCGTCGCGCTGCGCGATCGCGTGTCCGCCGTGGCCGATGCGGCGGTCGCGAGCTATCTTGAGGCCCATGTCAGCGTGACGCTGCGCGATGGGCGCGTGCTCACGCACCATGTGCCGCACGCGCTCGGCACCTTGCAGCGCCCGATGAGCGATCGTGATCTCGAAGCCAAATTTAGAGCGCTGGTGGAACCGGTATTATCCACGGATCGGGCCACCACGCTGATCGAGCTTTGCTGGAACGCCGGGGATTTGCGCGATGTCGGCGACATCGCGCGCGCGGCGGCGGGGCCCACCTAAAACAGGAGCCGCCATCACCATGTCAGACGCATTGACCTACGACTACATCATCGCCGGCGCCGGCAGCGCGGGCTGCGTGCTCGCCAATCGGCTCACCGCCTCCGGCAAACATCGCGTGCTGCTGCTCGAAGCCGGCGGCGAGGATTCGAGTTTCTGGATTCACTTTCCGCTCGGTTACGGCAAGCACTTCGCCAACCCGCAAGTGAACTGGCTCTACAACTCGGAGCCCGGCGCGGCCATAGGCAATCGCAGCATCGCGCAGCCGCGCGGCAAGGTGATCGGCGGCTCGAGTTCAATCAACGGGCTGGTTTACATCCGCGGCCAGCGCGAGGATTACGATCAATGGCGTTCGCTGGGCAACGCCGGCTGGGGCTTTGATGACGTGCTGCCGTACTTTCGCATGGCAGAGGATCAGCAGCGTGGTGAGAACGAATACCACGGCGTGGGCGGGCCGTTGAAAGTGTCGGATCACGCCGAGCCGCATGCGTTATGCGACGCGTTTATCGCCGCGGCCGAAGCGGCAGGTTATCCGCGCAACGATGATTTTAACGGCGCCACTCAAGAGGGCTTCGGCTACATTCAAATGACCGCGCGCAACGGCTGGCGCTGCAGCGCGGCCAAAGGTTATTTGTATCCCGCGCGCAAACGCACCAATCTCGCAGTGGAAACCCGCGCGCACGCAACGCGCGTGTTGTTCGACGGCACGCGCGCGTCAGGCATCGAGTATGTGCAAAACGGCGTCAAAAAAACCGCCGCTGCCGCGCGGGAGGTGATACTCGCCAGCGGCGCGTTTAACTCGCCGCAGTTGTTGCAGCTCTCCGGCGTGGGGCCCGCGGCGTTGCTGCAAAGCCTCGGCATCAAGGTCGTCGCCGACAGCGCGGGCGTGGGCGCCAATCTGCAGGACCATTACAACGGCAAGCTGGCCTACGAGTGCACCGAGCCGATCACCTTAAACGACATTGTGCACAGCAAATCGAGGAGCCTGGCCGCGGGCTTGCGCTGGTTGTTCACGCGTAAAGGTTTGCTCAACATGGCCGCGTCCTACTCCGCGGGCTTTATCAAGGCCGATCCCGCCGCGCAGTCGCCGGATATACAAGTAGGGCTGGGACTTTTCAGCTTCGACAAAATCAGCGAGGGGTTGCACGACTACTCCGGCTTTTATTCGGCGGTGCGCCTGCTGCGCCCGGAGAGCCGCGGCACGGTGACGCTGGCGAGCGCCGATCCGCTTGCAGCTCCCTTGATCAAACCCAATTACCTGGCGAGCGAAAAAGATTGCGCCGTGCTGGTGGCCGGCATGCAAGCCACGCGCCGCATTTTCAGCCAATCCGCGCTGCGCCGTTACATCCTGCGCGAGCGCGATCCGGGGGAAGCGTGCGTAAGTGACGCCGACATGCTGGAACACGTGCGCGCCAAGGGCGGCATCAGTTACCACCCGGTGGGCACCTGCAAAATGGGCAACGACGCCGACGCGGTGGTCGATGCGCGCTTGCGGGTGCGCGGCATCGCGGGCCTACGCGTCATCGACGCCTCGATCATGCCCACGCTGGTGTCGGGCAACACCAACGCGCCGACGATTATGATTGCGGAGAAGGGGGCACAGATGGTGTTGGAAGATTCGAGCGCTTAAAAATCCACACCGTTCGGGCTGAGTTCGTCGAAGCCCGCAAATGTCATCGCCCCCTTCGACAAGCTCAGGCGAACGGTGGTCCCAGGTTGCTCAATAACAAGAACGCTACTTCTTCAACGCCACCGTCTCAAACGCCCCCGGCGCGGTAATTTCCAGCAGCTCCAGATCATCCGAGCAATCAAGCTCGTTGTGCACAATGCCCGGCGGCTGCAGGCAGCAATCGCCGGGGCCGAAGGTATGCTCGCCGTGGCCTTGGTAGGTGAATTTGATCCAGCCTTTCAGAATGTAAATCATCTGAAAGTCGAGCTTGTGTTGATGTAGCCCGGTGGTGTGGAGCAGGCCGTGGTCTTCGCCCTTTTTGACGCGAATCACGTGCGCTTTGAATTTGCCGTGGGTGGCGTCCTTGATGCCAAGATCGCGGTACTCCAGGAATTTGCGCAGGCCCGCGTCGAACTTCGCGTCCTTGGCCATGCTCACCGAGAATTTCATGTCTGTGTTCATTTGCGTCTCCTTGCGAAATCTTGCTGGGCCGTGTCAGCTTTTCGTGGACGGGGCGGCTAGACGAAGGTGTCGATCCCGCGCAGGCGGGAGCGACACGACGGTGGTTTGCAGTCTACACGTCGCTACCGCGATTCTCACTTATTATAGGCCGCATCTTGAGGGGAATAACCATGGAAGGCCTGAAACGCTGGCGCAACCGCGTGGCACTCGTCACCGGCGCCTCCGGCGGCATCGGCGAAGGCATCGCGCGGGCGCTGTCGGGCATCGGTATGAAAGTGGCGATGATGGCGCGCCGGCGCGAGCGGCTCGACGCCATCGCGGCCGAACGCTCACCGCAAGGCGCGCAGATGATGGTGTGCGCCGGCGATGTCAGCCGCGAATGCGACGTGCTTGATGTGTTCGAAGCAATCAACACCCAGTGGGGCGCGGTGGACGTGCTCATCAACAACGCCGGCACCGGCATGATGAGCCGGCTTGAAAACGGCAAGTTTCAAGACTGGTGCGACACCCTGAACGTCAATGTCGCCTCCCCCGCGTTATGCGTGCGCGAGGCGCTGCGCGGCATGCACGCCAAGGATGAAGCGCAGATCATCAACCTCGCCTCGATTTACGGCCATCGCGATACCGTGCCGAATTTTTCGTTTTACCAAGCATCGAAGTTCGCGCTGCGCGCGTGGACCAACACACTGCGCGCGGAGTTGGCGGCGCGCCCCGGCGGCACGCGCATACGCGTGGGCATGATTTCGCCGGGGTTGACCGCCACCGAATTTCGCGAGCGCGCGAGCGAGGGGCAGTTCAAATACGAATCGTATTTCGAGCAATACACGCCGCTGACGCCGGCGGATATCGCGGATGCGGTTTTATATATGTTGTCGACGCCACCGCATGTGCAAGTGCAGGATATTTTGCTCTCGCCGATGGGGCAAGGTTTATAGCCGCACCGCGATGGGGCGCGTGCCGCGCCTTCGCGGCGCAGATGCCGGTTCATCGTGGTGCACGATGCACCAAGAATCGCCCGCCGTGTCGCGGCAAGTGCGCGGGCGTAGAATGGTGTTGCAGGACCAAAAAATGATCACTCACGAGGATGCCATGAACAGCCAGTCGGTACGCCGTATTGTTGTTGCGCTTGTATTATTCCCGTTCGCGCTTGGTGCGCTTAGTGCGCTTAGTACGTCTGGCGCGCTCGCCCAATCCAACTGGCCCGAGAAGCCCGTGCGCATCGTCATCCCGTGGCCGCCCGGCGGCAGCACCGATATCGTCGGGCGCTTGTTGGCGGCAGATCTGTCGCAGCGCCTGAAACAACAGTTCATCATCGACAATCGCGCCGGCGCGGGCAGCATCATCGGTTTGCAGCACGCGATGGTGCAGCCCCCTGATGGTTACACGCTGATGATGACTTCCACCGCGTATGGCTTTTTGATCGACAAACCCAAGGTGCCAGTGGATTACGTCAATTCGTTTGCACCAGTAGCCTATGTCGGCGTGGGCGACAGCGCGTTCACGATTCATCCGTCGCTGCGCGTGAACTCCGTGAAGGATCTGATCGATCTGGCCAAAAAGCGGCCAGGCGAGTTGTTGTATGCCTCGTCGGGGTTTGGCGGATTTCCGCATATGTCGACCGAGTTGTTCAAGATGATGACCAAGACCCAGATGACGCATGTGCCGTTCAAGGGCGGCGGCCCGGCGGTGGCGGATGTGATGGCGGGCCACACGCAAATTTATATGGGCTCGCTGACCGCGGTGGTGTCGATGGTGAATAGCGGGCGCTTGCGGCTGTTCGCCACCGGCGGTTTGAAACGCAACCCCGGTTTTCCTAACGTGCCGACGGTGGCCGAGACCGTGCCCGGTTATGAATCGACGATTTGGTGGGGCTTGTTCGCGCCACGCAATACGCCCCCCGAGCTCATCGCTCGCGTGCACGCCGAGGTGAACACATCGATCTACCGCCCGGAGATCTTGAAACGACTCGTCGAGCAGGGCGTTGCGACATCCAAAATGAGTTCCGCGGAGTTCGGCCAACTCATGGTGCGCGAGACCAACAAGTGGTTGGAGGTGATACGCGTGGCGGGAATTAAGCCGGAATAGCCGCACCTGTCGTCCCGGCAGGTGTTTTTCGTAACCATCTGTTTTTATTGATATTTTATGAATGACGCCAGCGGCCAGCCCACCACGCCAAACCGCCAGGCGCCCGCCGATTTTCAGCAACATCTGGCGTTGCCGGAAAAGCGTGGGAAGCGAATGGCTTGGAGACCATCAAGCGCCGGCGCGATGATTTGCCGCCCCAAGCGCCGACGGCGCGCCACGAGAAGTTGTCGTGGCGGCCTGCGCGCATGAACCCACTTTTTTCCAGGGCGCACGGCTTGGTTATCGGTAGTTATCGGCGGGGTGCGCACCCGACAGCCCTTTTCAGTTCGGGAGACGGCGCGCGCCCTCAGCCAAACGTATCTTCGCGAAACTGGCGCTGGATTTCCTCCACCGCCGCGCGCTGCGACAACAGCGCGGTGACACAATCGTGGTCGAGTTGCTCGCCCGCCATGCGGCGCAAGAAATCGAATGCCTGATCGTTATCCCAAGCTTCTTTATACGGCCGCTTACTGGTCAGTGCGTCGAACACATCGGCAACCGCAACGATGCGCGCTTCCAGCGGAATCTGCTCACCGGATTTGCCCTCAGGATACCCGCGGCCGTTGACCGCCTCGTGATGGTAGAGCGCGATGTTGCGCAGCATATCGACATGCTGCGTGCTTTCCAGGCCGAAGTTCTGCAGCAAATCGCCGATCATCTCGCCACCGCGCAGCGGATGCGTGCGCATCACCTGCATTTCCGCTTCCGTGAGCGCATCCGCCTTGAGCAGGATGCGGTCCGGTATGGCGATCTTGCCGATATCGTGCAGCGGCGAAAACATGAAAATGTGTTCGATGTAATCGTCGTCAAGCTGATAGCGGCCGGCCAACGCGAGCGCAATCAAACGACTATAGCGCGACATGCGATCCAAGTGGCTGCCGGTTTCCGGATCGCGATGGTGTGTGATGTGGCCGGTAGTTTTGAGTGCGGCTTTTAATGTATGTATGTTGGTAAGTTCGTTGATGACCATTAGCGAAATCACGTGGCCGTACAGGTCGAGTTGGCTCAGCACGGCCTCGCTGAAGACGTCGCGCTGATACGAATTAAAGAACAAGAACCCGATGAAGTTGCCGCTGTGAAACATCGGTAGAGTGTAGCTCGCCGCATATCCTTCGCGCCCGATGCGGTGTGTGTGTTCGTGCGCGTCTGATTCAGTGGTCACCAGATTATTGATCACGCGCGGGTGGCCGCGCTTGAGTATTTCGACTAGCGAGGGGGCGTTGTCGATGATCGCCTGGTAGTGCGGCAACGGATCGCGCTCGCCACTGCTGTGCAGATACGTTTTTAAGACGCGCGTAACAGGGTCAAAAAGCGTGAGCGCGATGCGCGCGATAAACGGTAGGCTGCGCTGCACCGTTCGGTGAGCCGCCACCAACTTCTCGCGCAGCGGCGCCGCACGGTTTAAGAAACTCAGCGCGTCGACGTGATCAAAAGCGGGCTCGTCCATACTCGCGGCAGCCGGGGCTTTCGGACGGCCCCGCCTTATACCGCCGCCAACGCCTGCTGCAAATCCGCCTTGATGTCGTCGATGTGTTCGATGCCGATCGACAGCCGCACCAAGTCTTCGCTCACGCCCGCGCTCTCCAGCTCTTTCGCGCCGAGCTGACGATGGGTGGTCGTCGCGGGGTGGCAGGCGAGCGATTTGGCGTCGCCGATGTTGACCAGGCGCGTCACCAGCTTTAAGGCGTCGATAAAGCGCGCGCCGCCCTCGCGCCCGCCCTTGATGCCGAAGCTCAAGATGCCCGAGGCCCTGCCGCTCATGTATTTATCGACCAGCGGCTTATCGGCGTGGTCCGCAAGCCCGGCATAACGCACCCAGCCTACTTTGTTGTGGCCTTTCAAGAATTGCGCCACGGCAAGCGCGTTGTCGCAAATGCGATCCATGCGCACCGCCAGCGTTTCGATGCCCTGCAGAATCAAAAACGCGTTAAAGGGTGATAACGCCGCGCCCATGTTACGCAGCGGCACCACGCGCGCGCGGCCGATGTAGGCGGCGGGGCCCAGCGCTTCGGTGTACACCACCCCGTGGTAGGAAACATCGGGCTCGTTCAAGCGCTTGAATTTTTGCTTGTGCTCGGCCCACGGGAATTTGCCGGAATCGACGATCACCCCGCCGATGGAATTGCCGTGGCCGCCCAGGTATTTGGTCAGCGAATGCACCACGATATCCGCCCCATGCTCGAACGGCCGGCACAGATACGGCGTGGGCACGGTATTGTCGACGATGATCGGCACGCCGCGCGAGTGTGCGATCTGCGCCAGCGCGCCAAAATCGACCACGTTGCCCAGCGGATTGCCCACGGTTTCGCAAAACACCGCCTTGGTTTTGGCGTCGATCAGCTTTTCCCACGCCTTGGGTTCGCGGTAATCGGCAAAGCGCACTTCGATGCCGTATTGTGGAAAGGTGTGCGCGAACAAGTTGTAGGTGCCGCCGTACAGCGCGCTCGACGTGACGATGTTGTCGCCCGCCTCGGCGATGGTCATCACCGCATAGGTGATCGCCGCCATGCCCGAAGCCAACCCCAGCCCGGCGATGCCGCCCTCCATCGCCGCGATGCGCTTTTCGAGCACGTCGGTGGTGGGGTTCATGATGCGCGTGTAGATGTTGCCTTGCACTTTGAGGTCGAACAGGTCGGCGCCGTGCTGGGTGTTGTCGAACGCGTACGAGGTGGTTTGATACACCGGCACCGCGACCGCTTTGGTGGTGGGGTCGGGCGAATAGCCGCCGTGCACGGCCAAGGTTTCGATTTTCATGGCGCCTCCTGTGAGTAGGGTGGCCACAGTATAGGCGCGCGCTGGTCGCTGTGCCACAATGAGTTCGCCATGCCCAATCGACTCGCCCAAGAGACTTCGCTGTATTTGCAGCAACATGCGCAAAATCCCGTAGATTGGTATCCATGGGGCGAGCAAGCGTTGCGCCTCGCGCGCGAACACGATAAGCCGATTTTGTTGTCGGTCGGTTACTCGGCCTGCCATTGGTGCCATGTGATGGCGCACGAGTCGTTCGAGGACGAGGCGGTGGCGGCTCAGATGAACCGTTTATTCGTCAACATCAAGGTCGACCGCGAGGAGCGGCCCGATCTGGATCAGATTTATCAGAGCGCGCATCACATGCTCACGCGCCGCAACGGCGGCTGGCCGCTGACGATGTTTTTAATGCCCGATGGCACGCCTTTTTTCGGCGGCACGTATTTCCCCAAAACATCGCGTTACAACATGCCGGGGTTTTTGGATTTGTTGCCGCGCATCGAACAAGCGTATCGCGAGCAGCGCGGCGAGATCGCCAAACAAAACGCATCGCTGCTGGCGGCGCTGGCGAGCATGGTGCCGCAGCCGGGTGCGGCGGTGCTCGAACGCGCGCCGATCGCGCAAGCGTTGCAGGAACTCGAGCGTATTTTCGACCGCACGCACGGCGGCATCGGCCGCGCGCCGAAGTTTCCGCATCCGTATGAATTTGCGTTTTGTTTGCGGCGCCATGCGTTGGAGGGTGGCGCGGCAGCGCTGGAGATCGTAAACACCACGCTCACCCGCATGGCCGAGGGCGGCATTTACGATCATCTGGGCGGCGGCTTCGCGCGCTACAGCGTGGATGAAACCTGGACCATCCCGCATTTCGAAAAAATGCTCTACGACAACGGCCCGCTGCTCGCGCTTTACGCCGATGCGTGGCGCGTCACGCAAGCGCCACGCTACCAGAGCGTGTGCGAGGAAACTGCGGCGTGGGTGATGCGCGAAATGCAAAGTAGCGAGGGCGGCTACTACTCCTCGCTCGACGCGGATTCCGAGCACGTCGAAGGCAAGTTTTATGTGTGGACGCCGCAGGAAGTGCAAGCGCTGATCACACCGGAAGAATACGCGGTGCTGGCGCCCCACTACGGCCTTGATGGCGCGCCGAATTTCGAGCACGAACACTGGCATTTGCGCGTGAGCAAACCGTTTGAAGGCGATCCTGCGTTACTGGCATCCGCGCGCGCCAAACTCCTCGCCACGCGGGTGAAACGCATCTGGCCCGGCCGCGATGAAAAAATCCTGGTGAGCTGGAACGCGCTGATGGTCACAGGCATGGCGCGCGCGGCGCGGGTGTTCGATCAACCGGCGTGGCTCGCTTCGGCGCGGCGCGCGGTGGATTTCATCCGCGGCACGATGTGGCGCAACCAGCGCCTGCTCGCCACCTACAAGGACGGCAAGGCGCATCTGAACGCGTATCTGGACGACTACGCGTTTTTGCTTGATGCGCTGATCGAGTTGATGCAGTGTGAGTTTCGTGCGAGCGATCTTGATTTCGCGCGCGCGTTGGCCGAATGCCTGCTTGATCAGTTTGAAGACCGTCAGCACGGCGGTTTTTATTTTGTAAGCCACGATCACGAAAAGTTGATCCAGCGCACCAAACCCGGCTTCGACAACGCCACGCCCTCAGGCAACGGCATCGCCGCGTTCGCGCTGCAGCGCCTGGGCCACTTGATCGGCGAGCCGCGTTATCTGCAAGCCGCCGAGCGCGCACTAAAGTTGTTCTACGACAGCCTCGCCGCGCAGCCCAGCGCGCATGCGAGCCTGCTCACCGCGCTGGAAGAAGCGTTGACACCGCCGCGCATCGTGGTGCTGCGCGGCAGCGGCGAAGCGCTCAAGTACTGGCAGCGCGAGCTCGTTGCGCGCTACCGGCCAGATACGATGGTGATCGCGCTCGCCAACGATTGCGCGGACCTGCCGCCCGCACTCGCCAAACCAGCCCCCGCCGCTGCCGTCAACGCCTGGCTTTGCCAGGGCGTTGTTTGCTTGCCGCCGCTCGCGGATTTGGGCACAATCGCCCGGCATCTGGATACGGTCAGATAAAAATATCTTTAAAATCAATTACTTATAGGAACACTGATGAAACGCTTGATCGCGGCGACAGCCGCTACTCTGGGTTTGATGCTGGCCAGCGGCGCGCACGCCGACGAAAAACTCGCGAAAGCCAACGGCTGCATGACCTGCCATCAGATGGATAAGAAAGTGTTGGGCCCGTCGTATAAAGAAATCGCCGCCAAATACCAAGGCAGCAAGACCGCCGAGGCCGATCTGGTGAAAAAGGTCAAAGCGGGCAGCAAGGGCGTATGGGGCGATATGATCATGCCGCCCAACGCGCATGTGAAAGATGCCGACATCCAGGCCATCGTGAAATGGATTTTGACGCAGAAGTAATCCGCGCCTGCGTCACGAAAAAGCCAGCGTAATGCTGGCTTTTTTGTTGGGTGATCGGCCGGCCGATCCAACACGTGAATCGGCGCCGCACGCGCCGGGCGTTGTCCGGCATAATCGACCAAACGTTCCCGGAGCCCGCCATGCCGCAACCGTGTATCAAGGTCGAAGTCAACGACTACATCGCCGTGGTCACCATGGACCGCCCGCCGGTCAACGCGCAAAACGCGCAGTTTCGCGAGGAGATGATCGAAGCTTTCGATGCCTTTAACGACCGTGACGATGTGCGCGTGGCAATCCTCACCGGCGCGGGCAAGGTGTTTTGCGCCGGCGCGGATATCAAGGAGCGCATGGGTCTGGTCAAAAAGCCCGGCGACTACTGGCGCCACAACCGCGGTGCGCGCGAGTACTCCAACGCGATACGCGAGTGCAAAAAGCCGGTGATCGCGGCGGTGAACGGCGCGGCGCTGGGCGCGGGCTTTGGCGTGATGAGCGCGTGCGACATCATGCTCGCTTCGGACAACGCCACCTTCGGCATGCCGGAAATCGACGTCGGATTGGCTGGCGGCTGCGCGTTTATTTCGCGCTTGTTCTCCAAATCACGCGGGCGGCGGATTGTGTTTACCGGCGAGCGATTTAGCGCGGCGGAGTTGTATCGCCTGGGGGTGATCGAATGGTGCGGCCCGCGCGAGCAGTTGATGGACGAAGCGATGAAAATCGCGCGCACCATCGCCGAAAAAAGCCCGCTCGCGATCATGCTGGCGAAAGAAGCGTATAACGTGTGCGAAAACATGCCGCAGCGCGATGGCTATCGTTTCGAGCAAAATATCACCGAACGCTTGTCGCACACCGAAGATGCGCGCGAGGCACAGCGTGCGTTTGCGGAAAAGCGCAAGCCCGTGTTTAAGGGAAGGTAATTCATGAAAACGCATCGCAGCGTCTACACCCACGCCCAACTCGCGCGGCTCTTCAACCCCAAAAGCGTCGCCATCTACGGCGCTTCGCCCAACCCCGCGTCATTGGGCGCGCGCACGATTGCCAACATGGCTAAGTATCAGGGCAAGATCATTCGCGTGAATCCGCGCTACGAAAAAATCGGCGATGAGCCGTGTTACCCCTCGGTCAGCGACGCGCCGGAGAAACCCGATTGCGCGGTGTTTTGCATGCCGCGCGACGGCATCGAAGCGGCGCTACTCGATTGCGCCAAAGCCGGTGTCGGCGGCGCGGTGGTATTTGCATCGGGCTACCACGAAACCGGCGTGCCGGAGCACAGCGCCGAGCAAGAGCGCATCACCGCGATTGCACGCGACACCGGCGTGCGCGTGGTCGGGCCCAACACACTGGGCTTTGTGAACTTCACCTCGACCGCGATGATTTCGTTCGCCTCCGGCGAGATGGACATCAAGCCGCCGCGCGGCCCCGCTGTGGGCGTGGTCAGCCAGTCGGGCGCACTGGGGTTCGCGCTGGGGCAATCGGAGCGGCGCGGCGTGAATTTAAGTCACGTGCTCTCGTTCGGCAATGGTTCGGATGTACACATCGCCGATGAAATCGCGTTTCTCGCCGGCGACCCGGATTGCGCGGCGATCGCCTGTTTGTTCGAAGGCATGCCGCAGCCGGCGCAGTTGCTGGAAGCGGGCGAGCTCGCGTGGAAAGCCGGTAAGGCGGTGGTGATTTGCAAACTCGGCCAGGGCAAGGATGCCGCCACTGCGGCGATGTCGCACACCGGCTCGCTGGCGGGTTCGACCGAGGCGTACATGGCGCTATTCGAGCGCGCGGGCTTTATCGTGGTGCCCGAAATCGAACGCTTGGTGGAAACTGCGGCGTTTTTCGCCAAGGTCGGGCGACCCAAGTCGCGAGGGGTGGCGGCCATCGGCGCTTCGGGCGGCGCGTTGATCGCCGCCACCGATGCCGCCGAAGCGCACGGCGTGCCCATGCCGCAACCGCCGGACGATATGAAAGCGCGGCTGCGCCCGTTCGTGCCGGAATTCGGCGCGCTGCGCAACCCGTGCGATCTCACCGCGATGATGGTGCGCGATCTGTCTATTGCCGGTAAATCGGTGGACGCCATGTTGACCGGCGACACCTACGGTGCGATCGTCGCGCCGCAAAGCAGCTTGAACAAAAGCACCATCTTGCGCGTGGAAGGCATGGCCGAAGTGGGCAAGCGCCTGGGTAAACCGGTGTGCTTGAGTTACTCCGGCGGCTGGATCGGCGGGCCGAGTGTGCTGGAAGCGGAAATGAATCCGCACGTCCAAACCTTTCAGTCAGTGGCAAGCTGCTTCGCCGCACTCGCGGCGTGGCACAAGCGCGATGATCGCATCCGCGCCGAAGAAAAATCGGGGTCGCGCAAACTCACGCGGTTGTCACCCGCGAGCGCCAATGACACCGCCGCGAAATTGATCGCGGCATCCAACAACAAAGCGCTTACCGAGCGTGAGGCCAAAGCCGTGCTCGCGGCCTACGGCGTGCCGGTGGTGCAGGAGCAGTTGGTGCAATCGGCGGCGGACGCGGCGAGCGCCGCGCAAAAAGTTGGTTTGCCCGTCGCGCTGAAAGTGGAATCGCCCGACATCCCGCACAAAACCGAAGCCGGCGTGATACGCCTGAATCTCAAAACCGCGGATGAAGTGAAGGCCGCTTACGACGCGGTAAAGTCTAACGCTGCTAAAGCCGCGCCCAAGGCCAAGATCAACGGCGTGCTGGTGCAGCCGATGGTGCCCGCCGGCGCCGAAATCATGGTCGGCGCGCGCATCGATCCGTTGTTCGGGCCGCTGATCGTGGTGGGGCTGGGCGGCATTTTTGTCGAGTTGTTGAAAGACACGGTGCTGGAGCTCGCGCCGGTCACGCAGCATGAAGCGAAGGCGATGCTCGGCAAACTCAAAGGCCGCAAGCTGTTGGAAGGTTTTCGCGGCAGCGAGCCGGTAAATTTGGACGTGCTGGCCGATGTGATCGTACGGTTGTCCGAATTTGCGGCGGATCAACAAACGAACGTTGCCGAGCTCGATGTGAATCCGCTGATTTGTGTGGGGAGGCGGGTGATTGCGGTGGATGCTTTGATTGTTCGGGCGGTGGCTTAACGGTGCCCTACCCCAAAGGGCTGACGGTACGGCCCGTGCGCAACGGCCACGGCATCGTCGCCCTCAAAAATTTCAAAGCAGGTGCGTTCATCTGCGAAATCAAAGGCCAAATCGTCACCCCGCAAACCGTGTGGCGCTATTGGGAAACCGACCCGCGCCGCGGCGCAAATTGTTTTCGCAGTTCGCCCGAACGCTACCTCGATCCTGAAGGCGAAATCGGCGCGTATGCCAATCACTCGTGCAACCCCAATGCCGGCATCGTCAAGCAAGGCCGCAAGCTGCTGTTAAAAGCGATCACGCCGATCGCGCGCGGCGACGAAGTCACGCACGATTATTCAACGCTGCTCGGCACCGACGATGTGTGGCGCATGTGCTGCAATTGCGGCGCGGCGAATTGCCGGCGCGTGGTGAAAACGGCGGCGGCGTTGCCTGCGGCAGCGCTGGCACGCTACCGCAAGCTTCGAGTGATACCCGCCTTTATCGACGTGATGCTGCGTTGATTGGGGCACGGCGTCAGTGAGGCGCCGCGCCACAATCCGCAGATTAACGTAAGTATCTGATTTTATTCACTTTTTATTTGGCGCTAAACTCGCGGTTGGCGCGCGCGGCGGGTCATGCCCAACAAGCCGAGGCTTAGCGTCAGCAACGCGAGCGTGCCCGGCTCCGGCACGCGCGCGAATGATATGCGATAGATCGCCGAATCCGCGCCGAATTGACGATCGAACACATAACCCGCGGCGGTCGTCAGCCCGTTAAAACCGTCGAGCTCGGAAAAGTTAAACGACACCACGCCGTTTTGCGGCGTGCGCAAATCGTTGTTGCCGCCGACCACGAACGCGGCGTTCAGCGGGTCGAAGGCCTCAGACCCGGCATCCCAGATGTCGCGGCCGAACTGCGTAATCGAGTTGAACAAAAAATTGCCGGCGTCATCGAACAGTTGAAACGCCGTGGGCGAATCGTTGCCGAGGAACAAGTCGTTACTGGGCACCACCATCGTGGCGAAGGTGAAAAACCGATTCACGGCGGTGTCGACGCTGAACACCGCCGAACCGGTGAGCCCCGGCGTCAACGCGCCGGGTGGGCTCGGCAGCACGGTGCCAAGCACCGCGCCCGGATCGGCCGCGGCGAACGCCGGAAACCAAGCCGAGCCGGAGCCGCCCTCGGCGATCGAGATAATCGCGACGCCCGCCGCTTGCCCGTTGTTGAAAGCATCGAACGTGCCGTTGTTAAACCCCACCTGCAGCGGCGCAAAGGATACGCTGTTGGCGGGCGCCAGGTTTTCCACGCTCACGCGCAGTTGAATGACCTCGGCGTGGGCCAGCGGCGCCAGGCTTGCGGCTACAATCAGGCTCGATGTGAACAGGCTTCGAATAGGCTTCATGGGCTTCATGGGCTTCATGGTTGGATCTCCGGGTTTACCGTTGAACAAGCGCACACCGCAAAATCGCGGCGCCACGGCATGCATGGTGCGCATGCACGCGTGTGAAGTCCTCACCGAAAAATCACGCCGCCGTGAAGTTTGCGGCGGCGGTTTGCGCTTAAATCTCATGGCGGCGCGCGAGCGGGCGCGGCCGCGTTTAATACGGCCATGAGCAAGCAGCTTTTACTGGTGGAAGACGACGAAGCGATCGCCGATGTCGTCAAACTCAATTTGATCGATGCGGGGTTTTCCGTACAGCACGAGAGCGACGGCAGCGCGGCGCTGCGCAGCATTGGCACCCAGCGTTTTGACTTGGTGCTGCTCGACTTGATGCTGCCGGGCACCGACGGCTGGGATTTATGCAAGCATCTGCGCGCGCTGCCGGACTACGTGCCGCTGATCATCATCAGCGCGCGCACCGCGGAAGCGCACCGCGTGCTGGGGCTGGAGTTGGGCGCGGACGATTACCTTGCCAAGCCGTTTTCGGTGCTGGAGCTGGTGGCGCGGGTGCGCGCGCTGTTGCGCCGCGCCGAGCGCCTGCGCGAGGCAGCGCCGGCGGCGCCGCAATTGCGTTTTGGCGATTGCAGTCTCGATCCGCTGCGGCGCGAGGTGTGGCGCGGCAACGCGGTGATCGCGTTGACCTTGCGCGAATTCGATTTACTGTATTTTCTGGCGCGCCACCCCGGCGAAGTGTTCAATCGCGGCGAGCTGCTCAATCAAGTGTGGGGCAGCGGTTTTGACGGCTACGAACACACGGTGAACTCACACATCAATCGGTTGCGCACCAAGCTTGAAGCCGATGCACGCTCGCCCAAATGGATTCAAACGGTATGGGGCGTGGGATATCGCTTCGGCGACGAGACGCGAAAGCCCGCGCCATGATGTCGTTCTCGCGCCGTGTTGTGGTCGCCTTCGCGCTGCTGCTGCTCGCTTTTAGCGTGTTGGTGGCCGTGCTCGGCCGCCACCTCGGCGCGCAATACGAGCTGGAAATGCAGCAGCGGCTGTCGCACGGCCTCGCGCGCCACATCGTCGGTCATTGGCCGCAGGTGTCCAAACCGGCGCAAGGCGAGCACGAGCGTGAAGCGCTGGACGAAGTGCTGCGCATGCTGATGGTGGTCAACCCCGCGATCGAGGTTTATACGCTCGATGAAGACGGCCGCGTGCGCAATTACCTCGGCAAGCCGGGCTCGGTGCGCACCATGCAGGTGGATGTTGAAACGGTGCGCGCGTTTCTCGCCGGCGCGCCGCTGCCGTTGCTCGGCACCGACCCTAAATCGCCGCACGCGCGCAAGATTTTCAGCGCGGCGATGTTTCCGGCGATACCGGGCAAGCCCATGCCCGCGGGCTATCTTTACGTCATCCTCGACGGCGAGGCGCGCGCGCAGGTGTCGGGCAGCCTCGATGCGTGGCCGCTTCTGCGCACCAGCTTGCTGGTGGCGGCGCTGGGGCTCGCGTTGACGCTGCTGGTGGGCGTGATGACGTTTCGCAACCTGACGCGGCCGCTGCGGCAACTCGCCGTGCGCATGCGCAATTTCAGTGTGGGCGCGGACGAGCGCGCCGCGCCCGCTACCGAACGCGCCGAGCGCGGCGAACATGGCGATGAGGTGGCCGCGATTGCGCACTCCTTCGACACCATGGCGGCGCGTATCGAACACCACGCACGCGCGCGCGCCGAGCAGCAGGCCGCGCACCGCGAAGTGATCGCCAGCGTCGCGCATGATTTGCGCACGCCGCTCACCGCATTGCACGGCTATCTGGAGACGCTGAATCAAAACGCCGCCGCCATCGACGGCGGCGAGCGCAAGCGCTACCTAGACGCCGCCCTCGGTCAAAGCGACAAAGTGCGCCGCCTGTCGCAACAATTGTTCGAGCTCGCGCGGTTGCAATCGAGCGATCAAATCCTGCAGTGCGAGCGCTTTAATCTCGACGAACTGGTCAACGATGCGGTACAGAAATTCGGCCTGTTGACGCAACCCGCACCCGCCGTGCTGCACGGGGCCTCGCCCGGCTGCGTTGAGGTGGAAGGCGACTTGCAATTGATCGACCGCGCGCTCACCAATCTGATCGATAACGCGATACGCCACGCCGAAGGCGCAACACCGGTGCGGGTGAGTCTGGCGTGCGACGGCGCGCGCGCAACGGTGTTGGTGGAAGACAACGGCCCCGGGCTGCCGCAAGAACTGGCGCGGCGCCTCGACGCGGGCGAGCCGGTGCGTGAGCCGCCGGCGCGCCGCGGTGGCGGCTTTGGCGGCCTGGGCCTTGCCATCGCGCAGCGCATCGCGTTGCTGCACGGCGGCAGTCTGCATACCTTGCCGGCGCCCGATGGCGGCACGCGCTTATGTCTGGCGTTGCCCGTGGGCGCGGCGGCAAATGCCGCGCCGGGTTCCTCAAGCACCTGAAGCGCTGCACGCCCACGCCGCCAGCCGTATCGTAAGTATCTGATTTTAAAGGATATTTTGTTGCGCTGCAACAATGCCGTGCGATCGCGTGATAATGCCGTGTGCACGCCGTCGTGCTTTCATTAAAGGGCTACTATGAGCGCCACCGCCAGCTATGACTACATCATCGTCGGCGCCGGCTCCGCGGGTTGTGTGCTGGCGAATCGTTTGACCGAATCGGGCGCGCATCGCGTGTTGCTGCTCGAAGCCGGCGGCCCGGATAAAAACCCGTGGATACACATTCCGTTGGGCTTCGGCAAAACCATGTTCAATCACGACGTGAACTGGATGTTCGAGACCGCCCCGGAGCCCGGCATGCAAGGCCGCAAGATCAAGGTGCCGCGCGGGCGTGTGTTGGGTGGCTCGAGCTCGATCAACGGTTTGCTTTATGTTCGCGGCCAGCGCGAGGATTTCGACGATTGGCAAGCGCTAGGCAACCCCGGCTGGGGCTATGACGATGTGCTGCCGTACTTTAAAAAATCCGAGGATCAAGAACGGGGTGCTAACGAATGGCATGGCGCGGGTGGGCCGCTGGCGGTGTCCGATGTGAAGGACACACACCCGCTGGCGGAGGCGTTTATCGCCGCGGGCGAACAGGCGGGCATCCCGCGCAACCGCGATTTCAACGGTGAAAAGCAAGAAGGCGTGGGCTATTTTCAGGGCACCGCGCGCAACGGCTTGCGTTGCAGCGCGGCGGTGGCGTATCTGCGCCCGTCGATGAAACGCGCCAATCTGCAAGTGGTGACGCACGCGCTCACCACGCGCGTGCTGACCGAAGGCACACGCGCCACCGGCGTGGTTTACCGCGTGGATGGCGTGGAAAAGCAAGCGTTCGCCACGCGCGAAGTGCTGCTATCCGCGGGGGCGATCCAGTCGCCGCAGTTGCTGCAGATCTCCGGCATCGGGCCGGGCGCGTTGTTGCAACGGCATGGCATCGCGGTGGTGAAAGACGCGCCCGGTGTGGGCGGCAATCTGCACGACCATTTGCAATCGCGCGTGATCTGGACCTGCAAAGAGCCGGTGACGGTGAACGACGTCATGCAAAGCCCGTGGCGCAAGCTGATGATGGGTATGAATTTCGCGTTGTCGCGCAAAGGGCCGCTCAGTTGGTATGCGGGGCTGGCCGGCGGCTTTGCGCGCACACGGCCTGAATTGGATCGGCCGGATGTGCAGTTTCACTTTTTCCCCTACAGCACCGATCGCACCGACCCCAGCTTGCATGCGTTTTCGGGCTTCACCATGTCGGTGTGCAAACTGCGGCCGGAGTCGCGCGGCGCGCTGGAGATACGCTCCAACAACGCGGCCGATGCGCCGTCGATCCGCCCGAATTTTTTGGAACGCGAAGCCGATGTTGCCACGATGTTGGACGGCGTCAAACTCATCCGCAAACTCGCCGCCACGCCAGCGCTACAACGCTGGATCAACACCGAGCACGACCCCGGCCCGGCATGCGCGAGTGATGATCAGTTGATCGATTTCGTGCGCGCCAAGGGCATCACCGTTTATCACCCAGTGGGCACTTGCAAAATGGGCAGCGACGCGCAAGCCGTGGTGGACAACGAACTCAAGGTGCACGGCATGACGGGTTTACGCGTGGTGGATGCGTCGGTGATGCCGGTGGTGACCTCGGGTAACACCAATGCGGCGACGATTATGATTGCGGAAAAGGCGGCGGCGATGATGCTGCAAGCGGCACGTTAAACCGCACCGTTTATGCCTCGAGACCGATAGATCGAGCCCATCATGCCCACTGCAACGACTGACTTCGCCCCGCCCCCGCGACGCCTCGGCACGCTTAAGCGCCCAAGCTGCGAAATTCATTTCGAGGTCACCGGCAGCGGCCCCGCCATCGTGTTCGCGCACGGCCTGGGCGGCAATCATCTCTCGTGGTGGCAACAGGTCGCGCACTTTAGCAGGCATTACACCTGCGTCACGTTTGCGCATCGCGGTTTTGCGCCCTCGTCGCCGATCGCCGGCGGGCCCGACCCGCGTGATTACGCAGGCGATCTCGATGCGTTGATTCAGCACTTACAACTGCGTGATGTGTGCGTCGTGGCGCAATCGATGGGTGGTTGGTGCGCGGTGGAATACGCGTTAACCCACCCCGCTGCGTTGCGCGCGCTGGTGTTGGCCTCCACCATCGGTACGCTCGACCCGCGGTTGATCGACGAGCCGGAGCGCTCGCGCTTGGATACGTGGGCGAAACAAAGCGCGGCGTTGCGCGCGAAGTGGCGCGAGGTGGGCATCCACCCCGCCGCCGGCGAACGCATGGCGCGCGAGCAGCCGGCGCTGCATCAGTTGTATCGCCACATCGACGACGCGAATCGCGCGCTGGATAAAGAAGCGTTGCGCGCGCGCATGCAAGCCGCGCGGGTACGCAAGCCGCAAGAGTTGACAGGCGCGGGTTGTCCGATACTTTTTATTTCAAGCGACGAGGATGTGCAAATGCCGCCGTTCGCGGCCGATGCGATTGTGCGCGTCGTGCCGAATGCCTGTGTGGTGCACATCGAGCAAGCGGGCCACTCCGCTTATTTCGAGCAGCCAGCGCAATTTAACGCCATGGTCGCGGCGTTTGTGCAAAACCCTTCGCTACGCGCTTTCAAAAAAGTGAATTAAATCAATGCCTACCTTATATCTGGCCTAACGGCCCCGCTGCGACCCGCCACGCGCTAATGATTTCTACGCATGGCAAAGCCGCATCGACGCTAGCAGTTTGATCGCACTCGGGACGTGTTACGATGGGACACGCCCCTCACAATAATTGTCCATCGCGCACAACCGTGTCGGGCCGACACGGGCTGGTGTGATTACCGATTCGACTGGCCGAGTGTGTAGTGCACGTTACGCCGAGGAGAAAGCCGTGATGCGCTGTGTCGTCAAAGCAGGCCGGATCGTCTCGCTGTGCAGTGTCGCTTCGTTCGCTTTATGCCCGCTTGCAGCCTGGACTCAGAATTTCCCGGTGAAGCCAGTGCGCTATATCGTGCCGTTCACCCCTGGCGGCTCGCCGGACCTGGTCGCGCGCATTGTGTCCGAATGCGTCAGCCGCACTTGGGGGCAGCCGGTGATCGTGGAAAATCGCGCTGGGGTTGCGGGCGTATTGGGCAGCGCGGCCGCCGCCAAATCCGCGCCCGACGGTTACACGCTGCTCCAATGCAATATCGGCTCCAACGCGATCGGGGTGAACCTGTTTGCCAAGGTGCCGTACGATCAGTTGCGCGATCTCACCGCGATCACGCGCATCGGCATGACGCCGAACATGATCTCGGTGCACCCCTCGCTGCCGGTGCGCTCGATCAAGGAGCTCATCGCTTATGCCAGGGCCAACCCCGACAAGTTAAGTTACGCCTCTGGCCAAGTCGGCACCTCGCCGCAGTTGTCGATGGAGTTGCTTAAACTGAGAACTAAAATCACCATGACTAACATCCCGTACAAAAGCGGCGCGCAAGCGCTTTCCGATACCATGGCCGGGCAAATTCCTGTCAACATTTCCAACGCACCACAAACCACAGCGCAACTACAGGCGGGGCGCCTGCGCGCATTGGCGGTAACCAGCGCCAAGCGCACCGAGCAGTTGCCACATGTGCCAACGGTGGAGGAAGCGGGCCTCGCCGACTTCGACGTGCAGTCCTGGCAAGGCGTGTGCGCGCCCTCGGGCATACCCGAAGCCTTGCTCGACAAATTAAACGCCGATTACACCGCGGCGCTACGCGACGCTACGGTCAGCCAGCGCTTGACCGAAGTAATGATGCCGCCCTCGCCGACCACGCGCGAAGAGTTCACCCAGTTCATCCGCGGCGAGATTCCGCGCTGGGCGAAAGTGATCGAGGCGGCGCGCATACCCAAGCAGTAGGCGAACACGCCGCCGCGCCGAATCGATCAGCCCGCCTGTCGCATCACCGCCGCGAGCTTATCGAGCGCAGCCAGCGTTTTATCCCTGTCTTCCGAGGCGAGCGAGAAAATAATGCGCTCGACACCCGCGTCACGATAACGCTTTAAGACATCGGGCTCCGATGGCGGGCCCCATGCGGTAATCGGTATTGTCGCGGGATCGCGGCCAGCGGCCTTCGCCATCTCGCGAAACGCCGGCAGGTGATCGAGTATCTCCTTCTCGCCGTACTGCGGGCGCACCACATGCGGCATCCAGCCATCGCCGAACGCAATGGCGCGTCGCGCGCCGTGCGGAAACATGCCGCCGACGATCACCGGCAGCGGCCTTTGCTTCGGCTTGGGCCAAGTCATCATCGGGCCGAACTTGACGTGCGCGCCGTTGAACTCCGGTTTGACCTTGCTCCAGATTTCGCGCATGGCGCGCACGCGCTCCTCCATCAGCATAAAGCGGCCCTTGAAATCGGTGGTGCCGTGATTGGCCATCTCGTCCTCGTTCCAGCCCGCGCCGACACCGAACAAAAAGCGCCCGCCGGAAATTTGATCGAGACTCGCCACCGCCTTCGCGGTTTGAATCGGATCGCGCTGCACGATAAGGCAAATGCCGGTGCCGACCTTGAGCGTTTTCGTCACCGCTGCCGCCGCCGACAGCGTGACGAACGGGTCCATCACGTCGTAATACTTCTTCGGCAAATCACCGCCCTGCGGATAAGGCGATTTGCGCGTGAGCGGAATGTGGCTGTGCTCCGGCGCCCACAAGCTTTCAAAGCCGCGCGCTTCGAGTGCAGTGGCCATGTCGGCCGGGGTGATTGAATAATCGGTGAAGAAAATGGCTGCGCCGTAGTGCATGGGGGGCTCCGAGAGGTTACGTCACATTAATGGTCGGATTATATGGCCGCCCACGAGACCCGAATATGATGAAGTCGCGGATTCGCGTGCGCCTCAAAAGTATGATCTAATAATACTCCAACATCCATTGACCGCACGGGGCCAAACGTGACCACCTCGACCATTGAACGCATGACCATCACCATGCCCGCTGACATGGCCGCGGTGATCAAAGACGCCGTTGCCGGCGGGGATTACGCCTCGACCAGTGAAGTCGTGCGTGAGGCGATGCGCGAGTGGAAGGCTAAACGCGCGCTGCAAATGCAGGAATTCGCCAGCCTCAAAGCCGATATTGACAAAGGTTTAGCCGCGCTTGATGCCGGCCGCACCAAGAAATTTAGTCGATCGAACGTGATCGCGCGAGGCAAGAAGCTATTAAAACGCTAAACCTGCGCATCACGGAGCCTGCCGAGGCTGATTTTGCGGAAATTTGGGCGTATCTCGCCGCTGAAGCCTCGGACGCCGTCGCTACGCGATTTTTTGACGCGCTGGAGAGAAAGTGTGTCGCTCTTTGCACCACGCCGCATATCGGTGCGCCGCGTGATGTATTTCGGCGCGGTCTACGCGTCGTCTTTCACGGTGCGTACGCGCTGTATTACATCACAACAGGAGATGACCTCGTGATCGTGCGCGTGCTGCATGGTGCTCGCGATGTGGCAGCGTTAGCGGATCGGGGTGGGTTCGGTGGAGCCTGATATTGCATTCCGGATATGTCTCGAATCTAGTCGCGTGTGCGTTGAGTTACCGCATCAGCAAATGTGTAGGGATACGCTGATCAAGTAGGTAAAAGGTGCGCCCGAGGAAAGCGATGATGCCGATTATGCGAAATGAATGCTGATTTCATCAGGCCGAAGGCGCTTTCGATGTTTAATTCGGTGTTTTTCGCCGTTTTAGGCTTCCGCTGCACGCACTTATCCCGTGAGCGGCCTATCCCATTTGTAAATGTTCACCATCGCCAGCATCGCAAAGGCGCGATTGGCGTTCT
>Ga0194132_10004714_pt1 | contig 22956 bp, 13 predicted proteins | sample TA2KigOf80mmetaG_FD_148612 | JGI IMG/M metagenome (GOLD analysis project Ga0194132, IMG submission 148612) | Freshwater microbial communities from Lake Tanganyika, Tanzania - TA2015054 Kigoma Offshore 80m | ecosystem: Environmental > Aquatic > Freshwater > Lake | place: Tanzania: Lake... | reverse complement strand
TGTCCAGCGCATCGTCCGTCCACGCAATGTCCTTCCATTGCCCGATCTCGCGAATCATCTTCCGTGCCTCGTCCTCGCGCAAACACCCCACGAACTTTTCCTGATAGGACAAGTACATTGGATTCTCGCCCGTCGCCTCACGCAGCAGGTTCTGCCGGTTCATATCTGGCCAGTACCCCGCCACCAGAATCGACAGCATCCCGCCGCGCTCCTGAGCCACCGCGCGCAAAATTCGAAAAAGCTTCACATACTCCGTCAGCGCGGGTTCGCTCGACGCCTCGCGCCGGTCGGGGAACCACTTGTCGATCTCATCCAGGATCACGATGAACCGCTCGCTGCTCGTCTTCCTCCACTGCTCATGCAGCGCCACCAGTTGATCGCGAAGCTGATTCAGGTTGTCCCCGCCGGGTTGCCGGTCACGCAATTGCTTCCCCTGAAGCCGCGCGACTTCCCGCCGGAGCCGCGTGAGAATCTCACGCAGCAGATCCACCGCCAACGGCTCATACGCCTGGCAATCCAGCCACACCATGGGGACGTCGATCAGCCGCAGCCGGAGTTGGCTCAGCAGCGAAGTCTTCCCGATCTTCCGCAGCCCGAACACGCCCACGTGCTGCCCTTGCCGCAGAACCGGGGGCAACTCGCCCAGCATCGCGGTACGGCCATAAAACCATGTGGGGTCCGTCACTGCACGGGACTCGTCGTAAGGATCCGTCCGCGTCACGAACGGCTCCTCCATCTCGCGCAGCGTCTCTTTGGCCTTGTCGTCCGCCAGCCCGCGTTCGAGGCCCGCAGCCGCCAGCGGAATCACCTCGCACTGGAGCCGCCCGCTCAACCGCCGCACCACGTCGGGATCGATCTCGCGGCCTACGAGGTACGTCCGGTAGCGGCCCGTCTGGCCACGCCGCTGCCTTGCGATTGCTTCCACAATTTGGTCCTCCGGTTGAGGCCAAGTCGCAGCAAATGCTCCCGGCAGCGCCAGCGCCTCGGTCCCGAGCGCTCTCTCGATTGGCAGCCCGGCCTTGGGAAAGAACCGCTTCGCCACCTGCTCCGCCGTCATCGGGCGCATGCCCAACAACAGCCCGCCCACGCCCACCAGGTACACGAGGCAAACGATCCCAATCGTACCCCGCCGTTGCCGCACGTAAGCTGCCGACTCCGTGAGTACGCCAGGAAAGACGTCAAGCTCTTCCCGGGAAGCCTCCCGCACGTTCCGGACCTGGAGCGTCGCTGGCAAGTCTGAGAGCCGGTACCGGCTGGTCCAATCCGGACCGAATGAGACTTCTACAAAGGCTTCGGGGCCGCCTAAAGACTCGTAGCGCAGATTCCCCGGATTGATGAGCAGCCGTTTCTCCGGATCTTTGAGATTAGCAAGTAGGTAGCCACTTTCCGCATCATCGCGGTCCCAAACTCCGACTGTGCCGTCGATGCTCCCGCTGGCCAACTGGCGTCCGTCCGGGCTCCACGCCACCGAACTCACGCCGAGGGCATGCTGGGTGAGGGTGCGCTGGAGTCGCCCCGTCCCGGCATCCCACACCTTCACCGTAGAGTCCGAACTCCCGCTGGCCAACTGGCGTCCGTCCGGGCTCCGCGCCACCGAAAGCACTTCCTTGAAGTGCCCGGTGAGGGTGCGTTGGAGTTGCCCCGTCCGCGCATCCCACACCTTCACCGTGTGGTCATCGCTCCCGCTGACCAACTGGCGTCCGTCTGCGCTCCACGCCACCGAACTCACGTCGCCGCGATGCCCGGTGAGGGTGCGCTGGAGCTGCCCCGTCCTCGCAGCCCACACCTTCACCGTCCAGTTATTGCTCCCGCTGGCCAACTGGCGTCCGTCCGGGCTCCACGCCACCGAAGTCACGATGGCGGAATGCCCGGTGAGCGTCCGTTGGAGTTGCCCCGTCCGCGCATCCCACATCTTCACCGTGTTGTCCCAACTCCCGCTGGCCAACTGGCGTCCGTCCGGGCTCCACTCCACCGAAGTCACGATGCCGGAATGCCCGGTGAGGGTGCGCTGGAGCTGCCCCGTCCCGGCATCCCACACCTTCACCGTCTCGTCCCAACTCCCGCTGGCCAACTGGCGTCCGTCCGCGCTCCACGCCACCGAAGTCACATCACGGATATGCCCGGTGAGGGTGCACTGGAGTTGCCCCGTCCCGGCATCCCGCACCTTCACCGTATTTTCCCCGCTCCCACTGGCCAACTGGCGTCCGTCGGGGCTCCACACCACCGAATCCACACCGCTGCTTTCGCTCACTGTGAGGGTGCGCTGGAGTTGCCCCGTCCCGGCATCCCACACCTTCACCGTCTCGTCCCAACTCCCGCTGGCCAACTGCCGTCCGTCCGCGCTCCACGCCACCGAAGTCACATCACGGATATGCCCGGTGAGGGTGCACTGGAGTTGCCCCGTCCCGGCATCCCACACCTTCACGGTGTTGTCATAGCTCCCGCTGGCCAACTGGCGTCCGTCCGGGCTCCACGCCACCGAATTCACGCGCTCGGAATGCCCGGTGAGAGTGCGCTGGAGTTGCCCCGTCCCGGCATCCCACACCTTCAGCGTGTTGTCCCAACTCCCGCTGGCCAACTGGCGTCCGTCCGGGCTCCACGCCACCGAATTCACGAGCTGGGAATGCCCGGTGAGGGTGCGCTGGAGTTGCCCGGTCCCGGCATCCCACACCTTCACCGTGTTGTCATGGCTCCCGCTGGCCAACTGGCGTCCGTCCGGGCTCCACCCCACCGAAATCACGGTGTCGGAATGTCCGGTGAGGGTGCGCTGGAGTTGCCCCGTCCTCGCATCCCACACCTTCACCGTGTTGTCATCGCTCCCGCTGGCCAACTGCCGTCCGTCCGGGCTCCACGCCACCGAATTCACGCCGCGGGAATGCCCGGTGAGGGTGCGTTGGAGCTGCCCCGTCCTCGCATCCCACTCCTTCACCGTCTGGTTCGAACTCCCGCTGGCCAACTGGCGTCCGTCCGGGCTCCACGCCACTGAATTCACCGCCCAAGCCGCCCCGAAATCCAACCGCGGCTTCGCTCCCCGCACCGCAACCGCCATCCCCGCCAACAACCCACCCGCCGCCAATACCACCAACCCCGCCGTAAACACGCCAATCCTCTGTAACGCCACCACCCGCGAGCCGCCGAGTAACCGGGTATTCATGACCGCACGCAGTCCGTCATTATATCCATTCACCAACCCCCAGGGAGTTGGCCGAGTTGGCCGCGAACGTGTGCTCCGAGGAACAACAACGGCTATAATCAAACGCCATGGGACGCACACCCGTAGCCATAACCGCCCTGCTCCTCACCGCCACCGCCTGGTGGAAGCTCGGCGGCGGACAAGCTGCCGTCGCCTGGTCCAAACCGGGCCACGAAGACTACACCTTCTGGATCAACCACGCCGGACTCGAAGAGCTCGACTTCGAAGGCGAAGCGGGATTCGGCGACCTGGCCCGTGTCCTCATGCGCCGCCGCTCCAACGCGCCTCTCCTCCGCAACCTCCGCGACCGCTTCGTCTTCCGCTCGCGCGAAATTGGAACCCTCTCGACACCCGACCTGCTCCGCGAAGGCAACACCTACATCGCCGCCGCCGGGCGCGTGCTCACCATTCCAGCCATCCGCAACGGCCGCGGCCACCTGTTCCGCCTCCGCGAGCCCAACCCCGGCGTCCATCAACGGACGGTCGATGGCCACCGCATCACCGTGGATGTCCGCCCCCTGGTGCGCCTCAAGGTCGAGCTGCGGGACGAGGAAAACCAGCCCACCGCCGCCCGCGTCTATCTCACCGGCTCCGACGGACTCGGATATGCCCCGCGCGGCTCCGTCTCGCGCTTTGCTTCCGAGCCCGCCGAGCAGTTCTTCCATACCCCAGGCGGCTTCGAAATCGATCTCCCCGCCGGTCCCACGACCATTGAGGCCAGCCGCGGCATCGAGTACCGGCTCACCGCCCACCACATCGACCTCCGGTCGCCTTCCACCGTCACCCTCCGGCTCGCCCGCTGGACCCACGCCGCGCGCCGCGGCTGGTATTCTTCCGACGCCCATATCCACGCCAACTACACCGCGCCCCATCACCAGGACATCACTCCCACAGACGTCCTCACCTACACTCTCGCCGAGGACCTCAATCTTCCGAACATGATGGTCGCCAACTCCGGCGGAAGCTACGTTCACGACCGTGCGCACTTCGAAGGCAAACCCCACCCGCTGAGCCGTCCGCCCTATCTCATCTACTGGAACCAGGAGATGCGCGGATCCCTCGGCCACATGTGCTTCTACGGGTTGAAGAGCCTCGTCGAGCCTGTGTACACCGGCTTCGGCAACACTCCCAACTGGCAGGACTATCCACCCAACTTCGCGCAGGCGCGCCGCGCCATCGCCCAGGGCGGAGCCGCCACCTACGCCCATCCCGGCTACGCTCCCAACTTCGACGGCGCGAGCATGAAGGAGATGCCCGCCGCCGCGGCCAATGGCGACATCAATGCCATGGACGTGATGAGCAACAATCCTGAAGAGGTCGCGGTCGAGATGTGGTACCGCCTCCTCAACTGCGGCCGGCGGATCGGAATCTCGGCGGGCTCGGACGCGTTCACCAACGTGACCGATCACTACATTCCCGGTGGCCACCGCGTCTACGCCTACACCGGCGGCGGACTCGACTACGCCAAGTGGCTCGAAGCCTTCAAGTCCGGACGGACCTTCGCCACCAACGGCCCCATGCTCTATCTCACGGTCAACGGCCAGGAACCCGGATCGCAAATCGATCTCGCCCAACCCGGCGCGGTCCAGGTGTCGCTCGAAAGCTCCTCCCCTTGGCCGGATACCGGGTTTGAGCTGGTGGTCAACGGACGCGCGGTCTCGCCCGTGCCCAAGTCGGTCAAGATCTCGGAGAGTTCGTGGATCGCGGCCCGCGCCAAGGGCCCCTGGAACCGCATGGTGCTCAACGATGGGGCGGTGTTTGCCCACACGAGCCCGGTCTGGATCCAAGTCGCGGGAAAACCGGTGTGGTCGGCGGCGGATGCTGCGTTTTGGGTGGATTGGCTCGACAAGCTCATCCAGCGGACGCGGGACCGGGGCAGGTATTCCACTGAGGAGAGGCGCGGCGAAGCGCTGGCATACTTTGAGCGCGCCCGGGATTTCTACCGGGCCGGGCCGCGCCCGTAAGGGGATACACCCGGTACACTTTGGCCAGTGCGGGGCCGATGGAAGTGGGAGGTTGCCGTTTGAGCAAGCGCCGTCTTTCTGCACGCTGGTGGTCCTGGGTGGCAGTACCGCTCGCGGTATCGTGCTTATACCTGGGTGTGACGCTGCTCGGGGCCATCGAGTCCAGCCGCCGGGACCAGGAGTATTGGAGCCGCCAGGCGGCGCAAGTGCGCGCGCTCCGGCAGTCCGTGAATCTGCTCGTCGATCCGGCTGTGCTCGCCAGTGCGGCGGCATGGCGAAAGGCGCTTGCCAACTACGGCAGCGCCGCGGATCCGGTCACCGCCGACTGGGAGCACAAGAGCGATCCCATCCGCGAGACGCTGCGGCAGAGCCATCGCAGCGTCGCCAATTTGAGCAAGGCGCGGCAGGCCGGCGGGGATGTCTCGGAAGCACGCGCGGACCTGATCCAGGTGGCCTCGCAGTGGGGACGTACCGCCGCCGGGTTCGAAACCCGCTCCGCGCTCGCAGCTTCCGGTCCGCAGGAGAAATGGCACAGCGCGGTTCTGCTTTCGCTGCTCGCCTGCATGCTCTCGTTCCTCCTGATCGTCCTTCAGAGATCGTTCAGGGCCGAGTCCGCCTCACGGGCGGAGGCGGAGCGGCGGCTTGCAGAGTCCGGGAAGCGTTTGGCCGAATTGGAGGAGGTGTCCGGAGTCGCGCGGTTCCGCACGGATCCCGAAGGCCGCGTGATTGAGACCAACAGGGTCTTTGACGAGATTCTCGCGGGAACATCGCTCGGGTGGATCGTACAGGCCGTACGCGATCCGGGCCCCAACCGGACTCACAGCGTCACCGGCCGGGACGGAACCCGGCTGACGATCCAGGTGACGGTGGCCGCATCGGCGGCTGGTGCCGAGAGTTGGTTTCCGGACCCCCGGCCCGCGCGGCGCGCACAGAAAGCAGAAGAGCGGGCAGCCGCCCTCGAGCAACAGCTCCATGAGATGGAAGAGCGTTTGGCCGGGGCCCGCAACGACGCTGCGGCAAACCTGAGCAGGCGGTCTGAGGTGCTGGGCCGCATCGCAGGCGACCTCCGGCAGCCGGTGGGGAGTCTCGTCAACCTGAGCCTCAAACTGCTCGAGACACCTCTTAGCGCCGGACAAACCGGGTGCGCGGACCAGATTCGCGGCGGAGCCGAGGAGGCCGCGGGTCTGATTGCCCAAATCGATGAATACGCCCGGATCGAGAGCGGCCAGGTGGAGTTCACCTCGGAACCGTTCTCTCTCCGCGCGGTGATTGAGGACTTGTCCCAAACTCCAGCCTGCGAAACGGCCTGCTGGGTCGCTCCGGGCACACCAGACCTTCTGATTGGCGACGCCGCCCGGGTCCGCCAGATCGTGCAGTGCCTGATCGACAACGCTGGCCGCCCCCCGGGAGTGAGGGCTCTGGCCGTGCGCGCCTCCCGGAACGAGGACCCCCAAGGCCACCTCAAGATTCGCGTCGCCGTACGCCAATTGATCGGCGGGACAAGTCCCGAGCGTCCGGCGGGAATGAGCCTGGCGATCGCCAGACAGCTCGCCGAACGCCTCGGGGGCGCTTTTACCTCGGCCTTCGTGCCGCATGAGGGCACCGAATTCACCCTTTGCCTGCCCTTCCATCTCCACCCTGGGACTCAGCCCCCATTGACGGTCAGAGCCACGCACAACCCAAAGCTCCTCCTGGCGTGCGAATGCCCGGCCTCCTCCCGGATGATCACCGAGTTCGCCACTGCTTGGGGATGGCAGGTGGCGGCCTGCGAAGCCGCGCAGCTACAGGCAACCGCCGCCCGGTCCGGACCCTATCATGCGATCGTTCTCGACCATCAGGTCGCGGGGGCCCCGCAGCTCGACACCGCTGAGCGCATCCTGCAGGATCCCGGCTGGCAAGGCGCGGGCGTCGTCCTTCTGGTCCCGCCCGCCTTCCGAAGTTGGGTCAACGAGCCCCTGCTGCACGGCCTTCACCGGATCGTTGCGAAGCCCCTCCGCGAGGCAGCCTTGTTCGCCGCTCTTCAAGCGATGGCAGCCTCGGACCGCCCGATGGCCGAACCGGCCTCCGGGAAAGTGCTCATCGTCGAGGACAATACGCTCAACCAGCGGATCACACAGCGTCTCGTCGAGCGGCTCGGGTTCCAGGCCGACATCGCCGAGAACGGATCTATCGGTGTCGAGCTGGCGCGGCAGAATTCCTACGCCGCAATTCTGATGGACTGGCGAATGCCGGTGATGGATGGTCTCGAGGCCACTGCCGCGATCCGCGCTCTCGATCCGCCCGCCCGCTCCACACCCATCATCGCTCTCACCGCCAATGTCATGGAGGGCGACCGCGAGATCTGCTTGGACGCGGGCATGGATGAATACCTCAGCAAGCCAGCCACCATCGCCACGCTGCGCGACTCGCTCGCGCACTGGACTGGGCGCAGGAGCACCAAGTCCGCCGCCGCTGCCATGGCCTGATACGCTATTGGGGATGGACAGCAACCCCAAGAAGCTCCGCTCGCAAACCTGGTTCGATTCGCTCGAATATTATTCCTTCGCCCGGCGCGCCTATATCCGCTCGGAAGGCCTCTCCCGCCAAAGCTTCTTTGGCAAGCCGGTCATCGGGATTTGCAATTCCTGGAGCGAGCTCAATCACTGCAACATCCACCTGCGGACAGTCGCCGAAGCGGTGAAGCGCGGTGTGTGGCAGGCCGGTGGCGTTCCCTTTGAATTCCCCACCATCTCGCTGGGCGAGGTCTTCATGCGCCCCACGACGATGCTCTTCCGCAACCTCATGGCCATGGATGTCGAGGAGTCGATCCGCGCCAACCCGCTCGACGGCGTCGTCCTGTTGTGCGGGTGCGACAAGACCACCCCCGCCCAGCTCATGGGCGCTGCATCGGCGGATCTCCCGTCGATCTTTGTCACCGGCGGACCCATGCTCTCCGGCGACTACAAGGGCAAGAAGACTGGCTCCGGCACCGACATGCGCAAGATCTTCGACCTCTACCGGACCGGCCAGATGACCGACGAAGAGTTGTGCGAATTCGAGGGTTGCGCCGCCCGGTCCCACGGCCACTGTATGGTGATGGGCACGGCATCCACCATGACCTCAATCGCCGAAGCTCTGGGGATGACGCTGACCGGCTGCGCCAGCATCCCCGCGCCGGATTCGCGGCGCCTGGCAATGGCCGAGATGTCGGGACGCCGCATCGTCGAGATGGTCCGCGAGGATCTGCGGCCCTCCCAGATCATGACCCGCGAAGCGTTCGAGAACGCCATTACCGTGTCGATGGCCTTGGGGGGATCCACAAACGCGGTGGTTCACCTAACCGCGATAGCGGGGAGACTGGGAATCCAATTGACACTTGAGGATTTCCATCGAATCTCACTGAAAACACCGTATTTGACGAACGTGAAACCATCCGGCGACTACCTGATGGAGGACTTTTTCTATGCCGGTGGCCTCCCTGCCTTAATTCGCAACATTCTGCCCCTGCTCCATGGACACTGCCCGACGGTCACCGGCCGGACCCTTGCCGAAAACACCGGCGATGCCCCTTGCTACGACGCGAACATCATCCGCTCCCTCGACAACCCGCTGAACTCCGAGGGCGGCACTTTTGTCCTTTACGGGAACCTCGCCCCGGACGGTGCGGTGATCAAGCACACCGCCGCCTCCCAGCACTTGCTGCAACACCGCGGCCCCGCCCACGTGTTCACCAATCACGACCAAATGCTTGCGGATCTGCTCCGCGACGACCTTCCGGTGGACGAAAACACCGTACTTGTGCTCAAAAACGCCGGCCCCCATGGCGGCCCTGGATTCCCGGAGTGGGGCCAGATCCCGATGCCCGCAAAGCTCTTAAAACGCGGCATTAAGGACGTTGTCCGCATCTCGGATTCGCGCATGTCCGGCACCAGCTACGGCACCGTTGTCCTGCACATTTCGCCCGAATCAGCGATCGGCGGCCCCCTCGCCATCGTCGAGACCGGCGACGAAATCATCCTCGACACAAAGGGCCGCCGCATCGACGTGAATCTGCCGGAAGAAGAGATCGCCCGCCGCCTCAGAAACTTCGTCCGGCCAAAACCGCATTACACGCGCGGTTACGGCAAACTGTTCCTCGACCACGTCACGCAAGCACATCTCGGCTGCGACTTCGACTTCCTGCAGCCGTAAAAAAAATCGGGCGGCCCGGATCGCTCCGAAGCCGCCCGCCCCGCGTTGCCCAAGGAGAACCGCGCAGTTAAACTTTTCCAGGGTTCTTGTGAGTCATCCGGTCGTAGATCAAGCCAGCCGCCGCTCCAGCCGCTGCGCCGATGATCGCGCCCTTCGAGCCCTTGCCGAGCGATGCGCCGACCGCGGCGCCTGCGGCCGCACCCGAGGTGACCAGGATTACCGAGTTCTTCGCTGACCGTGGCTTCTTCACTTCACCGGCCTTCGGCTCTTCGCCAGCCTTCGGTTCCTCACCGGACTTCGGCGTCTCAGCCGGTTTCTCAGCCTCAGCCTGTTGTACGAGCGCCTTCGCCTCCGCCTGCTCGGCGGCGCGATCCGCGTTCATCAGAACACCCGTGATCGAGGAAACAGCGTCCAGCAGTGGCTGCGCTGCCTTCAAGTCGGCGCCATGCGCCATGTTCACAGTTCCGAGCATCGCGATCATCGCGACTGCGCCGTTCATCTTCTTGGTCATCTTTCTCCTTCCGTACCCTCCACGCGTATAGACGCCAGCGTGACCGCGGAGTTGCGAGAATATGATTAAACTTGCTCAAACTGACTCGAGCCCGCCGCTATCTCGTCACCGGCCGCGTCCAGGGAGTTGGATACCGCAATTTCGCCGCACGTGCGGCCGATGAGACCGGCGTCCGCGGCTGGGTGCGCAACCTCGACGACGGATGCGTGGAAGCATTAGCGATTGGTAATGATCAACAGCTCGCCGAGTTCGCAGGCTGGCTCTGGCGCGGACCACGGTGGGCCGAGGTCCGGCGCGTCGACGAACAGGAGTCCGCGCCCGAATCCTGCGAAGGCTTCCGGATCCGCTAACGCCGCATCAACCAGACTTCGGCCACCTGCGCGCCGCGGCTGCGCCCGCTGGGAGTAATCTCGCGGTCCCAAGCCAGCACCAGCTCGCCGTCGCGTGTCGCCTCCACTGGCACGTCAAACTCGACTGGGCGCACCGGCAGAGGCTTCTTCATGTACGGATGGACCGTGTGGCCGCCGTCGGCCATCAACCGGATCCCCTGATCCTGGCTCACGTTCTCTCCTGCGTACACAACACGCACCCGGTAGGCGCCTTCCCGGTCGAGTCCAGTGTACCGCATCTTGATGGGCGCGATGCGGCTCGAATTCGCATAACTCGACCAGGCGAGCGGCGCGCCCTCTAACATCGATACGCCCGGCAGCGAGGACTCAGGCTCCATCACCAGGTGCGGCTGCAGCGCCGGATTCCCCAGGTCGTCATAGTAGCCGCCCGGCCCCGGATTTTTCCAATTCACAATCGCATCGATCTCAGCCAACCGCGTCCGCTCCTCGGGCTTCGATCCAATCTCGGCAAAACGCTTCCGCAGCCACGCCGCATCGTTCAGTGGGATGTCCACGCCATCAAGCGACGACGCCCGCCGCCTACGGCTGGCGCCGTACAGTTCATAGTGCAACTGCGCACCGATGCTCTGATACAAAGCCGCGGCCAGCTCAAACAGCCGCGCGCGGACTCCCTGGAACCGCGGCGCGGAGGAAGCCTCGTCGAGGACACGCGACGCGCCAGCCATCGCGGCGAGCGACCCGGTCCGCGGCGCGTCGCGGAGCTGCTCCATCGCCCGCGCTTCAAGTCCGGCCTCGAGGATCATGCGGTTCCGCAGATACGAGTCGAAATATCCGCGGAACAGCAATTGCTGAAACCGCCAATTGGCGAGCAGCCGTGGACCTCCAGCCCGCTCCAGCCCCTGCAACTGCTGCAACGTATTCTCGACTCCCGCGTTGCCGAGCAGCGGTCCGGTCCAGTTGCGTTCCAGGCCCGCGATCGCTTGCGCCACGCCTTCGCCGTGGCTCCGTCCCATGAAGTACCGCCCGTAGTCGCGCAGGATCTCTATCACCGGCGTCTTCGGATCCCATCCGAGAACGCTCCACACGAACTTGTTCACCTCGTCGTTGGTGCCGTCCGAATAGGTGATGAACCCGGCGGCATGCGGCGCGGCTCTTTCAAAGATCCGCGCATAGGCGAACGGGCGTGGATTGATTGGCTCGCGGTCGTAAGCGAGCGCATAGGCGATGTCCCAATCCGGAACCGGATGCTCGCTCCGCACCGTGTGAGTGATATCGGGATACAGCCGTACCGGATACCGCGCCGGAACGCGCTCGCGCAGCTTCGCCAACGGCAGCCGGACCCCGGGACCATGCACCACGCCCGCCAGCCACCCTGGCTCGGAGCGGAGCACGCGGAAGAATTCGTCGAGCCACGAGTCGTCGAATCCCTGCGGCGACACCCAAAGTCCGGCCTTCGGGTGATGCCTGCGAAGCGCCACGCCGAGACGCTCTATATAGGGCATCAGGTCGCGCGGGTGCGTGTCACCCGGATCTCCGCCAGGGACGAACACCGCGTCCAACCGCGGCATCGAGCGGAACACCTCCTCGCACTTCGCCACGGCCGCGTCGCGCAGCGCCGGAGTTGCGTAGTCCTTCTCAAGCGCCGGATACCAGAGCCAGACGTCGAGCCCGTACTCGCCAATGATGCGCGAGGACTCGGTGAGCATCCGCGCCGCTGGCATCACGAAGTGTGGAGTCTTGTCCTCTCCCATGAACACGGTGTGCGGGATCAACTCGACCGCGTTGGTGCCGAATACCGCGAGATCGCGCACATACTGATCCCAGGTGGCGGTGCTCCAGGCGTCGATTGAGTTGTTGAGGGGCCGGTTCCCAAGCTGGTGTCCGCGGATGCGCATGACCGGCGCGGACGTGATGTCGAGCGGCGAATCGATCGCCACCGAGCCTCGGGCCATCCGCAGCGTCCGCAACAGACGCCCGGCGCCGAACAGAGTCCCGCGCGGCGAGTTGCCGGTGACGGTAACCGAGGAGTTGCTCACCGTGATCCGGTAGCCATCGGGACTGGCCGCGGCCGCAGCGGTCTGCAGGCGCACCGTGGCTCCTCCGCCCGCCGTGCCCCAGCGCACGTGGCTGCGTTGTTCCACTTCCTCGATCAGGACCTGCGCCGCTTTTTTCTCCGATGGACCGGCCAACACCGAGGCCTGCGTCAAGTCGAGCACCGCGAGGAGAAGAACCATCGGAGCATCTTACCAGCCTTGCGATTGATACGATATGGACATGCGGATTCTGCTGGCCGCCCTGGCCATTCCCGCCTTCGGTGCGCGCGTGGACTTCACGGTATCGGTGAAGCCGGTGCTCGACGCACATTGCGCGGAGTGCCACTCGGCAAAGAATAAGACCAGCGGATTCTCGGTGGAGTCGGAATCGGCCGTGATCGCGGGCGGCAACAAGCACGGCGCAGCGGTCGCGCCTGGGCATCCCGAGAACAGTCCATTGATCAAAGTTCTCACCGGAGCCATCGCGCCGCGGATGCCGTTCGGAAAGACGCTGGCGAAGTCCGAGATCGAGCGGCTGGAAAACTGGATCCGCAACCTGCCCGCGTCCTCCGCCCAAAAGGACGGTGAGTGGCTGTGGCCATTTCAGAAGCCAGTGCGCCACGCCCCGCCCGCGGTCCGCGATCCTTCGTGGCCGCGCAATCCGGTCGACGCCTTCATCGCGGCACGGCTTGACCGCGAGGGACTCAAACCGGCGCCGGAAGCCAGCAAACGCGTTCTCGCACGGCGTCTCTATCTGGACCTGGTGGGAGTTCCGCCGTCTCCGGTTGAGATGGAAGAGTTCCTGAACGACAACTCAGCCGGCGCCCACGAGCGCCTGATCGACCGGCTCCTCCACGACACCCGCTACGGCGAACGCTGGGGAAGGCATTGGCTCGACCTCGTCCGTTACGGCGAGACCAGCGGACTCGAGGGCGACGGCGCGATCGGCAACGCCTGGCGGTATCGCGATTGGGTGATCCGCGCGTTCAACGATGACATGCCGTACGACCAGTTCGTGATCCGGCAGTTGGGCGGCGCCGACGAGCATAGCCAAACGCGGAACAACTACCCGGTCGATGTTCAGGGCCACGTGCCGCTGGGATTCTTCCGCGTGGCGCCATGGGACCGCTCGAATCTCGTCGCTGACGAAGTGCGACAGAACTATCTGAGCGAAGTCACCACGGCTACGGGATCGATCTTCCTCGGCCTCAGCATCGGCTGCGCGCGCTGTCACGATCACAAATACGATCCGCTGCCACAGCGCGACTACTACCGCCTTCAGGCGTTCTTCAACACGATCCAGGTGGAGAACTCCGACGTTCCCTACCGCGAACCCGGCTTCGCGCCGCGCGCCGATGCGCAGATCCGGCGGTATCAGAGTTTGCTCAAGGATGGTCCCGAGAAAATCGATCTCGACAAGCTGGAGCGCGCCCTGCTGCCCAAGCTGATCGCCGCCAGGAAATCGGCCGCGAACGAAAAGACCGATCTCACCAAAGAGGACCTGCGCCTGGAGATGCGCCGCGGGGAGAAGAGCGTGTTCCCGCGCGGAGTGCGCGAGCGCCATGCCCTGCTGCTGGAGGACGCCAACCGGACACAGGATCCGGAAGAGAAGGACCTGCTGGATGAGTACGAGTCCGGCCTGATGGCGCAGTTGAAGGCGGAGTACGCGCGGCCGGGCGTTGATCCACTGGCCCGTTTCGACGCGCTGACCACGGGTGATGTGCGCGCCGAAGCGGGACGGTCTTCATCGAAGGTGTTCAATGCCAAAGAGCGTGACCGGCATGCGGAGTTGTCGGCGAGCCTTGAAGTGTACCGCCGGCGGCTGGGCCGCTGGCAGCCGAACGCGCTGACGGTGTGCAACGTTCCCGGTCCACCGAATGGTCCGTTTCCCGGCCCCACACGGATTCTGACACGCGGCGACTACCGGCAGCCGGGCGAGCCGGTGACACCCGGAGTCCCGCGCGTGTTCACTGCGGGATCCGAGGAACAGGCCGGGATGATCACCGACCGCTACCGCCAATTTCCCACGCGCGGCTGGAGGTTGACACTGGCCCGCTGGATCGCGCACCGCGACAATCCGCTCGCAGCCCGCGTCATGGTGAATCGCGTGTGGCAGCACCATTTCGGACGCGGCATCGTGGCGACGGCGTCCGACTTCGGCAAGAATGGCGAGCGGCCCACGCATCCCGAGCTGCTTGACTGGCTCGCCGTCGGCTTCATGGAAAACGGCTGGAGCGTGAAGCGGCTGCACAAGCTGATCCTCGCCTCGGCCGCCTACCGGCAGGCTTCGGAGAATCCCATCGCCGAGGCGGCATCGAAGGACCCCGACAACCGGCTGCTCGCGCGGTTCAGCCGGCGGAGGCTTGAAGCCGAGTCCCTGCGCGATTCGATTCTCGCCGCGAGCGGCCGGCTGAACCCGGAGATGTACGGTCCGTCGATGTTTCCCAAGCTCCCGGAGGACCTGGCCGATTTCGCGCGTTACGGGCGCGGCGGCGCGGTGATGTGGGAGCCGAACGAGAAGGAAGAGGACGCGCGGCGGCGGTCTATCTACATCTTCCAGCGGCGCTCGCTTCCGCTGCCAATGATGGCCTCATTCGATGCAATCGTGTTCAGCGAGTCATGCGACCGGCGCAGCACCACCACGACTCCGCTGCAGGCGCTTTCGATGATGAACGGCGACCTGGTGCACGAGGAGGCAGAGTTCCTGGCGAAGCGGGCGGCGCGGGAAGCCGGTCCGGACCGGCGCGCGCAAATCGCGCGCATGTTTGAGGTCGTGCTCGCCCGGCCTCCAGCGCCCATTGAGCTTGACCAGTTTGATAAATTCAAGGGGACGATGGCGGCGGTTGGGCGCGTTCTCTTCAATTCCAATGAGTTTCTCTATGTCGAATGAACTTTCCTCGCGACGCCGGTTCCTGCTCGACTCCTACCTGGGACTGGGTGGACTGGCCCTGATTGACATGCTGTCGGCTGCCGAGCCGATGGCCGCGCGCGGACAACACCTTCGCCGCAAGGCCAAGAGCTGCATCTTCCTGTTCATGGAAGGCGGCGTCGGGCAGATGGACCTGTTCGAGCACAAGCCGATGCTGACGCGGTTCGCGGGCCAGAAGATTCCACCGCCGCAGGGGACGGTGGGCGAGATCGCCACCTTCGCTGCCGCGCCGAACCGCGTGATTCCGCCCGTGGCGCCATTCCGCCAGCACGGCCAGTCGGGCCGTTGGATGTCGAACCTGCTGCCGCACCTGTCGGGACAAGTGGACAAGCTCGCGTTCATCCACGGAATCAAGGTCGACAACAACAACCATGGTCCGGCGGTGTATCACACGCTGACGGGCAACCAGTTTCCGGGATCGGCGTCCGTCGGCGCATGGATTACGTACGGACTCGGATCCGAGAATCGCGATCTTCCCGGATTCGTCGTGCTGGGCGACCGGCGCGGAGCAACCATCGGCGGCGCGGGCGTTTGGGGCAACGGATTTCTTCCCGCCGCGTTTCAAGGGACGCTGTTCCGCAATGGCGACACGCCGATCATCGATCTGCGTCCACGCGAGCCGGCGGAGACGCAGCGGCAGGAACTCGACTTGTTGCAGTGGATGAACCAGCGGCACATCGGGGAGCGGACTCAGACGAGCGAGCTGGAAGCGCGCGTGGCGTCTTATGAACTCGCGTTCCGGATGCAGACAAAGGCGCCCGACCTCGCCGACTTCAGCAGGGAGAGCGAGGCAACGCGGAAACTCTACGGCCTGGGTGATCCGGTGGCCGAACCCTTCGGGCGGCAGTTGCTGATGGCCCGGCGGATGGTCGAGCGCGGGGTGCGGTTCGTCAAGGTGCTGCATGGCGCGGGCGGCGACCGCTGGGATGACCACGGCGATGTCGCGGGACGGATGCCCAAGCACTGCCACGAAGTGGATCAGCCCATTGCTGGCTTGCTGGCTGATCTGTCCGCGCGCGGCATGTTGGATGAGACACTCGTGGTCTGGTGTTCAGAGATGGGACGGACTCCGTTCGACAACAACCTGGTGACGGACAAGCCGGGCCGCGATCACAATCAGTATTCGCTGGCCGTGTGGATGGCGGGTGGCGACGTAAAGCCCGGGGCGACGTTCGGCGAGACGGACGACTTTTCGATCCGGGCCGCCGGGGAGGAGATCCCGATGCGGGATGTCCATGCGACGATCCTCGACCTGATGGGATTGGACCAGCACCGGCTGGCGTTTCTCCACGCGGGGCGCTACAAGAAATTGACCGACATTGGCGGACGGGTGATCCGGGAGATAGTGGGCTGATCGTCTAGCCCGCCGTCGCCGCCTCCTCGATCCGCAGCACGCCCTTGCCCGCATCCAGCACCGCCAGGACCCCCAGCGGCAACGTCAACTGGTCCGCCGTGTGGCCAATCGTCAACCCCGCCAGCACCGGGACTTTCAAGTCCCCCAGCAGGTTATCCACGGTCTCTCCCAACCCATAGGCGCTCGCCGAGCTGGGCTTGTTGTCTTTCGGCGGGCAGTCATTGCACTCGCCCCAGATCACGCCGGCGGCCTCCTGGAGCTTCCCTGCCAGCCGGAGCTGCGTCAGCATCCGGTCGATCGAGTAGATCTGCTCGCCGACATCCTCGAGAAACAGGATCCGCCCCTTGGTCTCGATCTCATACGGCGTCCCCATCGTGGTCGCGATCAGCGTCAGGTTGCCACCCACCAGGCGGCCCTTCGCCACACCTGGCCGGACCGCACGCAGCCGGTGTTGTGGACGCAGCTTGTTCGACTCCACCGGATTCGTCAGCACTCCCGCGGGGCCCGGCTCAAACAGCATCCGCCGGAAATGCTGCTGCGTGTAACCCGTAAACCCGGACAACGGCACCGGACCGTGGAACGTCACCAGCCCGGTCTTCTTTTGGATCGCCAGATGCAGAGCGGTGATGTCGCTGTAGCCCAGCAGCACTTTCGGATTCGCCCGGACCATCGCATAGTCGATCGAGTCCAGGATGTGCTGGCTGCCATATCCGCCGCGGACGCAAAACACAGCCTGGAACTGCTTGTCCGCCCACGCGGCGTTGAAGTCCGACGCGCGGTTCCTCACCGATTCGGCGAAGTCCGGCTGGCGCTTGCCCACCGACGGCATCATCACCGGGTTCAGCCCGAAGTGCTCGCAGGTCTCGCGCGCCATGATCAGCGCGTCGGGTTCGATCACTTCGGTGGACGGCGTCACGAGCGCGACCGCGTCTCCGGCTTTCAGGCGCTTGGGCTTGATCAACGCGGGCGGCTCCAACGCAGCCGCGGCTCCCGCCAGTCCCGCCAGCAGTCCCCGGCGCGTCACGTGAGCTTGAGCCGCGTGCGCGCGTAGTAGAGACACAACTTCACGTTGTCGTTCTCGTACTTCTTCTGCGCGGCGGCGTCCTTCCCATCCATCTCCGGGAGCGGCTTGGCGGACTGGTGCTTGTCCACCGCGCGCAGCATCCGCGCCAGGTAGCGCCCGCTGCGATCCGGGAAGGTGGCCCAATATTTTTCGGTCAGCACGGGCACTCGCAACGGATTCCGCGTGATCATCTCCAGCGTGAACCGGACCTTCGGATTCCGCTGCGTGATCTTGGCGCACATCGCCGGAATGTCCAGATAACCCTCGCCCAGCGGGACCTCCGATAGCAGGAATCCATCGGCGTAACGCTTCACGGCCATGTCCTTGATGTGGGTGGAAATCGTGTAGGGCAGCAGAGCGTCGACGAGCTCCATTGGGTCATCGAGCAGCGCGATGTTGTTCCCGGTGTCGAGGCAGACTCCGATGTCCCGGTAGTGATCGAGAAGTTTCACGAACTCTTCGGCGGTCCAGTCCTTGTGATTTTCGAGTGCCAGGCGCACCTTGTGCTTGGCCACCACCGGGAGTGCCGCTTTGATCGATGCGTGCGAAGTGGCCACGAACTCCTTCCAGCTTTCGAGCGTTGCGAAGGTCTCATATCTCCGCCCACCCAGGCAGGCACAGCGCAGGCACAGCGCCTTGACCTCAGCGGCGGCCTTGGCGACGGCCTCAAACTGCGCGGTGTCGCGGCGCGGCAGCGGACCCATCACCTCAATGAAAAACCCGTACTGCTCGGCTTTGGCGCGCACTTGCGCGAGGTAGGCGGGCTCGAGCGAAGTCAACTGCATCTGGACTCCGCCGGCTCCGAGCGAGTAGGCGTGGTCCATGAATTCGAGGCAATCCTTCGGACGCCACGCGGTCATGTAGCAAGTGGTGGCGATTCCCATGCTGGTCCGCGCGGCAGGGGTGGTCGCGGCCATCGCGGCCGCGGCGGTGGAAGCGGTGAACTGGCGCCTGGTCATGGCAGCCTCCTCAACTGATCAGGGATCGCAGCACGGCGTCCCAGGGTTTGCGGTACGGGCGCTCGAGCATGGCGTTGGCCTCGCGGTCGCCCAGGATCTGCTCTTTCGCTGCGTCCCAACGGATCTTCCGTCCAGTGCGCAGCGAGATGTTGGCGAGGTGGCAGGCAGTGGTCACCTGATGGCCCTCCTCCACGTCGGCAATGGGACGCTTGCGGCTCTTGATGCACTCGATGAAGTTGCGGACATGCAGGTTGAACTGCTCGTCGGAGGATCCGGGCTCCTTCATCGATTGCGTCCAGGGAGCGGGCTTGACCCCCGCCGCCTGTGGTCCGCCGCCCGGATGTCCCTTGAAGCGCGGAATCAGGCTCTCAGGGTCGACACGCATGTCAGAGACAACTTCGAAGCTGCCACGGCCGATGGTGAGCATGCCTTTGGTTCCGAAGAACTCGAGTCCACCGCCACTTCCGCGGCCGGCGCTGACCTCGCGGCAGGAATAGATCGCGGTGACCCCGCCTGGATACTCATAGAGCGCGTCCTGGATATCAGGCGTGTCCCCGGGTCCGGGCAAGGCCACGCGGCCGCCGGAGGAGGCCACGGCCAGCGGACCCGGCGCGCCGAGGTACCACTGCATGATGTCGATCGAGTGGGCTCCGAGGTTGGTCATCTGTCCGCCGGAGTAATCCCAGAACCAGCGGAAGTGATAGATGCCGCGCTGGCGGTTGAAGGGCCGCTTGGGCGCGGGTCCCAGCCACATGTCGTAGTCGAAGTCGGCGGGAGCGGCGGAATCCCCTGGTGCGCCGAAACCGGGCATGATGTTGCGGTAGGACGCCATGCGGACGCTCACCAGTTTTCCGATGTGGCCGTTGCGGATCAATTCACCCGCCTTCTGGTAGTGCTTGCCCGAGCGCTGCTGCGTGCCCACCTGAACCACGCGGTTGTGCTTGCGCGCCACCTGGACCATCCATCGTCCTTCCTTGACGAACAAGGTCAGCGGCTTTTCGACATAGACGTCCTTGCCCGCGGCGCAGGCCATCATGGACATGAGCGCGTGCCAGTGGTCGGGCGTGGAGACGACTATGGCGTCGATATCCTTGTCGTCAAGCATCTTGCGGAAGTCGCGGTAGGTCTTGGTGCGCGGACCACAAGCAGCAGCGCCTTGCTCGAGGCGCGGCTGGTAGCAGTCCGACAGGGCCACCATGTCGACGTCGGGCTGATTCTTGAAGTCGTGGACGTGCTGCGCGCCGATGAGTCCGTACCCGATGAATCCGGCGCCGACACGGTCATTGGCGCCGCGGATGCGCTGATAGGTGGCGGCTGTGAGGGCGGTGGCGAACGTCCGGCGGCTGGTGGACATCGGACTCATGGTAGCGCGCGAGGGCCCGGAACGCTACCGTGGACGCAGTGGCTCTACCTCGGCGTCGCTTCGCGGTAACGATCTTGATAGTCGCGGTTAACGTACTACCCGACAGCGAAGTCCGGGCTGTCGCCTCCGCCGAGGAACGTACGCTACTGACGTTCGGCGAGGACTTCGGCAAACCCGCCTTTCGCCCGCGCCTTCCTGCTTCGTGCGGAGTCATTCTGTTCATCGTTGTCAGTGGCGGGCGAGATTCCACAGCCTCGCCAGATCCTGACGTCCTCCGAATGCCTCCGGCGGATTGAATCCAAACGCACGCGAGATCTCCAGGCACTGGCCGCCGGCACGGTCCGCTTCGGCCTGATTGCCGAGCCGTCGTTCAGCAGCCCGCAGCACGAGCAGACTTTCGAGGGCAAACACGCGCAGCCCCAAAGTGTTGCTCGCTTCCAGAGCTTTCAAGGCCCGGTCCTTGGCCCCACGCCAGTTGCCGAGGCCGAGTTTGAGGGTGGCCATCGCGGCTCCATTCCTGGCCCGAGTGTAGTGGCCGGTGGCCGGAACGCGGCCGGAATCGGCTTCCAGCCAGGCGAGGCTCAGGCGTAGCTTCGCGGGATCGGTGGCACAGGTCCGCAACAAGTGAATCTCCCGTTCGCGCGACGGAGACCACTTGACGGCGTCGCGTATCAACGCTTCGGCGGTCTCACATTGCCCCCGCGCGTGCGCCACATAGGCCCGGCTACTGAGCACGTGCGACTCGAGATTATTGCGATCGACGCCCGGCGGATACCGCAACTTGGCCACGTCGCCCTCCGCAATCAACGCTTCGGCCCGGCCGAAGCGACCCAGCATTGTCCAGGCTGATGCAGCTTGGAAGAGCGAGCCTGTCAGCCCCGTTTTCCGGCCCATCTCCACCGTACGCTCGAAAAGCTCCGCCGCCTTCACCGGATCGCGGTCGATATTCCAACCTGCCATGCGCTGCACGGCCATGGACCGGTACATCTCGTTGCCGTCGCGAGTGGCTAGTTCGAGCGCTTCCGCGAAGACCGCTCCGGCTTCGCCCGCGCGCGTGGTGGACACCAGCAAAGTGCCCCACTTGATCAGCATCAGCGGCAGTGTTTCCCGGTTGCCCGATTCCCGCAGCCAGCGCACGGCGGGCTCCATGATGCCGAGCGCCTCAGTATGCCGGCGCAGCATGCCGAGCACTTCTCCCAGACGCATGCGGTTGCTGGCGAGCACGCCGGTGGCCTTGGCCCGCTCGGCCATCTCCACTGCTTCTTCCAGGATGGGAGCGGCCCGCTCCGGCTGCTTCAGATACACGAATGCGTAGCCGAGTTCGCCCAGCGCCTGCGCGGCCACGATCGGCATCCCTTCACGGCGGGCCTGCTCGGCGGCCTCGCGCGCCACGCGCACGGCGCCATCATAGTCGCGTTGCTGTTCGGCGATCACGGCCATGCGGAACTTTGCCGTCAGGTTGTGATACCGGTTGCCGGTTGTCTCGCTCAGCGCCAGCACGCGTTCGAGATCGGCACGGTCTGCCTGGTAGCCGCCCAGCCTCGCCGAGGACCGCGCCAGCAACAGATCTGACAATCCTTCCCGATTCCCTGATTTTTCAAACGCGATCTCCGCAGCGCGGAACTGCTCGCGCGCAAAGGGTTGCTGGCCCGCTCGCGACAGCAGCAGTCCGTAACGCACCCGCGCGAACCGTAACGCACCCGCGCGGCCGCGTTGTCCGGGTCCGCCGCCACGGCGCTCCGCAGCGTCTGCAGCGCGCGTTGCCGGTCACCGGCCTGATCGAGCGAATGGGCGGCGGAGACAAGCGCGAAGGTCCGCCGCGGTCCCCTGGACACCGCCGCCAGCGCCTGGTGCTCTTGCGCGGCCTCGCGAAAGTTGCGCGTCACGGTGGCCCGCGCCGCCCGGAGTTCGATCCGTTCGCCGGCGCCGAGCACCCAACGCCGGTCCGACCTGGCTGTGGCTTCGAGCACCGCATCGCGCGCTTTTTCGGGCTGATCGAGGTCAGCGTGAGCCGAGGCCAGCAGGCACCGCGCGGCAATGAACCCGGGATCGGCGGCCACGCTTTGCTCCAGCAGCCGGACCGCGCGGAGCGGAGCGGCCTCCGACAGTGCGGCTTGCGCCTGATCGTACGTGGCACGGGCTGCCGGCAACGGCGTGTAGTCTCGCTGCAGCAAACGCCAACCGGTCCAGCCACCGATCAAAACCGTGAGCGAGAGTGCGGCTGCCAGCACGCGAGGTTGGCGCAGCACAAAACCCGCGCTCGGCCGCCGGCGCTGCAAAGCCGCGGCCAAGGCGCGAGCATTGGGGTAACGTTCGGCGGGATCCGCTCGCAGGCAGCGATGGATCGCTTCGCGCCATACGGAGGGGACGCCGGCGCTGGCGGGCACCTCCAGAGTCCGGTGCGATTCGCGGGCTTTCTGCGCCGCCAGCCGGAGTGGTGAACGCGCGGAGTGCGGCCTGCGCCCGGTGAGCATCTCATGCATCACCACACCCAGCGCGTAGATATCGGAGGCCGGGCTCGACGTGCCTTCGGCCAGTTGTTCCGGAGCCATGTAGGCCAGCGTGCCGATGACCTCGCCCGCCGGAGTGAGACTCGCTTCGGGCGAGAGCGCCGCCGCGAGGCCGAAATCGATGATCACCGCCCGCCCACGCGAAAGGACGATGTTGGCGGGCTTCAAGTCGCGATGCAGCACGCCTGCGCGGTGGGCCGCCGCCAGGCCCTCGCAGACGCCGAGCGCCACCGGCAACGCTTCGGCCGGCGTCATGGTCCCGCCCGCCTGGAGACGGGCCGCCAACGACTCGCCCTCGAGCAACTCCATGATGCAGAACAGCTCGCCATCGTGCTCTTCGATGCCGAACACGCGGCACACGTTGGGATGGTCAATGGCGCGGGCCATGCGGGCCTCGCGCAGGAAGCGCGCTTCCGCCTGCGAGGATCCGCCGGAGAACGGGCGAATCATCTTGACCGCCACTGCCTGGCCCGTGGTGCGGCTTGCCGGGCTGGATCCGCTCGTGTGTGATTCCGAGCCGGATCCACCAGACCGAGAGCTCGGTCAGGCCTCCTGGC